>Ga0075420_100001166_pt1 | contig 22077 bp, 20 predicted proteins | sample SoiMetdeltSBSDD4_FD_75296 | JGI IMG/M metagenome (GOLD analysis project Ga0075420, IMG submission 75296) | Bulk soil microbial communities from a Populus tree surrounding site in Tennessee, USA - Soil MetaG P. deltoides SBSDD4 | ecosystem: Environmental > Terrestrial > Soil > Tree plantation...
CAGACCGCGAGGTCGCGATGATCGGACAGAGGCCCTAGTCGACGGGCTGAGTGAGAGGATCGAGTAGGCTCCGCGTCAGTTTGCTCGTTGAGTCGAGCCCGTCACCGAACGACTGCACCCAACATCAAGACATTGCATCAGATGCCCCCTCGCGATGAGGGCGTGCTTCCAATCGTGCCTGACACACCGCCGCGCACCTGGCGCGTGCGAGGTCGAGACATCGATGTCGCTCGGCCCGTCATTCTCGGAATTCTGAACGTCACCCCCGATTCGTTCAGCGACGGGGGGATGTTCGCTTCGACCGAGGCCGCGTTAGAGCAGGCTGGGAGAATGGTGGCCGAGGGCGCCGACGCGATCGATGTTGGGGGGCAATCCACACGACCGCGCGGCGCCCGCGAGGTGTCAGCGACTGAGGAGATCGAGCGCGTCGTGCCGGTGGTTGGTGCGGTGCGTGCACGCTATCCCCATCTTCCAATCTCCATCGACACGACAAAGAGCGACGTCGCACAAGCGGCCCTGGACGCGGGTGCCAATGTCATAAACGATGTCTCGGCCTTTCGGCTCGACCCACGCATGCGCGAAATTGTCGCGAGCAGTGGCGCTGGTGCGATTCTCATGCACTCTCGCGGCGGGGTGAGCGAGATGGCCACGTATCGGTGGGCCGAGTATGGAGAGGACTTGGTCGGAGAGATCAGCTTAGAATTGGCTCGATCCGTCTCGTCAGCCCTCGACGCCGGCGTGGACGAGGCGTCTATAGTGGTCGATCCAGGAATCGGGTTCGCGAAGCGCAGCGAGCATTCACTCCGGGTGCTCGCCGAGCTCGCGCGTATCGGCGCTCTCGGGTTTCCGGTGATGGTCGGTGTCTCTCGCAAGCGCTTTGTAGGGGAGCTGTCGGGCGTCGACAAGGCAGCCGATCGCGTGGCCGGCACCGTTGCCGCGAACGTGGCGGCGCTGCTGCGCGGCGCTCGGCTATTCCGTGTTCACGACGTAGCGGCGAGTAAGCAGGGCCTGGAGGTCGCGTGGGGAATCCTGAAGGCTGGAAGCCGCTCCACCGATTCCCGATTCCCGATTCCCGATTCCCGATGTTAGAGCAATTCCGCCTCCTCCAGCCGGGCCCGCGCGATGTGATCGAGGTGCTGGTCGTCGCGTTCGTGTTGTACCGCGTGCTGCTGCTCATTCAGGGCACGCGCGCGGTTCAGATGCTCATCGGGATCGTCGTGCTCGTGCTCGTGTACGCGATCGCCTGGGTCGCAAAGCTCTCGATGATCACGTACCTGCTCGGGCTCGTGTTCACGTACGGGGCGTTTGCCGCGCTGATCATCTTCCAGCCCGAGTTGCGGGCGGGGCTCGCACACCTCGGGCAATCGCGCGTCACCCGATTCTTCCGGCGCATGGAGGAGATGGAGGTCGGCGAAGAAGTCGCGGAGGCGGTGGAGCGACTCGCCCGATCGGGGATCGGGGCGATCATCGTGCTCGAGCGGGAGACCGCGTTAGGCGACTACCTGCAGTCGGGCTCGGAAATGCAGGCGAAGGTGTCGGCCGATCTGCTCGCCACGATCTTCACGCCGTATTCGCCGCTGCACGACGGCGCAGTGGTGCTGCGGGGTGATACCATCATCGGCGCGGGGTGCATTCTCCCGCTCTCGCAGGTGCCGCTCGCCGACCGGTCGCTCGGCACGCGCCATCGTGCCGCGCTCGGGTTGACCGAGGAGACGGACGCGATCGTCATTGTCGTGTCCGAGGAGACGTCGACGATCTCGGTCGCGTCCGGCGGGCGCCTGACGCGGAACCTCACGCCGGCGCAGGTGCGCGCGCTCGTCGCCGGCCGGCGCGGTCGCGGCGCCGAACACGCGACGGCAGAATTGCCCGCGTGACAGCGGGGGCGCCGCGGCGGGCCGCGCTCGTCGCGGGCGGCGTGCTGCTCGCGGTGTATATCGCCACCATGGCGCCGGGGGTCACGCTCTGGGACGCCGGCGAGTTCGCATCGGCGGTCGAGTCGTTAGGCATTCCGCATCCGCCGGGGACGCCGCTCTATATCCTCGTCGCCCGGTCCTGGCGGCTCGCGTTCCCGTTTCTCGAGACGGTCGTCGCCACCAGCCTGTTTGCCGCCGTGTCGACAGCCGTCGCGGCCGCAATCGGCGCCGCGCTCGTGACGCGCTGGATGCGCGACACCGCTGCCGGGATCGCGGCGGGGCTCATGTTCGGTGGACTGTCGACGGTGTGGTCGAGCGCGACCGAGACCGAGGTGTACTCGGCGTCGCTGCTGCTCTCGATGCTCATGTTGTTCGTCGCCGACCGAACGTCGAGCGCTCACCGCAACGCTGCGCGGATGACCTCGCGCGGCGATCGACTGCTCGCGTACCTGTTCGCTCTCGCTCCACCGCTCCATCTGAGCGCGATGGTCGCGGCGCCGGGCGCAATCGCGCTCGTCTCGATCGACGAACGCATGTCCGTCGACGCCGCGCGCGCGACGCTCCTCGTCGGCGCGGCGATGCTCGCCGTCGGCGTCGGCACGGCGGCACCGGGCATCGCCGTCGCAGGCGTCGTCGTGCTGGCGGCGAGAGCGGTCTGGCTGCGCTCCGCCCGCGACGGTGCCGCTGTCGTCGTTGTGACGGCGATCGCCGCCTCCGCGTTTCTCTTCATGGTGCTGCGCGCGCGGCACGATCCGATGGTCAACCAGGGTAACCCGGTGACGATCGCGGGCGTGGTGGACGTGATCGCACGACGCCAGTACGACGTGCCCGGACTATGGCCGCGTCGCGCCCCGCTCTGGCTGCAGATCGGCAACCTGATTCAGTATGCCGACTGGCAGTTCGCGTTCGGTCTCGATCGAAGCGTCGGGCCGTCGTGGCGCCGCACCGTGTTCACGCCACTCTTCGTCGCGCTCGGTGCGGTCGGCAGCGTGGCTCACCGACGTCGCGACCGGCGCACGTGGCTCGCGACGTTCGCGCTGTTCTCGGCAGCCACGTTAGGCGTGGTGTTCTATCTGAACCTTCGTGCGGGGCCGTCCTACGGGTATGGCGTTCTGCCGCCCGAGGCCGACCGCGAGGCCCGCGAGCGCGATTATTTCTTCGCGCTCGGCTTTGCCGTTGGCGGTCTGTGGGCAGGGGTCGGCGCGGTCACCCTGGCGCGGCGACTCGGGATGGCGCTTGGCGCACGGTGGACGACGTGGGCGGGCGTTGGACTCGCCGCGCTTCCGCTCGCGCTGAACTGGCCTGCGTCCGACCGACGTCGAGAGCCGGGTGCGTCTCTTCCGAACGCCTTCGCGCGAGCGACGCTCGAGTCCGCCCCGCCGAGGGCGGTCCTCTTCGTCGCCGGCGACAATGACACATATCCGCTCTGGTACGCGCAGGTGGCCGACGGTATCCGCCGCGACGTCACGGTCGTGACGGTTCCGCTTCTCGGAGCGGCCTGGTACCGAGCGGAGCTCGCGCGACGCTCCGGGCTCTATGCCCCCGGCGATACCGCCTCATGGCGCGGCACGCGCCGCGAGATCGCGGCGATCGCCAGGTTGGCCGAACGGGCGGGCCGGCCAGTCGCGGCAGGCGTCGCGCTCCCGGCAGACGACCGGCACGCGCTGGGCGACCGGTGGAACTTCCGAGGGCTCATGTACGTCAAGCTCCCGACGGATCCGGGCAACTCTGACACCTCGATCGATGGCAGCGGGGTAGATTCCACCGCCGTTTCGGTGGCGCGGCTGTTTCCGGGTACCCCGGACCCGGCTCGCGTGGACGACTCGGCCGCCCGATACGTGGTCGGGCTGCTGGCTTGTCCGGCGCTCGCCCGCGACGCTGTACGAGGCACGGCGGCGGACTCCGCCCGGTTACTTGCCTCGCGTTGTAACTTCCGATAAAATGTCATGTTATGCCATTTCCAGGCCTCGTCGATCGAGTCGCCGAGGTGCGCGAACGGATCTCCGCAGCAGTGGGACGGGGCGGACACGGGCAGCAGGTAACCATCGTCGCGGTGACGAAGACGTACGGGCCCGACGCAGTGAACGCGGCTTACGAAATGGGCCTCCTGGACGTCGGTGAGAACCGCGTGCAGGAAGCGTTGGCGAAGATGGATGCGGTGACGGTGCCGGTTCGTTGGCACCTGATTGGTCATGTGCAGCGAAACAAGGCCAAGGCCGTGGATCGGTTCGCGCTCGTGCACTCCGTTGATAGCGGGCGCCTCGCGGACGCGATCGCGCAGGTGGGCGAGCAGAGAGGCGAGCCCATCCGTGGGCTGATGCAGGTGAACACGTCAGGCGAAGCATCGAAGGGTGGACTTGCGCCCGACGAGGCTGCGGTTGAAGGCGACCGGTGGTTGCAGTTGCGCGGTTTGCGTGTCGAAGGCGTGATGACGATGGCGCCGTTGGAGGCTGACGAGCGCACACTGCGGGTCACGTTCGGTGCGGCGCGGCGAGTGCGCGATGCGCTCGTTGCCCGCGGTCACCCCGCGGCGGCGCTGTCCATGGGAATGTCCAACGATTACGAGATCGCGGTGGAAGAAGGGGCGACGATGGTGAGACTCGGAACAGTCCTGTTCGGAGCGCGGCACGCATGAGCGACGAAGCGTTTCATCTCACACCGCTCGACATCCGCCGATACGATTTCGGCACCGCGCTGCGCGGCTACGACAAGGCGCGCGTCGACCTGTTCCGTGACCAGGTCGCGGCGGAGGTCGAGCGCCTGATTCGGCTCAACCAGGAGCTGGAGCAGAAGGCGAAGGGGTTCCACGAGCAGCTTCGCGCGTTCCGCGAGCGGGACAAGGCGCTGAACGACGCGCTCGTGTCGGCGCAGCAGCTTCGTGCGGAGATCCGCGAGCAGGCGGATCGCGAGGCACAGCTGCTCATGCGCGAGGCGCGTGCACAGGTGGAGCGCGACGTCGAAGGACTCCGCGTGGAGGCGCGGCGGCTGGAGGAAGAGATTCAGACGCTCGTCCGCGGGCGACGCAGCTACCTCGCGCAGCTCCGCGCGGTGATCGAGCGCCAGCTCGTCGACATCGAGACGGCGGAAGCCGCGCCGACCCCGCAGGTCACGCCGGGAACGCCGCAGGCTCCGGCGCCAAAGCCCGACCAGCCAAAGCAGTCAGCCCATCCGACGCCGGCCTGGCTCGACTCGCTCGTGAAGGAGTAGCGCGTGCAGGCGACGGGCTCCCTCGTTCACCACGACGCACCGACGACCGTTGGTGAGGCGATCACGCTCGAGAGCGTCGAGCGCGCCGCGGACGTCGTCCGCGCGCGTTTCCCGCGTCGCGCGGATGCCGCGATCGTGCTCGGCACCGGGCTTGGGGGACTCGCGAAGCGGTTCGCGGTCGAGGCGTCCATCGACTACGCCGACATTCCGGGCTTTCCGCTCTCGACGGTGGAGTCGCACGCCGGGAGGCTGTTGTGTGGAACGCTCTCCGGCAAGAGCGTCATTGCGATGCAGGGGCGGTTCCACAGGTACGAGGGCTACACGCTCCAGCAAGTGACGTATCCCGTGCGGGTGCTCCGTGCGCTGGGGGCGACGACGCTGGTCGTCTCGAATGCATGCGGCGGGATGCACCCGCTCTGGGCTCCCGGTGAGCTCATGCTGATCGCCGACCATATCAACATGCTCGGCGACAATCCGCTCATCGGGCCTAACGATGAACGGCTCGGGCCACGGTTTCCCGATATGTCGGAGCCGTACGATCGCACGCTGCGTGGACACGCGCGCGCGGTCGCGACGGATCTGGGAATCACGCTGCGCGAGGGCGTTTACGTCGCGGTGCCAGGACCGAATCTCGAGACGCGGGCCGAGTATCGCTTTCTTCGCGGGATCGGTGCGGACGTGGTGGGGATGTCGACCGTTCCCGAAGTGATCGTCGCCATTCATGGCGGCATGAAGGTGCTCGGCGTGTCGATCATTACCGACCAGTGTCTGCCCGATGCGCTGGAGCCGGCGAGCGTCGAGAAGATCATCGCGGTCGCCGGGCGGGCGGAGCCGAGCCTGACCGCGCTGGTGTGCGGTGTGTTGGAGCGTCTGTGACCGTCGCGGCGACTCTGGCGGTGTCGCGTTATGGTATGCGTTGTGCCTCAGCGGTTACCGGGCCCGACGGGGGCGCGACGATGCGCCTGGCAAGGAGATCGAAACGGCGACTCCGGAGTAGAACGGCGATTGGGTCGCCAACTGAATCATTCGATCCCGAGATTGCGCTGCGCGCATCTCGGGTCATGCAACAGGCGAAGCCGGACGTAGTGAGCCTCGACGGGTTCCTACAGCGCGTCGCCCTCACCAAGGAATCGTAGCGATGCCATCCGCGAGCGGCACCAAGAAGGTAAAAGGGATGAACAAGAAGAACCTCCAGCACTTCGAGAAGCGGCTGCTCGAGGAGCGCCGCCGCGTGCTGAAGGAGCTCGGACATTACGACGAGACATTCGGATCGACGCCGCAGTCTGCGGACGGCGATCTGAGCTCGTACTCCTTCCACATGGCCGACCAGGGAACGGACGCGATGGAGCGCGAGAAGGCGTTTCTGTTCGCGAGCCAGGAAGGGCGATTCCTCTGGCACATCGACGAGGCGCTTCGCCGGCTGTATCGCTCACCCGAGACGTTCGGGAAGTGTCACAACTGCGGTCAGGAAATAGCCTTCGAGCGGCTCGACGCTCTACCGCACGCGCGGTACTGTATCGAGTGCAAGCAGCGCGAAGAAGATGCCAAGAAGTAGCACTCCCAACGCGGTCGTGTTCTGGCCGGTCGTCGTGGTGATCGTCATCGCCGACATCATCACGAAGATGATCGCGTTGAACGCGCTCGCACCGTACGCGCCGCAGCGTGTCGTTGGCGACGCGCTGCGGCTCACGCTCGTCCGCAATCAGGGTGCGGCATTCGGCTTGTACCTCGGCGAATACTCGCGGTACATCTTCATGGTGCTGACGATCGGCGCGCTGATCATCCTCTGGCGCCTGTATCAGTCCACGCGTGAAGGCGACCTTCCGCGCACGCTGGCCGTCGCGCTCGTGTGTGCGGGCGCCGTCGGCAACCTGATCGACCGAATTCGTTGGCAGGAAGGGGTTGTCGATTTCATCGACGTCGGGTTCCGCGACATGCGGTGGCCGACGTTCAACGTCGCCGACATGGCCGTGAGCACCGGCGCGTTCCTGCTCGCGTGGGTGCTGTGGGGCGACGACCGCGCCGAACGCGCGAGGGCGGCCGAGGCGGCAGGCGTAGCGCCGGCGGGTTCGCGCGACGCCTCGTAGCCCGGTGACGAATCGCGGCGCGGGTGCCGCGGGCGGCGCGCGGGACGCCGAAGGAGCTCGACACGAGTTTCAGGTCGAGGCGGACAGCAATGTCCGCCTCGATTTGCTGGTGGCTGCCAAGCTCGGACTCTCGCGCACGCAGTCGGCGACCTTGATCGCGAACCGTTCCGTTACGGTCGATGGCCGTTCGGAGCGCGCGAGTTACCGGGCGACCGCCGGCGAGACCGTTGTCGTGACCATCCCCACGCCCGTTTCACGCGACATCGTCGGCGAGCAGATCCCGCTCGACATCGTGTACGAGGACGATGACCTCGTGGTCGTCGACAAAGCGGCAGGGATGGTGGTGCATCCGGCGCCCGGTAACTGGTCGGGCACGCTCGTGAACGCGCTGATGGGCCGGGGAGGTGAGCTTTCCGATGCGGGGGACGAAGATCGGGCGGGCATCGTTCACCGGCTGGACAAGGACACGTCGGGACTTCTGCTCGTGGCGAAGACCGACCGAGCGCACCGCATTCTGTCGCGCGCGATCGCGGAGCGGCGCGTCGTGCGTCGGTACGCAGCGCTGTCGTGGGGGCACCTCGACGGCGACCGGCTCACGGTAGACCGGCCGATCGCGCGCGACCCGCGAGACCGCAAGCGGATGGCAATCGTCTCAACCGGAAGGTCGGCGAAGACGGATTTCCTGCGGATCGCCCGCTTCGACGCCACGGACCTGTTACGCGCGCACCTGCACACGGGGCGCACGCATCAGATTCGCGTGCATCTCGCCTCGGTCGGTCACCCGGTCGTGGGCGACGACACGTACGGCGGCGGTGGCGGGCGACGGCTCGTAGCCCTGCCGGCGCGGCGGCACTTTCTCCACGCGGCGTGGTTGCGGTTCCGGCATCCGGTATCCGGTCATTCGATCGACCTTCGAGCTCCACTGCCTGACGACCTTCGCCGGTCGCTCGCGGCCGCGGCGCGCGACCCGACGCTCGAGAGTCACCCGGACCCGCTCGACCACTTTGGCTTCTATCGCGACGACCGTCCTTCCGACTGACGGTCAACAGACTGCAGCGCTTCGCCTCCTGCTCTTCGCGGTAGCCGGCACCGTGTACGGGTGCGACATCGCGAAAGTGCGTGAGATTGTTCCGGTTCGGCGCGCGACGCGTCTTCCCGGCGCGCCGAGCTATGTGAGCGGGTTGATCAACCTGCGCGGCGCAATCGTGACGGTGATCGATCTCGCCGCGCGACTCGCGGGAACGACGGCTGCGGCGGATGGCTCGGTGGTGCTCGCGGAGCACGGGAGCAAACAGGTGGGCATCGCCGTGGACGAGGTGCGCGATGTCGAGATCCTCGCGCCGGAGCGTTTCGAACCGGCGACCGGCGACGTGGCCCGCGGAGGAATCGTGAGCGGCCTTGCGCACCTCGACAACGGCGTCGTGATCGTGCTCGACGTACCGGCAGTAGTAAGACAAATCATGGCCTAAGACCTAAAGGCAAAGGGCGCGAAGTCCCAAACGGCGCGAAGGCTGAAAGAACGCGAAGTCCCAAACGGCGCGAAGTCCCGAACAGCGCGACGTCCCGAACGGCGCGAAGTCCCAAACAGCGCGAAGTCCCGAACAGCGCGAACGGCTGAAAGAGCGCGAGGTCCCAAACGGCGCCAAGTCCCGAAGGGCGCAGGCAGTAAGAGCGCAACGGCTCAAAGGGCGGCCTGCGAAACGACGCGGGCGGTGGTGTAGGGATGCAGGACCTCGCTCACGACTTCAGGTGTTCCGCCGTAGTTGTCCTGCGCCGCAATTGCCCTGCGCAGTCATTGCCGTGCGCCGTTTGGCACCTGCGTAGTCTCAAGCCGTTGGCTGTCGTCGTTTCTCGCAGTTCGGGACTTCGCGCTGTTTGGGACTTGGCGCCGTTTGGGACCTCGCGCTGTTTGGGACTTCGCGCCGTTTGGGACTTCGCGCTCTTTCAGCCGTTCGCGCCGTTTGGGACGGCGCCCTTTAAACCGTCCCGTCGTTGGTTGTCTTTTGCCCCCTCTGTTCGTCGATATGCTGATCCTACGCTGTAGTCCCGATTTTCGGAGAGCCGGACCGTGAGCCACACCGTTTTGATCTGTGACGACGCGATCTTCATGCGCACGATGGTCGGCGACATCCTGCAGCAGGCCGGATTCGAGATCGTCGGCGAGGCGGAAACCGGCGTCCAGGCGGTCGAGAAATACCGGCAGCTTCGCCCCGACCTCGTGACGATGGACATTGTGATGCCGGATATGGGTGGTATCGACGCTGTGCGCGAGATCACGAAGTTCGACCCGCAGGCGAAGGTGCTCATGTGCAGCGCGATGGGACAGCAGGCGCTGGTCGTCGAAGCGATTCAGGCGGGCGCGAAGGATTTTGTGGTGAAGCCGTTCCAGCCGAGCCGAGTGCTCGAAGCGGTCCAGCGGGTGCTGGGGTAACGCGCGCGACGCGCCGCGCTCGGCCGAGCGTGCCCCTCCGTGGATACGAACCGTTACGCCGAGCTATTCCTGACCGAGAGTCAGGACAACCTCTCGGCGATCAATCACGCCCTCCTCGAGCTCGAACGATCGCCCGCCGCGCGTGAACCGGTGGGCGCGCTGTTTCGCGCCGTCCATACGGTGAAGGGGATGAGCGCGACGATGGGGTACACCGTCGTCGCCGAGCTGTCCCACGAGCTCGAGACGCTGCTGGACCTCGTCCGGCGCGGCGAGCAGCCGGTCACCGCGTCACTCATGGACACGCTGTTCGCCGCGGCTGACGTGCTCGAACAGGCCATCGAGATGTCGGTGAGTGGGCGCGGTGAGGACATGGACGCGTCGGGAACGATCGCCGCGCTTCGTGACGCGGCCGCCGCCGCCCGTGGCGCGCCATCCCCAGAGGCTCCGGCCGCCCCGAAGCCCAAGGCTCGCGCCCGCGGGAAGCGTCACGCTGCGTCGCGGAAGCCTGCGCCCGCCGAGCCGCCAGCCGATGACGCGAGCCTAACGATTCACATCGTGCAGGAACCCGAGACGCCGATGCGCGGCGTCCGCGCGCTCATCGCCGTGGAGCGCGCGCGCACACTCGGCACGGTGACCGCGGTGACGCCGCCGGCCGACACGCTGCAGGACGACGCGTTCGACGGGCGTTTCACGCTCCGCGTCGCGACGGCTGCCCCGGACGATGAGATCGAGCGCGTCATCCGTTCGGCCGGGTACGTGGCCGAGGTGCGCATCGAGCGACGCTCGGCTCGGCCTGGCGCACCGGCGGTCGGCGAGCAGGCCCACCCGCCTAACGGTAACGGCGGTGCGCCGAACGGGAGGCCGACGCCGCTCTCTGCCGGTCGCGCGAGCGAGCTGGCGCCCGCGCGCCAGCATCGGCACGTTCGCATCGACCTCCATCGGCTCGACACGCTGATGAACCTCATCGGCGAGCTCGTGATCACGCGCGGCCGGCTGCAGCAACTCGCGCTGACCATCAACGACGCGGCGCTCACCGACGCGGTGACCCAGGCATCGCGACTCGTCGCGGATCTGCAGGACGGCATCATGACGAGTCGCATGGTGCCCGTGTGGCAGGTCTTCGATCGCTTCCCGCGCGTCGTGCGCGACGCCGCGCGCGCGCTCGGCAAGCAGGTGGACTTCGTGATCGACGGGCAGGAGATCGAGCTCGATCGGTCGTTGCTCGACGAGATCGGTGACCCGATCGTGCACCTGTTACGCAACGCGATCGATCACGGGCTCGAGACTGCCGAGGCGCGTACGCACGCCGGCAAATCGCCAACCGGCCGCCTGTCACTCACGGCGGCGCGCGATCGATCCGCCGTCGTGATCCGTGTCACCGACGACGGCAAGGGCATCGATCGCGATCGCGTGCTCGCTCGCGCGCAGGAGCTCGGACTGATGGAATCCGGCAAGAGTGAGCTGTCGGACGATGAGCTCATCCGACTCATCGCGCGGCCCGGATTCTCCACCGCGAGACAGGTGACCGACATCTCGGGGCGCGGCGTCGGCATCGACGCGGTCCACGCACGCGTCCGCGCACTCGGCGGCACGGTGGACATTCGGTCGACGAAAGGGCAGGGCACGTCCGTCACCGTGCGGCTGCCGGTCACGCTCGCCATCGTGCGCGCGCTGCTCGCCCGCGTTGGTGATGAGACGTACGCAATTCCTATGACGCACGTCAACGAGACCGTACACCTCGAGCGCGACACCGTGCGGCAGGTGAAGGGACGCGACGTTCTGGTGCTCCGTGACGACGTTTTACCACTCCTGCATCTGCGCGATGTCGTTCGTCTACCGAAGCGCGACGCGCGGGGTGGCCAAGTCGTCGTACTGGAGGTAGCCGACCGCCGCGCCGGGATGGTGGTGGACGAGTTGACGGGTCAACAGGAGATCGTCATCAAGCCGTTCGATTCGGTGAAAGACGGTCTGTCCGTGTTCAGCGGAGCGACGATCCTCGGCAACGGGGTGCCGGCGCTCATCCTCGACGTGAGCAGTCTCCTTTAGGCGGAGCAGGAATGAACGACCTGAAAAGTCTGAAGCCGGTCCAGGTGGATGCGCTGCGCGAGGTCGCCAACATCGGCGCCGGCCATGCCGCGACCGCACTGTCGCAGATGACCGGCAGCACGATCATGATCAGCGTGCCGACGATCACGATCGCGAAGCTCGAGGATGTGCCGCCGCAGATCTCCGCTCCGGAAGAGCCGGTGGCCGCGGTGCTCATGCACATGATGGGCGACCTCACCGGACGGACGCTGCTGGTGTTTCCCAAGCAGACCGCCGTTAGGCTGTCCGAGCTGATGTTGCGGAGACCCGCGGGCACGTCGACCGAGCTCGGCGAGCTCGAAGAGTCGGCGATCAAGGAAGCCGGCAACATCCTCAGCGGCGCGTACATGAACGCGCTCAGCGATTTCATGGGCCTCATGCTCCTGCCGTCTCCGCCGAGCCTCGCCGTGGACATGTCGAGCGCGGTGCTGACGACGGCGTATCTCCAGTTCGGGACCGATCGCGACTTCGTGTTCTGTGTCGAGAGCGAGTTCTACATGCACGACCTCCACGAGCGGCTGCGAGGGTTCTTCCTGCTGTTGCCCGACGTCGCGTCGCTCCAGGCGATTCTGAAGGCGGTGCGACTCGGATGACGCCAGGGACGAGGGACTGGGGACGAGGGACCTGGGGGCGCGGGACACGCATCCGCGCCCGCTTCGTCCTTGGCACGCGGAGCACGGGGTGAGCGCTCCAACCCCCACGCGTGCCGACGCCTTCACCGACGTGCAGCTGACGCCGCGGTCGGGGTCAGGCGCGCAGCCGGTCATCGATGCGACCGGTCCCGCCCCGGTGTCACCGCCGAGTCCCCAGTCCCTCGTCCCTGGTCCCGCTACGACGCCGCCTCAGCCTCTGACCTCGGAGCGAGACCGCGATGTCCTTCGCTCGTTCGCGCGACGCATCGACCCGTCCGACGCCGGCGCACACAACAACCTCGGCGTGCTGTACTACAACAAGGGGTTGTTAGGCGAGGCCGTCACCGCGTTCTCGCGGGCGCTCGAGCTCGACCCGAAGATGCAGGTCGCGCAGCGCAACCTGGAGATCGCGTACTTCAATACCGGCTACTACGACCGGCGCGTCGCCGAGCTTCGCGATCGCCTGCGCGTGCAGGCAGACGACCGGAGCGCCCGGTGGGAGCTCGGCCGCACCTACGCGCTCCTCGGCCAGGTCGACAGCGCGGTCAGCGAATTCACCGAGCTGCTGCGATTCTATCCCGACGACGTCGGCGCGCTCGTACAGCTCGGGCTCGCCGAGAAGGGCAGCGGCGACCTCGAGAACGCACAGCGCTGGTTCGCCCGCGCGCTCGCGCTCGACCCCGGCAGCGCGATCATCCAGTTCTACGTCGGCGAGGTGCTCTACAACCGCGGACTCAACGACGAAGCGCTGAATGCCCTCAAGCGCTCCATCGAGCTCGCACCCGACAATCCCGACGCACACTACCTGCTCGGGTTCGTGCTCGGTGACATGGGTCGTCACGACGATGCGCAGAAAGCGACGAAGCGCGCGATTCAGCTGAACCCGGCGCTGTCGCGAGCGCACGCGAACCTGTCACTCGACCGGAGCACGCCGCAGTCGTACGAAGCGGTCGTGGCGCAGCGCGCGGCGCGGGCCGTCGACCGGGAGATGGCTGTGGCTCCGGAAGGCCAGCTGGCGCACTTCAACCTCGGGCTCGCGTTCCGGCAGAAGGGCTACTACGCCGAGGCGCTTCGCGAGTACCGGCTTGCCGCCGAGCGCGGAGAGGACGCCGAGCTCGTGCTTCAGGCGATGGCCGAGGTTCACCTGCTCAAGAAGGACCCGGCGACCGCGGCGCAACTCTACGATCGGCTGCTGGCGTCGCGTCCGGATAGCCCGAAGCTGTGGAACGAGCGCGGAATCGCGCTGCACCAGGACGGGCGCTATGCGGACGCTGGCGAGAGCTATCGCCGGTCCGTCGAGTGCGATAACCAGTACGCGTTAGGCCTGAACAATCTCGGCGTCGCGCTGTACCACACGGGCAACGCCGAGGCGTCGGTGGATGCCTTCCGGCATGCGCTGCGGGCGCGTCCGGCGTTCGTGAAAGCGCGGCTCAACCTGGCGCTGCTGCTGTTCAAGCGAAAGCGGTTCCCGCTCTGCCTCGAGGCGTACCGTCAGGTGCTCCAGCTCGAGCCGGAACAACCGGTCGCGTGGAACGGTGTCGGGCTCGTGCTCGCGGAGCTCAAGAAGCTCGAGGATGCGCGCAATGCGTATGCCCGCGCGATCCAGTCCAAGCCGAACTACGCCGAGGCGCATTACAACCTGAGCTTCGTACTCTCGAACCTCGGCGACTACGAGGGGGCGCTCCGCGCCACGAAGCGAGCGCTCGAGATCGACCCGTACTACGTGCCGCAGAAGTTCGAGCTCGCGATCGACCTCGAGTTCGAGGATCCGGATTTCTCGATCATTCCGGATCTCGGCGGCGACAAGCGCACCGACAGCTCGGTCGAGGAGTTCACGTTCGACACGCGCGCGCTCGATGCGCTCTTCACCGAGCTCGCGCCGGTCGTGCCTGCACCAGCGCCGGCCGCCCCGGCGGGTACGCCGTACGCTGCCGCGGCAGACTATCTGTCGAAGGGGCTGCTCGATCGCGCGTCCGCGGAGGCGAGTCGCGTGCTCGCTCGTGGCGGGGACTCGGTGGAAGGGCTGACCTTGTTAGGCGACGTGTTTGCGCGGCAGGGTGCGTTCGGGGAAGCCCTGGATCGGTACCGAGGTGCGCGGAACGCGCTGACAGCCGCCGACGCGGCCGCGTCCGACACGGTACCCGCCGCCGCTCGTCGCGCTGTCGCTGGAGAGGTGCGCGTGCTGATCATGCTCGGTCGCGGGGGTGAGGCGCGCCCGCTCGCGGAAGCGCTGCTGAGCGCTGCGCCAAGCGACGTCGAGATGCTGATCCTCGCGGCGACCGCACGTGCCGACGGCGGCGATCCCGCCGCCGCGCTCGAGGCGCTCGAGGGTGCGCGACGCGGTGCGCCCGCGCGTGCCGACGTGCTCAAGCAGATCGGGGACGTGGCACGGTCGATCGGCGACTTCGAGAGCGCGGTCGACGCGTACCGTCACGCCATCACGCTCGACCCGGACTTCGCCGTCGTTCGGTATCATCTCGCAGGCATCCTCGAGATGAAGGGAGCGAACGTGGAGGCCGAGCGTGAGCTCTCGGCGGCGCTCGACTCGGTGCCGACGTATACGGAAGCGGCGCTGGCGTTGGCCGCCCTCCGTCGGCGGCTGAACCGCCATCAGGATTCGGTCGCGTTGCTCGTCGAGCTTCTGCAGCGCGACCCGTACAACCTCGACGCGCTCACCTCGCTCGGTGAATCGCTGTTCGAGAGTGGGCGGCGTGCCGACGCCGCCGTCGCCTTCGGGCGAGTCCTGCGATTCGATCCCGAGCACGTCGGCGCGCTGTACTTCGAGGGCGTGCTCGCGGCCGAGCAGCATCGGTACCGCTACGCGATCGACCGGTGGCGTCGTGTCGTCGACCTCGAGCCGGCGAGTGAGTACGCCCGTCGCGCCCGACGCGACACGCGGACAGCGGCGGACCTTCAGCGCATCTTCGCGGCCCGGGAGGCCAGCGCCTGATGGCGATCGAGGGCCCGCTTCGCGAGCTCGGCATCCATGACGTCTTTCAGCTGCTCGACCTGAGCCGCAAGACGGGCGCGCTGCGCGTCACGTCCGCGCTTCGCGACAACGAAGGCACCGTGTACTTCGACTCCGGGCGCGTCGTGTCGGCAGCGATCCGGAGCAACCCGCATCCACTCGGTGCGCTCCTCGTGCGCGCCGGAAAGATCTCCGAAGGAGATCTCGAGCGCGCGCGTGCGGAGCAGGCACGTCGTTCCGATGGGAAGCGGCTGGGCGAGCTGCTCGTCGCCGCCGGCGCGCTCACGTGGCGCGAGCTCGAGCGACAGGTCCGGCTGCAGATCGAAACCGTCGTATTCGAGCTGATGTCGTGGCAGGAGGGGTTTTTCTCGTTTGTCGAGGGCCCTGTCGCCGACGCGCCGACGGAAGCCGTCGCGCGCATCTCGACCGAGTCGCTGCTCATGGAAGGCGCGCGGCGCATCGACGAGTGGGCGCGGATCGCCCATCGCATCCCGCACCTCGCCGTCGTTCCGCTGCTCGCCCCGATCGATGAGGATCATCCGTCGCTGCTCGACCTGCTCCCTAACGAGTGGGAGATGCTGGCGATGATCGACGGTCAGTCGGACCTGCGGGGGATCGCCACGCGACTCGGACGCAGCGAGTTCGACGTCGCGAAGATCGCGTACGGTCTGCTGTCGACGGGTATCATCGACGTCCGCGCGCCGGAGCGCCCCGAGTCGGCCGAGCCGCTCGCGGGGGATGACCCGGGTCCGCATCTCGCGGCGGCGCGCTCGGCGTTGCGCGATGGTCGTCTCGACGAGGCGCTCGCCGCAGCAATGGCCGCGACCCGCGCCGCCCCAACGCGCGCCGACGCGCAGCTGCTCGTCGCGCGTGCGTTCATGCGCCTCGACCGCGAAAACGAAGCGCTCGACGCACTCCGCCGAGCCGCGCAGCTCGAGCCGCGGAACCCGGAGGTGCTCCTCGCGCTTGGCGCCGCCGCGGCGCGTAACGCCGGAATGGACCAGGCGATCCTGTCGTGGCAGCGTTACCTCGTCGAAGTCGGCGACCGCGCGTCGGTCGCGCGCGTGCGCGAGATGCTGGACTGCGCGGTGCGACTGCGCGCACTGATCAAGGGAGCCGAGGATGGCTGACGAGATTCGCCGCCTGAGCGATGACCTCGCGCGCGATCCGTCGAGCCTCGCGTTCATGCCGCTCGCGGACGCGCTGCGGCGCGCCGGTCAGTTGGATGTCGCGCTGCGCGTCGCGCTGCGCGGACTCGATCGGCATCCGTACGTCGCGGATGCGCACGACGTGCTCGCTCGGATTCATGCCGATCGTGGTGATCTCGAGCGCGCGGCCGATGAATGGGAGATGGCGTTGCGCCTGAATCCGCGGCACGGCCCGGCGCGGCTCGGACTCGGCTTCGTTGACTTCCGTCGCGGCGACTTGGAGAGCGCCGAACGACGGCTGTCGGCGGTCACGACCGATGACGACCCGGGGGTGGCTGCCGCGCTGACGCATGTGCGCAGCGCGCTCAGTGCGCGTGTTCCGGTGCAGCCCCCGCCCGTGGAGAGTGTCGCAGGTGAAGCTCCGCCCGACACCGCTCCCGCGAGCAAGCCCGCCGCACCGCCGACGGTCATCGAGCTGCCAGCTCCCGACCCGTCGAAAGCGCGTCACGTGTTCGCGCCCGCGCTCGAAGGCTCGGACCAGGCAGCCCTGCTCGTCGATGGCGACGGTCTCGTCCTCGCCGGGAGCTACGCGGATCCGGATGGTCGTGACGTTGCGGAGATCGTCGCGGCGGAGCTGGCCGGCGTGAGCGGCGAGGCCGAGCGAGCGATGCGGCATCTCGGGCTTGGCGCGTGGACCTCGATGCTCGTCGAGGCCGATCGGGCTGTCGTCGCGATGACTCCGGCACCGCTCGGCAGCCTGCTGGTCGTATCCGCCTCCCGCCAGACGCCAGTCGGCCTCGTGCGGCTGCTGTTGGATCGTGCGCTCACGCGAGCACGCGATTGGCTCGCGAGGGTGGCGTGATGTCTACTTCCAGGAACGGCCGCGGCCAGGCGAAGACGCCTTACGCCGAGATCCTCGCCGTGCTCGTCCGGCAACGTGGAGTACTCGGCAGCTTCGTCGTGTCGGAGCGCGACGGCATCGCCGTCGACTCGAACGCGCAGATCGGCGTGCATGCCGAAGCGGTCGCGGCGCTCGCCGCCTCGCTGCATCGGAAGGCGCGGCTCGCGTGTGGGGCGGCGGGATGCGGCGATGTGACGTTCCTGCGTCTCGACGCCGAGCGAGGCGGCATCTGCGCCGCGGGACGCGATGACCTCGTGCTCGTCACCATCTCCGAGACGCGCGCGAACATCGGGCTGCTCCGCGTCGAGATGATGCGTGCCGCGAAGGCGCTCACATGACCGGGGGCGTCGTGAGGTCGCCGCTCAGGACGGCGGGCGAGACCTGGGTCGAGGAGCCGCTCACGCGGTTCATCGACGACTCGCGCGTCAGGTTGACGCTGCTTCTCGAGTCGAGCGGCCGCGTGCTGGCGCAGCACGGTTTCACGCGATCGATCGACGTCATGTCGGCGTGCGCCCTGGCGGCAGCGATTCATGCATCGGCCGCGGAGATCGGCCGCCAGCTCGACGGCACGCCGTTCACGAGTCTGCATCACCCCGGGCAGGAGCGTCAGATCTTTCTCGCCGACCTCTCGACGCCGCGCGGCGCGCACATCCTGCTCACGGTGTTCGACGACGCGACATCGATCGGGCTCGTTCGGCTCTACTTCGCCGAACTGGCCGCGCGACTCGCGACGGCCGCGCCCGTACAGTCCGCGACGGTGACGGCTCCCTCACTCACGGACTTCGAGTCCGACCTCAACCGCAACCTGGCGAAGTTGTTCGGCCGGATCTGACCCATATGTCTCTCGTCAACTACGCCGCGCGCGAGATCACCTGCAAGATCGTCTACTACGGCCCTGGGCGGTCGGGGAAGACGAGCAACCTGCACTACATCTATAACCAGGTGCCCGGCGACCGCCGCGGCTCGATGGTGTCGCTCGCCACGCAGACGGACCGGACGCTGTTCTTCGACTTTCTCCCGCTCGACCTCGGAACGATTTCGGGATTCACCACGCGGTTTCAGCTCTACACGGTGCCGGGGCAGGTCTACTACGCGACGACCCGCAAGCTTGTGCTCCAGGGCGCCGACGGGGTGGTGTTCGTCGCCGATAGTCAGCGACGACAGATCGAGGAGAACGTGGAGAGCATGCAGGATCTCCACGAGAACCTCGCGGAGCAGGGAATTGACGCGCGCAGCGTTCCCCTCGTCATCCAGTACAACAAGCAGGACCTGCCGCGTGAGCTGATCATGGACGTCGGAGAACTCGACGACATGCTCAATTTTCGCGGCGTGCCCTATCATTCCGGCGACGCCCTCCGCGGGACGGGCGTCTTCGAGACGTTGCGGAGCATCTCCGAGCTGGTTTTGCGTCGCCTGAGCGGCAATGCGATGCCCGCCGCGGTGGGTGCGGGGCGAGTAGCGTGATCCGATTAGCGTAGACAAATGAGCGTGCTCCTGGACGGGCGGTTCCGGTTCGACAACTACGTGGTCGGTGCGTCGAACCGCCTGGCGGTCGCCGCCGGCCGTGCTGTCGCCGAATCGCCGGGAGCGAGCTACAACCCGCTCTTCATCTACAGCCCGTCGGGACTGGGGAAGACGCACCTCATTGGCGCGATCGGCTTCGCCGCGAAGCAGCTCCAGCCCGAGCTCGTGGTGGAGTACGTACCGCTCGACGACTTCGTGGACCAGCTGCACCTCGCGGTGTCGTCCGGCCAGTCGGACGCGTTCAAGCAGCGCTATCAACGCGTCGACCTGCTGCTCATCGACGACGTCCAGTTTCTGACCGGGCGTCGCGAGACGCAGAGCGAGATGCTGCGCATCTTCAACTCGCTGCAGTCGAGCGGCCGGCAGATCGTGATGGCCAGCGACCGCCCGCCCTCGGAGATCGCGGACGTCGATGAACGCCTGGTGACCCGCCTCGCCGGTGGTCTGATCGTCGACATCGGGCTACCCGAGTACGAGACCCGCGTCGCGATCCTCCGGAACAAGTGCGCCGAGCGGGAGATGACGTTCGCGACGGGGGTGCTCGAGGAGCTGGCGCGGATGCCGTGCGGCAGCGTCCGCGAGCTGCAGGGCGCGCTCAACCGGCTGGCGGCGCACGAGGCGTTAGGCGAGCGCCCGCTCACGCCGGGAAACGTCCGTGCCGTCATCACCGCCGGACGCATGACGCCGGAGTATGCCCGGCCGGCGGCCGGTGCATCGAACGATGAATTCGCTGGCTTTCTGTCCGATATCGCCGTCGCCGTCGCGCAGCATGTGGAGGGATGGCGCGTTCGCCTCGGCGAGCGGATCGCACACTGGCAGAGCGGCGGGTACCGCACCGCCATGCTCGATCGCGCGCTCAGTCTCACCGAGGAAGTGGACGTCGACGCGCTCGACGCGGCGTTCGCGGCTGGCGTGGCGCGTCTCGAACAGCTCGAGGCCCAGGCCGTGCTCCTCGATCCGCGACTGGCTGGCCTCGATGTGTTTCGCGATCCCGAGCGCGTTGCCGACGCCGAGGCGCGAGTCGAGCAGGCCATCGCCGCACACGACCCGCCGCCAGCGCCGTGGCCGGCGTTCACGCTCGAGACGCTCATCGCCGGCAAGTCGAACCAGCTCGCGACGCGCGCTGCGCAAAGCGTGCTCGAGTCTCCGGGGTCGCAGTACAACCCCCTGTTCGTGCACGGCGGCCCTGGAGTCGGGAAGACCCACCTGGTACATGCCGTGGGGAACGCGCTCCGCCGTCGGTCAGCGCTGTCCGGCCCCGTCGCCTGTGTGAGCGGCTCGCAGTTCGTGGACGAGCTCATCGCGGCGCTGCAGGAGGGGACCGTCGATCGGTGGCGCGCGCGCTATCGCGCGGCGGGCGCGCTCATCATCGATGACGTCCACGCCCTCGCCGGCAAGGAACGGTCGCAGGACGAGCTCTTCTACCTGTTCAACGCACTTCACAGCGCGGGGCGTCAGGTGGTGCTCGCGAGCGATCGGCCGCCCTCGGAGATCGGCGAGCTCGAGGCGCGGCTCCGTTCGCGGTTCAACGGAGGCCTCGTCGTCGCGATCCAACCGCCCGACCGCGCGCTCCGCGAAGCGCTCTATGCCCGGTCGCTCGTCGACCGCGCCGCGAACGCGGAGCAGGGGGTCGCGGCGCTCCTGGCCGAGCTGCCGGTGTCCGGCGCGATCGAAGTCGAGTCGGTCGTCGATCGCGTCATCCACGCCGCGCGCGCGTCGGGCGGGCAGATCACGCTGTCGCTCGTCAGGCGCGAGCTGAACTCGGGTGGGGCCGCAACGCCGACGTCCGTTCCATCCGTCGCCGACAAGTCGTTCCTCGACCCGGAGAAGATGGTGCTCGAGTGGGCCGACCTCGACGGACGCATCATCGAGGAGCTTCGCTAGTGGCGATCAAGGGAAGCCTGAAGGAGGCGAGCCTCCCCGACGTGCTCCAGCTGCTCTCGATGGGGAAGAAGAGCGGCTGCCTGAGCGTCACGCACCGCCAGAGCTTCGGCTACATCTACTTCGACAAGGGACGCATCTGCTACGCGTCCATCGTGAATCGGCGCGATCGCCTCGGTGACATCCTCGTCAAGAACGGGCTGATCACGCAGGGGCAGCTCGACGAAGCGGTGCACGACCAGAACACGCAGCGCGACAAGCGGCTCGGCGAGATTCTCGTCGAGCGCCGGTTCATCGCGCGCGAAGAGCTGCACCGCTACATCAAGCTGCAGATCGAGGAAGCGGTCTTCTACCTGTTCACGTGGAACCAGGGGACGTTCAACTTCGAGGCGGATGTCGAGCCCGAGAACCAAGACTTCCTCGTCTCGATCAATCCCGAGTCGCTGTTGCTCGAAGGCGCCCGGCGCGTGGACGAGTGGAGCCTCATCGAGAAGAAGATCCCGAGCTTCGACATCGTGTTCGAGCTGGATCGCGCGCGGCTGAAGGAGAGCGGCGCCGAGCTGACCGTCGAGCAGGAGACGCTGGTCGGGCTCATCGATGGGCGTCGGGACGTCGCCGGCCTCGTCGACGAATCGGGGCTCGGGGAGTTCGACGTCGGCAAGGCGCTGTACGGGCTTTCCACCGCAGGGTTCCTGCACCGCGTCGGGCGCACGAAGCCCGTCGAGGCGGTGAGCTCCGAGGCGCGCGTTGCCGAGCATCGCAATCTCGGCGTCGCGTTCTACAAGGCGGGAATGTTCGACGAGGCGGTGCGCGAGTTCCGTCGCGTGAACGAGCTGCGTCCGGGCGACGACCTCGCGACGTTCTACGCGGGGCTGGTGCTCCTCCGTCAGGGCCGGTGGCAGGACGCGGTGACGCTCTTTCAGCAGATGGTCTCACGGCGCGTCACCAGTCCGGCCGTCTACCACAATCTCGCCTACGCGCTCGAGCGCCTGGGGCGTCACGACGAGGCCGCGGATGCGCTCGCGCAGGCCCTGCGCGTCGGCGCGAGTGATCCGCGCACGAAGCTCTCCGCGGGCGTGCTCGCGCTGCGACGCGGCGACGTCTCCGACGCCGACGCCGCGCTCGGCGAGGCGGCCGCGCTATGGGACCGCCGTCCGAAACCGGCGGCGTGGTATCACTACGCGGCGCTGGCGGCGGCGCTCGCGAACGACATCGATCGTGCCGTCGAGTTGCTCTCCGAGGGCGCGGCCGCGCACCCGCACTCGGCCGTCCTGCTCAACAACCTCGGCGTGGCACTCGA
>Ga0075420_100001168_pt1 | contig 22063 bp, 16 predicted proteins | sample SoiMetdeltSBSDD4_FD_75296 | JGI IMG/M metagenome (GOLD analysis project Ga0075420, IMG submission 75296) | Bulk soil microbial communities from a Populus tree surrounding site in Tennessee, USA - Soil MetaG P. deltoides SBSDD4 | ecosystem: Environmental > Terrestrial > Soil > Tree plantation...
TGCCCGCCGCGCGCTGCTGTTCCGTGGCGCGCAGCTCCACCCGACGGATCTTTCCGGAGATCGTCTTGGGCAGTTCCGCGAACTCGAGCCGGCGGATCCGCTGGTACGGCGAGAGGTGCTGGCGGCAGTGCCGGAAGATGGCCGCCGCGGTCGCGGCGTCGGGCTCCCAGCCGGCGGCCAGCACGACGAACGCCTTCGGCACGGCGAGGCGGACCGGATCCGGTGACGGCACGACCGCCGCTTCGGCCACCGCGGGGTGCTCGATCAGCACACTCTCGAGCTCGAACGGCGAGATGCGGTAGTCCGACGCCTTGAACACGTCGTCGGTACGCCCGATGTAGGTCAGATAGCCCTCGGCGTCGCGCGCGGCGATGTCGCCGGTGTGGTAGTAGCCGCCGGCCATCGCCTCGGCCGTACGCTCAGGATCGCCGTGGTAGCCGACCATCAGGCCGAGCGGGCGGTGCGCGAGGTCGAGGCAGATCTCGCCCTCGTCCGCGGGTTTCCCGCTGATCGGGTCGAGGAGCTCGACGACATACCCCGGCGCCGGCCGGCCCATCGAGCCGAGCCTGACCGGCTGCTCGGGGGTGTTCGCGACCTGGACGGTCGTCTCCGTCTGGCCGAACCCGTCGCGGATGGTCACTCCCCACGCCTCGCGGACCTGCTCGATGATTTCGGGGTTGAGCGGCTCGCCCGCGCCGACCACACTGCGCGGCGGTGTCGCTAGCCGGGACAGGTCCGACTGGACCAGCATCCGCCAGACCGTCGGCGGTGCGCAGAAGCTGCTGACACCGCACCGGTCCATGTGGCCGAGCAGAGCACCGGCGTCGAACCGCGTGTAGTTGTAGATGAACACGCACGCCTCTGCGTTCCAAGGCGCGAAGACGTTGCTCCAGGCGTGTTTCGCCCAACCCGGCGAGGAGATGTTCAGGTGCACGTCGCCGGGGCGCAGGCCGATCCAGTACATTGTGGACAGATGGCCGACGGGGTACGACGCGTGCGTGTGCTCCACGAGCTTCGGTCGCGCGGTCGTACCCGAGGTGAAGTAGAGCAGCAGCGTGTCGTCGGCGCGCGTGACGCCGTCCGGCTCGAACCCGCCGCCGTACCGGTTCGCCTCCGCGTACGGCAACCAACCGTCCACATCGGAGCCCACGGCGATACGGGTGTAGTCGCCCTCGACGCCGACGAACTTGCTGGTATTGGCGGAGCCGACCACCACGTGCCTGGCCTGTCCACGATCGAGCCGGTCGCGCAGGTCGGCCGGACCCAGCAGCGGCGTAGCGGGAATGATGACCGCCCCGAGCTTCATCGCGGCGAGGATCGTCTCCCACAGCTCCACCTGGTTGCCGAGCATGACGATCACCCGGTCGCCCCGGTGCACTCCGGCGGCTCGCAGCCACCCGGCGACGCGGTCGGACCGTTGGGACATCTCGGCGAACGACCACTTCTGCTCCGAGCCGTCCTCCTCCACGATCCAGAGCGCCGGATCGTGGTTGTCCGTCGCGATGACGTCGAACCAGTCCAGCGCCCAGTTGAACTCCGTCAGCTCGGGCCAGCGAAAATCCCGGTACGCGGTCGCGTAGTCGTCGTGCCGCGCCAGCAGGAAGTCCCGAGCTTCGCGAAACACCGCCGTGGCGTGCTCAGTCATGGTCATCCTCCTGCCCGCCAAGCTACTCCTCCCGGACCGGACGCGAGCACGTGTTCGACGTGCCGGTGCAACTCGGCGCTTCCTGAACCACCACGCTGATCCGGCGGCCAGCAAGAGAACGACCGCGGACACTCCGGCCAGCAGCCACGGCCAACTCGTTCGTGACATAAGTCCACATAGGACAGATGCTCCCGGACCGCGGTCGGCAACGGCGTGCAGATAGTCTCGGATCATCCAGTAGGGATGAGTCGAGCCATGCCAGCCAGCTTCCGCACACCGATCGGCCGCGCGGTGACGGCTGTGCTGATCGTGAGCATTCTCGCGGCGGCCAACATCCTCAACAACTACGTCGCGGTATCGGCGTACGTCGTTACCTGCCTCGTGACCACGGCGCTCCTGCTCCTGGTGCACCGGCTCGCGGGCGGTACCTGGGAGGATGTTGGCCTCGGCCGCTCCTACCTTTCTCGCGGGGCACGGTGGGCGCTGGTGCTGATCGCCGTCGTCGCGGTCGGCTATCTGATCGCCGCCCTGCTGCCGGCCACGCGTACCTTGTTCGTCGACGCTCGGGTCGAGCCCGCCAGTCCGGCGGCGATCGCCTTCCAGATCCTCGTTCGCATTCCGCTGGGTACCGTGTTGCTCGAAGAGGTTGCCTTTCGAGGCGTGCTGTACGGTCTCGTCCGCCGCACGCGAGGCGTCGCCTGGGCGACCGCGGTCTCGTGCGGGTTGTTCGCCCTGTGGCACGTGCCGCCAGCCGTCCAACTCGTCAGTGTCGACGACACGCTCACCCTCGGTGCCCCGACGGTCATCGCGGTCATGCTGGCCCTCACGGGCGCCGCATTCGCCGGCCTCGTCCTGTGTGAGCTGCGGCGCCGCAGTGGCAGCCTGCTCGCTCCCGCTGGACTGCACTGGGCCACGAACGCCCTCGGCTACCTCACCGCCGTGCTCGTCATCAGCGGCTACGGTAGATGATTTCGACGAGCATCATCCGAGGCGTGGTGAGGCTGTTCGGTGCGGGTGCGTGCAGGGTCCGGGAGTGCATGAGGATCACGTCTCCAGGCTCGCCGGTCAGCTCCTGCACGCGGAGCTGGGAGCCGTCGACGACCGCGCCTTCCTCGAGGTAACGAGTGACCCGATCGGGTTGCGCTTCCTGTCCCCACAGGTCCCGCAACCACGGATGCTCCGTACCCAGCGCGGCCTTGACGTCGGCCGACCGCCAGGTGCCGGTCGTGGCGATGTGACGGTTGAACAACCGGTGCGACTGCGGAAGCACGACCGTACCGCCACCGCCTGGTGCCACTGGTACCAGGAACGCGAACACGGTGACTCCGGGGAGTTCGTGGTCGGGGCCGTAGGAGTCGACGTGCCAGCCCGAGGAGGGTACGGTCCAGCCGGCGCCGGGCGTAGGGAACGTCACGAGCGGCAAGCCCCACGTCTTGGGCGGTTGCCAGTCCGCCGTACCGAGTAGCTCGTCGAGTGCTCCGCGAACCCGATCGGATGCCATCGGGTTGAACGCGCCGGATCGTTTGAGTGCCTGAAGGCTCCGCGGTCGCTCGACCGTCCACGTATCGGGTCGTTCCCGCTCGATCCCGTGTTTTGTCGAGAGAAACTCCCAGAAATGATCACGCATTGTCGCTACTTCGACACTCGGAATCGCCGCGGGAAGTCGGAGCAGGCCGAGCCTCTCGAACTCTTCGCGCTCGCTCCCCGACAACACATCAGCACACTGACATGTTGCGATCCGAAGCGCACCCGAATTGGGGCTACGTCACGAATCCGCCGCTAGGGGTGCGGCGAGGGTCGGGATAGGGCCAGCGCGGACATTCGGCCGATCCCACTGGCTCGTTGTCGCGACCTACGGTCCGTGCCTATGCGAAAGCGCCTCACACTCGCCGCGGTCGCGGCGGCCGCAGCTCTTACCCTGTCCGCATCACCCGCCCAGGCGATCACCAACGGCGTACTCGACGGGAACGACCACCCGTACGTCGGTCTGGTCGTCTTCTTCAACGCCGACGGGACACCGTCCCACCGCTGCAGCGGCACGATGGTCAGCCCCACGGTATTCCTGACGGCCGGCCACTGCGCCGCGGGTGTGGCGAGCGCCAAGATCTGGCTGACGCCCGACGTGACGACGCCGGTCGAACCGGGCTATCCGAACAGCGGGCACGACGCGTCCGGTACTCCGATCGCGCACCCCGGGTTCACCGGTGCGCTGACCATCCCCAACACCCACGACGTCGGCATCGTTCTGCTCGACGCCCCCGTCGCACTGGCGGAGTACGGCCAGCTGCCCGCGGCCGGGTTCCTCGACAGTCTCGCAACTGCCCGGGGGACGAAGGACGTGACGTTCACGGTCGTCGGGTACGGCCTGCAGCAGGTCGTCCCGACCCTGGAGAGCGCGCGGATCCGGTACCAGGGCGACGCGCACCTGCAGAACCTGCGCAGCCACCTGACCGGCGGCTTCGGCCTGCAGACCTCCAACAACGGCGGAAACTGGAGCGGCGGTACGTGCTCCGGCGACTCCGGCGGTCCGATCCTCTACTCGGACACCAACATCGTGGCCGCCGTGAACTCGTTCGGGCTGAACGCCAACTGCGTCGGCAACGACTTCTCGTACCGGACGGACATCGCGGACACCCGCGACTTCCTCGCCGACTACATGACCCTGCCCTGACGGTAACAACGATGCTGGCGCCGGCCACGTGCCGGCGCCAGCATTGCCTACTCAGCGTGCGTCGCTCCACATAGGAACCAGCACGACCTTTCCGCGCAAGCCGCCCGCCTCGACGAGCCGGTGCGCTTCCGCCGCCTCGGCGAGCGGCATCGTGGTCGCGACCCGAGTGCGCAGCTCGCCGGTTGCCAACAACCCCACCAGCTCGGCCAGCAGGTCTCGGTCCAGCCGGATGAGCTGGAGGTCCTGGCGTACACCGCGTTTCGGGTCGATCGGTGGCGTGGGCCGCGTGGTTACGACGCTGCCTCCGTCCTCGATCACCGCCTCCGCCGCTTTGCCGAGCGGGATCGCGTCCAACACGTACGGCACCGGTCCGACCGTCGCCAGATCGACCGAGCGCGGGATCACCTCGGCCACGCCGAGCTGCCCAACCCACGCCTCGTCGCCTTCGCTGGCCACCGCGAGGACGTGATGGCCTTGCCGGGCGGCGAGCTGCGCCCCAAAGCCACCGACTCCACCGCTGGCGCCGGTGACGAGCACCGTCGAAGGTTCGTCGAGCGACAGCAACGACAGGGCCTGGTACGCCGTGAGCCCGTTGAGCGGCAGCGTGGCGGCGGGCACGGCGTCGAGCCCGTCCGGCCGTCGGATGAGCCAGTCCGTCTCCGCCGCCACAAACTCCGCGTATCCACCAGGTGCACCGCGGGTCAGATACCAGGGGATCATCCCGACGACGTGATCACCCACCCGGAACTCGGTGACGTCGGAGCCGACCGACGACACCTCGCCGGCGATATCCCAGCCGGGCAGGAAGGGCGGCGGCACCGGACCACGGGGAATCATCCCGGTGGTGGCGGCGATGTCAGCCGGCTGCACGGTGACTGCCTGTACCCGGACCACGACCTGTGACGGTCGCGCCACGGGATCGGGCAACTCGGTCACTTTCAGCACCTCGGGTCCGCCGAGCTCGGAAACGATCACGCCATACACGGGTCCCAGTATGTATTGAAGTCCGCAGTTCCTGAAGTCCTCGAAGGCATTTATGACAGTCCCGTCAGACGCCGCAAGGACCCTGGGTGGCGAAGGGCAGGCTGGGGTAGCCGGAGATGTCGTACGACGTCAGCGACCCGTTGGCCGCCGCCGTCAGCACCGCCATCGTGGGGATGCGGAAGAGGTTTTCGAGCTGGCCGTTGCTCTTCTGCCCGACCGAACGCACCTCGTAGAAGATGGCGCCGGTTGTCGGCGTCTGCGCGACGGGCTGCTCGCCGCTGGGCGCGGTGCCGCCCATCAGCATGCGGCTGATCACCGCGTTGGTGATGTCGATGATCGGGTAGTGGGCGACGTTGGCGAGGCCGTACTGGTCCAGCGCGTCGACGCTCACCATGGCCATCTGCCGGTTGGTGAGCCACTGCTGGGCGGTCATCCGTGCGGGGTCGATCGAACGGGCACCGATCTGGAACTGGTTGAGGTCGTTGGTGCCGTCGACGACGGGAGCCTGCCCCATGTGGTGCAGGTCCAGTGCGAGCTGGGGGGCGACGTCACGCCACAGCCGCCAGAACGCGATGGACTCCGGCTGCGCGAAGTTCTCCCAGTCGCGGTTGAGGTCGATCCGGTTCGGAGTGGTGCTCTGCCGGATGTTGGCCTCGGCACCGTCCGGGTTGTACATCGGAATCACCACGACCGTCAGGTTCTCCCTGATGAGCCGCGCGTCCGGGGAACCGCTGGCGAGATGGTCGAGGATCTGCAACGCGGCCTCGGTACTGTGCAGCTCGTTGCCGTGGATCCGCGCCTGTAGCCAGAACGTCGTGGGACCGTTGCCGACAGTGGCGTACAGGAGGTCGCGGCCCTCGCCGGACAGCCCTGCCGAACCGACGGTGACCCGGCCGTTGCTGGTCCGTTCGATGCGGTCGAGCACCTGGACGACGTCGGCGTAGCCGGCGACGCTGGACAGGCTGACGTTCTGGTCCGGCTGCAGGCACGGGCCGCCCGGTAGGTGTGGCGGGTCCGCGATGGCCGGCGTCGAGCCGCTCATGACGGCGACGAGCAGGCCGGCGGTGGCGAACGCGGTCAAGGTCGCACGCATTCACTGCTCCTTCCGATCGAGACTTGTCTTTTCCTAACCCGAGCCCCGGTGGAAAGCAAGTCGGGACCGTCCACAGTAGACGTAGTCCGATCATCGCCTTCGCGCTCCGTGACGTGACGTCGGCCAGTCTCGCTTTCGGCTGATCGTCGCCTCGGGCGGACAGTACGGAGCATTTACCGTACGCACCCGTCATGTGACGATGTGCCGACGTAACCGGGGGGAGCCGCAGATGGGCGGCGAGGCGGACCTGGTCGTACGGCCCGAGGCGCTGACGACCCACGCCCGAAGCTTCGATACCGCCGCGATGGCCGTCGAGCAGGCCATCGCCGCAGGGGAGCACGTGCGCCTGAACACCAACGCCTACGGTCTGCTCGGTCAGTCGATACCGCCATTGATCGACCAGGTACAGCGGAGCGCCGTGTCCGCGGGCAAGGTCGCGGCCGGCGCTCTACGCTCCGCGGGCGACCTGCTACGCCGGACCGCGGCTCGCTACCAGGGATACGAGGATGCGGTCGAGGCTCAGTTCCGTGGCTTGGCGACGGGCGCCGCGGTCCCGGCGACCGCGACGAGCCCACTGGTCGCCCCGCGCCACGACACGACCGACGCGTGGAGCGGAATCTCGATCGCGGAGGACGTCGGCGGTCTCCGCACCCGACTGAGGTCCGGTGACTGGATCGCCGCCGCGGCCGGCGTACCGGGCGCCGGCATCGGCATCCTGGGGTTCGTCGTCAACCCGGTCGGTCAGCTCGCCGGCTGGGCTCCGGCATGGACGATGGAGCATTCCCAGTCGCTGTCCGACGCACTCGATGTCCTGGCCGGTGACCCGGATCAGATCACCGCACACGAGCAGACGTGGCACAACGTGGCTGGTTCGATCAGGACCACCCGTGCCGACCTGCACGCCGCGGTCGAGCAGGAATCGGCCGAGTGGACCGGTACCGCCGCCACCGCGTTCCGCCAGCACGCCGGCCAGCAGTGCGCCGCGCTGGGGGCACTCGCGATCGCCGCCGACGCGCTCGCGGACATCGTTCACGAGACAGGCGTACTCGTCGCGTCTGTACGCCAGCGGGTCCGGAATCTGCTGGCCGAGTTCGTCTCCGTGTTGTACCAGCGGCTGTGGCAATGGCTCTCCCAGGAGGTGACGACGCTCGGCCTGGCCACCCCACGGATCGTTTCGGAATTCTGCTCGCTCGTGGCCTCGACGATGCAGCAGGTCAGGCAGGTACTCATCGGCCTCGACGCCAGCCTCGAGCGGCTCGCTCCGATGGTGCGGCGCCTCGAGGAGTCGATCACGCTGCTGACCAACCTGTGGAACCGGCTCGACCGCGGCTCGCTGACGACCTCCACCGGGGACACTCTGCCGGGGGACAGTACGAGTCCGGCCGAGCGGGAACGGGCCGAGCGCCTTGCCCGGTGGGCGGAAGCCGCCCCGATCAGCGAACTTCAAGCCTTCGTGGACGACCTTCGCGAGCGGGCCACGCGGGAGACCTGGCCGGGGGACCAGCGGGACCTGGCGACGGTAGCGCCCATCCTCGCCGGCCGCCAGCAACAGGCATTCGAGGAATGGGCAAAGACCGCGTCCACCGAAGAACTCCAGCGGGCGAAGGAGCAGGGCACGTACCCGCGAATAGCCGACGGGATCCTGCGCGCCCGTGACGATGCCGAGTACTTCCTGAAACAGCTCGGGACGCGCGACGGTCACAAGTTCGTGCTCGATCGCCTCGAGGAGATGTACGACAGAGGAGCGTCGATAGCCGACCTCAAACAGATCGAAGGGCAGTTGTGGCACCTGTCCAAGAGCAGCCTGCAGGAAGAGCTGGCCCTCGGTGTCTCCCACTTCCTCGAGCAGAAGGCCGAACGGGAGGCGTCGTTCGCCACCTCGGGTGACAACGTCGAACGCCGGTCGACAGAACAGTGGGCCTCGTCGATGTCCAACAAGGATCTCGCCGGAGAGCTGCGGGCTCTGGCCGACAAGGCCGAACGAGGCGAGGCGACCGCCGAGGACCTGGTCCATCTCCAGCACGGCAGCGATCTCATGCACGAGCGGCACACAAGGGCGGTCACGGACTGGCTGGATCGCCTGTCAGACAACGATCTCGCCCGGGTCGTCGAGGTGCTCGATGTCCGCGCGGAGGACACCGGCCGCGCCGAGGACGCACAGTACCTGTCCCTCGCCAAGGAAGAGCAACGAGTGCGGGAGGCGAACAAGGGTCTCGACACCCGGGTCATCAACCAGGACGGCCGCATCGGCACTATCCGGGACCTGGCCATGGAGGCGTACCGCGCATCGGTCCGCGCCGGCCTCGGGGCACTCACGGACAACATCGCCAGCTCGGTGACGTTCATGGCTACCGGCGACGCCAACCTGGCTCGTGCCGTGGGGCAGGTCTTCGACGGCTTCGGCGACATGGCCGAAGGACGCAACAGGTGGCACGCCGCCCACGCGGGCGCGTCGGGAGTCGGGTACGACGACATCACCCGCGCCGCCGAGACCGCGAACGACCCGAGTGGGTACCGGTCGACCGGCCCGGACGCACCGCACGTGCGCTACGAGGACGCGCTGGACCATGCGGGGCCGCTTCCGCACGACGAAACGGTTGCCCGCGACCCCGGCGAGCCGTACCGGATCCCGGAGCTCGACTCCCAGGATCCACGGCCCAGCCGGTTGGACAACTACATGCGAGGCAACGACTTCAACGAGGCCGAGAAGGATACCTACGCCGCGCGCGAGGTCAGGCTGGAGAGCGGGAAGGTCGTCGACGGGTACAACCCCGGCAGTGAGATCGTCTTCCGCAGGAGCACCCAGTTCGCCGAGCTGTCCCCCGAGTACGCCGAGCGGTACGTCAACGAGTTCCTCGACAAGTACGGCCCCGGCAACGTGGTGGCCGATACGCCGACCATGCGAGAGCGGTACCCGGACCTGGTCGGCAAGCCGTTGCAGGGTGACCTGATCCTCGAGGTACCGATCCAGAAGGCGCCGGTACCGGAGTGGTTGGGCGAGTGGACGAGGCGCTGGAACATCACGATCCGCGACCCCACCGGCCACGTCTACAACCCGGACTAGCCGATCCCGGCGGCTTGCAGCCTGGTTGCCACGTCCACGAGGTAGTCGCGGGCTTCGCCCATCGTGTCGACAGCACTCATCCGCTCCGCGATCTCGGCTCGCCGGTGCGGCTGGAGGCGCGCGTCCTGGATGGCTGCGAGCTCGACGAACGCGCGGATCGCCGACGGGACGGCCGCGGCCTCGTCGATCGTGTCTTCCGCGCGCTCGTCCGACGCGCAGTCGAACCCGGACTCGGCCGGATCCGGGAGTGTTCGTGGCGCCTCGCGCGGAGTCTCGGCGGACAGCAGGTGCCGGAAGTCATTCGCCTGCGCATCCCGAGCGGTGAGCGGAGGTATGCCGTACAGGCGCTCCACGGTAGCCAGCAAGGAGCTGTGGTCGTACAGCGTGTGGTCGACGATGTTGCCCGCCGGGATCCACGGTGACACGACGACGGCCGGTACGCGTACGCCCAGTTGGTCGAACCGGAAGCCGTGTCCGTTGTTCTCCGGGTCGGTGACGTCGCCGGGAGGCACGCACGACGGCGGCGGTACGTGGTCGTAGAAGCCGCCGTGTTCGTCGTACGTGACCAGCAGCAGACTCGACTCCCAATGTGGTGACTGCCGGATCGCCTCGTAGACCTGCTTGATGAGTGCCTCGCCCCGGGTGACGTCGTCGTTGGGATGCTGGCTGTTGCCGCACTGGAAGTCGGCGAACGGACGGGTGTACAAACCGTAGTTGGGTTCGATGAACACGTAGGCCGGCGTGAAGTCCTCGTCCTGGAGGTCGTCGTGCAGGTCGTCGACTCTCCGGAAGTGGGTTCGCATCGTCTCGAGGTCCATGACCGACAGCGCGGCCACCTGTGGCAGCGGGTCGCCGTGATAGACCCGCCACGCCAGACCCTGCCGGTCGAGCGCCTCGAAGATCGAGCCGTTCTCGAACTGGTAGCCGCCGAACTGGGACACGACCGTCTCCCGGGCGTTCGGACTCCTGTCGAGACCGCCGGAGGTCGCGGCGTGCAGGAAGAACCGGTTCGGCCAGGTCGGACCCGGCATCGAGGAGAACCACCGGTCACACACCGCGAACTCGCGCGCAAGTACGCTCAACACCGGCACCTGCGCCGCCGTGAAGCAGGACATCACCGCGCCCAGGTCGGCCGCTGCCTCGGCGTTGTCGTCGGCGGCCGTCTGCCGGGCATAGGCGTCGACGAATCCACCGAGCGTGACCGGTGGGTACGACCCGGAATAGGCGCACTCGTCGTCGGTGACATCGACCGAAGCCAGCTGCTGCAGGACGTCGCAGAACTCGTGTGGCGGGTCCACGGGCATGACGAATGGCGCGCCGGCCCGCACGGCGAACTCGACTCCGTCGTGAACATTTGTCTGGTCGGTCGGACCGTCACCGGGCGTCGACATGCCCAGCATGTGGTCGAAGGACCGGTTCTCGAGCATGAGCACGAAGACATGCCTCACTCTGTCGGACACGAGGCTCAGCGTGGACCATTCCCGTCGATCAATCAACACCCGAGGGCCGATGCCCGTGGCCGATGCCTAGGTTGGCGTCGTGACCGAAACGTAATTCGCTTGTATTCGACTCGCCGCTAATGCGCGGGGAAAAGCCGCTCGCGATTAAGGCAGCAACGAATCGTTGGCAAGACCGCGACGCGGCGCTCATAGTGCCTCCACAGCGACGGTATTCGTCCACAGTCAACCGCCGAATTCCGCAGGATCGGAGGACATTTTGCGCTATCCATCGAAGAGGCTGGGTGGTGTCTTCGTCACGCTCGCGGTCGCGTCCATCCTCGTCGCGGCCTGCTCGAAGACCCCCACCGACAACGACGGCGGCACACAAGCCTCGCCGGGCTTCGCGGAATGCGTGGCCAAGCCGAACGACTGCAACAGCGGTCCCCGGGCCAACGGCGGTACGCTGACGTTCGTCCTCGAACAGGACATGGCCGCCTGGCACCCGAACGCCGCCTCCGGCACCCATTTCGGGTCGGCGCAGGTATTGAATAGCGTCTATCCCGCTCCGTTCACCGTATTGCCGAACTATGACATCGTGCTCAACACGGATCTCATGGTCTCGGCGGAGGAGACCAAGAAGGACCCGCAGACGGTCGTCTGGAAGATCCAACCCAACGCGGTGTGGAGTGACGGGACCCCGATCACCGCGAAGGACTTCCTGTTCAACCTGTGGACCTTCGATGGCAAGACCTGCACGGCCGATCAGGGTTGCACGCCCGCGGCTACCTCGGGCTTCGACCAGATCACGGAAGCGACCGCGTCGGACAACGACAAGACACTGACGACGGTGTTCGCCCAGCCGTACCCCGACTGGAAGAGCTTGTTCCAGTTGCTGCCCGCCCACATCGCGCAGTCCCAGGGCGGTTGGAACGGCACCAAGGAGGACGCCGCCGGTCTGGGCAAGGCGTTCAAGTACTTCATCGACAACCAGCCGACCGTGTCGGGTGGACCGTACCTGATCGACAAGTTCGAGAAGGGCGTCGCGGTCACCCAGGTCAAGAACCCGAAGTGGTACGGGGCCGAGAAGCCCACGCTCGACAAGCTCGTCTGGCGCCTCATCGAGGAACAGTCCGCGCTCGTGCCAGCCGCGCGGAACAAGGAAATCAACGCCCTGTATCCGCAGCCGAACGCCGACCTGGTCACGCAGGTCAAGGGCCTCGACGGGTTCCACTACTACCTGGCGCCGGGCATGTCGTGGGAGCACGTGGACCTGAACACGAAGAACGCCGCCCTGTCGGACAAGGCACTGCGACAGGCGATCCAGACGGCGATCGACCGTACCGAGATCATCAGCAAGACGGTCGGCGTCATGGACCCGAGCATCAAGCCGCTGGGTCATCACGTGTTCGTACCGGGTGTGAAGGGCTACCAGGACAACGTGGGTCCGCTGGGCTTCGGCGCCGGCAACATCGACAAGGCGACGAGCATCCTCACCGCCGCCGGCTACCGCATCGACAACGGGAAGCTCATCGGCAAGGACGGCAAGCCGGTACCGACCCTGCGCTTCCGGCACACCGTCGGCAACAAGCTGCGCGGGGACACCGCGGCGCTGATCCAGCAGCAACTGAAGAAGATCGGTGTCGACATCAAGATCGAGACCACCGACAAGCTGTCATCCACATTGGACAGTGGTGACTACGACATCATCCTCTTCGCCTGGGTGACGAGCCCGTTCGTCGGCACCACGCTGAAGGACCTGTGGGGTACCGGTTCCGGGCAGAACTACAACAAGTACTCGAACCCGCAGTACGACGCGATCGCCGACGAGGCAGGCCGGACGGTGGACAAGGACAAGTTCATCAACCTGGTGAACCAGGGCGACGCGATCCTCGCCGAGGACGCCGTCACCCTGCCACTCTTCCAGCGGCTGAACCTGATCGTGGTCGACAAGCGGTACGCCAACGTCCGCAACAACGGAACCAACCTCGGGCCGGCCTACAACGCCCAGCAGTGGGGTTTGAAGGCCAACTAGTCGGAAGACCTGGACCGGACGTCGTGATCCCCTCCCACGGCGTCCGGCTCCATCTCCTCCCGCGCCCCTATGGAGGCCGCGTGCTCATCTACTCGATTCGACGTATCTTGGTCTCGATTCCGGTGCTCCTGCTCGCGTCGTTTCTCGTGTTCTGGCTCGTGTCGTTCTCCCGGGACCCGGTACGCGAGGTGCTCGGCGCCCGCAACCCACCGGTACCGCCGGCGGTCATCCAGGCCGAGTACCAGCGGCTCGGACTCCATGACGGCTTCTTCGCCCAGTACTGGCACTGGCTGCGGCGCTTGGTGTGGGATCAGGATTTCGGCCCGTCGATCCTGCCGGGCACGAGCATCAACGGGGAAATCGGCGAACGCCTGGTCACCACGCTCCGCCTGATCGTCCTCGCGGTGATCGTGTCATTGGTACTGGCCGTTGTCACCGGTGTGCTCAGCGCGGTGCGCCAATACTCGAAGACGGACTACAGCCTCACGTTCGCCGGGTTCGTGTTGTTGAGCATGCCGGTTTTCTGGGTCGCGGTCCTTCTCAAGCAGGCCGGCGTGGTGTTCAACGAGTCGACGGGCACGCGGTACATCTTCACGTTCGGCGAGAAGTCGCAGGGCGTGGACCTGACCGGCATGGCGAACGCGCTGGACATCGCCGGACACCTCGTGCTGCCGACGTTGTCGCTGGCTCTGTTGAACTACGCGGCGCTGAGCCGCTTCCAGCGCAGCAGCATGCTGGAGGTTCTCGAAAGCGACTACCTGCGCCTGGCCCGCGCCAAAGGGCTGCGGCGCTGGCAGGTGCTGATCCGGCACGGGGTGCGCACCGCACTCATTCCGATGACCACGGTCAGCGGGCTGCTCATCGGTGGCCTGATCGGAGGGGCGGTAGTGACCGAGACCGTCTACGGCTGGAACGGCATGGGCAAGCTGCTCATCGACGCGATCCGGCTCGGGGATCGAAACGTGATCATGGCTTGGCTGCTGCTGGCCGGTACCGCCGTCGTGCTCTTCAACCTCATCGCGGACCTCATGTACGCGGTGCTGGACCCGAAGATCCGCTACCGATGAGCGAAGCGAGGTGGGTGCGTGAGTGACAAGCAGGCGCTGCTGCCCGGGTTGACCGATCCCGGTCGACCGGTCGTCGATCGGGAGTTCACCATAGCCGAGCGGCGGCAATGGCAGATCGTGCTGCGCCGCTTCCTGCGACACCGGCTGGCGACGATCAGCCTACTGGTGCTGGCGGCTCTGGCGCTGATCGCCTTCGTCGGCCCGCACTTCTGGATCCACGACTTCACCACGCCGGACTCGCCGGGCTCGAGCCCGCCGACGCTGAACAACCCGTTCGGCACGGATGACATCGGCCGGGACCAGTTCGCCAGGGTCATGCGGGGCACGCAGCAGTCACTGAAGGTCGCACTGCTGGCGGCTTTTCTGTCCACTGTGATCGGTGCCCCGTGGGGAGCGATATCCGGGCTGTTCGGCGGCCGGGTGGACACCATCATGATGCGGATCTGCGACCTGTTGCTGGTACTGCCGGGTCTGGTCGTAGCGGGTGCCCTCGCCGGTGGCAGCAACGGCACCTGGTTCATCGTCGCGCTCGTCCTCGGCCTACTGGGTTGGGTGGTCAACGCTCGGGTCGTCCGGGGGGTGGTGCTGTCCCTGCGAGAACAGGAGTTCATCGAAGCGGCCCGCGCGGTCGGTGCCGGGCCGACCCGGATCGTCCTGCGGCACCTGCTGCCGAATGCCGCCGGCGTCATCATCGTCCAGGCCACATTGGACATCGCGGCCGCGATCCTGGGTGAGGCCGGGCTCTCCTTCCTGGGCCTGGGCGTACAGGCCCCCGACACGTCCCTCGGCCTGCTGGTGAACCAGGCGATCATCGCGGTGGAGACCAGGCCGTGGCTGTTCTACCTGCCGGGTGTGGTCATCATCCTGATCGCTCTCGGAGTCAACTTCGTCGGCGACGGCCTGCGGGACGCGCTCGATCCCCGGCAGACGAGGCAACGGCGGTAACGCCCTCGCCTCGTCAACCCATCGAGCCGGTTGTCGCCAGCAACGCGGTGGCGGCCGGCGTTCGTTGGTACAGCACCGTCCGGCCGCGCCGATGGGCCGCGGCCAGCCCGCACGCCTTGAGTACCTTCAGGTGTTGACTGACCGCGGCCGCGCTCATGTCCAGGTCCCGGGCCAACTGCGTAGTGGTTGTCGGTAGTCCGAGCGAGGTCAGCAGCATCGCCCTCGTACGACCGAGGAGGGCGAAGAGCGGATCGTCCTGTCCGAGGGCTGGCCGTTGCCACAGCTCCGCGAGCCCCCGCGGTGGGTAGATCAGGGACGGCTGGCCCGCGGCGGGCGACACGGCCAGCATTGGCCAGCCGAAGGCGCACGGTACGAGGAGAATTCCTGAGCCATCCAGGTCGAGGCGCTTCGGGCCGGAGTTCGGGTGGGCCACCAGGATCCGGTCCGGGGTGAAGTGCACCGCGGTGTGCAGGCCGTCGAGAACCCGGGCGAGACCGGCGGTGGCGAACTGCTCCAAGCGGTACGACACATCGGCCATGCACAACGCTTGCAACCGTTGCCACCACGGTTCGAGGGCGGCCTGCCAGTACCGGCCGACTTCGTCCACGAGCGAGCGAAGTTCGGCAGCCGGGTCCTCGTACAGCGCCCGCAATATCGCCGGGACGGTCCGACCGCGACAGCCGTCCTCGAGCTGTGCCCGGACGAGCGCCGGCGGTGTGGCCGCAATGGCCTCGAGTTCGTCGGCGAGGACTCCCCATGGCGCGACCGGAGTGGGGGTGAGAAAGGCGGGCGGGGCATGCAGCGCGGTCACCGTGGTCAGCACGTCCAGCTTCAGCCCGCGCAGCCGGTCGGCGACGTCGGCGAACCAGGTTTGGTACATGGGATGGCGGCCCGGATCGCGCAGCAGTCGAAGGCTCGCCACCATTTCCCGCGCAGGCGAATGAGCGAAGCGCACCTGCACGAGGTCGGCCTGAGTCAAGCAGATTTCGATCATGTCGACCCCCGCCCTTCAGTCCTTGACGGAACCGGTGAGGGCGGCTCGTAGGTTGTCCGGGCAGGTCGGTTGTGATCGATCTGGCGCCCAACCGAGACAGTCGGTCAGTCTCCGAGTCGGGTGAGGTGATTGACAATCATGTCGCCCAGCATCGTGCGGTAGTGCTCGCGCTGGGTCGGGTCGAGCAGGTCGCGGCTGAAGATGGCGCCGAACGTGTAGCGGTTGGCGACGCGGAAGAAGCAGAACGAGCTGATCATCATGTGTACGTCGATCGCGTCGACGTCGCGCCGGAAGACCCCCTGTGCCCGCCCGCGGTCGAGGATGTCGTTCAACAGGACGATCGCCGGCGTGTTGACCCGTACGAGGCTCGTTATCTCGGCGACGTGCTCGCCGTGGTGGATGTTCTCGATGCCGACGAGCCGGATGAAGTCCGGGTTGGCTTCGTGGTGGTCGAAGGTGACCTCGGCCAGCCGCCGGATCGCCGTGACCGGGTCGAGGTGACCGACGTCGACGGCCTGCTCGGCGGTGCGGATCCGCGCATAGGCGCGCTCGAGTACGGCGATGTAGAGCTGCTTCTTCCCGCCGAAGTAGTAATAGATCATCCGCTTGGTGGTGCGCGTGCGGGCGCCGATCTCGTCTACCCGCGCACCGTCGAACCCCCGTTCGGCGAACTCGGCGGTCGCCGCGTCGAGGATCTCGGCGCGGGTCCGCTCGGCATCCCGCTGACGCTCGGGTGTGGAGGTCGACGCGGTCGGTGCGCTCATCGCAACGAGTTTCTCACGGCTCTTGACTTCCGCCCCCCGAGACCGCATAACTAACGTACTCGTTCGTACATTACAGCGGCGGAGGACGGCATGCCGGGCCGGCGTGGACGGTACGTGGTGGGGCTGATCGGCTCCGGGATCGGCTCGTCTCTCAGCCCTGAGCTGCACGAACGGGAAGCCGACGAGCTCGGCCTGCGGTACATCTACCAGCTCATCGACCTCGGCGAGCTCGGGCTGGCCGCCGACGACGTGGGCGCACTAGTCGCACAGGCCGGTCAATTGGGCTTTTGTGGTCTGAACATCACCTACCCCTGCAAACAGGCGGTCGTGGTGCACCTGGACGACCTGTCCGGGGACGCCGCGATCGTCGGCGCGGTCAACACCGTGGTCTTCGACGGGGGCCGCACGGTCGGGTACAACACCGACGGGCTCGGCTTTCTGGAAGGTTTCCGGCGAGGGCTGCCGGACGCCGTGATCGGTGACATCGTCCTGCTCGGTGCGGGCGGAGCCGGGGCTGCCGTGTCCCTGGCGATGCTGCGCATGGGCGTCGGGCGGCTGACCCTGATCGACGTCGACCGGCAACGGGCGGCCCGGATAGCGGCGAGGCTGGCGGGACACGGCCACAGCCGGATCGTGGCGTCGACGGTGGACGAGCTGCCGGACGTGCTGCGTACCGCCGACGGCCTGATCAACGCCACTCCGGTCGGCATGACCCCGCACCACGGGATGCCGCTCTCACCCGACCTGTTGCGGCCGGACATGTGGGTCGCGGACATCGTCTACCGGCCGTCCGAGACCGAGCTGCTGCAGCACGCGCGGGCGCGGGGCTGCCGGACTCTCAACGGGATGGCCATGGTGGCTTTCCAGGCGGCGGAGTCGATGCGCCTGTTCACCGGGCACGTCCCCGATTCGGAACGGATGTACCGGGCTCTCTTCACGTGGGCTGGTGGGCCGGATGCGTAGGTCGATCGCGACGGTCTCACTGAGCGGAACGCTGGAGGAGAAGCTGGCCGCGGTGGCCAGGGTCGGCTTCGACGGCGTCGAGATCTTCGAGAACGACCTCGTGAGCTGCCCGTTGTCGCCGGCCGAGGTGCGGCGTCGGGTCACCGACCTCGGGCTTGGTATCGACCTGTACCAACCATTTCGCGACTTCGAATCGGTACTCCCGGATGTGCTGGAACGGAGCCTGCGCCGCGCGGAGCGCAAGTTCGCGGTCATGGCCGACCTCGGCGTCGACCTGATGCTGGTCTGTTCCAACGTCTCGCCCGGCGCGATCGACGACGACGCGCTCGCCGCCGCGCAGCTGCACCGGCTCGCGGAGGCCGCCGCGGCCCACGGCATCCGGATCGCCTACGAGGCGCTCGCGTGGGGGCGGTACGTCGCCGACTACACCCACGCCTGGAAGATCGTGGAGTCGGCAGACCACCCGTACCTCGGTATCTGCCTGGACAGCTTCCACATCCTCTCCCGCGGGTTGGACCCGGCCGGGATCCTGGGCATCCCGGCGGACAAGCTGTTCTTCGTCCAGATCTCCGACGCGCCGCCGCTGCTGATGGACGTTCTACAGTGGAGCCGGCACTACCGGTGCTTCCCGGGACAGGGTGGTTTCGACCTGATCGGGTTCCTCGAACACGTCGTCGGCGCCGGCTATCGCGGCCCACTCTCGCTCGAGGTCTTCAACGACGTCTTCCGACAGTCCGATGTGGAGCGTACCGCGGCGGATGCGCTGCGATCCCTGATAGCACTCGAGGAAGCCCTGGGCCAACGCCTGGACGCGCATCGGACGGTGGTCCGCGAGCGGATAGCCCTGGCCACACCGCCACCGCCGGTCGATCTGTCCGGCCTCGCGTTCGTCGAGATAACCGTCGATCCGATGGCCGAACTCGCGGCCGAGCAACTGTTACGACGGGCCGGCTTCGCGCATGTCGGCAGCCATCGCTCCAAGCCGGTGCGGATGTGGCAGCAGGGCCGGGCTCGGGTACTGCTCAACCGGACCCGCCCGTGGGGCGACGACCGGCCGCGTGGCGACGTGGTCATCTCCGCCATCGCGGTGGAGAGCGCGGACCCGTCCCGCTCGGCCGAACGGGCGCGACAGTTGCTGGCGCCCGCGGTACCGCGCTCGTACGGGCCGGGCGAGGCCGACCTGTTCGCCACCGCGGCGCCCGACGGCACCGAGGTGTTCCTCTGCCGTACCGACTCGGCCGACTGGCTGGGCGACTTCGACCCGCATCCCGTGGCCGATCTGGACGGCACCGAGACGCTGACCGGCATCGACCACGTCGCGCTGTCCCAACGCCCATACCACTTCGACGAGGCGGCGCTGTTCTACCAGTCGGTGCTGGGCCTGCGCCAGCACGACAACGTGGAGGTGGCCGACCCGTACGGGTTGGTACGCACCCGCGCGCTCACGAGCGCCGGGGACGGCGTGCGGCTCATGCTCACCGTGCCGGCCATCGGCGGCGGCCGGCTGCCGGAGACCGCCCACTTCCAGCACATCGCGTTCGGCTGCTCCGACATCTTCGCCGCCGCACTGGCGATGCGGATCCACGAGCTGCCCGCGTTGGCCATCCCGGGCAACTACTACGACGACCTCAGCGCGCGGTACGACCTCGACGCCTCCGTGCTCGACACGATGCGGGCGTTCGGGATCCTCTACGACCGCGACAGCAAGGGCGAGTTCTTCCACTTCTACACGGCGATGCTCGGCCGGCGGATGTTCTTCGAGATCGTCCAGCGGGTCGACGGCTACGACGGATACGGCACCACCAATACGCCGGTCCGGATGGCCGCACAGTACCGCCACATGGCGATGGCGGGGCTAACATGGTGATCTTTTCGCCTCTTGGGCGGGGCCCGAGCCAGGAGATCGCCTGGAACCTTTCCTTCGAACCGAGGTGAAAACGTCATGTCACTGTTCGCCAGGCGACGTGTCGCCGTCCCGCTCCTCACCGCGGCTCTCGCGTCGGCCGCGCTCGCATTGGCCGCGTGCAGCCCGCCCGGCAGCAACAACACCCCGTCCGGCAACGAGAACGGACCCATCAAAATCGCACTCGTGGACGCGCAGAGCGGACAGCTCAGCTCGCTCGGCGCGTGGGAGCTCAAGGGCGCGAGGCTGGCGGTCAACGAGTGGAACAAAGCCGGGGGAGTCAACGGCCGGCAGATCCAGCTCGACGTCTTCGACGACCAGGGCGACCCCACTACGGGTACGAACGTCGCCCGCAAGATAGTCAGCGAGGGTTACATCGCCATGCTCGGTACGGCCGAGAGCGCGGTCACCATCGCGATGGCACCGATCCTGCGCGACGCGAAGATACCCAACATCACATCGGGCCAGTCCCCCGGCCTCGTCGCGGTCGGCAGCCCGTTCCTCTTCCTCAACGGCCCGACGAGTACGACGTACGACGCCACGCTGGCCAAGTACCTCGTCGAGACCAAGGGACTGAAGAACATCGCGATGATCACCAACAACGGGGCGTACGGCAAGGGTGAGCACGACGCGTTCCTGAAGGCGCTGTCGGCCCGCAACGTCACCCCGGTCGCGGACCAGGTGGTGACCGCGGATCAGAAGGACTTCAGCGCGGTACTGACCGGCATCCGGCAGAAGAATCCTGAGGTCATCTTCCTCGGCGCGGAGGAGGTCGAGTCCGGCCTCATCGTCAAGCAGGCCCGATCGCTGGGCATCACGGCTCCGTTCGCCGGTGGCGCGCCGATGGGTACGCCGGTCTTCGCGGACACCGCCGGACTGGCCAACATCGAGGGGTCGATCGTCAGTTCGCCGTACCTGAGCAACGATGTCAGCGAAGCCTCCCGGAAGTTCGCCGCGGCGTACAAGGCGGCGTACGGCGAGGACGCGGAACTGCACGGCGCCAAGGCATACGACGGCGCGCAGATCCTGCTCACCGCGCTGAAGAACAGCAACATCGCCACGGGGCAGGCGCTCGCCGACGCGATCCGCGCGGTCAAGCACGAAGGGCTGCTCGGCAACTTCTCCTACGACAACACCGGGGTGGGCATCTCCGCCACCGCCATCGGCGAAATCGAGAACGGCAAGCTGGTCGCCGCCACCTCCTGACCCGAGGTTGCCAGCAAGCGGCACGACGAGGGAGAACGATGCAGGTCACCATTCAAACGTTCATCGGTGGCATGAGCCTCGGCGCGATCTACGCGCTCGTGGCAATGGGATTCTCCCTCGTCTACCGCACCATGGGTCTGGTCAACTTCGCGCACGGCAACGTGGTGATGGTCGGCGCGTACCTCGCGTCGACGTTCTTCCTGTCGACCCGCCTGCCGTTCGCGCTCGCGATGGTCGTAGCCATCGGCGCCACGGGCGTCGTCGGGGTGGTCATCGAGCGGGCGCTGCGGCCGCTGGAGAACAAGGACTTCGACCTCATGCTGATCGGTACGATCGGGTTCGGCATCGTGCTCGAGGCGTTGGCCATCATCATCTGGGGAGCCACCGGACACGCCGTCCCCTCCCCGGTACCGGTACCGCCCCTGGACATCCTCGGCGTGCGCGTTCGCACCTACGACCTCATGGTCCTCGGCATCGCGGCGGCCGCGACCGCCGCTCTCATGCTCTTTCTCCAACGGACCAAGCGCGGCGCGGCCATGCAGGCGGTCGCGATGGACCACGAAGCCGCGACCGCGGTCGGCATCCATGTCGGGCGCAGCAACGCGATCGCCTTCGTCATCGGTGCGGCACTCGCCGCTCTGGCCGGCGGGCTGGTCGGTCCGATGCTCTACGTCAACCCGTCCATGGGCGGGTCGCTGGGCATCAAGGGCTTCGCGGGAGCGGTCCTCGGCGGGTTCGGCAGCATCCCCGGCGCCATCATCGGCGGCCTCGTCATCGGCGTACTGGACTCCTTTGCCGCCGGCCACTTCCAGGGGTACTCCGAACTCGTGCTGTTCGTGGTGTTCACGGTGATCATCATGATCCGGCCGACGGGCATCTTCGGCGAGAAGACGGTGAACCGCGCATGAGATACCGGTACCGGCTCGCGACGCTCGGGCTGGCCGGCGTGGCCGCGTGGCTGTTGCCCTACGGGCTCGACTCGTACGCCATCCACGTCGTCGACGTCATGCTGCTCTTCGCCATCCTCGCCGTGGGACTGGGGTTGGCGATGGGCATCGCGGGCCAGATCAACCTCGCTCAGGTCGCGTTCTTCGGCGTGGGGGCGTACGCGACGGCGATCCTCACCACGCGAGCCGGGCTCGGTTTCTGGACCGCGGCCGCGCTGGCGATGGTGGCGGCTGCCGTGGTCGGACTCGTCGTCGGCATACCGGCGCTGCGGATGCAGTCGCATTATCTCGGCATCGTCACCCTCGGGCTCGCCCTCGCCTTCACCAACTGGGTCACCAACGCGCA
>Ga0075420_100001169_pt1 | contig 22043 bp, 19 predicted proteins | sample SoiMetdeltSBSDD4_FD_75296 | JGI IMG/M metagenome (GOLD analysis project Ga0075420, IMG submission 75296) | Bulk soil microbial communities from a Populus tree surrounding site in Tennessee, USA - Soil MetaG P. deltoides SBSDD4 | ecosystem: Environmental > Terrestrial > Soil > Tree plantation...
TCACGAAGTCGGTCCCGCCGCCGCAGTTGACGGTGTCGTTGTCGTTGCCGGTCCCCGGGTTGAGGATGTCCGCTCCGGCGCCGCCCGTGAGCGTGTCGGCGCCGGCCTGCCCGTTCGCCGTCAGCACGCCGGCGTACGTGCCGCCGCTCACGGTGTCGTTCCCGCCCGCACCGTTCACCGTGACGTTCTCGACCCCCGGCAATGCGTCGCCGATCGTGACCGATTCGTTCTGAGCCGCGCCGTTCACGACGATGGTCGAGAAGGCCGTCGTGGCGTTGTCGTCGCACTCCGGATCGCTCTCAACAGGATTGGCCAACACGACAATATCGCCAGCGACCACGGTGAACGTGACCGAGTCATTGTTATCAAGATCCACGGTAAGGGTCATGTTCGGAGAGCTGCCGGAGGTGCTGCATGCCGCGACCGCGAAGGCGGGCGTCGCGGTCAGTCCGATGACGAATGTCGCCAGCATGCCTGCCACAAGGGCGACCCCTGCCCGGCGAGCCGCGCGAGACCGTCCTGAGGACGACGAAACGCTCCGATCGAACATACAGATCTCCCCCTTGCTCGGATCTTCCACAGGGCCCCTGGCCCCGGGGAAGACTATGCGCGACCGGGCGGAGAATCAAGGGAGGGAGAGGGGAACCGATCGGCCAACCGGCGGCGTCTGGTCTTGTCCGATCGCATCCGGTCCCGGCGCCTGCCCCCGACGGGACCCGGGTGTCACCCGGAGAGCACGATCAACGTGCAACGACGGAACCGGCCCCCCCGAAGGGGGGCCGGTCCCTGTTCATCACAGCCGCCGAGGCGGCCGCGTTTGCTGCTAGGCAAGACGTCCGGCAATGCCGGTCAGAGCCGGGTTGCCCTTGGTCCCGCAGCTGCTGCGCTGCTCGACGCCCTTGCAGACGTCCTGACCCTTGCCACCCTTGCCGATGTCGAAGCCTCCGCCACCGGCCAGCGTGTCGTTGCCCTTGTTTCCGAACAGGGTGTCGTCGCCGCCGGCACCACGGATGGTGTCTCGGCCGCCCCCGCCCCTGAGGGTGTCGTTCCCATTGAACCCGGTCAGGACGTCGGCGCCGCCACGGCCCTTGAACAGGAAGTTCACGGTGCCGCCACCACTGAACGGACCACCGGTGATGTTGTCGGCGAAATCTGATCCGACGATGATCTCAACAGTGTCGCCGAAGCTGTCGTCTCCCTCACCACTGGCGAAACCGAGGCTGAGATCGGCCTGCACACCGTTCGGTGCATCCGCGAAGCTGACGGTGTCAGCACCGAGGCCACCGGTGAACACGTCATTCCCGAGACCACCGAACAGGCTGTCGTTGCCGGCCAGACCGTTGAGAGCGTCGTTCCCCTCTGCACCGCGAAGCGAGTTCTGACCGCTATCGCCGGTGAGAGCGTCGTTGCCGGCCGTTCCGGTCAGGTTCTCGAACGTGGCCGTGCAGAGAGGAGTCTCACCCGCAGCGTCGCCGACACCTGGGTCGGCAACCGTCACCGCGGCGAACGACGTGGCGCCCACGACGCCCGTGCACAGATTCGCCGTGACGCCTGAGGTTTCGTTCGTGAAGTCGAGCACGTCGTCGGCACTCGCCGAGCCGTCCAGGACTTCGACATCGGTCCACGAGTCATCGCCGTCGCCGGTTGCCTTTCCGGCCGCGGTGTCGACCGTGATCGGACCGGCCGAGGTCGACCAGCTGTTGGTGTCCGTTCCACCGTTGCCGTCGACGACATCGTTTCCACCCTGACCGATGAAGGTCTCGGCGTCCCCGTTGCCGATCAGGTGGTCGTTGTTGGATCCGCTGATCAGGACCTCGAAGCCGTTCGAGTCGTTGATCTCCTCGCCCGTCTCGAGGACGCCGTCACAGTCCGTGTCCTCACCGGACTCGTTGGTGGTTTCGTTGATCACGACGCAGGCGGTACGTGCACCGAAGTCGAGCGTGTCGGTGCCCCCGCCATCCTCGAGGAAATCGTCACCGTTGCGTGCGGATCCCTCGTCGACGGTGTCGTCGCCGACATCCCCGTCAACCTCATCGACGCCGTCGTTGCCGGCGAGCAGGTCGTCTCCTGCGTCACCGTCGAGGAAGTCGTCGCCTGCGCCGCCGGTGATCGTATCGTCATCGTCACCGCCGTTCAGGAACAAGACGGGACCACCGGCCGTGTCGGCAGACGCGTCGATCGTATCGTCATCGGCGCCACCGTCGACGTTGATGTCCTCGAGACCGGCCGTGACGCCCGCTGCCCCGTTCATCGTGAACGACGTGCCGGTGATCGTGACGACGTCGGCCCCGTCGGATCCGGCGATGATCAGCGAGTCGGCCACGCCGCCGCCGCCATCGACGGCCCATGCGATCGTCGTTGGGAACGCGCCGCCGGGTCCGTCGTTTTCGATGATCACGTTCTGGTTGTTGTCGGCATCTCCGATCGTGCTGATCGTCGTCGTGTTGGCCACGGTGGCGCTGCCAGCCGCGCACGGCGTCCCATTCACGACGATCTGAGCCGGCGTCGTGTTCGACAGCTCGATCGTGGCGGTATCAGCGGCCGCGGTCAGCGTGACCGTCACGGTCCCGGTTGCAAGCGTGAACGTACACGTCACGGCCGCCTGGGCGGGCACCGCCCCGATCATTGCGAGCGCCTGGAAGACGCCGAGCGACAGCGCGGCTACGAACGCCGCCCGCCGCTTTCCCCCCTTTCGGAGGACACTCATGTGCCTCACTCCTTTCCTCTCCTCCACCGGACGCCCCCGAGCCCGCGCAACGTCGTCAAACGTCGTCAGCTGCACTGCAGGGGAAGCCCGACGGCCGGACGTTTCAGCCCGAGCTTGATGGGTCGATCCTCTGGAGGCCCCGGCAGCGAGGCCCTTGCATCCCCCCTTCGGTTCGAGCGGCGAAGAGACCTCCTTCGGCCTCTGTCCCCCTATCGGCCGTCCCTCTTTCGGCCTCCTGCATAGATAACGAGGCCCATGGCCCAAAGGTTGTGCATTGCAGGGAATGAGTTCAGTTGTGCATCGGAGGCAACGAGCTCAGACCTCTGCCAGGGCGAACGAGCTGAGGAAGAGGGTGCCGTCGGTCCACAGGCCGACTTCCGCGGTCAACTCCCCCTGTCGAGGGGCCACGGCCTCCTCGGGGATGGCGGTCTTCACGCGGTAGGAGCCCACGAACCGGTAGGAGTACCCACCCCCGTCGTGCCTGATCGCCTCCGAGAGAACGGCGATCCCGGAGTAGAGGAAGGGTCCGTCGGGGGTGCGGAGAGTGAACCGCACGTCCATCGTTCCCCCGTCCTGCTGAACGTCGGCCCGGTGCTCGACCGCTACGGACCATGCCACGTCGCCCTCACCGTCCAGTACCGGCCCCCATGCCAGTTGGTACCAGGAGACGGCCTCACCGGGCGTTCCGGTGACGTTCGTACGGATCGATCGTGCCGCCGGGCAGCCGCAGGTTGCCTCGCTCGAGACGTCGCTCGAGAACGTCATCCCCCATGCCGGAGCCGGGGGAGGCGTAGGAGACGGGTCGGGCGAAGGCGATGGATCCGGAGGCGGGGTCGGCTCTGACGGATCGACGACCGGTACAGCGTCGGGCGATGGGCTCGGCTCGGGTGCCGGAGCGGGCGAGGGTTCCGTCACGATCGAAGGCTCCGCCTGGGCTTGGTTCCGGGCAAGGTCAGTGTCGAGGATCGGCCGGTCCGCCCGGTCACCGGACACGTTCGCCGGGGTCGACGCGCCGCTCACGGTGACCGCATCTGCGGCGGCCCGATCGGCGGCCCCATCCCCGGACCGGTTCACGGCCTCGACCGCTCCGACGGTCACGCCGCCGGCCAACAGCAGGGTGACACCGGCAGCGACGATCCGCTCGCCGATGCCCGTCGTGACGGCGGGAGCCGCGCTCGCGCTCGCGGAGAGCGTGGAGGTGACGGCCTCCGGCGCGGCCGCCTGCGCCACCTGCGTCGCGTGGCCGAGCCGGTCGGCCACGCGCCGGAACCCGTGACCGGCCTGTGCCAGCCACAACAGCGGCAGGAACGCGATGCCCATGAGCCCGCCGCGATCCGCCACCTTCTCCAGCCAGCGGCGGCGGAAGCTTCCCTTGGCCCGGTGGATCAGCGCCTTGGCCTGGGAGGTCGAGATCTCGAGCTCGTGCGCGATCTCGCGGTGCGAGCGACCCTCGAGCTCGCGAAGCATCAGGGCGCGCCGGTGCGTCTCGGGTAGGTCGGAGAGCACGGACAGGACCGTGTCCCGCTGGACCAGGCGCTCGACGATCTCGTCGGCCTCGTCGCCCGGCTTGGGCAGCTCGTCGGCGGTCGGGGCCGAGTCGTGGGGCTGGGGCCTCCGAGCTTGGCCCCGAAGCATGTCGAGCGAGACGTTCTTCGCGATCCGAGCGATCCACGGCTGCAGTGCGTACCGGCCGTTGAACCGGTACAGGCCCTGGAAGACCCGGATCATCGTCTCCTGGAACGCCTCGTCCGCGTCCTGGGACGTGAGCAGGATGCGGCCGCAGACGTGACGAGCGAGGCCCCCGTAGCGCCGGTGGATCTCGACGAACGCCTGCGGGTTCCCCGCCTGGAAGTCCAGGACCAGGAGACGGTCGTCCAGAGCCGAATAGGCGCCGGGCGTCGTGCGTTGATCGGGGAAAATGACCATCGGTCTCCGCCCCTAGGAAACGCCCGGTGCGGGCTCAGGGTTGCGCGGGGCTCGCGCGTTCGGTCCAGACACGGGCGCGAGGGTAGCACGAGGGCGCACCCGGCGCCGAGGCCCGACCGGCCTCGGAGTTCCGGGCCGTCGTCAACGGTCGTTCGCGTCCCGGGGCGTCGGGTCGAGGATCAACGGCGGGCGAGGCGCCCGCTCGAAGTCGAAGGCATCCGCGAGGTCCCCCAGAAGCGGCAGCTCCTCACGCACGACCGGGCGCGAGTCCGGCCTGCCGTCGGTCTCGGGGTCCAGGCGCTGTCCGCCGAGGAACCGGTCCTCGATCAGCTTGAGGTACGCGTCGAACGTGAGCATCTGGTGGTCGATATACCCGCGGCGCGCGTACGGGCTGATGACCAGCCCCGGCACGCGGAGCCCGTATCCGTTCTCGTCGGTGAGCGGCGGGTTCACGTGGTCGTAGAACCCACCCCAATCGTCCCAGGTGAGGAAGATCGCCGAGCGCCCCCACAGGGGGCTCCGCATCACGGCGTTCACCATGCGAGTGACGTACGTCATACCGGCGCTGATGCCCTTGCTCGACTGGGGATGCTCGCTCTCCGCGTTCCCCGGGACGATCCACGAAACCGAAGGCAGGGTGCCCCGCTCGACCGCCCGCAGGAAGTCGCCGTGATCCCGGATGTTCTCTTGCTGCCCGGTCTCCTCGATCGTGGTGAACCCGGGAAGCGGGTTCTTCGCCGACGGCGTCTTCCCCCCCGCCTCCCCGCCGTCCTTGCACGGCGGGAACGAACAGGTCCCGGGCGCCACGTAGTAGGCCCACGAGACGTCGAACCGATCGAGCAACCACGTGATGTCGGTCCACGCGTAGATCGGCTCCTCCCCGTAGTCCCAACGCTCGTCGTCCTCCTTCAGGTCCACGTTCGAGACGCACGACATCGGGTCGCGGGAATCCAGGCACGAGGCCGACCACCCCGAGATCAGGAAGAGGTGCGCCGGCAGCGTCCAGCCGTCCGTCGGAGCGAACATCCGGTCCTGCAGCACGTACTCATCGGCATAGGCCCAGTAGTTGGGGATCTTGCTGCGCGTCACGTAGCTCAGCACGTCAGGCTGCAGGTCTGGCCCCAGGAACGGGGCGCACTCGGGGTCCGTGCGTTCGGCGCACCACCGTGGCGTGGACGGGAGCGCGTGGACGAACCCGTTCATCGCCCCGCCGTTGATCGCGGCGACCGCCGAGTGCCGGTCGTGCGGACCGCCCTTGTAGCGCTCGGCGCCCGTCCGGTACACGCAGGACTCCCCGCCGAGGATCGAGTCCGGGACGCAGTCGGCGGGCTCGCCGCGCTCGAACCGGAACCCGTCGGCCCCCGGATACGTGCCGAAGTAGTGATCGAACGAGCGGTTCTCCTGAACGATGAAGATCAGGTGATCGAGCTTGAAGATGCCCTCCGACTCCCTTCGGGGGTCGGGGCTCGGCTCCGCGACGGCCGGAGGCCGAGCCGGCTCGTCGTCCCCACTGACGGAGGCCAGCCCGGAGATCGCGAGCATGGCCACCGGGAAGAGTGCGATGAGCGCCACGATGGAGCCGGTCCGTGCCCGGGAGCCCACCGGAAGCGCGACGCGCGGAAGGCGCTGCATCGGGCCATCGAGTCTATCCCCGGACCCCTGCGAGACAAGGACCCGGCCGTCGGTCGCGCGGGGGAAGGCGTCGCCCCGCGCGACCTACACCATCGCCAGGTTGTGCGCTAAAGACGGTCGCCTCCCGTTCCGAGTAGACAATCATGACTAGTCCGCGCATCGGGGGGACTGCGCCGCTGCGGGCCCGAACCCTCGCGGCGGTGATCGCCGCCGCGCTCATCCTCGCTTCCCTGCTCGCGGCCCCGGCGCGGGCGGCAGACGCGGAGGAGCGGCCGCCCATCCCCCAGGAGCTGAAGGAAGCGAAGAAGGAGCTGCGCGCGACCAAGGAGAAGATCCGCGCGGGCAACCACAGGCTCCGGACGCTGCAGGAGCAGATGAACCGCCTCGCGACGAGCATCGCGCGGACCGAGCATCGGTTGATCCGCGCCCGTGATCGGCTCCGCGAGCTCCATCTGGAGACCCGTCAGCTCGAGATCGAGGCGCTGCGTCTTGAGGAGGAGCTCGACGAGCGCAACCGCGAGGCCTACATGCTGGGGAGCGCCCCCGTGCTGTACGTGCTCACCGCCTCCTCGGCCGCCGAAGCGGCGGCACGCCTCGGGTTCCTGAACGAGATGAGCCGACGCGACGAAGAGCTGGCCTTCGAGGTCGCCGTCACGAGCGAACTGATCGCCGGCGCGCGGGTCGAGATCGCGCGCAAGTGGCAGGTGATCGAGATCGGCCGGCTCCGACTCGTCGCCGATCGCAAGGCGCTATGGAAGAAGATGGCGCGGTTCCGTCAGCTGGTCGCGGAGCTCAACATCCGCGCCGAGCAGATCATGCTCGAGATCTCGAGGCTTCGACCGTTCGGCGTGTGTCCGCTCGACGGGCCGCACGCGATCTCCGACAGCTTCGGCATCATGCACCACCACTCCAAGAAGGAGGGCGGCACGCACGTCCACCAGGGCGTCGACATCGCCGCCGCGATGGGCACGCCCATCATCGCGACGTTCGACGGGGTGGCGGTGGAGTCTTCGAACAGCATCGGGGGTCGGTCCGTGAAGGTGATGGGCGAGTACGGGTTCACGTACAACGCGCACCTGTCGGGTTTCGGACAGCTCGGCCCGGTCGAGCAGGGCGACGTGGTCGGCTACGTGGGGGCGACGGGGAACGCGAGCGGCCCGCACCTGCACTTCGAGTGGCACCCCGACGGCGGCGAGGCCGTCGACCCGTACGACTTCCTGATGCTGGTGTGCTAGCGGCGCCACGTTCCTAGGAGGAGGCGGCGGCGCGCAGGGCGTCCAGCTCGTCCTCGAGGAAGTCGCACAGTCGGCCGATCCCCTCGTCGATCGCGACGCGGATGCGCTCGAGCTCGTCGGCGTCGGCGGCCCGCAGGCGCGCCAGCTCCTCGCCGTTCGACGACCGCAGGCGCTTCGCCTCCTCGCGGTTGAGGGTCCGCAGGGCCTGGATCTCGGCCTCGAACGTCGTCTCGATCCTGCCGACCGCGGCGTCGATCCGTTCGCGGAGCTCGGCCACGAGGACCTCGCGGAGCTCGTCGAACCTGGCCTCGAGCCGGTCAGGACGGCGGGCCGCGGCGTAGGAGGCCCGGGCCTCGGCGACGAGGTTCACCACCTCCTCCGGCGGGAGCGACTTCGGATGCGGTCGCCGCCGGGGACCGTCGATGCCGTAGAGCGGTCCCGCGGTGGGGCTGCCCGGCTCCATGTCCTCGAACGTAGGACAGCCCCGCACCTTATTCAACGACCTGGGCTAGCATGGGCCGCCTTCCATGTCCGCCGACCAGGAAGGAGCCACCGTGAAACGTGCGATCGCCAGGCTGCTCGTGCTCGTCCTCGCGTTGTCCTCGATCGCCGTCCCGGCCGGCGCCCGCACGGACGAGGCGCGGGGCGGAGAGCGGGTTCGGGTCCGGATCGTCGACAACCGGTTCCGCCCGCGCAACATCACGATCGCTCGCGGGACGCGGGTGCGGTGGGTGAACCGAGGCAACAACCCCCACACGACGACCTCGAACACCGATCTCTGGGACTCGGGGACGCTCTCCTCGGGCGAGCGCTTCACGCGGCGGTTCGGCAGGCGGGGGACGTTCAACTACCACTGCGAGATCCACCCGACGATGACGGCGACGATCACCGTCACCTGAGTCTTCCGCGTTTCGGGCCCGCGGGGTGCGGGAACCACCGGGATATCCGGCCGATCTGGGCCGGCCATCGACGTGTGGGAGGCGGCGAACATGCGGGTACGAACGCTTTTCCTAGGGGGCCTCATCGGAGCGGCGATCGCGTACCTCTACGACCCGGTCTCCGGCGCCGGCCGCCGGGCACGCCTGCGCGACCAGACCCTGTCCGAACTCCGGACCACGCGCGAACGGGCCGAGGCCAAGGGACGGCACCTGTCGAACGTCGCGAGGGGCGCCGCAAGCGAGCTCCGGTCGCCCGGTCCGGACGACCGCGACCCCGACGACGCGACGATCTCCGAACGGATCCGGAGCGAGGTCTTCGGCGCGGCCGACGTCCCGAAGGACCGGATCGCGCTGACCGTCGTCGACGGCGTCGCCGAGCTCCGGGGCGAGCTGGACTCCGACGAGGAGATCCGCATGATCGGCGAGCGGGTGTCCTACGTGCCCGGCGTGCGCGAGGTTCGCAACCTGATGCGGGCCCACGGCTCGGCGGCCCCCAACAAGAAGGACGCCCTCGAAGCGAGCGACGAGGCGAAGAAGCGCCGCGCGGCTTCCTGACGTCGGGTCTCGCGACGCGAGCCGACATCGTGCAGCAGGCGCGAGCTCGTGCCCGGGGTGGGATTCGAACCCACATGGCCCGAAGGCCCTCGCTTTTTAAGAGCGATTCGTCTGCCTATTCCGACACCCGGGCGCTGGGCAGCGTATCGCGCTAGGAACCCTCGAGGATCCTGACCTTCTCGAGGTAGACGGCCTCGGCCGGCTGCTGGCCGGCGATGCCCGCCGACGGGTCCTGGATCTCCAGGCCCTGGATCCGCCTCGCGACGTCGAGCCCTTCGACGACGTTCCCGAAGATCGTGTAGTTCGGGGCCGAGTCCAGGCCGTGGCCGCCCTCGCCCGTCACGATGAAGAACTGGCTGCCGCCCGTGTCGGGGCCGGCGTTGGCCATCGCGAACGTCCCGGGGCCGTAGGACTCGTCCCCGGTGAGCTCGTCGGGGATCGAGTACCCGGGGCCGCCGGAACCGGTCCCGGTCGGGTCGCCGCCCTGGATCACGTCGATCGAGGTATCGAGCCGGTGGATGCGCTGGCCGTCGAAGTACCCCTCCTGCGCGAGGAAGACGAACGAGTTCACCGTCTCGGGCGCCAGGTCGGCGAGGAGTTCGATGACGATCGTCCCGCACGAGGTCTGGATCTCGGCCGTATACGTCTGACCCTCCTCGATCACCTGCGCGGGCGCGGAGAACTGCGGCTTCGGACGGAGCGCGCCCTTCGGCTGCTCGCCGTTGCAGGCGACCTGTTCCGGGCCGGGCTCGGGGTCCACGGTCCCGATCTGCTCACCGGTGGCGCCCGTCGGGCCGGTTGCCTCGCCGGTCGTCTCACCCGTCGCGCCGCTCGCCGCCGGCGGTTCGTCGTCTCCGCCGGCGAACGCGATGAACACGCCGAGCGAGCCGAGCAGCGCGATCACGAGCGCGATCGCGATCGTGCGCATCTGCTTGCGGCGCTGGGCTTGCATCCTCTCGGCCTGGCGGCGCTGATGCTGTTTCGCGAGGTGTCGGTTCCGGGTGTTCTTCGGCACGGCGGCCCAGGTTACCGAACGGCCAGTGGTTCGGGGCCACCGGATGCGTCGAGCATCTCGAGCACGAGCCCGTCGAGGATGTCGGTCTCGGAGACGACCGCCCGATCGAACCCGAACCGGCGCATCGCCTCGAGGAGGATCACGGCGCCCGCGACGATCACGTCTGCGCGCCCGGGCGCCATCACGGGCAGCGCGGCGCGCTCTGCGGTCGTCATCCCGGACAGGCGGGCGAGGACGCGTTCGGCGTCGGCGAGCTCGAGCACGGTCCGGTGGATCCGCTCCGGGTCGTAGAACCCGAGGCCGAGCGCGATCGCCTGCACCGTGGTCGACGTGCCGGCGACGGCGACGAGCGTCCGGGCCTCGGGAACCGGCACGGCCCGTTCGACCCGGTCGAGCAGGCCCCCGACCTCCTCGGCCATCGCCGTGAGCTCGCGCTCCTCGGGTGGGTCGTGTTCGACGAACCGCTCGGTGAGACGGACGGCCCCCATCTGCATCGAGATCGCGGCAGCAGGGCGGCCGGCGCCGAGGACGAACTCGGTCGAACCGCCCCCGATGTCGAGCACGAGGTACGGGGGTGGCGCGTCGAGATCCGCGTCGTCGAAGCCGCTCGTCGCGCCGAGGAACGCGACCTCGGCCTCGCGCTCCCCGCTCAGCACCTCGAGCTCGGCGCCGGCTTCCTCAACGAGCCGCTCGTACGCCGAGCCGTTCGAGGCGTCGCGCAGCACCGCGGTCGCCCCGACGCGGACCCGTTCGGCGTGCAGCGCCCGTGCGCGGCGGACGTACGTCTCGAACACGGCGGCGGTGCGAGCGAGTGCTTCGTTCTCGATCCGGCCGGTCTCGGCCACACCTTTCCCGAGCCGCGTGATCACCGAGTCGCGCGCGAGCTCTCCGTGGCCACCGCCCTCGAGCGGCTCGGCGACGAGCAGACGGATCGTGTTCGTGCCCTGGTCGATCGCCGCGACGCGGCCGGCGCGTTCGTGGTGGACGGGCTCGACGCGCTCGGCGGTCCACCTACCGACCGGGTCGTCGGCGCCGGCGACGTGGTTGGCGTAGTGCGCATGGAGGCACTTCAGACCGATCCGGGTTGCCCCGACGCCGCCGAACACCCCCGCGCGCGGATCGTCGCGGGCGCGCTCGCGCGCGTACTCGGCGTGGACGCGTTCGACGGCGAAGGCGAAGTCCGGGTCGGCGTGGATCCGTTCGTTCAGCTCGGCGATCGCGCCCCCGGACTCGAGCCGCGACACGGCACGCACCGCATCCGGACACGTGAGCCAGAACAGCGTGGGGAACGGCGTGCCGTCGGCGTCGAAGGGCGCATTCCGCGTGACGAGGGGATGGGCGCCGGGACAGCGAGCGACCACCGTGAACGGGACGGTGGGTTCGCGCCCGAGCTGCTCGGCGACGATCCGGAGGTCGCTGCCGCGGAGCTCGCCCACGGGGGGCGCTACTTGCGCTTGTGTTCGACGGAGCGCTTGTAGTCGACCTGGCGCTCCTCGCTCTGGCGCATGAACTTCTTCAGCCGTGCCTCGAAGTCGGGATCCGAGCCCCGACGGACGCGCGGCGGCGCCGGATCCTGCAGGGCCTTGATCGACAGGTCGATCTTGCCGTCCTCCTTGATGGCGATGACCTTCGCCTGGACGACGTCGCTCTCCCGCAGGTGGTCGTGGACGTCCTTGACGTAGTTCCGGTCGATCTCGGAGATGTGCACGAGCCCCATCTTCCCGCCCTCGAGGGTCAGGAACGCGCCGTACGGGGTGATGCGGCTGACGGTCCCTTCGATGACCGCACCGACCTCCAGGTCTGCCAGGGCTCCTCCTCGGTTCCGCTCCCGCGCATCGCCGGGGCGGTCAGTCTCCCATCGGGCCCGAAGCGCCGTCAACGGAACCGTGAGGAGCGGGCTCGGAGGCCGAACGACCCCGCGCGGATCTCTCGGGCCTACCCGAGTGCTTCGATCACAGATCGGGCCTCGGGATCGGCGTGGGTGCGTTGGTTGCGAGCTCGTCCGAGTCTTCCACGATCACCACGGGGCCCGGCATGCCACCGCTTTCGATGACCGCCTCGACCTCGCCAAGTGCCTCGAGCGTGCGACGGCGGATGTCACGAAACGTTTCCAGTGTCGAACTCCGCATGGCCCCGATGTCGCTCTCGGCACGATTGGCCTCCACCTTCGCCTCTGCGACGATGCGCTCGGCTCGGATCTGGGCATCGCGCTCGTCCGATCGGGCGCCGGCCCGGATCCGGTCGGCCTCCTGCCGCGCCTCCCCGATGATCCGCTCGGCCTCGTCGTGCGCTTGCACGATGATCCGGTCGGCGTCCACCTTCACGTCGGCCAGGACCTGATCGGCCTCGACCTGCGCATCGCGCTGGAGATCGCTCACCTGTTGGTCGAACGTGCGTATCAACTCGGTCACGCGATCGGACACGCCATCGTAGGGATCCGGGCGCAACATCCCGAGCTCCGCACGCGCGGCGTCCCGCTCCCGCCGCGTCTCGAGCAGCTCGGTGCGCGCTTCTTCCAAGCGAGACTCCAGCGTGAGGACGCTCGCAGCCACGCGCTTCAGATGCTCCGCCACCTGATCCGGGGCGAAGCCCCGACGCACCCGGTCGAACCCACCAGACTCGACCCGATCCCCGGCTGCGCCCTCCGCGTGCTCGAGGTCGGGCTTCTCGACAGCCATGCCGCCTCCCTTCACACGCCGCGCACGCAGCGTGTAGATCAAGGTCACCGTAAGCCCATCGGGAGTCACCCCGCCAGGACCGAAAGTCGGTATTCCCCGCGGATCCAGGCGCGGCCGGCCGCGGTGCCCGCCCACGGAGGTCTCGTTCGGTGCCGGAACGCAAGACATCCCGCCCGCATCGCATCGTTCGCGGGGTCCGGCTGGCTGGAGGGAGGGCCTCTCCCTCGATCGCCTAGCAGTCGGCGGGCGGCTTGCCGGCGATCAGGAAGGCCACCTCGCCGGGTGCGACCATGCCCAGGCACGCGCGGGCGAGCTCCTCGAGATGCACCGGGTCGTGGAGCGCGGAGATCTCGCCACGCAACTCCCCGTTCTGCGACTGGAGCTCCGCCGCCAAGCGATCGAGCTCGGCGATCCGGCCCCGCTGCTCGAGCAGCTGGCGGGCGGGGACGACGGCCATGACGATGAGGACGGAGACCGCCACGAGGAGGGCGGCGGCCCGGCCGGTGAGCCTCGGACGGTCGCGTTCGAGACGAGGCCGAGGCTGCTTCGGCGTCGGGCGTCGCTTCGATGCGACCTTCATGCCGACCTCCGGCGGAGCGCCGACGCCCCCGCGTACCGAGCCTGGTCGCCCAGCTCCTCCTCGATCCGGAGCAGGCGGTTGTACTTCGCGGTCCGCTCGCTCCTCGTCGGCGCGCCAGACTTGATCTGGCCGCTGTTCGTCGCGACGACGAGGTCGGCGATCGTCGTGTCCTCGGTCTCGCCGGAACGGTGGCTCACCATCTGGCCGTAGCCGCTGCGCGCCGCCAGCTCGATCGTGTCGAGCGTCTCGGTGAGCGTCCCGATCTGGTTCACCTTGATGAGGATCGCGGTCGCGACGCCCTCGCGGATCCCGCGCGCCAGCCGATCGGGATTCGTGACGAACAGGTCGTCACCTACGATCTGGCACGCCGAGCCGAGCTCTGCCGTGAGGGCCGCCCATCCCTCCCAGTCGTCCTGCGCGAGCGGATCCTCCAGCGACACGACCGGGAAGCCGTCGAGCAGCCCCCGCCAGTACGCGACCATGTCGTTCGAGGACCGCTCGGCGCCCTCGAGGTGATACACGCCGTCGCGGTAGAGCTCGGAACAGGCCGGGTCCATCGCGAGCGCGACCTCGTCGCCGGCCTCGAGCCCCGCGGTCTCGATCGCGTCGACGAGCAGCTGCAGCGCCTCCGCGCCGCTCGAGATCTCGGGCGCGAACCCCCCCTCGTCGCCGACGCCCGTCGACAGGCCCTTGCCCTTCAGCGACGCCTTGAGCGCCTGGTAGATCTCGGAGCACCACCGCGTGGCCTCCGAGAGCGAGGCGGCGCCGACCGGCGCGAGCATGAACTCCTGGAGCTCGAGCTCGTTGTCGGCGTGCGCGCCGCCGTTGATCACGTTCATGCACGGGACCGGCATTACGTGCGCGTTCGAGCCGCCGAGCGAGCGATAGAGCGGGAGGCCGAGCGAGTCGGTCCCCGCGCGCGCGACCGCGAGCGATACGCCGAGGAGCGCGTTTGCGCCGAGGTTCGACTTGTCGGGGGTCCCATCGAGGTCGAGCAGCAGCCGGTCGATCCGCCGCTGATCCAGCGCGTCCTCGCCGACCACGACGGGCGCGATCACCTCCGTGACGTTCGCGACCGCCTGGAGCACGCCCTTGCCGCCGTACCGCTTCGGGTCGTCGTCGCGGAGCTCGAGCGCCTCGTGCTCGCCGGTCGAGGCCCCGCTCGGGACCGCCGCGCGGCCGAACGCCCCGTCCGTGAGCAGCACGTCGACCTCGATGGTGGGATTGCCGCGGGAATCGAGGATCTCGCGCGCCGCGAGGGTTTCGATGAGGGACACGGGGGCCGAATCCTAGCCCGGCGGAGCCTGCAGCGGGTGGATTTCGCCCGGCCGGCGTGGCGGGCCTAGACTCCTCGCGTGGAGCCAGCTGAGGAGCGGCACGACCAGCCGGAGCGCTGCTGCTTCGACGACTGGGTCGATAGCTGGGACCGCAAGACGCAGCGGCGCGACACCGTCAACGCCGTCACCGCCTCGCTCCTGAAGACGATCACCGACCTCGGCGTCTCGGGCCGAACCGTCCTCGACGTCGGGTGCGGGATCGGCGACCTCGCGATCGGGATCGTGGCCGCGGGCGCGACGAGCGCGACAGGCTACGACCTGTCCCCCAAGGCGATCGACCGCGCCCGGGCGCTCGCGCAGCGGCGCGGGGTGGGCGACCGGACCACGTTCGAGGTGGGCGACGGATCGAAGTTCGAACTGCCCAAGGCCGACATCGTGACGATCAACCGGGTGGTCTGCTGCTACCACGATGCCGACGGCATCCTGGAGCGGACGCTCGCCGCCGCGGGCAGCGTCTACGCGATCTCGGCCCCGATCTCGAGCGGTGCGACGGGCATCTACAACCGAACGCAGAACGCCTTCTGGAACGTCGCCTACCGGCTCCGGGACAAGCACTACGGTGGCCTCCGCACCTTCATCCACGACATCGAGCGCATCGACGGGAGGATCAACGCTGCCGGCTTCCGGCGCGTCCACCACGAGCGGCGCCGGGTCGTCTGGGACCTGGCCGTCTACGCGCGCTGAGGCGGCTTCTTCACGAAGTCGAACGAGCGACCGGCCTCGTCGAACCCGAGCTTCGCGTACATGTGCTTGGGCCAGTCCTCGTCGTCGGCCGCGAGGTACACGAGGTCGGCGTCGTCGGCACGAGCGGCCCGGACCGCCGCCAGCACCGCCGCCCGCGCGTATCCCTGGCCGCGGTGCGCCTTCAGCGTGACGACGTCCTCGATCTGCGCGACCCCGTCGAGCACCATGAGCTGGGCTCCGGCGACAACCTGCCCGTCGACGTGAACACCGTAGAGCCGAGCGCCGGCCGACTCGACGAGCACGTCGAGGAACCCGGCCAGCATCCGCGCCGCGTCGTCCGAGATCCCTTCCTCTTCTTCGAGATGCGAGAGGAACCACATCGCCTTCGCGCTCTCGAGATCGACCTCCTCCGCGCGATCGTCCGTCCACGCGTCCGGCTCCCGGGCGTGCACCATCACGACGTTGCGGTCGACCTCGTACCCGAGGGCGGCGAACCCCGGCGCGAGCCGCTCGCCCTGCTCGGCGTCGGAGACCCAGATCACGCGGTGCTCGAGCCCGGCGCGGCCGAGGACGTCGTCGGCGTCGGCGGCGAGCTGCTCGGCCTCGACCCCGTCGAGCGGCGGATCCGTCCAGACCCAGTTGCTGTCGAAGCGTCTCGGGAACGCCTCGTGGAAGTACGCGGTGCCGAACCGGCTCACCTCCGTCCGCGTCGAGAGCCGCCGCTCGAGGTCGCGTTCGAACGCGTCGATGCGATCGAGTGCCTCGGTCACGCGCGCGCCTCACGGAACAGCGCCCGCACCTCGTCCTCGGGGACGTCGTCGAGCGTCAGCCCGCGCTCCTCGAGCATCTCGTTGAACCGCTCGTAGCGTTCGGCGAAGCCGCGCACCGTCCGGCGGAGCGCGCTCTCGGGATCGACACCGAGCCTGCGGGCGACCGACACCGTCGCGAACAGCACGTCGCCGATCTCCTGCTCGGCGTTGTCGGCGTCGGTGTGCGTCTCGAGCTCGCCGACCTCCTCCTTCAGCGCCTCGAGCGCCGAGTCGACCGAGCGCCACTCGAACCCCCAGCCCGCCGCACGGCGCTGGACCTTCGACGCGCGCGCGAGCGCGGGGAGCGTCTCGGGGATGTCGTCCTCGAGCGGCTGCTGCCCCTTCTCGTCCGCCTTGATCCGCTCCCAGTTCACGAGCACCTCGTCGGCCCCCGCGACCTCGACGTCGCCGAACACGTGGGGATGGCGGCGGATCAGCTTCTCGACGATCCCCTGCGCGACGTCGTCCACGTCCCACGCGCCGTCGTCGGCCGCCATCTGCGCGTGGAACACCACCTGGAGCAGGACGTCGCCGAGCTCCTCTCGGAGGCGATCGCCGTCGCCCGCGTCGATCGCGTCGAGCGTCTCGTGCGTCTCCTCGAGCAGGTGGCGCGCGAGCGACGCGTGCGTCTGCTCGCGGTCCCACGGGCAGCCGCCCGGACCGCGCAGCTGCGCCATCACCCGGACGAGGTCGAGCAGCCGTTCGCCTTGCCGGGAGGACGGGACCGGTCCCCCGGGGACGCGCGCGAGCGGGTCCGGCGTCTCGAGCCGGGGATCGGGTCGATCGGTCACGGCGCGGTCGCGCCGGTCGGCTGCCCTTCCTCGCCCTCGGCCGCGGTGCTCCGGACCGCGACGACCTCACCGGTCTCGGGATCGAGCCTGCCGAACCGCGGGTTCACGTCGATCTCGGTCGAATCCAGCTGTTCGAGCATCCAGTCCTGGAACACCTGTCCGGCGCTGCCCGCGCGCAGCTGCTCCTCGACGTCCTCGAACGTCGCCACCTCGCGGCTCACCATCTGGATCACGTGCCAGCCGAACTGCGTCTCCACCGGCCCGGAGATCTCGCCCGGTTCGAGCTCGATCACGGCGGCGACGAAGTCGGCGTCGAACTGCGCGAGGAACTCCGCCTCCGTGTAGGTCCCCAGGCTCCCGCCGTTCGGGGCCGAACCCGGGTCGATCGACTCGCGCCGCGCGACCTGTCCGAACGTCTGAGGCGTCACCTCATCGGCGATGCGCTCCGCCTCGACCTCGTCGTCGACGAGGATGTGCGCCACCTCGAGGTTCGTGAAGGCGCCGAGCTGCTCCTCGTACTGCGCGCGGAGCGTCTCCTCGTCGACTCGCTCCTCCACCACGGCCTCCTGCACGACGTTCACCAACAGCACCCGTTCGGCGAGCCGGCGAAGGTCCGCTCGCTCGAGACCCGCCTCGGTGAGCCGGCCGTCGAGCGTCTCGGCACCACCGAGGTTCGTCTCGAGCTGCGTGATCGCGTCGTTCACGACCGTGGCCTCGACCGCCAGGTCGTGGTCGGCCGCGTACGCTTTCGTGAGCTCTTCGCGGATGTCGTTCGAGAGCGTGAACCGTGCGCACACCGCGTCCTGCGACTCGAACGGCGCCGGCGTGCCGCACGGCGCCCCCGAGAGCCCGGTCAGGAACTCGAACAGGACCATGTCGCGCTCGAGCTGGTCGATCGAGATCGCGCTGTCGCCGACCGTCGCCGCGTCCGCGGGCGAGCCGGCGCACGCGCCGCCCACCAGGGCGACGAGCACGAGGGCGACGAGAGGCGGGAGGCGGCGGGTCACGCGTGCATGCTAGCAACGGTCGAGTCTTCGCCCGTCGCGAGCACGAGGTGGCGCTCGACCCAGCCCGGCAGCTCGGAGCCGGCGACGCGGTCCGGGTCGAGGTTCAACGTCGCGGTGGTCCGGTGGTAGGAGGAGCCGGGGACGGTTCGGCCGAGCTCGTGCTCGGCCGGGTCCGAAAGGACGAGCGGCTTGATCCGGACCTGCTGCCGGTACGTCGAGATCTCCTCGACCCCCAGCCGGGCGGCCGTGAGCCGCAGCGACGCCACCGCGAGCAGGGTCCCCACCTCCTCGGGCAGCGCGCCGTAACGGTCGACGGCCTCGTCGCGGACCCGTTCGAGACCGTCGTGGTCGCCCGCCGCGCCGATCCGCCGGTACAGGTCGAGCCGCAGCGCCTCCTGCTCGAGCCAGCCCGGCGGCACGAACGCGCGGACCGGCAGGTCGATCCGGATGTCGGCCTCCTCCGGCAGCGGCTCGCCCTTCATCTCGGCGACCGACTCCTGGAGCAGCCGCGCGTACGTGTCGAACCCGACCGCCGCGATGTGGCCGTGCTGTTCCGCCCCGAGCACGTTGCCCGCGCCGCGGATCTCGAGGTCGCGCAGCGCGATCTTGAACCCGCTGCCGAGCGCCTGGTGCCGCGCGATCGTCGTGAGCCGATCGTGGGCCTCCTCGGTGAGCTCGCGCTGCGGCGGGAAGAAGAAGTACGCGAACGCGCGCTCGGTGCTGCGCCCCACGCGGCCGCGCAGCTGATACATCTGCGAGAGCCCGAGCAGGCTCGCCGCGTCGACGACGAGCGTGTTCGCGTTCGGCACGTCGAGGCCTGACTCGATGATCACGGTCGACACGAGCACGTCGGCCTCGCGGTCCCAGAACCGAATCATCCGCCGTTCGAGCACGTCCTCGTCCATCTGGCCGTGCGCGACGACGATCCGTGCATCGGGGATCTGCTCCTGCAACCACGCGGCCTGGCGCTGGATCGTCGCGACTCGGTTGTGGACCCAGAACACCTGCCCCTCTCGGAGCAGCTCGCGTCGCACCGCGCCGAGCGCGAGCCCCTCGTCGTACTGGCCGACGTAGGTGAGGACCGGCTGGCGGTCCTCGGGCGGGGTGTCGACCGTCGACATGTCGCGGATCCCGGTGAGCGCCATCTCGAGCGTCCGCGGGATCGGCGTCGCCGACATCGTGAGCACGTCGACCTCCGCGCGGAGCCTCTTCAGCCGCTCCTTGTGCGCGACGCCGAACCGCTGCTCCTCGTCCACGACTACGAGCCCGAGATCCTTGAACCCGATGTCCTTCGACAGGAGCCGGTGCGTCCCGATCACGACGTCCACCGCGCCGCGGCGCAGGTCCTCGACGACGCGTTCCTGTTCGGGCCGGGGGACGAACCGCGACAGCATCGCGACCTTCACCGGGAACGGCGCGTAGCGCTCGGAGAACGTGATCAAGTGCTGCTCGGCGAGCAGCGTCGTCGGCACGAGGACCGCGACCTGCTTGCCCTCCATCACCGCCTTGAACGCGGCGCGCACGGCGATCTCGGTCTTGCCGAACCCGACGTCGCCGCAGATCAGCCGGTCCATCGGGCGCGCCCGGAGCAGGTCGGCCTTCACCTCCTCGATCGCGGTGAGCTGGTCGCCCGTCTCCGCGTGCGGGAACGCGTCCTCGAGCTCCAGCTGCCACGGCGTGTCGGGGCCGTACGGCGGCCGCTCCACGGACATGCGGACCGAGTACAGCCGCACGAGCTCGCCCGCCATGTCCTTCACCGCGCGCTTCACCCGGCTCGTCGTCCGCGCCCAGTCGCTCGAACCCAGGCGCGAGAGTCGAGGCGCCTCGCCGCCGACGTAGCGCGCCACCATCCCGACCTGGTCGGTCGGCACGCTCAGCCGGTCGCCGGCCGCGTACTCGAGCACCATGTAGTCGCGCTCGGACCCACCGACGGCCCGGCGCTGGATCCCCGCGTAGCGGCCGACGCCGTGGACCCGGTGGACGGCGAAGTCCCCGGGCTCGATCTCCTCGGCGACGCGGTCGGTTCGCCGGCTCGTGAAGCGCGGCGCCGAACGCGTGTGCCGCCGCGAGCCGAACACGTCCTCCTCGGTCGCGACCGCGAGCTTGCCCGCCGGGAAGACGAAACCTCGGGTGAGCGGGGCCTCGATCGCCTCCGCGCCCGCGACCGCGACGAACTCGCGCACGCGTTCGAGCGAGCCGTGTCCGCGCGCGGAAAGCACGACGCGGTAGCCCCGCGTCGCGAGCTCGCCCGCCCGCTTCGCGAGCTCGGCGGGGTTGCCCTCGGTGCTCCCCCACCCCTGGAGCCCGACGTCCGTGCCCTCGGTGAACCCGCTGAGGTGGAGCGGGACCGGGCCATCGAGCGCCTCCTCGAGCGGCTCGACCGCGGGCGGGCCGGGCCAGTTCGACGCCTCGGCGAGGGCCTCCGCGTCGTCGAACGCCTGCCGCGCGCGATCGAAGGTCCGTCGCGCCTCGGAGACCACGACCCACGACCCCTTCGGCAGGAGCCGGGCAGGCACCGGCATGTCGTCGAACAGCAGCGGCGCGAGCGACTCCGTCCCCTCGGCCCGGAGCCCGTCGGCGATCCGCTCGAGCCCGTCGCGGAACCGGTCGAGGTACTTCGGCGCTCGTTCGCGCGCGCGGGCCGCGAGGTCCTCGTCGGGGATCAGCTCGCGGACCGGCGGGATCTCGACGCGGACGACCGGCAAGGTCGACAGCTGCGACGACGGCGTGAACTCGCGGATCGACTCGATCTCGTCGCCCCAGTACTCGAGCCGGACCGGCCGCCTCGCCGTCCCGGGGAAGGCGTCGAGGACGCCGCCGCGGACCGCGAACTCGCCGCGGTGCTCGACCACGTCGCTGCGGACGTAGCCGAGGTCCACGAGGCGTTCGGCGAGCGCGTCCGGCGGGAGGTCGATGCCCTTCACGATCTCCACCGGCGCGACCTCGCCGAGCGTCGGGACCAGGCCCTGCATCGCCGCGAGCGCGGGCGCGACCAGGACGAACGGCCCGTCGGCCGCGCGCAGCCGCCGGACGGCGTCCGCCCGGCGGGCCGAGATCTCGGGCGACGGGCTGATCCCCTCGTACGGCAGCGCCTCCCACGCCGGCAGGAGCGCGGCGCGTTCGGCTCCGAGCCACGCCTCCGCGCCCTCGGCGAGCTGCTCGGCCTCCCGCGGACCGGGGGCCACGACGAGCACCGGCGACTCGAGCGCCCTCGCGAGCGCGGAAACGAAGAAGTCCTCGCCCGCGTCGCTCCGCGCGACCACTGGGCGGGCGCGCTCGAGCAGGAGGCGTTCGAACGCCTCCGAGCCGATCAGCGTGTCGAGCAGCCGCTCCACCAGACCTCCTCCGCCAGACCTCCTCCGCACAGCACGAAGAGGCCTCGTCGCGGCGCGACGGGGCCTTCGTGCCTCCAAGTCTAGCCTGAGGCGGCCGCTACTCTTTCGGCGCGCTGCGGTTGAAGCGGTCCTGGGTCGCCTGCAGGCCATCCCGCACCAGGGACAGCGTGGCGTCCGCCCCGTCGGCGACGAGGATCCCGACCTCGGGCTCCTCGCGCTTGGCGAAGTTCTCGAGGACCCAGTCGCCGGGCTCCTTGCGTCCGGTCGGCCGTCCGACGCCGAGCCGCACCCGGAAGAAGTCCGGCGTGTGGAGGGCGCGTTCGACCGAACGCAGCCCGTTGTGGCCGGCGGTCGAGCCGCCGAACTTCACGCGAAGCGCGCCGAACACGAGGTCGATCTCGTCGTGGACGGCGACCACCTGCTCGGGTTCGACGCGGTGCTTGCGCGCGAGCGAGGCGAACGCGGGCCCGGTCACGTTCATGAAGTCCCGAGCCTTGGCGAGCAGGATGCGCTCGCTCCCCTCGCTGAGCTCGGCGACCTCGGCGGGCACGAAGCGCGCCTTGCGGAAACGCTCGCCCGAGCGCTCGGCGAGTTCGTCGACGACGCGGTAGCCGAGGTTGTGGCGGGTCTTCTCGTAGCGGGGGCCCGGGTTGCCGAGGCCCGCGACAAGCCAGGTCATGGGCGAGGGCGCTAGCCCTCGGACGACTCGTCGGAGGACCTGGCCTCCCCGCCGCCCTCGGCGGGGGCCTCGCCCTCGGCGCCTTCCTCGCCCTCGGCGGCCTCCTCGCCCTCTTCGCCCTCGGCCGCCTCCTCC
>Ga0075420_100001170_pt1 | contig 22041 bp, 20 predicted proteins | sample SoiMetdeltSBSDD4_FD_75296 | JGI IMG/M metagenome (GOLD analysis project Ga0075420, IMG submission 75296) | Bulk soil microbial communities from a Populus tree surrounding site in Tennessee, USA - Soil MetaG P. deltoides SBSDD4 | ecosystem: Environmental > Terrestrial > Soil > Tree plantation...
CTGTCAAGGTAACTGAGCGGGTAGTACGGCTGTGTTGCCGGCAATTCTTCATCCGATAAACAGGCACGACAGTTACCTGTTTCATCTGTTCCTGTCTGTTTTTGGCTCGGTTGTCGGTTCGAGCCGCGGCCGAGCGTGGGGTGCGGGGGTTTCTGCCGGTTATCTGCAACGAGGGGAACGTGTTTCGAAAGCCAAAAAACGTCGTCGGACTCGACATTGGTTCGAGCGCCGTCAAGGCAGTCGAGATCAAGGCTGCGGGCAAAGGATACCGCGTCGTAGCGTTTGGTCACGAACCCGTCCCGGTGGATTCGATCGTGGACGGCGCGATCATCGACGCCGGCGCCGTTGCCGACGCAATCCGCCGTGTGTTTGACGGGAAGAAGGGCTTCAAGACCAAGGAGGTCTGCGCATCACTCTCCGGAAATGCCGTGATTGTCAAAAAGATCACGCTCCCGGTCATGACACCGTCGGAGCTGGACGACTCGATCGCGTGGGAGGCCGAGCAGTACATCCCGTTCGACATTCAGGACGTCAATCTCGACTACCAGATTCTTGATCCGGGCACGGGCCCCGACTCCAACGGCAGCATGGAGGTGTTGCTCGTCGCCGCCAAGAAAGAAAAAATCAGCGACTACACCTCAGTCATCGCGCAAGCGGGACGGACGCCCGTTGTCGTCGACGTCGATGCGTTCGCGCTGCAGAACGCATACGAAGCGAATTTCGGCCTCGACCCGCGTGAAGTCGTGGTGCTGATGAATGCCGGGGCAAGTGCGGTCAACATCAACATTCTGCAGGGCGACCAGTCCGTGTTCACCCGCGACATCTCGATGGGCGGGAATGCTTACACGGAAGCAGTGCAAAAAGAGCTGAACCTGCCATTCGAGTCGGCGGAGCAGGTGAAGAAAGGGATTCCGGTGGACGGCGCCACCTTCGAAGAAGTACGCCCGATGCTGCACGCGGTCACCGATAACGTCCTGCTGGAAATCCAGAAGACATTCGACTTTTTCAAGGCAACCGTGTCGTCCGAGCAGATCGATCGCATCGTGCTGAGCGGCGGCGCGTCGCGTGTGGATGGCTTCAACGACATGTTGCTCGACAGATTCGGTGTGCCCGTCGAGGACTTCAATCCATTTTCTGCAATTGCCTGGGATGCAAAGAAGCTGTCGGGCGATCCGCTGGAGGTGGCCCCCACAGCGGCGGTTGCAGTAGGCCTGGCGTTGCGACGAGTGGGCGACCGATGATTCGCATCAACCTGCTCGGCGTCGAGCGGACGCGCGCCCGCAAGGCGATTGCGTTCGACATCGGCCAGCGGCTCACACTGGCCGCGGGAGTGATCGTCGCGGTGGCGGTGCTCGGCATTGGCTGGTGGTATTGGACGTTGAGTCGCGAGTCGGCACAGCTCGAGACGGATTTGGCCGCGGCGCAGCAGGAAGCCACTCGACTCCGGTCGCTCCTGGCGGAAGTACAGCAGTTCGAGGCGCAACGCGAGCAACTGCGGCAGCGCGTCGCGCTCATCACCCAGCTTCGCAGCGGACAGAACATCCCGGTGCAGCTGCTCGACCATATCAGTCGCAGCCTTCCCGACATGCTCTGGCTTACCACCATGGAGCAGAAGGAGGGTCAGGTGACGATTGAGGGCCGGAGCACGACGCTCATCGCGCTCTCGGATTTCGTCGGCAACCTGGGAAACAGCCCTTTCCTTCAGAAGCCGATCGAGATCGTCAACAGCCAGGTCCAACCAGCCGGCAAGACCGGCACGCAGCTGATGCCGGAATTGATTCAGTTCACCGTCCGGGCCGCGGTTAACACACCTGCACAACCAACGTCGGTCGAGGAACCCACCGGTCGTGGCCGCGGTCGGGGCGCCCGCGGTGGCCGGGCCGCCGGCGCGCGAGGACGCCAGGCGGCGTCCCGCTAAAGCGCGGCTCGGCGAACCCGATATCCAGAAATGGCGATATGAAGCTCAGCCTGGGCCGACTGCCATGGTATGCACAGATCGGCGCGTTCGTCGTCTTGGCGGGGGCGGGTGTCGGCGCCTTTTGGTACGGCTACGCAGGGCCCACGGAAGAGAGCCTTGCCGAACGCCGTACGCAGCTGCAAACCCTGAAAGGGGAAATCGATCGCGGTCTTGCGGCGGCACGGCAGCTGCCGGAATTCCGCCGCCAGCTCGCCACCGAACAGGCGCAACTCGATCGCCTCCGCGTCGTACTGCCTGAAGAACGCGACGTCGCGGAGCTGTTGCGCCGTGTGCAGGCGATGGCGACGCAGTCGAACCTGACAATCCTCGGCTTCACTCCCCAGGCAATCACCACAAAAGAGACGCACGCGGAGTGGCCCATCGGGCTGCAGCTCGAGGGGACGTACCACAACCTGGGGGCCTTTTTCGAGCGGATAAGCCGATTCCCGCGGATCATCAACGTCACCGGGATCGCGATTCGGGCAAGAGACGCCAACAGTGCGTCTGCATCGACCATCACAGCTGACTGCACGGCGACCACATTCGTCCTGATCGAGCCACAGAAAACAGAGCCCGAAGAATCAGGTCGCGGGCGCGGGCGCGGTCGCGGCCCGCGCGGCCGCGGGCGCGGCGGCGCTGCAGCACGGGGCCGAGGATGACAGCGACGTGGCTGCGTGTGCTCTTTGTCCTGGCGGTCGGGGCCGTGAGTGCGGCGCCGTTGAGCGCGGCACAGGCCAAAAGCCAGGCGAAGGAGGCGACGGCGCAGACACCCTCGCCCACGCAGAGTCCTTCGCCCACTCAGGCTCCCTCCACCGGCCGTGGCTCAAAGACGGACGCACTACCCAACACCGATCAGCTGATCGAGCCGCCCGGGTTCGCTTACGTCCCCGAGGGCCGTCGTGATCCGTTTATCAGCCTGCTGCGCCGCGGAAGCGACTCACGCGCCGCGGCATCGGGCAGCCGTCCATCTGGCCTCGGCGGTCTCGGCGCGGAGGAAATCACGCTCCGCGGCACCGTTCGAAGCCGTGATGGTTTCGTCGGAATTCTGCAGGGCGCCGATCAGAAGACCTACATCGTGCGAGCGGGCGACAAGCTGTTCGACGGCACGATCCGCACAATCACGCAAAACGATCTCGTGATTGTGCAGCAGGTAAACGACCCGCTCTCACTCGAGAAGCAGCGCGAGGTGCGCAAGGTGCTCCGACAGGTTGAGGCGAAGTAAATGGTACGTCCAGTAAGCATGTATCGACAGACCACGGTGCTGCTGCTCTGTGCGGGCATGGCGCTTGGTGCCAAGGCATCGCTGACGGCCAGCGCTGGAATCGAGACCGCGACGCTGAGGAAAATCGCATCGCGCGTGGACGAACGCGCAGGCGTGATTGCCATTGAGGCGTCGGCCCCAGTGGCCTACGTCGCGGCGCAGCCCGATCCCCGGACGTTCGTCATCGAGCTTCGCGATGTCCTGGCCAGCGGGTTCGCCGACAACTTTACGCGCGATCCGCGACATCCCTTTTCCTCCGTCAGCGTCGAAAGCGCTGTCGCTGCCGATGGCATTGCGGTTGCGCGCGTCAGCATGGCGCTCACCGAGCCCCTGCGCCCTCGTGTTCGCAGCTCGCGCAACGTCATTTACGTCGAGGCGGATCGATTGGACCGCGCGCGCACAGGCGCGTCCGGCGTCGCCGGCCCCGCCAGCGCTCTGCTTCACATAAGCGCTGCGCGCCGGGGGCCAGCAACGGCTGTCACGCTGTACGGGAGTGGCCGCCTCACCGCGTCGCGCGTGGATACACCGGCGGACGGAACGCCTCGTCTCGTCCTGGATCTCGCGAATGCGACGTCCGCAGTGCCCCGCACGACCGCTGTGGGTGAGGGGCCGGTCGACAAGGTGCGTCTCGGGCTCAGTTCCAGCGCGCCGCTCATGACCCAGGTCGTCATGGATCTGACACGTCGCGTCCCGTACCGGCTTGAAGCATCGCCGGACGGGCACGAGCTCACTGTCGTGTTTGATCCGCCTTCGCCGGAGGATCCGCCTTCGCCAACCGTTGACCGAGCATTGGCTTCGGCGGGACAAGCTCCGCCTTCGCCAACCGTTGACCGAGCATTAGCTCCGGCGGGGCAGGCTTTGCCGCGCCTCGAACAGAGCCTCCCAGCGTCAACGTCAGAAGTCGGAGGTCCGGGTCCCGTGCTGCTGCAGGCAGCAGCCGCGCCTCAGACTGCGCCTCCGCCTGCAGCCACCGGAGCGGCTCAATCCCCAGCACCTGCGACGCAGGCGGCGCCAGCAGCCCAGGCGCCAGCCCCGATTTCGCAAACCGCCGGCACGGCGCCGCAGAAGTTCACCGGGTTTCCCATCAGCCTCGATTTTCAAGGCGCCGATCTGCGCGCGGTTCTCCGCACGTTCGCGGAGATCAGCGGGCTGAACATCGTGATCGACCCGTCGATTCAGGGCACCGTCGATGTCGCGTTGCGCGACGTGCCGTGGGATCAGGCGCTCGACATCATCCTGCGGGCGAACAGGCTGGGGTACTCGGTCGACGGAACCATTGTGCGCATTGCACCCCTAAACGTGCTTGCCGACGAGGAAGCGCAGCGGCAGAAGCTCGCCGAAGCGCAGGCGCTTGCTGGTCAGCTGCAGACACTCACGCGCACTCTCAGCTACGCGCGCGCCGAACAGGTGCAGCCGCTCATTACGACGACGGTGCTCTCGCGACGCGGCTCGATAACGACCGACCCGCGCACGAACACGCTGATCATCACCGACCTGCCGGAACGTCTGAGTCAGGCAGGTGAGTTGATCACTACGCTGGATAGGCCGGAGCCGCAGGTCGAGATCGAGGCGCGCATCGTGCAGACGTCGCGTGATTTCGCGCAGCGCCTCGGCGTCCAGTGGGGCTTTACCGGGCGCGCAGTGCCCGAGCTTGGCAATACGCTCCCGTTGGCGTTTCCGAATCAGGCGACCGTTGACGGTCGCACCGGGGGCGTTCAGGGTCCCGACAACGCGCCGCGGGGCGTCAACCTGGGCGTGACCGCTGCAACGTCGGCGATTGGTTTAGCACTCGGTGCAGTCAACGGCGCGGTGAATCTCGACGTCGCGCTGTCGGCTCTCGAAACGTCGGGCCAGGGCCGCATCCTCTCAACGCCTCGCGTCACGACGCAGAACAACATCGAAGCGCAGATTACCCAGGGCATCCAGATTCCGATCCAGACCGTGGCCAACAACACGGTGACCGTCACGTTCCGGGATGCGGCACTCACGCTGCTGGTCCAGCCGCAGATTACGGCGGCCAACACCGTAATCATGCGCATCACCGTAGAGAATGCGTCTCCTGACTTCAGCCGATCGGTCAACGGAATCCCGCCAATAGATACGCAGCGTGCGCTTACGCAGGTGCTCGTCAGCGACGGCGAGACGACGGTCATCGGCGGCATCTATGTGAGTCGGGAGCAGTCGGTGCAGGGTCGGACGCCAGGGCTCTACCGGATTCCCCTGCTCGGATGGCTCTTCCAGCGGAACGAGATCACCGACGAGAGTCGTGAGCTCCTGATCTTCATTACTCCGAGAATCGCCAGGCTGTAGGAGACGAAAGTGAGAACCTCCGGCTTCAACATGCTGCTTGTGGCGGGTGCAACCGCGCTCGCCAGCGTCTCCGCCGCGTGCGGCGAGTTCATCCGGCAGGACCGATCGCCGGTGACCCTCGTGATCGATCGCCTCGAGGCAGCTTCCGGCGAGACTTCGAACTTCGCAGGAACGCTCCAGTCCGACGTCGAGACGAACGGCGGAATCATCAGCGATTCCGCCCGAGTGACGATGCGCGTGATCATGAAAGACGTCGGGACGGCGCCGACTCCGGTCAACAGCGTGACCATCCTCCGCTATCGCGTGACGTACCGCCGAGCGGACGGCCGCAGTACGCCCGGTGTCGACGTTCCGTTCCCATTCGATTCGGCGACGACCTTCACGGTGGTGCCAGGCTCGATCGTCAGTCAGAGTTTCGAGTTGGTTCGCCATTCCGCAAAGCTGGAGGCGCCGCTCGCAGCCCTTGCTCAGAGCATCGGACTCGTCTACTCGACTATTGCAGACGTGACCTTCTTTGGCCGTGATCAGGCGGGCAACGACCTTTCGGTCACGGGCAGTATCGGGGTGCAGTTTGGCAATTTTGCGGATCCTGAGTAGCCATGAGAATGCTGAGAACGATCGTCGCGATTGCCGCATCCCTTTCGATTGCCGGCTGCACGCTCGAGGATGGGGAAGCACCGTCACCAACGGGACCGTCGGAGTTTGCGCTGTCGGTCGTGTTGAGCGCGACACCTGACCGGTTGCCGCGGGATGGAAGCTCACAGTCGGTGATCACAGTCACGGTTCGAGACGAAGCCAGCCGACCGGTGGCTGGTCAGCGGCTCAGTGTGGCGTCAAGCGTCGGAACGCTTTCGGCGGGAGATGTGGTCACGAACGCCAGTGGTCAGGGGTCTGTGACGTTTACTGCCCCCGATGCCGGAACCGTCGGCAACGCGGCAATGATCTCCGTCGTCCCGTTCGGCACGAATGCTGGAAACGCGGTTCCGCGGACGCTGAGCATTGCGTTCATAGGTCCTTCGAATTCGAGCGCACCTTCATTTGCTCCGCTACCTTTCGCCGTCATCCCCGCTACCCCTGAGGTCGGAGCTCCAACGAGATTCGACGCATCCGGAGTCGTCGACTCCGCAGGCAGGCTGGTCTCCGGCGTGTTCGACGAAGGTGTCCCGTGCATGCAAGCGTGCACCTACAGCTGGGACTTCGGCGATGGCTCCACCGCCTCAGGTCTCGTCGTCAGCCACACGTATTCCGTAGGCAGAACCTACACGGTCACACTAATAGTGACCGACGCCGCGGGGACGAGCGCGGTCGCGGCCCACTCTGTCATCGTCAGGAGCGTGCCCGCGCCCACGGTGACCCTTAGTGTCTTGCCGGCTTTGCCGCCTGCAGGTCAGCTCGCGACGTTTACGGCGACAGCGACGCCGGCCAATGGACACAGTATCCAAGGCTTTGCCTGGAACTTCGGCGATGGAACGACGCAGACAACCTCAATGCCGACCGCCGTCAAGGCTTTCAGCAATGCGGGCGTTTACGTAGTCACCGTCACCGTGACGGACGATCTCGGTCAGCGAGGCAGCTCCAGCCTGAGCGTCACAGTCGGGAGCGGCATTGTCTTCCCGCAACCGCCATTCACGGTGTCACCGGCGACGCCGCTGATTAACCAGACCGTCAGCTTCAACGGGTCGGCCGTCACTACACTCGCAGGCGCCACGATTACGGAGTGGGCGTGGGACTTCGGTGATGGAGCGACCTCGACGGGAGCGTCGACATCGCACACGTACACGGCTGTCGGCACTTATGTCGTCCGGCTGACCGTCACCGACAGCGCTGGGAGAACGGGCACGGCGACAGTCGCCGTCTCTGTCTCAACGCCTTAGGTCGCGATAAGATTCATGGATGACCGGGGCGGGGCCCAATCGGGCTCGCCCCCCATTACATGATCGCCGTCGCGACCTGGTCTTTCATTTCTTCTCAGCGTGCTTCCGACAAGTAAACAACTGGCGGCGCGGCATACGCGTGTGCGGGAGTCGCTCGACGCACTGAGCCTCGATGCGCTGGTTGTGACCTCCGCCGTGAACATCCGCTATCTCAGCAATCACGCGGGTTCAGCGGGTATTCTGGTCATGACACGCGATAGCGTCCATCTGCTCGTCGACTTTCGGTACCGCGATGCCGTGCGGATGCTGCAGGAGTCGCCGGCCGCATGCGCCGGGCTGCGTGCCTGGGATGTGCCCGCCAGCTACGACGAGGCGCTGCTGATGTGCTTGGCAGAGATCGGTTCCTCCATCGTTGGATTTGAGGCCGCACACGTCACGGTCTCGAAACACGATTGGTGGCAACGAACCTCTGCGTCCCGAGATCTCGGCATTACATTTCGTTCAACCGAGCGCGTCGTCGAGCAGGCGCGTCTGATCAAGGACACCGCAGAGATCGAGACGCTGCGGGAGGCTGCTCGGCGATTGTCAGACGTCGCCACCGCAGCATTTGCTGGCGTCCGCGAGGGCGTCAGCGAACGCCACGTTGCAGGCGTCATCGAGTCGGCGATGCGTGCCGCGGGGTACGAGCGCGTCGCCTTCGACACGATCGTTGGCTCCGGACCGAATGCCGCGCTTCCGCATTACCGTGCGGGCGATCGGATGCTGTCGTCGGGCGACCTCGTAGTGCTGGACTTCGGCGGGGTCTTGGACGGATACTGCTGCGATTTGACCCGGACCGTTTCGATAGGGTCGCCGTCTGCGGAGGCCCGTCAACTGCATGCAGCAGTCTTCGACGCACAGCGTGCCGCTCTCGCGGCCGTGCGGCCCGGCGTCGAAACCTCGGTGGTGGATGCTGCTGCGCGTAGTGTCCTCGAAGAGCACGGCCTCGGCGCTGCATTCGGCCACGGTACCGGACACGGCCTCGGCCTCGACATCCACGAAGAGCCTCGCATTACCTGGCCGCGTCCTGACGTTCCGTCGGTGACGCTCGCGCCCGGGATGGTCTTTACGATCGAACCGGGAGCTTACCTCTCTGGCTTTGGCGGCGTGCGGATCGAGGACGATGTGCTGGTGACGGAGACAGGCTGTGAGGTGCTGACCTCGGTGCCTCGAGAACTGCAGATGCTGTAGGCCCCAGGCCTGGGCCCTGAGGCCTGTTCGCTTATGGACTTTGACGAGATCACCCGAATCCTCGAGATGATGCGCGAGCACGAGCTCAGCGAGTTCGAGCTCGAACGGGACAATTTCAAGCTGCGCATCCGGAAGCATGCGGGAGGCCAACTGGCGCCGGCATCCCCGTACCCTGCGCCCACCTATTCGGCGATTCCGGCAGCCGCCCCGGCCAACGGCGTGCCCGCGAGCGCGCCGGCCGCGTCCGAGTTGACTGAGGCGGAGGAGGAGATGGAGCTCGCGGTGGTGAAGTCACCAATCGTCGGGACCTTCTATCGCGCGTCGGAACCGGGAGCCAAGCCGTTCACCGAGGTCGGCGAAGTCGTCAAGAAGGGTCAGGTCCTGTGCATCATCGAGGCGATGAAGCTCATGAACGAGATCAATGCCGAGGTCGATGGCGAGGTCGTCAAGGTGTACGTGGAGAATAGTCAGGCCGTTCAATATGGCGAGCGGTTGTTCGCAATTAGACCGGCCTGAACGATCGACATACACATGTTCAAGAAGATCCTGATTGCGAATCGAGGCGAAATCGCGATGCGGGTGATCGTCGCCTGCCGCGAGCTCGGCATCCGGACGGTGGCGGTCTATTCGGAGGCAGACGAGCACTCGCTGCACGTACGTTTTGCGGACGAGGACGTCTGTGTCGGTCCCCCCCGAAGCGCTGACAGCTATTTGAACGTTCCCGCCATCATCAGCGCCGCCGAGATTACAGGCGCCGATGCCATTCATCCAGGCTACGGTTTTCTGTCGGAAAGCTCATATTTCGCCGAAGTGTGCGAGGCCTGCCAGATTCGATTCATCGGTCCTGATCCGAACGTCATCAAGCTAATGGGCGACAAGGCCCGTGCCCGGCGCGCCATGAAGAAGGCAGGCGTACCGATGCTTCCGGGAAGCGACGGTCCTGCCGAGAACGAAGAGAAGGCGCTCAAATACGCCAGGGAAATCGGATATCCGGTCATCATCAAGGCCGTGGCGGGCGGGGGCGGCCGGGGCATGCGCGTCGTCCGAACACCGCCCGATATGTCGAACGCATTTCGAACCGCTCAGCGCGAGGCCGAGGCAGCGTTTGGTGTCGGCGATGTGTACATCGAGAAGTATCTCCAAAATCCACGCCACATCGAGTTTCAGGTACTAGGCGATCACCACGGAAATCTGTTGCACCTCGGCGAACGCGAGTGCTCAATCCAGCGGCGCCACCAGAAGATCATCGAGGAGTCGCCGTCGATCGGCCTCTCGGACAAGATCCGCCGCAAGATGGGCAGCGTGGTCGTGGACGCCGCTAAAGCCGTTCAGTACACGAACGCGGGCACGTTCGAGTTCCTGATGGATGCCGAGGGGAAGTTCTACTTCATGGAGGTGAACACGCGCCTGCAGGTAGAGCACCCGGTTACCGAAATGGTCACCGGTATCGACATCGTGAAGGAGCAGATCCGCATTGCCGCGGGCGAACGAATCTCGTTCAAGCAGAGTGAGGTGAATCTCACCGGGCACGCCATCGAGTGCCGTATCAATGCGGAGGACCCTGAAACATTCGCGCCCTCGCCGGGCGTGATTCACGGATTCAGCGTGCCGGGTGGTCCAGGCGTGCGCATCGACACATTCGCGCACGCCGAGTGCACCGTGCCTCCGTACTACGATTCGCTGCTCGCCAAGATCATCGCCCACGGTCGCGATCGACAGGAAGCGATCGCGCGCATGCGCCGCACGCTCGAGATGACCGTCATCGAAGGCATCAAGACGACGGTGCCTCTACACCTCAAAATTCTGGCGGATCCGGATTTCGTCGCCGGACGCCTCGGCACGGCGTTCATGGATCGCTTCGTTCCGAAAGCGAAGTCAGGGCCGCTGGCGGAGGCGGTATAAGCACGCAGGACATCAGTTCGATTCGACTTCACGCCATTCTCGACGTCGATGCGGCCGGGCGCGCTGGCTGGGAAGTTGCGAGTCTGGCACGAGCGTTTCTCGACGGTGGTGCGCGCCTGATCCAGTTGCGCGCGAAGCATCTCTCGTCTGCCGCATTTCTCGACCACGCCGAACGTCTGGTCCATGCCGCCGGTGCGTACGGCGCAAACGTGATAGTGAACGATCGCGTGGACGTGGCGCTTCTAGCCCGCGCGGCGGGAGCGCACGTGGGACAGGAGGACCTCCCGCCGGCCGGCGCGCGCCGCCTGCTCGGACCCAACTCGGTCATCGGCTATTCCACACACACTACCGCGCAGATCGAAGCCGCCGTGCATGAGCCGGTGACGTACATCGCCATCGGGCCCGTCTTTGGAACCGCGACGAAGGCGACGGGGTACGACCCTGTCGGGCTCGGCCGGGTGAGGGAGGCGGCGCGTATCGCTTCAGATCGGCCCGTTGTTGCTATCGGAGGTATCACGCTGGAGACAGCGCCGCATGTGATTGCCGCCGGTGCGTCGAGCGTCGCCGTCATTGGGGATCTGCTCACGCATGGTGATCCCGCAGCGCGGGTAGCCGCGTTCTGTCGAGTTCTCAGCCTATAATCGCCGCCGGGAGCGCTCATGGATTCGAACCTGCTGAAGACGAAATCGATCGAGCAACTCGTCGGCGATGTGGAGCAAGGTGGGAAGGCGCTCCGCCGCAGCCTCACCGCGTGGGACCTGACGCTGCTCGGCATCGGCGCGATCATCGGCACCGGCATATTCGTGCTGACGGGCACCGCGGCGGCCAATCAGTCAGGTCCGGCCATCATTCTGTCGTACACGGCCGCGGGGATTGCGTGCGCGTTTGCCGCGCTCTGTTACGCGGAATTCGCCGCGATGATTCCTATCGCCGGCAGCGCGTACACGTATGCGTACGCCACGCTGGGTGAAATTTTCGCCTGGATGATCGGATGGGATCTGATTCTGGAATACGCCGTCGGGTCGATGACGGTCGCGATCGGGTGGAGCGGCTACTTTCAGCGTATTCTGGCGGGCTTCGGGCTCCAACTGCCCTTGTGGATGGCCGCTGCTCCCGCGGCCGCTCCGGGCGCGGTGATCAATCTCCCGGCCATGGTCATCGTCCTGCTGATCATGGTCCTGCTCATAGTCGGTATCCGGGAAAGCGCTCGCTTCAATGCCGCAATGGTCACGATCAAGATCGTCGCGGTGTTGTTCTTCCTGGCTGCCGGCACCTGGTATGTCAAGCCGGCCAACTGGACGCCGTTCATGCCCTATGGATGGGCGGGCGTCATGACGGGCGCGGCGGTGGTGTTTTTTGCTTACATCGGATTCGACGCGGTCTCGACAACGGCTGAAGAGGCCAAAAACCCGCGGCGGGATCTGCCGATAGGCATCATCGCATCCCTGGTGATCTGCACGGTGTTGTACGTACTCGTCGCAGGCGTACTGACCGGCATTGTTCCCGTCGTCGACTTTCGGCAGGATGCGCAGTTTCTGAACGCGCCGGTTGCATACGCGCTGTCCGTTATCAACCAGGATTGGGCGGCCGGTCTGGTGTCGGCTGGCGCTGTGGCGGGGATCACTAGCGTGCTTCTGGTCATGCTGATGAGCCAGCCAAGGATTTTTTTCTCAATGAGCCGCGACGGACTTCTGCCGCACGGAGTGAGCCAGGTCCATCCTCGATTTCAAACGCCGTACATCACGACGATCATCACGTGCGTGATCGTGTCGATCGTCGCTGGATTGGTCCCGATACAGGTTGTCGGCGAGATGACCAGCATCGGAACGCTGTTCGCGTTCGTCGTCGTGTGCATGGCCGTAATCGTTCTCCGAAGGACACGGCCGGATGCGCACCGACCCTTCAGAGTTCCCGGAGGAGCCATCATCCCTGTTCTCGGCGTCCTGTCGTGCCTGTACCTCATGGTAAGCCTTTCAGTCATGACGTGGGTGCGGCTGCTCGTGTGGCTCGATATCGGCATGTTGATCTATTGGTTCTACGGCCGGACGCACAGTCCGCTGGCTGACCCGCGCGAGGCCGCGGCACGCACGACAGGCGAGACAGCGGGCAATACATTGAAGATTGCCGGCTACCTGCTGCTCTTCAACGGCGCCGCGATCACGCTGCTGGCGATCCTGACCGAGTGGAATGTGACCAACGAAGCGCTTGCCCGATGGAGCGAGCTCGATGCGCTCACGAGCCGTGTGGGCATTCGAGTCACACCCGAAATCGCCGACCGCTTTGGCCTGAACATTATGTTGATCGGAGCCGCCGTGACGGTTGTCGGATTTCTGGTTGCACGTACGGCGGGCCGACCCAAGGCGTACACGTCCTAAGTCATTCGCCAGGAAGTTCACGAAGAGCACGAAGACGAAAGCGATCGTTCCGTTCTGACGGGTGCTATCGTTTGACGGCCGTCTAAAGCGGCCGCGCGTCGGCGTGCTACGCACGCCGACGTCGAACGATTCTTCGTGGTTTTTCTGATTTTGGTGGCTTAGTTCTTACCGCTCCCTACACGACGCAGCAGGACGAACACCGGAATCCCCATGAGCACGATTAGAAATCCGGGCCACGTGGTTGCCGGCCGATAGACAAGCAGCACGAGCATGATGACGGCCGCTCCGACGATGTATGCGGCCGGCAACACCGGGTAGCCGAATGCGCGATACGGCCGCGGCGCGTCGGGCCGTGTGGCCCGCAGCCGAAAGACTCCAGCAATCGTCAGGATGTAAAAGAGCAGCGCGGCCGATATGACGTAATCGAGCAGGTTTCCGTACAGGTTTCCGTACTGCTGTGTAGATTCCGTGTATGTCCGGGGGAGAACGAGGAACGCCGCCCAGATCCCCTGCACGCCCAGGCCCCAGGCCGGCACGCGAGCGCTATTGAGACGTCCGGCCTTCGAAAAGAATAGGCCGTCACGTGCCATCGCGTAGTACGCGCGGGCGCCCGCCAGAATCAATCCGTTGTTGCATCCGAATGTCGAAATCATGATGGCGACCGCCATCAGCGCCACTGCGGCGCCCGGAAAGATTGCTTCGAGGCTCGATGTCGCGACGCGATCCGCAGGCGCGTGCTGGATAGCGCTCAACGGAAGCGTCAACAGATACGCCACATTCGCGAGCATGTAGAGGGAAATGACGATCAGCGTCCCGAATGCCAACGAAAGCGGGACGTTGCGATGTGGATCTTTCACCTCACCGGCAGTGAACGTGATGTTGTTCCAGGCGTCTGCCGAGAAGAGCGAGCCGGTTTGCGACACACAAAGCGCGACGAAGATGCCGAACGCGGTGGCCGCCGATACACCGTCGGCGATCGGCTCGAAGCCACGTGGCTGCCAGAAGTTCCCGAAATTCGTCGCGATGGCCTCCGCATTCCGGCCGACGAAAACGGCCAGGAGGACGAGCGCCACGAGAACGCCGGTCTTCGTCGTCGTGAACACGTTCTGAATCACCTTGCCGTATTCGAGGCCTTTCGTGTTCGTCCAGGTGAGAAACGCGATCAGGACCACCCCAACCAGTTGCGCAGTCGATAACGAGATGGCGTAGCCCGTTGAGATATGCAGCGGTGGAACGATATAGCGGTCCTCCGCAATCCACGGAACGAGGATGCCCGCAAACCGCGCGAACGCGACGCCAACGGCCGCGATCGTGCCGGTCTGGATCACCATGAACAGCGTCCAGCCGTAGAGGAAGCCCCAGAGAGGGGAATAGGCTTCCCTCAAGTAGACGTACTGGCCGCCCGCGCGCGGCATCATCGCGGCAAGCTCGCCGTAGGCCAGTGCAGCGGTGATCGTCAGCAGCCCGGTGATCAACCACGCGACCAGCAGCCATCCTGGGCTTCCAAGCTGACGCGTCATTGCTGCGGAGACGATATAGATCCCGGATCCAATCATCGAACCTGCTACCACCATCGTGGAGTCGAACAGGCCGAGGCCGCGTTTGAACTCGGTGTCGAGGGTGGCGACGTCGGAGCCGGTGTGGGTACGTGGTGCAATCATCAGCGCTCATTCTAAGGCCTCATGCCAGGCCTCAGGCCTCAGGGCCCAGGGATCAGGGAATCCGGGCGATTTAGAATGAAGGCCGATGAGTGCGCGGTTGCTCGATGGTGCGGCGCTGGCGAAGCGGATCCAGGAAGAGATCAAGCCGAAGGTCGCGGCGTTCGTGGCCGCGCAGGGGCGTTCGCCCGGGCTCGCCATCGTGCTGGTCGGCCAGAATCCTGCGTCGGAAGTGTACGTTCGCAACAAGTTGCAGGCAGGACGTGACGTCGGGTTCCGGGCGGACCTTGAACGCTTGCCGGAAACGACGTCGCTCACAGATGTGCTCGCTCTTGTCGAACGACTTAACGGCAGCGAGGTCCACGACGGGATCCTCGTGCAGTCGCCGTTGCCGAAAGGCTTGGGCCCTGGCGCCGGATCGCGTGTCTTCGACGCGATCACGCCAGAAAAGGACGTGGATGGTCTGACACCGCGCAATATCGGCTTGCTGGTGCAGGGTCGGCCCGCGCTCGTGCCCTGTACCCCATCGGGGATCATCGAGCTTCTGCTCAGGGAAGCGGTCCCGTTGGCTGGCCGACGGGCTTGTGTGATTGGCCGCAGTGAGATCGTCGGCAAGCCCATGGCATTGCTGCTGCTCCAGCGTGATGCGACAGTCACGATCTGTCATTCGAAGACACCGAATCTCGCGGCCGTCTGCCGTGAGGCCGATCTCCTGGTCGCGGCTACGGGCATCCCCGGCCTGGTGACGAAGCAATTCGTGAAACCGGGTGCCACGGTGATCGATGTGGGAGTAAACACCGTGACCGACGAATCGACCGCTGCGCGACTCTTTCCTGAAGGCCACCCGAGGCTCGCGCGTTTTCGCGAGCGCGGCTCAGTGCTCGTCGGCGATGTTCACCCGGAGGTCGCCGACATTGCAGGGGCGCTGACTCCGGTGCCGGGAGGCGTGGGACCGCTTACCGTGACGATGCTGATGATGAACACGCTGCGGGCCGCCCGCGCGCGCGCGGGTATGGCCGGGGGCCTCGAGGCCTCCGGCCGGTGACGTGGTCGGCGCAGGCCGGGTACGTCGTGTCGCACTCACCGGCGGCATTGCCACCGGCAAGAGTCATGTGCGCGAATGCTTCGAGCGGCTCGGCGTGCCGACGATTGATTCCGACCGCCTCGCACGGGATGCCGTCGCGCCAGGTTCCCCGGGTCTCGCGGCAGTCATCGAGCGGTTTGGACGAGGTGTGCTCGATTCGAGTGGTGCCCTCGATCGACACAAGCTGGCCGCGATCGTATTCGCCGACGAGCAGGCACGCAAGACGCTCGAGAGCATCATTCACCCGCAAGTGCGCCGTGCCACCGATGCGTGGTTCGCATCGCTCGACGCAGCGCGGCACCCGTACGCCATCGCTGATATTCCCCTGCTCTTTGAGGTGAATCGGGATCGCGACTTCGATGTCGTGATCGTCGTGGCCGCGGAGCCCGAAACGCAGATTAGGCGCGTCATGCATCGCGACAGCTTGTCCGAACCCGAAGCCCGTCAGCGTCTTGCAGCGCAATTGCCAATCGACGAGAAGGTTCGGCGCGCTGATTTCGTGATTCGAACGGACGGTCCACAAGAGGATACAGACCGGCAGGTTAGGGACGTGTGGGAGCGGCTACGGCGGTAGCTGGTAGCTGGTAGGTGGTAGCTGGTAGCTCGTAGCTCGTAACGTGATAGGTCAAAGTGGTAGCTGTGGCTGTAGGCTCGTCGGTCGTATCTTGCGGCGACAGTTCGCTGTCAATAGCTGGCACAATTTGCCACGCTGCTCCGACCGGTGGCATGGCAATTTCGTCGTACGCTTCGCGTCATCGTTTCGGAATCGTGTGTAATCCGCTAGGCATCAGATTTGGACCGCCTTCCGAAATGGCAAGTGAAGCATTTCGAGACCTCAAGGTATGGCAGGACGCAATGACGCTGGTCGAGGACGTGTACCGCGTGACTTTGCGGTTTCCCGCCGACGAGCGGTTCGGACTCACCGCACAGATCCGACGCGCTACGGTCTCAATCCCGTCGAACATCGGGGAAGGGAAGCGGCGGAAGCGCCTGCGTGCGTTCCTTTACCATTTGGACGTCGCGCTTGGGTCGCAGGGCGAAGTTGAGGTCCAGCTCGAGATTGCTAAACGATTGCACTTCGTCACGCAAGACGACTATCGGAAGCTTCTCGATCGGGTGACGGAGGTTGGCCGGATGCTGAATGGTCTTATCGAATCCATGCAGCCGTACGAGTAAGCCTGAAACCACCAGCTACCAGCTACCAGCTACCAGCTACCAGCTACGAGCTACGAGCTACCAGCTACCAGCCAATAGCTAGCGCCCCGCGTCCGCCGCCTCCGGCACCACCCATACATCCTTGGCGGGCGCGAGCCGCTCCTCGACGAAGGTGTTCCATTCGTGGCACTGCGGGCATTGCCAGAGCGGTTCGGTGCTGCGATAGCGACACCGGCGGCAAATGTGCGGGTCGAGGTAGAACACCGCTTCGTGGGTCAGTTCCACGTAGCGGCGTATCAGAGCGGGATCGAACCCGAGCGCGGCGAGCACCTCCCAGATCTCCTGGTGAATCGCGAGACCGTGCGGATGGTGAGGAAGCGCGTCGAGCAGCTGGTCGAAGGCGGCCCGGTGCTTGCCGGCCGCGGCAAGATGTCGCGACAACGCCAGTCTCGCGCGCCAGCCCTGCGGGTCTCTGCCGATAAGTCGCTGGCAGAGCTCCTCGAATCGATGCGGCGCGCCCATGCGTCCGTAGGCGCGTTCGAGACGGTCGAAGGCGAAGTGCGCGTGTTCCGGCGCCGCCTTGACGAGACGTTCCCACGCCTCGACTGCATCCGTGAACCTGCCGGCGCCCTCATGCGCGTCGCCCAGGTTCAGATATGCCGGCACCGTGCGGCCGTCGACGTCGATTGCATCGCCGAATGACCGGAGCGCAGCGGCGCTGTTGCCGGCACGCTGCTGCTCGAGTCCCATTTCGTTGCGCAGGAATCCGAGGATTTGCTGATCGTCGCGCCGGCGCCCGGCGTCAATCTTGACCACCTGTTCGCGTACGCGCAGCGCATCCGCCCATTGATGCTGATCCTCGTAGAGCTTCTGGAGATTGACGAGTGCGTATCGATTGCGAGGATCGAGGCGCAAGACTTCCTGGAAAGCTTCGAGCGCCCGATCGACGAAGCCGCCGTGCCGGAAGTCCAATCCGAGGCACAGAAGTACATATGCGTGTTCGAGCTTTGTGAGGTCCGGACGCTGCAGCAGCCCCTGATGGATGTTGATGGCCCGGCCGACCTGTCCCTTTTGCCGGTACAGGTTGCCGAGGATCATCTGGATTTCCAAAGCGTCGGTGTCGAAGCTGGTGGCTTGAGTCAGCTCGTCGATCGCCTGGTCTACCTGGTTGTCGACCAGAAAATTGAGGCCGAGCATATAGTGCGGCGTTTCGCGCAGACGGCGCCGGTCGATCCAGCGGCCGTCGCGGAGCTTGTACCGTTCCCATGCCTTGCCCACTGCGAGCCCGAGGAGCAGGGCGCACAGTACGGCCAGCAAGTACAGCTCGGTGGTCAGAACACCTCCGTCCGCCACAGATCGTGCAGGTGTACCAGCCCTTCGATACGGCCGTCGGCGGCGACCACGACGATCGACGTAATCTTGCGCTGTTCGAAAACGTTGAGCACTTCTACAGCGAGTGTTCCGGGGACCACGGTCAAAGGATTGCGGGTCATGATGTCTGCGGCGGTTCGCTCCATCATGTTGGCCGATGCGCCCATGTGCCGCCGGAGGTCGCCGTCCGTGATCACGCCCACGAGGCGAACGCCGTGGTCGGCGACGCAGGTCATGCCGAATCCCTTGCGTGATATTTCCTCGACCACCTCACGCATCGGCGTGGTCGGCCTGACGACAGGCAACTTATCGCCTGTATGCATGATCTGCTCGACACGCATCAGCCGCTTGCCAATTTTGCCGCCTGGGTGCAGATTGGCGAAGTCCTCTTCCTTGAATCCTTTGGCCACAAGCAAGGTCATCGCGAGCGCGTCGCCAAGCGCCAGCGCCGCCGTCGTGCTCGCGGTCGGCACAAGATTAAGGGGGCACGCCTCGCTGGATACCTGGCAGTCCAACGCGACATCAGACGCCTGCGCCAGCTTGGACGCGGGGTTGCCGCAGATTGCGATCAAACGAGCGCCCAGTCGCTTGATCGTCTCGACGAGCCGCAGGAGTTCATCCGTCTCGCCGCTATTCGACAGCGCCACGACCACGTCATCGCGCTGAATCACGCCGAGGTCGCCATGGACGGCTTCCGCCGGGTGGAGGAAGAAGGCCGGCGTCCCGGTGCTGGCGAGCGTGGCCGCTACTTTGCGGCAAATGATGCCGGATTTGCCCATGCCCGTCACGATCACGCGCCCGCGGCAGTCGAGCAATATCCGCACCGCCTGTTCGAAGCGATCATCGAGGCGGTCCACGAGTGCGAGGATTGCGGCGGCCTCGGTCTGAAGAACTCTTTTCGCCAGCGAAAGATCCGCCGCCGTCGTGCGCATGAGCGTCACAGACGTCCTCCGGGCGTGGAGACGCCTGCGGCGACGTCTTCACGAACGATGGCCGCAATGCGCTTCAGCTTCAAAATCAGTGCTTCGAGCCTGTCGAGCCGCAGGGCGTTGCCGGCGTCGCTGCGGGCATGCGCGGGTTCGTCGTGTACTTCCATAAAGACGGCGTCGGCACCTGCCGCGACCCCCGCCGACGCAAGTGGCTCGATGTACTGGGCCAGGCCTGTCGTTACACCTTGGCCTCCGCCCGGCAGCTGCAGACTGTGTGTCACGTCGAAGACAACGGGATAGCCGAACTCCTTGAGCATCGGCAGTCCACGCATGTCCACCACCAGATCGTGATACCCGAAACTCGTCCCACGCTCTGTAATGAGAACCGATCTGTTGCCCTCTGCCGTCACTTTGGCGATGGCGTGGCGCATGTCGGCCGGGGCCAGGAATTGGCCTTTCTTGATATTGACGGGCTTGCCTGTTCGAGCGGCGGCAACGAGCAGGTCGGTCTGACGCGAGAGAAACGCCGGAATCTGCAGGATATCCACCACCGCCGCCGCGGGCGCCGCGTGCGAAGGCTCGTGAATGTCTGTGAGAACGGGCAAGCCGCTGCGCGCGCGAACGTCCGCCAGCGCTTTCAATCCCTCGTCGATCCCGGGTCCGCGGAAGGATTCGCGCGACGTCCGGTTTGCTTTGTCATAGGAAGCCTTGAAAACGACGGGCGCGGCGCATCGGCGTCCAATATCCCGAATGGCAAGCGCAAGGTCGATCGCGTGCTGCGTGCTCTCGATGACGCACGGACCTGCGATAAAAACCAGCGGATGCCCGCCGCCAACCGAAAGCGGCCCAATCTGGACGGGATTCACCGCGACATTATAGTAGGCGGTAAGCAGTAGGCAGCAGGCAGTAAGAGTTCTCGCGATGTGCCGCTCACTGTCTACTGTCTACTGCCTACTGCCTACTGCCTACTGCCTACTGCTATCGCCCGGCAGCCGTTACAGCCGCGGTCGTCAGCCTGCGCGTCTGGGTCTGGTGACGGTGCGATGCCTCGACGAAGCTGGCAAACAGCGGGTGCGGCGTCAGAGGCTTCGACTGGAACTCGGGATGGAACTGTACCGCGAGAAACCAGGGATGCGAGGGCAGTTCCGCGATTTCAACGAACTTCCCGTCGGGTGAGCGTCCCGACACCCGCATGCCCTTGCTCAGAAGCGCGGCTTCGTACAAGCAGTTGAATTCATATCGATGACGATGGCGTTCGTGAACGAGCGATGTGCCGTAGATGCGCGCGGCCAGCGAACCCGGGGTCAGCTCGCAGGCATATCGGCCGAGACGCATCGTGCCACCGAGATCGTCGACGTCGAGCAGATCGCGAAGCTTGTAGATCACCTTGTGTGGGGCGTTTTCATCGACCTCGGTGGAATCGGCACCCTCGAGGTCGCAAACGTTTCGGGCGAATTCTACGGTCGCCCATTGAAACCCGTAGCAGATGCCGAAGTAGGGTATCCCGTGCTCGCGCGCATACTCGGCCGCTTTCATCATGCCGCGTGTGCCGCGCGAACCAAATCCACCAGGCACAAGGATGCCGTGCGCTCCCTCGAGCAGCGACGTTCCACCCTCGTTTTCGAGCGCTTCGGCCTCCACCCAGTTCAGCCGCACCTTGAGGCGATGCGCGAACCCCCCGTGAAATACCGCCTCGTTGAGGCTCTTGTATGAATCTTCGTAACCCGTATACTTCCCGACGATGTGCAGCGTGAGCTCATCAACCGGATTCTTGATGCGTTGGACGAGCTCCTGCCATGCCTGCGTCCGCGCTTCGGTTAGTGGCAATCCCAACAGTTTGAGGACGATGCGGTCCAGGCCTTCGGCCGAGAGGACGAGCGGCACTTCATAAATCGTCGACACGTCCTTCGCGGTGATCACGGCTTCTTCGTTGACATCGCAGAAGAGCGCGATCTTTCTTTTGATGTCGGCGTCAAGGAAGCGGTCGGTGCGGCAGAGCAGGATATCCGGCTGAATACCGATCGAGCGCAGGTCGCGGACGCTGTGCTGCGTCGGTTTGGTCTTGAGCTCGCCGGCGGTGCCGATGAAAGGCACAAGGGTCAGGTGAATGAATATCGTGTTGTCGCGGCCGACGTCGAGGCGGAATTGGCGAATTGCTTCGAGGAACGGCATGCTCTCGATATCGCCCACCGTTCCGCCGATTTCCACGATGGCGATATCCACATCGCGTGAGCTCGCGCGGATGGCATCCTTGATTTCGTTGGTGATGTGCGGGATGACTTGGACGGTGCGCCCCAGATAGTCGCCGCGGCGTTCCTTCTGAATCACAGACAGATAGATCTTGCCGGTAGTCCAGTTACTGTTGCGCGTGGCCACCATGCTCGTAAACCGCTCATAGTGACCGAGATCCAGGTCGGTCTCGGCGCCGTCGTCGGTGACGTACACCTCGCCGTGCTGGTAGGGGCTCATCGTGCCGGGGTCGACGTTGATATACGGGTCGAACTTCTGCAGTGATACGCGATACCCGTGGTCCTCGAGCAGCCGGCCGATCGAGGCCGCAGCGAGCCCTTTGCCAAGCGACGACACCACGCCGCCGGTTACGAAGATGTATTTCACTGGCCGTCCCTCAGGTCGCGTCATCGTGCGTGCCTCATGCGCTCGTACCGACGGCGATGAGCCGCCGGACGCGTTCAAGATCTTCGGGGGTATCGACTTCAACGGACTCGTGCAGGGTTTCTACGGTGCGAATACGGAATCCATGCTCGAGTGCCCGCAACTGCTCGAGCGACTCCGCCTTTTCGAGCGGGGTCTGGGGCAGCGACGTCAGCGTCAGCAGAAAGCGCCGCCGGTAGGCGTACAACCCGATATGCTTGAACGTCGGACCCGTACCTCTGAGATAGGGAAGTGGTGATCGAGAGAAATAGAGCGCATCACC
>Ga0075420_100001176_pt1 | contig 22002 bp, 22 predicted proteins | sample SoiMetdeltSBSDD4_FD_75296 | JGI IMG/M metagenome (GOLD analysis project Ga0075420, IMG submission 75296) | Bulk soil microbial communities from a Populus tree surrounding site in Tennessee, USA - Soil MetaG P. deltoides SBSDD4 | ecosystem: Environmental > Terrestrial > Soil > Tree plantation...
TTGCGGTACAGCACGCGATTGATCCGTACTCCCGAAGCGGAGACCGACCTGCTCGCGAACGACTGCGTACGATACTCAGTCGTCCCCGGTCGTTCGTCAACTCTTGGGCGGTGAATCGTCAGCCCAACAAGGTGGAGCGCGATGCTCGGAGCGCTCGGGCACGATGACAACAGCCGTTCACGGGGAACCCCCGTGAACGGCCGTCATCCCCTGCTGCCCTCTAGCGAGCGTGAACCTGAATGCTTCCGCCGCCGAGCGGTGTGACGTCATCCGAGTCGGTCGGTAACCCGGGCTTGTTGTCGTACACGACCACTCCCGTCAGGCGATTCCAGATCCGGATACGGATCGCGTCCGGCGCTCCGTCGGTAGCGAAGAGCGAAAAGCCGTAGTCGCCGGCACCATTCAACGTGCCGCTGCCCTGGAGGCGGGCGCTACTTCCCGACACGATGAGCCAATCGAGTGCCCTGCTCTCGAAGTCGAGCTTGCCGAGGCTCAGCTCGAATTTCGAGTTGCCGCTCGGGTTCGACGCCGAAGACGACTGATACCGGGCCACGAATTCGAAAGTGAGCTTGCCGGTGACCGAAGCGGCGGGGGTGTAGGCACCTGCAGGTGAGTCGATCCACCCACCACCGGTAATCCACGCAGTCGAGGCAACGTAGACCACGACCTGGCCGGTCGCGACCTCCGTGTCGCTATCGCCGTCGTCGTCGAGCACTGTCAACCGGACCGTGTAGACGCCGGCCGCCGAGAACGTGCACGTACCGCCGGCTGTCCCGTTAGGCGCGTTGCCCTGCACGGACACGCCCGTACCGCAATCGAGCGTCGCGACGTGCGAGTCACCACTTCCCGGATCGCTGAACGTCGTGCTGATCGGGACCGTGGCAACGCCGCCAGCCAGAGCAAGGGGTGTGGTCGGAACCGTGAACGCAGCTACCGTCGGTGCCACATTGGATACAGTGGCCGTCGTCCTCGCCGTGTCGACTCCACCGCGGCCGTCGGCGACGGCCAGCATGATGTCGTACGTACCGTTATCGGCATACGTATGATTCGACGGCGGCGCAGCACCGGTGCCGGTGGTCCCGTCACCGAGGTCCCACGAGAACGTCAGGACGTCGCTATCGGCGTCCGTGGCACTCAAGGCCAACGCGATCGGCGAGCCCTCGGCGCCGGCGTACGAGCCACCAACCGACGCGACCGGATCCGCGTTCACGACGGCGACGTGCCCAACGGCGACGTTGTCGAGCAGCACGGTCGTTTCGCTGCTCGCGTTCGTGAATCGGAAGCCGGTGAAGTATTCGCCAGGCTGCGAGAGGGCGAGACCGAGGAAGCGCTGACCGGTCGCCGCCAGCGGAATGTCGAGGCCAGTGAATGTATAGGTCGCGAGATTCGTCGTGACGATGAGTCCGATCGGAGCCTGCACCCCGATGAGCGAGAGATCCGCCCCGAACATCGTGAACGCGTCGCTCGCGGCGAACTGGCCAATGAGCTCGGCCCCATACTCGGTCGACATCGCGTTGCTCTGCACGCCGAGCCCGATGGCGGGGCCGAGGATGATGTTCAGCGCCGAAGTGTACGTGATCGCGTTCGACGTCCATGGGGTCTCTTGCTCGTAGACCATTCCGCCCGTGAACTCCTCGAAATCGCTCAGCTGCGCGACGACACCGGCACCGTTGAATTGTGCCCGGCTGTCGTACGCCGAGTAATTCGCAGCGACGACGACACCCGCATTGACGCGGGCGCCGGCGGATGGTGTCAAGCGGCGGCCTGGCTCGACGATTCCACCGTCCGAGCAGGCCGCGAGCACGAGAAGCATGGTCAGCAGCGATGCAATGCTGCGGACGGGGAACGTCGGCGCGCCGGAGCGGCGGTTGGCTGCCGACGAGCGAGGACTGATCATGGGGAGCTCCCACCGAGAGTCGCGTTAGGCCCGCTGCCGACACGGGCTGGGTCACCAGCGATGCTGCTGTTGACCCGTTCGTGGTCTCACGGTCGCCCCGCGGAGGCACTCGGCGCGGTGATCGAACCCACCTCGGATTTGGTCGTCTGATCCGAGGACGAAATGACACTCGTGACCGGTAGATTTGACTGCAGTAATCAGCTATCGGCCATCAGCCATCAGCCATCAGCCATCAGCCAACAGCCAACAGCCAACAGCCAACAGTCAACAGCGATTCAGCCATCACGCGAAACGCGAGCGCCGGTAGAGGGGAACGGGCCGGCGTGCACGACGCCTGCGCCGTCCAGCGCAGCACGGGCGCGATCAGCGAGGTCGTTCGCGAGGTCCTCGCCGTCGACGACCGCGTAGACGGCCGGGCCCCATGAGCTCTGACCGACGCCGGCGGCGCCCCACTCGCGCATACGATCGATCAGCATCGTGGATGGACCGGGGGCGAACGTTCCGCCTTGCGCGGCGGCGAACCAGTGGCCGTTGATGACCTGGACTTCCGTCAATGCGGAGCCGAACGCGACGATGTCATCCTCGACCAGCGCGGGCAGCATCCGGAGAAGCACGAGGGTTGCGACGCGGTCCACCTCTCCGGCGTTAGGTGGCGGAAGGGTGGCGAACGCCCTCGCCTCGGCGTCGCCGCTCACCCCGGCACGAGCATCGGGGATGGCGACGACACAGCGCCACTGCTCCGGGAACTGCCTGCGCGTGATGAGCGGAGGCGTGGCATCCGCGTCGTCGAGGCGGTGCCCGCCCTCGACCACGAAGCCACCCCCCGCGAAGGTCCATGTCCCGACAGCCGACCGGCGACCCCGTCCCACGGCTCGCGCGAACGCGGGAGCGGACCCCTCGATGCCGTAGATCTCTGCCAACCCCCGCGCGATCGCGAGGGCGAGCTGTGTGCCGGAGCCGAGGCCCGCGTGCGACGGGATTGCGCGCTCGATGACGATGCGAGCCCCGCCCTGAATGCCGAAATGGGCGACGAATCGTCGGGCGAACTCGGCGGCGCGAGCGGCGTCGTCCCCCTCGGCCTCGATGGAGCGGCACCGCTCGACCGATACGCGCGCGGAGATTCCCGGGGCGGCGGCTCCGATGCCTCCGTATCGACGACCCGACGACCCGCGCAGGTCGAGCAGTCCGAAGTGGAGGCGTGCCGCCGTCTCGACCGTGACGGAGTCGGGCCGCACCTAACGGGTCTGGGCGCCCGTCACCGGGGCCGAGCGGATGTGATCGGCGAGGAGCTCCATCGCTTCGTGCTCGGCTGGACCGGCCGTCTTGTCGACGATCACCTGAAGCCGCTGCAGCTCGGCCTCGAGGAAATCGCGCTCGAGCATGTGCAAGCGAGTCGCGTAGATCGCGGCCTCGAGCACGGCGTGACGCGCGCGGTTGAAGCCGATGAACTCGCGCCGAACGCCGCGATGCGCGACGGTGGTCTCGATGCGCGACCGTGGAGGCGTGCTATCCAGGCTCCGCACGGTGAGCTCGAGCCACGAGCAGGCGTCACGCAGGGCAACGCCTCGGACGGTAGTTGCCGGCACGACCGGATAGTCCGGGTTGGAGATGGCGGCGCGCGCGAAGATGCGCACGTCGTCGGTCAGGTTCACCACCGCCACGCCCGTTTGGGCCACGTTTCGATACGTCGCCGTCTCGAGAAACGGCTTGAGGACCGGCGGCTCATAGCCGCCCGTCCACTCGATGCCCATCGGCGCGATGTTGACAGTGCCGTTCGCATCGGTCGTGGTAACGATCGTCTCGATGATCATCACGCGTTGCCACTGGCGCGCGCCGACCGCTGGGTGAGACGCACGTGCTCGGACTTCACGTCGTCAGGCGGCGTAAGGTATCCCCACGACAGCGAGCCTTCCTGGCGATAGGTCTTCCCTAACGTGATGGCGAGCTTCGCCTTCGCGAGCTCCTTGCCGAGGTAGAACGCGTGTGTCGCTTCGGTCACGTCGAGCTGGGCGAAGATTTCCTGGATATCCGTGCCGCGAACGAACCGTTCGCGATTCAGGACGGTGATGGTCTCGCGATCGGTGAAGATGCGGAAGTTGGGATCGGTGATGCGGCGCTGCAGGTCGCGGAGCTCCGTCTCCGAGTACGCGAGGACCTCGGGATCCTTCACGGTGACGAGGCGATCATCGACGTGCTTCGGGATCGCATGGCTGGTGACCGCGTAGTGCATGAGCTGCCGCGCGACGCCGACCTCGTGCACCGCACCGCGTGCCCACGCGATGACTTCCGTCGTGAGCACGGTACGAATCCCGAGCTCCTGACAGATCGCGATGAGCAGCGCGTTCACGCCCGTGGAATCGGCGGCGGTAAGCTCGGTGATGTTCCCGATTCCCATCATCATCTCGGCGATCGGATAACGACGGCGCGCCTCGGCGTACCGCTCGAGCGACGCCATGAAGCCGAAGCCGATCGGCTCGAGAATGGGATCGATGAGATACCGCACGCCCGCGCTCTCGAGCACCTGGACCGTGCGGTCGATCGAGTCGAACGAGCTGCCCGCGTCAGGCACGACGACGGCTCGCGCGCCGGCAGCGGCGAGGTCCGGAACGACGTCGAGATTGGTCCCGTTCACGCTCAGCACGAGCTCCGCCCCTGCGTGGACGGCGGTCCGAATCTCCCGTGGGTCGAGGCTGTCGATGCTGACACGCATTCCTGCCCCCACGAGCTCTCGAACGACATCCCCGAGTGCCGGGAAATCGAGCCCCGGCGTGCAACCGATGTCGATGATGTCGGCGCCGGCGTCGCGAAAGTATTCTGCCGCACGGCGTGTTTCGTACGGCGAGAGACGCGGCACGTTGTTGATCTCGGCGACGATCTCGATGTCCCAGGCGCCGTAGTCACGAACCGCCTGACGCCCGAAGAACTTCGGGATCTCGCGAAGATCCTTCGGTCCCTTCTCCACGGGAACACCGAGCTTGTCATGAATCGGTGCGGGGTCCCCCTCGCACAATCCGGGGATGAGCACGAGATCCACGCCATCGGGGACGGCATCGAGATGCCGGGCGATCCACGTCGTCGTCATCAACGCCGCGACCGTGATGCCGAGGACCGCAACCTCGCAGGCAACCGGCGGCGACATGTCGGCGAGCACGCGCCGGAGAGCGGGCTCGGCCAGCCTGCCCGTGACGAACAGCACGCGGCGCGGCGTGGTCACCGTGGGTCGCCACTCCGGACGAACTTGTTAGGTGTGCCCGTGAGCGCTCCCCCTTCCGCGGGCCGCCAGAGCACGGCTTCCTCGATGCGGTGCGCCAGCGCGAAGTCCTTGTCGGTGATGCCACCGGCGCTGTGGGTCTTGAGCTTCACCCCGACGCGCGCCCAGGTGACCGAAAGGTCGGGATGGTGGTACGCGGCTTCGGCCACGTAGCCGATCACGTTCACGAGCATGAGCGTCGTCGGCCAGCCATCGGTCTTGTAGTAGCGCCGAATCCAGCCGTCCTCGTAATACCAGCCAGGAAGCGCCGACAGCTTCTCGGCGACCTGGGCATCATCGTACGTGGGTTCTTTCGTCGACACGGTCCGACCTCCGCAGGGTGAGAGGCGACATCACATGACCACGCCGCCGCCGATGAGCATCGTCTGCCCGGTGACGAAGGATGCAGCGGGTGAGGCGAGATAGACGACGGCGGTAGCGACATCGTCCGGTGTTCCCCAACGCGCCAGAGGCGTCGACGCCGTGACCTGGCGACGGATCGTGTCATCGACGTCGGTCCCGTACGCCGTCTCGATCCACCCCGGCGCGAGAGTGTTGACCCTAATGGTCGGGGCCACGGTGCGTGCGAGCGACTTGCTGAACGCCATCACCCCGCCTTTCACCGCCGAGAAGAGCTGCGCCTCGACGCCCGCCATGCCGGTGAGCACGTGATCCCAGCTCATGTTGATGATCACGCCGCCACTGTCCTGCTCGGCCATGAGATCGGCCGCCTGCCAGGAGGCGAGCACCGTGCCGCGGAGATCGACCCGGAGCAAAAGGTCGAGCTTTTCGGTGGTCGACAGGGTTGCGCCAGGACCGGTCAGCACATCGGCGCCGGCATTGTTCACCCAGACGTCCACTCCGCCGAATGCCGAGCGCACAGCGCCTCCGAGCGCCGCGATCGACGCGGCGTCGGTGAGGTCGAGTCGAACGACGCGAGCTCGTCGGCCGAGCGATTCGACCTCACGCGCGGCGTCACGCGCACCGCGCTCGTTGGCGCGATACGTGAGCACGACATCGGCGCCCGCCCGTGCCGTCGCCACGGCGATCGCGCGGCCGATTCCGCTGGATGCACCGCTGACGAACACACGCGCTCCGGCAAGGGGCAGTGTGGCGTTTGTCGTCGCCAATCCATTCTCCTCGGGTGGATCGAGGGAAAGTGTCACGCTGGCGAGTCGCCAGCAATGAATGTGCGCTCGAGGCTTTGACATCCGGTCCTGTGATGTCTACAATCGCCACATGACTCTCGGCGTGAGGTTCTCCGGCTCGATGGCGCTCCTCGTGAGTGTCGCCGATGCCGACGAGGCGACTGCCGCGCTCGAGGGCGGCGCGGACGTGATCGACGCGAAGGATCCGACGGGCGGAGCACTCGGCCCGGTTCGACCCGAGGTTCTCACCGAGATCACCGCGACCGTACGTGGTCGCGCGGTCGTGACAGCGGCGCTCGGCGATGCGAGCGATGTGCACCGCACCGAACGACTCGCGGCGGAGTACTCCGGCCGCGGCGCGAGCCTGGTCAAAGTGGGGTTCGCGGGCGTTGCCGACGCGCGGCGGGTCGATGCGCTGCTCGCCGCCGCGGTGCGAGGCTGCGTCGCTGGCAGCGGTGTCGTCGCCGTCGCGTACGCCGATTGCTCGTACGCCGCCTGCATCGACCCCTGGTCGCTGGTCGAGGTGGCGGTGCGAAGCGGCGCACGCGGCGTGCTGGTCGATACCGCGGACAAACTTGGCGACGGCCTCACCTCGCTCTGGAATGCGGCCCAGATGGCGTCCTGGGTTGCCGAAGCGCGCAGCTGGGGTCTCATCGCGGGCGTGGCAGGCAAGCTCGGTGAGTCCGACTTCGCGGTCGCACGCGAAGCCGGTGCGGACATCGTTGGTGTCCGTGGCGCCGCGTGCGTTGGCGAGCGCACCAGTCGCGTATCCGCGGATCGCGTTCGGCTACTGCGCGCGCGACTGGATGATCGTTCGATTCTCGTCGGCGCGCCTGCGATTGCCCTTGTGGCCGAGTCGGGGTCGAGCGTCTAGCTCCAACGCGTCGCGAAGCTGGTCAACGGAGTCGCCGGTGACGGCGCTCCACGAGACGTGAGGCGGAAGGACGGTCGAGAAATGGGAATCGACCAGAGCGTCGCCTGCGGCGCCGGGCGGTTTGACGAGCAGGAGATGCTCTGCGCCCAACTGGTGCGCGATCCATGCGCTGATGCTGTCGCTCGTGACGCTCCATGAATGCGGCAAGGGATCGACGCGGCGAAGCCACTGAAAGGGCGCGATGACGGGAACTCTCCCGCCGTCGAGGAGGGCACCGATCCCCGCGGAGTCCGAAACGACGGTGAACGTCGTGTGAAGCGATGCGAGGAGGTGAGCGTACTGGTCCATCGCGAGGATCGCCATCCAGTGCGCGGTATCGTCGTCGAGGGAGAGCTCGACGTCCGCGGCTCGCACCGCATCGGCGAACGGCCCACCGCCAGGCACGACGACGATCCTCGCGTGCCGTGCTGCGGACACGACGGCGTCGGCCACGGATCGCAGGCGACTCGGGTGCGCGAGCAGAGCACCTCCAATCTTCACGACGACGTCCGTGACACCGCGTTCGACGTTAGGCACGACGCTGGCGCCAACGTGCGAAACCCGCGTGGGCGGGCCGTCGGCGCTCTCGAGCAGGAGTGCGACGGCGGTCGCGGGCGCCGCGCGCGCGGCGGCGACGCCGAACGAATCGGCGAGAGCGATCGGGGTGAGACCCGCGGCGCGTGCGGCGCGATCCGCCACGAACGCGCCGAGTCCCGTGATCACGGCCGTGATCAGCGACGGATGGCGAGCGCGAACGCGTCGGATGGCGCTGGCGATCTGCTCCGATTGCGAAGCGGCCACGGCGTCCGCGATGCGGGAGATCGCCGCGTCGTCGAGCATCTCGCGGTCGGCGCAGACTACGCGCGCGATTCGTTCGCGGACGAATTCTCGCGTGGTGGGGCGCCCGTCGGGCGCGGGTACGGTGTAGTCGTCGGACGAGAGATCGCCTCGCCACACGTGGACGTCGCCGACGAGAGCGAAGCCTTCCGCAGACACACCCGCCAGCCTGTCGCCCAGTGGGACGTGCTGCACGATGGCTTCGACCGGCGTTCGGAGGGCACCGGTGTACACGAGCTCACCGGTCGCAAGCCGCTCCGGATCCGTGGCTCCGAGTGCCGCGACCATCCCGTCCACAACAGGGATGATGTCCGTCGTGGTGGTACCGGTATCGATGAGGATCGTGTTCGGATGGGCGAGCGAAACGATCCTGGCGGTGGCGGCCCAGTTCGATGCCGCTACGGCGAGCGGTTCCGCGATCGCGGCGGTTGCAGAGAGGAAGCGGCCATCGACCGTGTAAACGTTGACATCGCCGCCGGCGAAGGCCGTCGTCATGGCGTCGAGGACGAACGCGACACCGTCGCGCTTCGTGCGAAACCGCTGCGACAGCTCGGCGGTCATCGTGACGGCGTGCCGGTCGCGTGGTGAGACACCGACGCGCCGCGCGAGCGTCGTCAGCAGGCTCGCGAGAGCATGCGGGTCGCGCTGAAGCTCGAACGGGTAACCGAGCGCTGCGCGCACCACGCCGCCCTCGACACGCGAGACCTTGGTGTTGACACCGCCGATGTCCCAACCGATAACCGCCATGCGCGCTCACGAAAGTACGGTGCCCTCAAAGATCGGACACGCAGCAGTGGACAGAATAACACCGAAGGTGCAGGCCGGTTCGGGTTCTCGCGAGACGCTCCGCGTCGTCGGGGTGATCGACATACGGGATGGGCGATCCGTGCACGCACGGGCGGGAGACCGAGCGGTGTATGCGCCAGTCGGAATGGCTGGCGGTGTGGTCATCGACGGGAACCCGACCGCTCTCGCACGTACGTACGTTGATGGGTTGGGCGTGCGCGAGCTCTACGTCGCCGACCTGGATGCGATCGACCGCGGCCCTCGAGCGCTCCAGTCCGGCTGCATTGCAGACATCGCGTCACTCGGCGTGCCCGTCTGGGTCGATGCGGGTACGTCGACGGTCGATGACTCGCTGCGCGTGTTGCAGACGGGGGCGTCGATCGTGGTCGTCGGGCTCGAGACGCTGCGGAGCCTCGACGTGCTCGGCGAGATCTGCTCGGCACTCGGCCGAGCGAGCGTCGCGTTCAGTCTCGACGTGCGCGATGGCGCACCAGTGGTCGTGCCTAACGCCGATCATGCGGCGGCGACGGCCGTGTCCATCGCTGCCACCGCGGTCGCGATGGGTGTGCAGACGATGGTCGTGCTCGACATCGCGCGCGTGGGTACCGGCGCGGGAATCGACCTGGTTCTGATTGCCGAGGTTCGGGCGGCGGCGCCCGAGGTGGCGCTGTTCGCGGGCGGCGGCGTACGCGGTCCGTCCGATCTCGCCACGCTCGGTCGCGTCGGCTGTCGCGGTGCACTGGTCGCGACGGCGCTGCTGTCAGGAGCCGTCAAAGTGTAACCGCTGGGTTGCGCAGTCGCCGCCGATATGTAATTATATAGTTACACATCAAAGTTCGGAGACGGCCGATGGTTCCCGACAGTATAGAGCGTGAGATCGTGATCGATGCAACAGTCGATCGTGTATGGTCCGTCGTTACCGAGGCGGAGCACGTCGGGAAGTGGTTCGGCGATTCCGGCGCGGAGATCGATCTGCGGCCCGGCGGCGCGTTCCGGTGCACGTGGGCCAAGCACGGTACCGTCCATGGCGTCGTGGAGCGCGTGGACGCCCCGCGATTCTTCTCGTATCGGTGGGCGCGGCCCGTCGGCGCGCATGTCGAACCAGGCAACTCGACGCTCGTCGAGTTCTTTCTCACACCCGATGGTAAGAGAACGCGTCTGCGGGTCGTGGAGAGTGGGTTTCGCGAGCTGGCGGGATCCGACACCGAGCGGGCAAAGTACGCCGAGGAGAACACGGGCGGCTGGAAGAGCGAGCTCGCGGAGCTCGCGAGCTACATCGTCCAGCGAGCCGCGTAATCAGAGCGTCAGTCGGTACGTCGCGGACTGTCCGAAGTTCTCTTCGACTTCCATCTCGATGGCCGTTACCCCCGTGCCGCCCTCGGTCGCGAGCGCGGCCTGCAACTGCGTCGCCAGCAGCTCCGCGAGCATCTCGACCGTCGTGTTAGGCAGGGCCAACAGCGCGCAGTCGCGCTTCGGGAACATGTACCGCGGCTGGTGCTGGTAAGCCACCGAGACCGACCCATCCTGCTCCGTGATCTGCAGATGCGGGTTCTCCGTTGGCAGCAGCACCTTGTGGTCGATGTCATCGCAGAGCTTGCGCATGATGCGCTTGAGCACGCTGAAATCGAACACGTACCAGCTGTCAGGCTGGAGCCTGCCTTCCACGACGACACCGACGCGGTAGTTGTGACCGTGAAGCGTCTCGCAGCGGTGGCCGGAAAACGTGATGAAGTGAGCGGATGCGAAGACGAGATAGTCCTTCGTGACCGACACACGATACTCACCGAGGTGCTGCATCGTGCCCTCCCGATTCGCGCGACGCGTGCCAGCCGCCGCCGAGTAATACGACGAAGATAGTAGCCGCGGTGATGTCGGCCGTGGTGCCAGGGTTCCCGCAGTTGCGGTCGTCACGAAGCGACGCGTGCAGCCGTGCGAGTGCCGCGCGACCGGTCTCGGACCGCACTCCGCCCGCATCGACGACGTCGCGCGCCCGTCGCGTGACCGCGTCGGCAGCAGCAGCTCCGGCGCGCCGAGCGATGTGCGTGTCTGTCGAGGCTGCGAGCAGCGTCAGAAACGTCTCCACGACTGCATCGTTCCACCCGAGCCCGTCGCGGCGAGCCGCCTGCAGCGCCGGGACCGCACTCTCAAACGTAGTCTGAAAGTCCGTCGCGTACTCATGCGCGATGCCGTCGCGGTCGGCGGCGAGGCGCATGGCCTCGGTGAGCGTCACGGTCGGCTCCGACGCCACATCCTGCTCCGACGCCGTTCCCAGTCCTCCGGGTGACGCCATTCGGATTGCCGCGTACGTCTCGCGCGCGTCCTCGACCGTGGTGTCCTGCAGCACTCGGGAAAGATCGCGGCGCAACGCATAGGCGTCGACCGTGCGTGTGGTGGGGGAGCTATGCGCGGTCAGATGGATCGCGGCCGCGCGTGCCAGCGGTGCCAGCAGGAGAACGATGCCGAGGTTCGTGTTGGCACCGACCCAGCGTCGTGTTGCGGCAACCGCTCGATGCACGGTCTCGCCGAGTGGCCGGCTGCCCGCACCGCCTAACGCCGGTCCGACGGCGATGGCGCTCGCCAGGAAATCATCGTAGGTGGTGTCGCCGAACACGACGCCGGGGGACACGTTGCCGGGCTTCGGTGCGCTCACTTCGAGCAAGCATGCCAGCTGAGCCGCCTGCGCGATGTGCTCTGCGACAGTGCCGTCGCTCATGCCGAGACGCTCTCGATGAGGCGATCGACGATCGCGCCGGCGATGTCGGTGGAAGTCGTCGTCTGCACGCCGGACCAGCCAGGGATCCCGTTCACCTCCAGCGCGTACACCGTCCCGTCTCGTGCCGGGAGGAGATCGACGCCGGCGTAGTCTGCCTCGACCGCGCGCGCTGCACGCAGCGACAGCTCGGCCATGGAAGGGGCGAGATCGAGGCCGCGCGCTTCGCCGCCAAGGGACACGTTGGTGCGCCAGCCGCCGTTGCGGGCGCGACGCTCCATCGCGGCCACGACCCGGTCGCCGACGACGAACGCGCGGATGTCGCAGCCGTCGTGCTCGACGTATCGCTGGACATAGAAGACCGACCGCGTCATATCGAGCGCGCGGACGACGCGAAATGCGACCTCGGGATCGCTCACGCGCACCATGCCGTGGCCCATCGAGCCGAACAACGGCTTGATGATGACGTCGCCGAGCTCGCGGACAGCGTGCATTGCGTCTTCGGCGCGCTCGCAGACGATCGTCTCGGGGGTGGCCAGTCCGGCATCGTGGAGGAGCACCGACGTGTAGAACTTGTCGACGCATCGCTCGATCGCGCGCGGCGAGTTCATCACACGGACGCCGCGATCCTCGAGCCAATGGAGTGCGTCGACGCGGTAGATGATCTGCTCGAGGGACCCGTTGGGAATGATGCGCGCGAGCACGGCGTCGGCGTCGAGCAGCTGGCGCTCCCCGGAAGACAGCTCGGCGCGCGAGCCGATGCGGGTGTGAAGCGTCTCGTAGGGCACGACGCACCCAGCGTGGCCACGCGCCGCCAGTGCACGGAGGAGCTCGTCGGTGTGCCAGCCGGTTCGCGCGCTCAGAATGGCGACGTTCATGGTCCGTACAGCGAAGCTCGCAGGACCGACGGTTCGACGCGGCCCGCGTGGAACGTGCGTCCGCTCGTTGCGTTCGTGAGCCAGACCTCGCCGGGGCTGAAGAGCAGCTTGTCGATCTTGTAGAAATCGCGATCGTAGCGCTCGAAGATCTCGATGAACGGCGTTCCGTAGTCTGCCGATGCAGCGGCGGGCAGCTTCGCCGCAACGTCCTCGAGGGTCGCGTCGTCGGCGCGGATGGTATAGCGCGCCTGCCCGCCGTAGAGGATGCAGTCGTTCGTGCGACCGATCGCGCGGAGGTCGTTCTTCGCGACCGGTGGAACGGGTGCCGTGCCGTACGCGCTCGTGACGAGCCTGACGTCGAAGCCGAGCGCGTCCATCTTGTGCAGCCCTGTCTCGATGATCCGTGCCGCGATCTGTACACCGCCGGCAAGACTCGCCGTTGGCGCGACGATGACCGTGAGTGACGACGTGGGAAGTCCGGCCTGCGCGCTCACCCACTCGATGATCCGTGCGGTTGGCATCGTGCGGGTCTCGAGCACGAGCACACCACGCTCGGCGCGCTCGGCGTAGCCGAGCTTCTCGAACAGCTCCCGCTCGACACGTGCGACCGCGCGGAGTGGGCCCGAGCCCATCGCGAAGTACTCATCGACGTTGATCGCCCAGCCCGCGTACTGCGAGGCCATGCACGCGATCGGAGCGTGGTCGGTCGATACCTGCAGCCCCTGATATGTCGTGTCTCCGATCGTCAGCGGAACGAAGGAGACGTGACCGAGTCCGCCCATGCACGCATGAGCCATCGCTTCGCCAGCGGCATATCCTCCCGGCGTCGTGATCCCCGCGTCGATCACGCGTGCCCCCGCGATGGTGTAGATCTCGACACGCAGCTCGGCTGCGCGCTCGACCATTCGGTCCGCGATGTCAGCCGCTCGTGCATTGAGGTTCAGCTGAGCCACAGAATCTCCCCTCGACCAACGGTTCCGGCGTCTCCGCAGAAGCGCTTGTACGGTCGCTCGAAGAAGCGGGATTCGATCGCGACGCCGTAGCGGCGACGGATGTGCACGAAGGCGAGACGAACGTGCGGTGCGTGATACGTGCACGCATAGCGGTATGTCGCGGGAATCTCGAGGTCCCCACCGACGACAAGCGTACCTCGCTTGCTCGCGGTGGCCGGCTCGGCGCCCGCGTTGCCCCGGACGATCACGGTTCCAGCGATCATGGCACGCGCTGGCCGGTCTCCGGCGTCTCGGCCGACGAACAGGAGGCCACGCCGCATGCGCGCGCCCGCATCGACGCCAACCGATCCGTCGACGATGATCTCGCCACCCGTCATGCCGCGGGAAGCTCCGGCCGGGGCCGCACCGACGCGATCACCGGCATCTCCGCGGATGTGGATCGTGCCGCCGGTCATCCCGACGCCGACATCATCGCCCGCTGCGCCGCGCACCTCGATCGAGCCGCCGGCGAGGCCCAGCCCCGTTCGCGCTCCAGCGTTGCCATCGATGATGAGCTCACCATCACTCATTCCGCTGCCGATGGCAGCGACGTGCCTAACGTCGCCGACGATCCGAACCGTCGACGCACGGTGGCCGACAACCTGGAAGACGTCTCCGAGCGCCCACTCCTCCCGGCCGGCCCAGAGCGAAAGCTTTGCGATCTCCGCCTCGCCGAGCGTCGCGAACCGATCGCCCGCTATGCATTCCGCCTCGATGGAGCCGGTCAACGGAGCTCGCAGCGTGAGCGTCACGTGTTCACTCACGGCGCGCCTCCACTCGCACTCGTCGCCATGATCTCTCGAAGCGGAAACCGATGCGGGCCGAGCTTCCCACCGTAGTTGCCGGCGGTGATGGCTCGCACGCCGGGCCGGCACGCCGCGGTGATCCCGGCGAGCATCGCGCGCCGGATCGCGGCCTCGTTCAGGCCGTCGAGCACCAGCTCCAGCACGGAGTCGACATCGTCAGGCAACGAAGACGCGGTGACTGCGCGCAACGACGGGCAGTAGGCATCATTGGTCGATGCGACGAGCGACTTGTACCGCGACGATCCGATCTTGCTTCCGCTCCGCGCGACGCCGCCCGGGAACGGAAGAATCACCCCAGGAGTGCTCGCGATGGCGTCGACCGCCGCTTCAGCGGCCGCGAGCGTGCTCGTCGCGTCCGTCCCGAGGATGAGAAAGTTGCCGCCACCGACGCCTTTCGCCGCGCCGAAGCTCTCCTCGATGAGAAACTCGCCATCCATCACCGGCACTCGCCAGTAGCGTCGACCGTCGATCACTTTGCTCGCCTGGAAGCCGTCGCCGAACACCCGAAGCGCCCGCCCGGGCGTCAAACGCCGCTCCTCGTCACGCAGTCCATCGAAGCATGCCGTCGTCGGACACGTGAGCACCGTCTGACCGATTCGCTCCACCAGTCGCTTGTCCAGACTCTCGGTGTCCATGGCAAACAACAGGACACTCACACCGGGACGTGCATCGGGCGTCTCGTCGGGCGCAAGCTCGCGCTCGACAGCCGCCTCGCACTTGCACGCGATGACCGACGTCGCGAACCCCGTGAGCGCACGTGCCGCGGCATGCGCCCAGCGGAGAGTGGTCGCCGTGACGACGATCCGTGCTGCGCGCATCGGAAACGCCTCGGCGAACGTGTCCTCGATGAAAACACCGTTCACGTACACGGTCAGCGATCTCCCGCGGGAGCGGCGAGCGGAGCCGGCGCATCGCGCAGGTCACCGATGGGATAGTTCGCAAACCGGACCGTGCCGAACCGATCGAAATACCCGGCCAGGTCCCGCGTGATGCGCGCGTCGAAAGCGGGACGAACGTGCAGTCGTCTTCCCGTGGGCGCGCGCCGAAGCTCTCCTTCCTCGACGACGAGCTCGCCGCGTTTCACGACATAACGCGGCGTCGAGAACATTGTCGCGCGATCAGCATTGGCCGCATAGATGGTCACGTCCGCGTCGGCACCGATGCCGAGGTGCCCCTTGTCGCGCAATCCCAGGATTCTCGCCGGCGCCGCACGCGTGACGATGGCGATCTCCGACATCGTGTACTCACGCTCGAGCCCATCGCTCAGCGCGCTGCCCGCAAGCAGCCTCGGCTCGACGCGCTTCAGTTGATCGTCGCGGTAGCCCCGATCCATGAGAAGCCGGATCAGTGCCGGGTAGGACATGAACGAGCCGCCGTTCGGGTGGTCGGTAGACAGTACGACGCGCCACGGATCGCTCGCGAGCAGAAACAGCTCGAGGCCGATGGCCCACTGGAGTGCCGCCACGGCGTTCCGATCCTTGTACTCGTGAGGCACGACGCCGCACCCGGTCTCGAGCTCGATGTCGAGGTTGGCCCACTTCCGGCCGCTGCTCCGGTGCAGCAGGTACTCGACCGGCGCATCCGCGGTCAGCGTAGCCGCATGGCCGAACATGACCTGACCGACATCGGCGGTGATCGTCGAGTGCGCGTTCACATACTCGATGATCGCGCGCGCCCCTGAGCGCCAGCCACCGTCGGGCGCACGAGCGTAACTATGGAACTGCAGATGGGTGAAGTGCGCTCGACGACCGTCGAGAGCCCGCATGGTCCCGAGCGTGGTGTCGGCGTTTCCCGGAACCCCGAGATTGTTGCAGTGGATGTGTGCGGCGTGGGGAAGGCCAAGCGCGATCGCTGCGTCCGTCAGCGTCTCCAGGATCGTGCGCGGCGTCACTCGGCTCGAGCCTAACGGCGTATCGAGCTCCGTTCGTTCGCGGGCGCCTCGCTTCCACAGCTCCACTCCGCCCGGGTTCACGAGCTTGATACCGTACCCACCGGTGGCGCCGAGGATCCAGGCGACGTACTCGCGCGCCCGCTCCCGCTCGCCGGCGTCGATCAGACGAAGCAGGTATTCGTCATTGCCAAGCAGAACGAAGAATCCACCGTCCACGATCGGCGTATCGTCGAACTGTGCGTGGGCACTGCGCGCCATGATCGGCGCCACCGCGGCGTCGAAGACCGTGGTGTACCCGAGGCCAGCGTAGCGATAGCCCGTCGTGAACGTGGTCGGGACGATTCCCCCCGAGCCCGACCGCGGGATCGCAGCGTCGTCGAGGAGATCGGGTGCTGGGGAGCCGACGTGATGCTCCGGGAGAAGACGCCGGGCGATGTTCACGGCGCCGCTCGCGACGTGGCTGTGGATGTCCACGCCACCGGGCATCACGACCATGCCGCGGGCGTCCAGCCGAGGCGCCCTGGGAGACACGGCATCGACGATCCGTCCGTCCGCGATGCAGATGTCGTGCACGTCCCCGTCGACTCCGTTCGCAGGGTCGTGGACGCGACCGCCGGCAATGCGCAGCTCGGTCACCTGGCCGATGCCCGCTCGGTGCGCGATGTCTGGCGCCGCGCCATCGCCACGTGTCGCGCCAGAGACGAAATGACGTCGGCGGCGGAGAGACGATCGCGCAACGGCGCCCGCAAGGACAGCGGGACGTCGTCAACACGAAACGCGGTTCCGGCCGAGTGAATGCCTGCCACGCCGGTGTCGATCGTGACTGTCGCCGAGCCTAACGGTGATTCGCTGGCCCGCGGCCCGATCACGACCAACTGGACTCCCGCGAGCGTGTCTGCGACTGGTCGCGGGATGAGCGAAGCATCGCCGATCACCAGGGCAACGTCGGTCGCGCGCGTGGAGCCGCCATACGGATCGAAGCGCGGAATGCCGCGCTCGAAGTCGACGCCAACGGGAAAGCCGGTATGCGCTGTGAAAACGGAGTCTGCGCCCGAGCGATTGCCGCCTGCGCGCAAGCCGACGGCGGCTCCGCGCGTCCGCTCGTTCAGGGCCTGCGATAGCGCCAGGATCGCGTCGAAACGTTGCGGCGAACGAACCGCGCGCTCGTCAGGCTCGGCATCGAACACGAGCGCGACGTATCGTCCCGACAGGAGATGAGCGGCGATGGCGCGGGCCACCGGCCATGGAGCGTCTCCATCCGGAGGTATCGCGCGAATCGAAGACGACTCGCGAGCGAGCGCCTGCAGCGCCGTGAGCACGGCAAGCTCCGCGGCCGGCGGCACGGTGAACCGGTGATCGACATCGGCCACTGTGCTCTGCGCGGCTCCGACGTCGATGGCGATCACGCGACGCCCGCGACGCCCGTCGGGCACGTGCGTGCCGATCGGCTCGGGTACATAACGCGAGGCGAACCGCGGGTACCGGCGCTCGACGTCCACGCCCCAGAACACGACGACGTCTGCGCGATTACGGATCTCGCCGAGTGTGGAGGACGCGAACCCACGTTCCTGGGCCGCGAGCACGAGGGGCAGCGTGGTGGCAGACGTGACGCTGTCGACGCGTGCGCGCAGGATATCGGCGACGGCAACGCCTGCGCGCTGTGCCTCGCACGAAATCGAGAGACCGAGATAGACGAGGGGGCGAGCGGCCGCCCGAAGTCTGGTCGATGCAGCCGCGATCGCATCATCGAGCGTTGCATCGCATCCATCCACCGTGATCCGGGACGGCACCTCGGAATCCCCGAACCACCCCGCACCAAGCGCGCACGCGTTCTGCACGCCGACGATGCGACCAGCTTCCACGACGACGCGAACATCGTCGCACGCGCAGCCGCAGCCGAGGCATGTGACGTCGTCGATGGCTGTCGTGGAAGTCATGTGCTGACCGCGGCCCATGCGTCGAGGGTGGCGTACAGTGCCGCGGCGCGCCGCTTCAGTGCCGCTTCGCAGCCCACGGAGTCGGCAGCGTCCGCGAAGATCGTGCAGACGGGACGGCCGCGGGCGATATGCTCACCAGGGTGCGGAACGTCGCGGATATCCGCATCGCGCAGCCAGGACTCCGTGTCGTCGCAGACGATGTCGTGGCGAGCGAAGATGATCGCCTTGCCGACCGCCCTGGTCCCGGCGCGATGGTGCTGTTCGAGATCGAGCTCGGGAAGCTCTCCGGACACACAGGCTGCGACGTGCGCGTGGAATACCGAAACGCCGTATGCCCGCTCGACGAGCTCCATCGACGCCGACCATCGCGGGTTGATCTCGACGACGACGGGGACGCCATCCTTCGCGATGAAGTCGATGCCGTTGACGCCAACGAGTCCCAGGTCGCGAGCCGCCAGCTCCGCGAGGTCATGTGCCGCAGCGAACAGCTCGTCATCGCGGTCGAACTGCACGTCGCCGCCGGGGGCGAGCACGTTGCCGCAGTAGCGAAAGCCACTGGCACCGAAGGCCGGATGCCCGATGAGCTGGCGCGTCAGGCAGAGAGGGACGGCTTGCCCGCGCGCCGCCACGAACGCGATCGATCCGGCGACACCATCGACGAACCGCTGGACGTACGAGCCACTCGAAACGGGTTCACCGGGTCTCCACCATCCGATGCCGTGCCCGCCGCCGGACGCGCGCGGCTTGAGGAGCCATCGTGTCTCCTGCTGCACAGCCTCTCGACCGTCCCTTCCGTACAGCGCGTCGATCACTGACGGATCACGCGCCCGTCGCAACACCGACGCATCGTTTCCCCACAGTACGCGCCCCTCGGCCAGCTGCATCACGGCGGAGGGGTAGTTCTCGAACGGCGAGAGGTACGCGACCGCGTCGCAGGCGATCGTGCGAGCGGCGCGCACGAGTGCGCGGGAGCTGAAGGGCATACCGAAATCGCGCGTCACCGAGAGCACCGTGACACCCGGCGATCGGTCGAGATCGCCGAACGCGTCGACTGACGTGACCTCGTACCCGGCGCGAGCCGCCGATTCGGCCATCGCGCGAGCGGAGACGCCGGCGACGAGCACCTGCGTCGCTCGCGCGTCAGGCATCGCCGAGCCCGAGGCGGAGGCGCGCGATCTCGGGTGACACGAGCGTGAGGTAATCGAGCGCGGTTCCAGCAGCGCGCTTGATGCCGAGGGTACTGACGAGGTCCGACTCGCGTCCGCCGGCGAGGCCGTCGGCGACGAGCGCTGCTCCCTGCGCCCCCTGCTTGGCGAGCACGGCAAAGCCACGAAGGCGGTGAACGCTCACCTGGGGGGCGACGGTCGCCAGGCGGCGGGCAAGATCATCGCGAACGCGGTCGAATGCGGCGACGCGTCCCGAGATCACGACTTCGCGTGTGCTCGGCGCCGCGACGAGCAGTGTCGCGACGGCCTTCACCGCGCCTTCCATGAACGCGAACCAGGCGGTCTTCGCCTGAGGTGTGGTTGGAGTCGTGAGCCAGTCGACGTCCGCGCCATCCTCGCCGGCGACTGCGGCAGCACCGCCCTCGAAGAGCTGACGCTTCGTCATCTTGCCGAGGAGGTATGCGACCTCGCCGTCGAGCGCGCCGGATGCGGTGACGCCGATCGGGCCGGAGGAGCCACCGAGCCCGTCGACGATCTGCCCGCGTTCCACGGCGACGGCAGCCGAGAACGCGCCGCCGAGCTCGAGGAGGATGAGCGAGGCGTCGGCGACCTCGCACTCGTGCCGCTTCGTGTAGTCGCGAACGGCGAGCGCCGTCGCGCATACCTTGTCGGCCGTCCCCATGTCGACGCGATTCACCTTGCGGTATGCGGGTACCGTCGGAAGGTGAACGACGCCGGGCGTGAACACGACGGGGAGCTCCGATGCGGCGAGCGCGCGTGCGAGCGTACGGAGCCCACCGATCCCGGTGGCGTCGCCGTCGGCAGCGAGGTATGCCAGGCGGATGTCCCGCTCGGTGAGATCGCGAGCGCGGCGGACGGGGAGGCCATAGCCCGACGGTCCGGCGACGAGGTCGAGCGGCGCGTGCGCTTCGAGCGATGCCACGAAGCGCGCCGGGTGCGCGAGTGCCTCATGCGTCGGATACGATTCGTCGAGGAAGACGCGTCCGCCATCGAGCCCGCAGACGTCGATGCTGACGGTGCCGGGATCGATCCCGATGACCCGAGGCACCTGGTCAGCCGGGCGGGGGAACGGACGGTGGCGCCGGCGTCGACTGCACCAGCTCCCGCGCCACCTCGCCGATCGACTCGGCGTCGAGCACGAAGTCGTTGCGCTCGAACAGCTTCGCGATGCAGCGCTTGTGGACCTTCATCTTGAAATTGCCGACGCCCAGCGCGCCGAAGACCTTGGCGCCGTGCCGGTCGGTGCCGGCGTCGGTGACCTCGATGCCGTCGATGCCTAACGGTGGAACGGCGTTGAGGTCGGCGACGACGCGCAGCTTCGGGAGGTTTACCCACGCGTCGCGCGGCACGAGCTGGACGCCGGCTGGGCCGGCGTTGAGCAGCAGCTCCGCGTCACGCAACGCGGAGCCGACCTGGCTCGGGTCGGTGACAACGATGGCCTCGACCGAGCCGCCAAACCGATCGTGGATTTGCTTCGCGACGTCGCGGGCCTCGTCGGCGTGGCGCGACGTGATCGCCACGTTTGCGCCGGCGCGCGCGAGAAGTCCGGCCGCCCGCGTGCCGACGGGACCAGTGCCGGCGACGACGACGGCGCGCCGGCCGCGCACATCGCCGACGGTCTGCATGAGCTTCGCGTCGGCGGCGACGGCAGTAGTGTTGGAGCCGTTGGAGTCCAGCATCACCGATACGCGAAGAGGTCCGAAGAATGCCTTCAGCGCGGCGTCGAGAATCCGCTCGCCGGCTCTCATGTCCGTGCCGCCAATGAAGACGGCCGTGTGGTGGAGGTCTTTCGGCCCGCGCGTGAAGATCGCGCCGTGGACGAGGTCGCGAACGGCGTCGGGCGTCACGCCACCGTAGCTCAGCACCTCATCCGCACCGGCGTCGATGGCGACGATGCGGTCGAAGACACTCGCTGCAGGCGAGGTATCGAGGTGCAGGAGAATCTTCTTCATGGGACTGGGGACCAGGGACTGGGGACTGGGGCGAACGGCGGAGCGCAATCGCGTGCCGGCGACCGCTGTTCCCCAGTCCCCAGTCCCCAGTCCCTAGTCCCGCGGCGTCAGACGTTCGCGCCGGCCATCTGCTTGGACCCGCGCTTGTCCTCCGCGTTGCTCGCGAACGGGTGCTTCGCCGTACGAGCGCGCATGATGACGTCGTCGACCTTCGGCTCGTTCCCCATGGCGCGCGCGATCGACTCCTTCGTCGCCTGGTAGTTGTAGTCGAAGATCTTCTGGTCGTCTGCCGCGTCCCAGTGGATGAAGACGCCGACCATGATGCAGTAGTCGTCGGCTTTGTTCTTGGGGATCACGCCCGCTTCGACCGAATCGACGACGGCACGCGCAACCGCGGCCTGCGCGGGGCCGAACATCTGCACCGCCTGCTTCGCGCCCTTGATCGTGACCTTGTTGAACATGATCGTGTCGGGCTTCGCCGGCAGGTTCGGGGTCACGACCGCGAGCAGCGTCGTGAAGCCGTCCTTGTTGTTGGTCAGCGCGTTGCAGAATGCGGTGCCGGCCGGTCCCGACTTCGATCCGATGATCAGATCGATGTGAGCGACTTCGTTACCGTCGCCGACGAGCGACTCGCCGAGAAAGAAATCCGCTGCCATTGGAACATCCCCCGTGTAGGAAAGGTGAGCCGGCGCTGCGAAATCGAATCTTTCCAGTCAACGGAGCGGCGCGTAGTCGCCGGAGAGCGGCTCGTGCGCAGTCCCACCGGTGCCTGAGCCCAGGTGGGTAGCCCGTGATCGTTCAGTTGTGCGCGACGCCGG
>Ga0075420_100001179_pt1 | contig 21982 bp, 13 predicted proteins | sample SoiMetdeltSBSDD4_FD_75296 | JGI IMG/M metagenome (GOLD analysis project Ga0075420, IMG submission 75296) | Bulk soil microbial communities from a Populus tree surrounding site in Tennessee, USA - Soil MetaG P. deltoides SBSDD4 | ecosystem: Environmental > Terrestrial > Soil > Tree plantation...
CCACACCACCGTCGACGACGCCCCCTGCGCCACCGCCAACCCACGCCCGTCCACCTCCCGCACCAACGCCAGGTGCACCGCCGCCAGCCGCTGCTGCGCCACCCACAGCTCGTCCAACCCGGCGACCAGCTCACCGTCCGACAGCCCCCACACCGCAGTCCCGGCGCACGCCTCGACCGCCTGCGCGATCATCGCCGACACCACCCGCATACCCATATCCTAGTACTGAAGTTCGATAAATTCTACAGTGGACCGTTCTGCACCTGTAGTGTCCGACGGCAGACTCAGCACCGGATCGACCCGGGGCAGCTTCGCGCGTACGGACCACCGCGCGGGTACATGTGTGGCCCTGGCTGCTCATGGTGATGCGCTCAACTGGAGCAACGACCTACGCGCGTCAAACGCCGCCGGCAACACGCACCAACACCAGGCTAAGAACAAGACCCTGGCCAGGCGCTTAGGACACCGGGCCGGCTAGGGCTGGACCGCGGCCCGTGACCACGCCGCGATGTGCACCTCGGCGCTGGACTCCCAGGTGAACTCCTTGGCCCGGTCGAAGCCGGCCTTTGCCAGCGCGTGCCGGCGCGCGTCGTCGTCGAGCAGCGCGGCGAGGTCGGCTCCGATCTGCTCCGGGTCCTCGCTGGTGTAGGCGACCGCGTCACCGCCCACCTCGGGCAGGGAGAGCCGGGGCGTGGTCAGCACCGGGGCGCTGCACGCCATCGCCTCCAGGATCGGCAGGCCGAAACCCTCGCCATAGGACGGGTACGCCGCGATGAGCGCGCCGCCCAGGAAGCCGGGCAGGTCGGCGTAGCGCAGGTAGCCCGGACGCAGCAGGCGCAGGTGCGCCGGCACCTCGGCGACCGCCCGGTCGATCTCGTCGTCGTGCCCCTGCCCGCCGGCGATCACCAGCGCCGGCGGGTCCTCCCGCTCGCTTACCGCGCTCACCCAGCCCCGGATCAGGTTGGGCACGTTCTTGCGGGGCTCCTTGGCGCCGAGGAACGCGATGTACGGCGTGGCGCCGAGCCCCAGGCGGGCGCGTACCCTTGCCTTCTCGTCGTCGCTCGGCGCGTGGAACGCGACCGGGTCCACCCCGTGGTAGGCCACGTCGATGCGGGTGGGATCGGCGTCGAGCAGCCGGATCAGCTCGTCGCGGGTTGCCTTGCTGGGCACGATGACCCGGGCGGCGCGGCGCAGCGAGGTCTTGATGGCAGACCGGAAGAACGTGCGCCGGGACTTGTCGTAGTGCTCGGGCTCGGTGAAGAACGTCGCGTCGTGCACGGTCACCGTCACCGGACAGCTGGCCCGCAGTGGGCAGGTGTAGAACGGCGAGTGCAGCACGTCCACACCGACCTGCTGGGCGAGCAGTGGCAGGCCGGTCTGCTCCCAGGCGAGGCGGGCTGGGCGGTGCGCGAGGGCGGCCGGTGCGCCGATCACCTCGACGCCCGGTAGCAGGCGGGTGTATCGCTCGGCATCGGTGCGCTGGCCCACCACCGCGAGGTCCACTGCGGTGCCGGAGACCCGGCAGAGCGCGCCGAGCAGACCGTCGACGTATCGGCCGACGCCACCACGGTCGGCCGGGACACTCGTGGCGTCGACGAGCACGCGGGGCGGACGGCCGGCGGTCACGGGAACTCCTTGCACTTCTCGGCTACATCATCGGAGTCGACTGTTGACCTCCAGCCTACGCCGCGTCGTCAGCAGGCAGATGTCCGCGACGCGACCCGATGAGAGTAATCAGCATCCGTACCTAGGTATGGTCGGGCATGGCCACGATCTCCGCGCTCTTCACCGCCGCCGTCGCGGCCGACCCTACCCGGCCGCTGCTGACGTACTACGACGACGCGACCGGCGAGCGCACGGAGCTGTCCGGGACGACCCTAGCCAACTGGGTGGCCAAGACCGCCAACCTGCTGGTGGACGGCTGCGGCCTGGTCCCGGGCGACCGGGCCGCGGTGCTGCTGCCGCCGCACTGGCAGACCGCAGCGGTCCTGCTCGGCTGCTGGTCGGCCGGAGTAGTCGTGGACCTGGACCCGGCCGGGGCCGACGGTGGGCCGGCTGAGGTCGCGTTCGTAGTAGCAGACCGGCCCGCCGCGCCGCCGGCCGCCGACATTTTCGGCCTGGCCCTGGCCCCGTTCGCCACGCCGATGCGCCAGCCGCCGCCAGGCGTGAGCGACTTCGTGCTGGAGGTACGCGGCCACGGCGACCGCTTCCAGCCGGCGTACCCGGTCTCGGCCACGTCCCCGGCGCTGCCGGGCGTCTCCCACGGCGAGCTGTGCGCGGCGGCTGCCGAGCGGTGCGCGGCGCTGGGCATGACGGCCGGGGCCCGGGTGCTGCTCGACGCAGCGGCAACGCCTGACCCGGTCGACTGGCTGCTCGCACCGCTGGCGGGCGGCGTCTCGGTGGTCCTCTGCGCCCACCTGGACCGGGACCGGCTGCCCCGGCGGCTCACCGACGAGCGGGTCACCGCGACAGTGGGGCTCGGCTGAGCAGCCCAGTCAAAGCGGGACCAGGCCAAGCGCGGGGAGAGCGGAGCCAGACCGAGCGGGGCCGACGTCAGGTCGCGCTGCGCTCCTTGGCGAGCTGCTCGAACGCGGTGAGCGACTCCGGGTTGGCGAGCGCGCCCTTTGCCGCAGCCCGGTCCACCGGCGTACCGGTGAGGATCCGCTTCACCGGCACCTCGAGCTTCTTCGCGCTCAGCGTGCGCGGCACCGCCCGTACCTGGTAGATCTCGTCCGGCGTGTGCCGGGGCGACAGCGCGGTACGCAGCTCGCCCGCGATCCGCCGGCGCAGCGCCTCGTCCAGCTCCAGCCCCTCCCGGAGGACCACGAACAACAGCAGCTCACCAGGGCCGCCCTCGGCATCCTCAAGGTGGACCACGACCGAGTCGACCACCTCGTCGAGCCCCTCGACCACCGAGTAGAACTCCGCGGTGCCCAGGCGCACCCCGCCCCGGTTGAGGGTCGCGTCCGACCGGCCGGTGATCACGCAGGTGCCGCGCTCGGTGAAGGTCACCCAGTCCCCGTGCCGCCACACGCCCGGGAACACGTCGAAGTACGCCGCCCGGTAGCGCTCCCCGGTCGGGTCGTTCCAGAAGCACACCGGCATGCTCGGCATCGGTTCGGTGATCACCAGCTCGCCGAGCTCGCCGACGACCGGCTGGCCGGTCGGGTCGTACGCCTCGACCTTGGCACCCAGGCAGCGGCACGAGATCTCACCCTCGTAGACGGGCAGCAGGGGTGAGCCGCCGACGAAACCGGTGCACACGTCGGTGCCGCCGGACAGCGACTGGAGCTGCACCGTCTCGCTGACCGCCTGGTACACCCAGCGGAAGCCCTCCGGCGGCAGCGGTGCGCCGGTCGACCCCAGCCCACGCAGGGCGGAGATGTCCACAATGGACTTTGGCTCCACACCGGCCTTGCGGCAGGAGAGCAGGAACGGCGCTGAAGTGCCGAAGTAGGTGATGCCGGCCTCAGCGGCCAGCCGCCACAGCGCGGTCAGGTCGGGGTGGGCCGGGTTACCGTCGAAGAGCACGATGCTCGCCCCCACGGCTGGCGCGGAGACCAGGAAGTTCCACATCATCCAGCCGGTGGTGGTGAACCAGAAGAACCGGTCCCGCGGCCCCAGGTCGTGGTGCAGGGCCAGCATCTTCAGGTGCTCCAGCAGGATGCCGCCATGGCCGTGCACGATCGGCTTGGGCAGGCCGGTGGTGCCGGAGGAGTAGAGCACGTACAGCGGGTGGTCGAACGGCACGGCCGCGAGCTCCAGCGGCTCGGCGGTGTCGGCCACCAGGTCCGCCCAGGGCAGCGCGCCGTCCGGGGGCGCCGCGCCGGGGTCCAGGTAGGAAAGCCAGACGGTATGGGTGAGCGACGGCAGCGCGGCCCGGATCGCGGCCACCTCTGGGCCGCGGTCGACCAGCTTGTCGCCGTACCGGTAGCCGTCGACGGCGAGCAGGACCCGCGGCTCGATCTGCTGCCAGCGGTCCACCACCGAGCGGGTGCCGAACTCCGGCGCGCACGAGGAGAACACCGCCCCCAGGCTCGCCGCGGCGAGCATGAGCACGAAGGTCTCCGGGATGTTCGGGGCGTACGCCGCGACCCGGTCGCCCGGCCCGACGCCCAGCCGGCGCAGCCCGGCCCGCGCCCGCCGGACCTGCTCGCGCAGCTGCGCGGCGGTCAGCGTGACCGGGTCCCGGGTCTGCGAGTAGGCCAGCACGACCGGGTCGGTGTCGGCCCGGCCGGGCATGCGCAGCACGTGCTCGGCGTAGTTGAGCCGGGCGCCGGGGAACCACCGCGCACCCGGCATCTGCCGGCCGGCCAGCGTCTGGTCCGGCGCGGCGGGCGCGACCACGTCGAAGTAGTCCCAGACCGACTGCCAGAACCCCGGCAGGTCAGCCACTGACCAGCGCCACAGCGCGTCGTAGCCGGCGAGCTCCAGGCCGCGCTCCCGGGCCAGCCAGCCCAGGTAGTCGCCAACGCGGGCGGTCTGGCGCACGTCGGCCGGTGGCCGCCACAGCACGTCGCCTGCTGTCATCGCGCTCTCCTTCCGGCCCCTTCCAGCTACGCCTGCGGCCATCCTGCCGCACCGGCCCGCTCCCCCGCCTACTCCCCCGGGAGTAGGCCCGCCCGCCGCACGTACGCCGGGCAGGGCAGCTCAGATGCCCTCCGCGGGCCGACGCGACCGGACCCGGCGGCCGGCCACCCTGGACCAAGCTGACGCATGACAAGGAGGCACTGATGTCGACGCAACCGTCTGGCCCGCCCCGGGTGCGCACCTCGGACGCGGAGCGGGAGGACGTGGTCACCATCCTGCGGGTGGCCATCGGCGAGGGCCGGCTGACCCTGGCCGAGGGCGAGGAGCGGATCGCCGCGGTCTACGCGGCGACGTACCGGGACGAGCTGGGCCCGCTCACCACGGACCTGCCCAATGGCGGGCGGAGGGCGCTGCTGGAGACGCCGGAGGCGAAGGCGCGGCTGGCCGCGTACGCCCGGCACCGGCTGCGCCGGCACGGCGCGTTCGTCGCCGTGGCGGCGGCGGTGCTGGTCGGCCTGTGGGTGGCGTCCGGGGCGCTGTTCTTCTGGCCGGCGATCCTGCTCGCTCTCCTCGCGGTCAGCCTGCTCCGCCATGTCGCGTGGTACCGGCGCGGTGGGCGGTGGGGCTGGCGCGGGCACCGGTCCGGCCGGGACTGGTCCGGGCAGGGCTGGTCCGATCGGGACCAGCCGGGCTGGTCCGGCCGGGGGTGCCGCGGGCGGCACGGGGACCGGGCCGGGTGGGAGCACGCCGGCGCGGGCCACCGCGGCACGCCGGGCGAGTGAGCCACGCCGCGGGCCGGCCACTGCGGCCGGCCCGCAGCCCCCCTGACCAGCTTGTACTGACGGAGCAGCGTGGACCCACTGCGGTGTGCCCCCTCCGCGCGGACCCGCCTGCGGTCGCTGCCCAGTCACGTCCACTCCAGGGGTTCGCGGCCGCTGTGCTATGTGGATCATGTCGCGCCGCCGGCCCACGAGCCTGGCGCCCTACCGCTGCTCACCATTGTCGCCACCCACCCTGCCGCTACTCTCCACTATGGACAAGAGCCACCGGCGGGACACATCCCGCGCAACCGCACTGCGACCTAGCGTGACGTGCGCGCAGGACGTCCGGTGCGGGCTGCTTGGGGGTTCGGGAGGCGGTACGGTGCGCCCATGCGTCATCTTTGGAGCCTGATCGCCGGAGTCGTGATAGCACCGCTGGCCTGGGGACTCCTCGCAATCGGCCAGCCCCAGTCGAGCGAGACCATCGCAGCGTGGGAGCAGCAGGACACGATCTACACCGGGGACCTGCTCAAGCCGGCCGCCTTCCTGGCCGTCGCGGCGATCCTGCTGGGCCTGGTCGCGACGCTGCGGTTCTCGCCGGCCGGCGCGCTCGTCGCCGGCCTGCTGCTCCTGGTGCCTGCGGTGGGCCTCTTCGTCGACCCGGCGTCCTTGCGCAACGGCCTGCCGGACGACTTCACGCTCGCCGGGCAGACGGTGCACGTGCGCACCCCCTTGGACAACGGCACCCTCCTGCTCCTCGGCCTGCTCCTGGTGGTCTCCGCCTTCAGCGTCCAGCGCTGGCGGCGCTGGCCGGTCGCTGAGCCGGGGCTGGAGACCGAGCCGGACACCGAGGTGCTGCCGGGACCGTCGGGCGAGTCGACCGACCCGGACACCGAGCCGCTGACCGTCCCACCGGACAGCTCACCATGGCGCCCGTCCACGCCGGCCCCGTCCGCCTCGACACCGTCCGCCTCGGCACCGCGCACAGCCGATGACGAGGTGGCGACGACGCCATGGCACCTGTCCACGGCGGAGCCGACCGAGCGCCTCTCCCCGGCCCCGTCAGCGCCGACCGCCCCGGCCCCGTCCGCTGCGCCGCCGTCCTGGCCGCCCCGGGAGCCGACCGGGCGCGCATCGACCGCCGACTCCCCCTGGGCCGGGCCGCCGGCCCGGCGCGACGACACCGGCTGACCCACCCGTCACCCACCCCCGCCCGCTCCCGGCGCCCGAGGCTTACGGCGACGCCGCCGTACGACGACGACCGAGGGCACCCGAGGTCAGGGCGCGCTGGAGGCGCCATACGAGGTCAGGGCGCGCTGGAGGCGCCATACGAGGTCAGGGCGCACCGGAAGCGGAGCGGGGTCTTGAGGGTACGAGGTACCGTCCGGTATATGCGCCACTTCGGCAGCGTCCTGCTCTCCCTCGTGCTGGCCCCGTTGATCTGGCTGAGTGCTGGCGTCGGCGCCAGCAAGCTCGCGGAAGGGTTGGCAGACGACCCGGACCGCCGTTCCGCCTTTGTCGGCTTGGTCGCCATCGGCGTCGGCGGCCTACTCTACAGCCTGCTGGTGCTCTCCCGGCTGTCGCCTCTCGGCCCGGTGCTCGTCGGGCTCGCGTTCGGCGGGGCCACGGTGTGGGCGGTGGTCGCCGCGAACTCGTTCCGCGACATGGTGCCCGAGGACTTCCTCGGCGTGTCGGGTGCCGGGCGGCTGCCCGCCTCCGGCTACGCGGCGCTGCTGGCCGTGCCGCTGCTCGCCACGATCTTCAGCGCCCGCCGCTGGCGGCGCTACGACTACGAGCCGGACGAGGCGAGCCAGCAGACCGGGTACGGCGGCGCGTCGCTGAGCGAGACCCGACGGACCAGCAGCTACGGCGGGGACTACGACCCCTACGGCTACGGCTCGTCCAGCTACGGTTCCTCCAGCTACGGCGGGTACGACTCGCCGGGCTACGACTCCTACGGGTCGTCGCGGCACGGCTCGTCGTACTCGCCGGCCAGCCCGCCCCTGTCCACGTACCGCCGGGGCGACGACCCGGACGACACCCAGACGATGCCCGGCCGGTGACATACCCCGGCCGGTGGGACCTGCCGGCGGCACCCCCGCCGGTGGCACCCCCGCCGGTAGCGCCGCGGCCGGTGTGGCGCTGCGACGGGACAGCACCGGAGAGACGGGCGGCGCGAGGGTCAGCCGCGCAGCAGCTGGCGTGCCATCACGACCCGCTGCACCTGGTTCGTACCCTCGTAGATCTGGGTGATCTTGGCGTCCCGCATCATCCGCTCGAGCGGGAGGTCCTTGGTGCATCCGTAGCCGCCCAGCAGCTGCACGGCGTCCGTGGTGATCTCCATGGCGGCGTCGGAGGCGAAGCACTTCGCCGCGGCACCGAAGAAGGTCAGGTCCGCGTCGTCCCGCTCGGACTTGGCCGCCGCCACGTAGGTGAGCTGCCGCGCCGCCTCCAGCTTCATGCCCATGTCGGCGAGCATGAACTGGACGCCCTGGAAGTCGGCGACCGGCCGGCCGAACTGGTGGCGCTCCTGCACGTAGCGCTTTGCCAGGTCCAGCGCCCCTTGCGCGATGCCGACCGCCTGCGCGGCGATGGTGACCCGGGTGTGGTCGAGCGTGCGCAGCGCCAGCCGGAACCCCTCGCCGAGCTGGCCGACCAGCCGGTCGGCCGGGATGCGTACGTCGTCGAAGTAGACCTCGCGGGTGGGTGAGGCCTTGATGCCGAGCTTGCGCTCGAGCGCACCGAAGCTGACCCCGGGGTCGGACCGCTCGACCACGAAGGCGGAGATGCCCCGCGTGCCCGCGGCGGGGTCGGTGACGGCGAAGACCGTGTAGAGGTCGGCGGCTCCGGCGTTGGTGATCCACCGCTTGACCCCGTTGAGGACGAAGTGGTCGCCGTCGGTCCGGGCACGGGTGGTCATCGCCGCCGCGTCGCTGCCCGCCTCCGGCTCGGACAGGCAGTACGAGAACAGGCTCTCCCCCCGGGCGACCTGCGGCAGGTAGCGGCGCCTCACCTCGGCCGAGCCGGCGAGCAGCAGCGGTAGCGACCCGAGCTTGTTGACCGCCGGGATCAGGGAGGAGGATGCGCACGCCCGGGCCACCTCCTCGATCACGATCGCGGTGGCGAGCGCGTCCGCGCCGACGCCGCCGTACTCGGTCGGGATATGCGGGGCGTGGAGCTCTGACGCGCGGAGCACGTCGTACGACGCCTGCGGGAACCGCCCTGTTTCGTCCGCTTCTGCGGCATTAGGCGCGACCTTGCCCTCGCACACGGCCCGAACCGTCTCGCGGAGCACCTCGTGCCGCTCGGGCAGGCGGTACGCCTCGAAACCTCTCGCCATCGCGCATCTCCAGTCTGCGGCCGGCCCTAAAGCCACTCTTGCGCCATCCTGCCACTCCGCCACGCCCGTCCCCACCTGCGGATCTTCCAGGCCATGGGTAGTACGCCACAGTGACCGGCACCTTGCGCACGGGCGTAGGCTGACCGACTATCGTCGCGGTGGTTGCCCCGGCACGTGTGCGCCGGCCGGGTGGGGGTAACAGCGATTAGAGTCCATCGACCGTCATATCGCTGGTGATGGTCCACAGCGGCGCGGCATAGCGGCGCGAAGTGCGAGCGGAGAACACGCAGTGACGATTCCGTACCCAAGCATCCAGACCTTGCCACCCCTCGGTGCGGTGTCCCCACCGTCCGGGGCCCAGCGCCCCCGGCTCACCTTCATCGGCACCGGCTACCTGGGCGCCACGTACGCGGTCTGCTTCGCCGAGCTGGGCTACGAGGTGCTCGGCGTCGACGTTGACGGCCCGAAGATCGACAAGCTCGCCGCCGGCACGCTGCCGTTCCACGAGCCCGGCCTGGACGAGCTGCTGCACAAGAACCTCGGCACGGGGCGGCTGCACTTCACCACCGACTACGCCGAGGCGGCGGCCTTCGGCGACGTGCACTTCATCTGCGTCGGCACCCCGCAGCGGGCCGACGGCATGGCGGCCGACCTGTCCTACGTCGAGTCGGCGGTCGCCGCGCTGGCTCCGCACCTGACCCGCAAGGCCCTCATCGTCGGCAAGTCCACCGTGCCGGTCGGCACCGCCGAGTGGGTCGAGCAGCTCGTGCACAAGTACGCTGCCGGACTGGCGGACGTCGAGGTCGCCTGGAGCCCGGAGTTCCTGCAGGAGGGCTACGCGGTGGAGGACGTGCTGCGCCCCAACCGGGTGATCTTCGGAGTCAAGACGGAGTGGGCCCGCGACATGCTCTACTCCGTCCACAAGGGAGTGTTCGACCTGGCCGCCACCGAGGACCGGGAGGTCCCCGTGGTGATCACCGACTTCGCCACCGCGGAGCTGGTCAAGGTCGCCGCCAACTCGTTCCTCGCCACCAAGATCTCCTTTATCAACGCCATGGCCGAGGTCTGCGAGGCCACCGGCGCCGACGTGACGCTGCTGGCCAAGGCGATCGGGTACGACTCGCGGATCGGCAACAAGTTCCTCCGCGCCGGAGTCGGGTTCGGTGGCGGCTGCCTGCCCAAGGACATCCGGGCGTTCCAGGCCCGGGCGCAGGAGCTCGGCGTCGGCGAGGCGCTGCGGTTCCTGCACGAGGTCGACCTGATCAACCAGCGACGCCGGCAGCGGGTGGTGCAGCTCGCCACCGAGCTGCTCGGCCGGGCGTACGGGCCGAACGGTCCGGACCTGCAAGGCGTCAAGGTGACCGTGCTCGGCGCCACGTTCAAGCCCAACTCCGACGACGTGCGGGACTCCCCGGCGCTGTCCGTGGTACGCCGGCTGGTCCGGACCGGGGCGCAGGTCACCGTGTACGACCCGGAGGGCATCGAGAACGCCTGCCGGGACGTGCCCCAGGCGACGTACGCCAAGACGCTCAACGACGCGGTCGCCGGCGCGGACCTGGTCTGCGTGCTCACCGAGTGGGAGGAGTTCCGCAACGCCGACCCGCAGGCGCTCGGCGCCCTGGTCGCGGGCAGGCGCGTCATCGACGGGCGGAACTGCCTGGACTCCGCGGTCTGGGTCCGCGCCGGTTGGGAGTACCGGGGCATGGGGCGGCCCGTGGTCCGCTGAGCCCACCGTCCGGCCGGACAGCTGCCGCCCGGCCGGACAGCTGCCGTTCGTGTACACCAAAACGTGACCGTGGCGGTCACCGGGTCAGGGCCCGGTGACCGCCAGGCTTTATGTTGGGCTGGCCAAGAGCAGGTCGACTAGGCATGCTCGAGGTAAGACCGTATATACCACCGGCGTATACCGATCCTCCGGAAGGTGGCACGCGCATGTACCAGTGCACGCGCTGCAACAGCCCGGCCGATCCGATCGCCGGCTGCCCGACCTGCGGCGCCCCACCGCCGCCGCTCGCCGTGGAGATCGACCGGCTGAACCGCGAGATCGCCGAGATGAGCTCGCGGGACCTGGCGATCCAGCGCGAGCGGGCCGGCCTGTCCAGCAAGATGCAGGCCGCCCTGCACCAGCGCAACCTGCTCATGGGTGCGCAGTCCGAGCGGCTGCGCCGGACGCCGAAGCAGCGCAGCGCCGCCCGGCGGGTCGGGTCGCTGCTGCCCGCCAACGTCCGCCCCAGGCTGCGCGGTGGCCGGACCCGCCAGGCCGAGCCGGACTCGGACGAGAGCGGGCGCGGCACGGCACCGGACACGACCACCGAGGCCGGCCCGGGCGTCGACACGTCCACCGCGACCCGCCCCGGCACCGCCAGGTCAGGCGGGGCACGGCCCGGCTCCACGCCGGGCGCCGGCTCGCCGCCGGGGACCGGGCGGGCCACCGGTACGGCTGGCGGCGGTGGCCAGCGCGCCGCGGCAGCGGGCGGGCGGCCGCGCGCCGCCCCGACCCGGACCATGCCGTCCGGCCCGGTCCTGGACGACCTGGCCGCCGAGCCGCTCGACGCGGACGAGACCGGCCTGCGGCCCGAGGCCTCGTCCCGGTCCGTGCAGAACGTCCTGCTCGGGCTCGGCGCGCTGCTGCTCGGGGTGGCGGCGGCGGTGTTCATCGCGGTGGCCACCAGCGTGCTGGAGCCGGTCAGCCGGGCGGCCATCCTCGCCGTCGCTACCGGGCTCATCCTGCTCGTCCCGCCGGTGCTGGCCCGGCGCGCGCTGACCTCGACGGCGGAGACCGTCTGCATGGTCGGTCTCGCGCTGCTCCCGCTGACCGGGTACGCAGTCTGGGAGATCGATCCCTTGCGGACCGGTGTCGGGCTGCCGGGGCCGGTGTTCGCGGCGTTGGTGCTCGGCGCCACCAGTGCGGTCGCTGCGGGCTACCGGGCCGTGGCCGGCCTCGTCACGCCCACCTTCGTCGCGGTGCTCGCCGCGCAGCCGGTGCTGCCCTTGCTGGCCTACCCGTGGATCCGGGGTGCGGCAGGGTGGGCGCTGGTCCTGGCCGGTGTGGCAGCGCTCGACGTGGCGCTGGCCCGGGTGCTCGCCCGCGAGGAACCCTCGGCTTCAGGGCTGCGCGAGCTCATCTGGGTGCTGCACGGGCTGGCGGTCGGTGCCGCCCTCGTCTACGCGATGGTCGCCCTGGTCACCGCCGGTGGGCTGGCTGCGGTCACGCGGGCCGGCGCCGTCCTGGTGATCGCGGCCGCCGTCGGCCTGGCCGGCGCGCTGTCCCTGCGCCGGCGCCCGCTGCCGGACGTGGCCGCGGGGATCATGGTGCTCGCCGTGCTGGGCTCTGCGGTGCGGGTGCTCGCGGCCGCCCTGCCGGGACGGTCGCTCGTGCTGTTCGCCGCCATCCTCGCGCTCATCGGGCTGGGCCTGCGCCTGCTGCCGCCAGCGGCCCGCCGCGGCCCGCAGCTGGCCGCGTCCATCGCGCTCGCGGTCCTCGGGCTCGTGGTGGCGGGGTTCGCCCTGCGGGCGACGATCGCGACACTGCGGGCCGCGCTGCCGGTCTGGGAGGCCGATGTCGCCGCCTACCCCGGCCGGCTCGCCGCTGCGGTAGGGCCGGGCGGCTGGCAGATCGCCACTGCCGCGGCGCTGCTCACGCTGGCCGCCGTGGTCGCCGTCCCGCCGGCCTTCCAGCGCGAGGCGACGGCCGCCGGCGCCGCGGTCGCGGTCCTCGCCGCGCCGGCCTCGTACGGGCTCAGCTGGAGCACCACGCCGTGGGTGCTCCTGGCCGGCGCGGTCGGCTTCGGCATCGTCGGGCTGGCCGCGCCCACCGAGCGCGCCGCCCGCGTGCTGGTCGGGGCGGCGCTGCTGGTCGGGCTGGCCGCGGCCACCGCCAGCCTGGCCCGCCCCGAGCTGACCGCCTGGGTGCTCATGGCGCTCGCGCTCGCCGGTGGGGTGATCGGGCTCGCGCCGCACTGGGCGACCGGCGGCCCGCACGCCAATATCACCACGGACGCGGCGCTGGGCGGTGCCGCGGCCGCCCTGCCCGGAGCCGCGGCGACCTCGGTCGTGGTGACCGTGCCCTCCGTCGACGCCGTGCCGGTGCTCGCGGCAGCCTTCCTCGCCGTCTCGGTCTCGCTCGGCTACGCCGCCCTGATCCAGGTGGCCCAGCGCCGCACCAACGTGCCGCTGGCTGCCGGTGGCAGCGTCGGGGCGGCCGCCGTCACGGTCGCCGCGTTCACCGGCGATGGTGCGGAGATCGTCGATATCTTGGTAGCGCTGTCGCTGCTGGTCGGCGCGGCGCTGCTGTGGTTCGCGCCGTCGATCGACGCGAGCCAGCGGGCGGACCGGTGGATCGAAGGGCCGGATGTGGCCGCGGCGGCGGTCACCGCCGGCGCGATCGGCGCGCTTGCGCGCATCTCCGCGTCGGCAGCACCCGGCACCGGCCTGGCAACCACCGCCGCGCTGGTCCTGATCGTGGCGATCGGGGTCCGGGCGATGCCCGAAAGGTGGCGGCCCGGGCCGGTGGTCGGCTGTGCCATCGCCGGCGCGGTCGTCGCGGTGATGGCGGGCACGGCCGCCGTGGTCGGAGGGCTACGGGTGCTCGTGGCGACCAGCCCGGTCTGGGCCGCCGACCTGTCGACCTGGGCGCAGACGGTCGAGCCGGGCCGGATGTACGGCTGGCAGACCCCGTACGCGCTGCTCCTGCTCGCGGCTGCGGCGGCGGTGGCGCTGCCCCCGCGCTCCCGCAACAGCGTGGTTCCGGCCACGATCGGCCTGGCCGTGGTCGCCGCCCCAGCGGCGCTGCAGCTGCCCTGGTGGAGCCCGATCCTGCTGGGCATGCTCGCCGCCGGCGGGTTCGGCCTGGCCGCCGTGGTCACCCGGTCCCACCGTGCCGGCATAGCGTGGGCCGGGGCCGCCGGGGCGATGGCTGGGTACGCCGTCGGCGCAAGCCTGGTCGGCCCGTGGGCCACCGCCGGAGCGCTGGTCGGGGTCGCGGCCGTCGCCGCGTTGATCGCAACCTCCGCCCGGGTCGCCGCGGCGGACCGGGCCGACCACGCGGCCGCCACGCGCAGCCATCTCGAGCCCGTTGGCGGCGCCGCCGTGGCCGCGGCCCTGCTGGCCGGGCCGGCGGCGGTGGCCACCCTCGCGGCGGCCCTGGACCATCCGGCCACCACGGCCCTGCCCGCCGCGTTCGCCGCGACCGCCATCGGCCTGTCCCTGGTGGCGGCGGTGGCCCGCGGCTACCTGCCCTACGCCGCGGTGGGCACCGCCGCGGCCGCCACCGCGATCGCCATCGCCGCCGTCTTCACCGGCCAGCCCCTCGGCGTCTACGCGGCCGCCGCGGCCATGCTCGGGGTGATCGCCGAGATGCACCGCGCGGCTGTGACACCCCCGGACGGTCCCGCTCCCCGCCTGCGCGCCCGCTGGCGTTCGGTATGGCGCAGCGGGCAGGGCCGGCTCGTCGGCGACACCGGTCCCGCCCCGGGCGAGCCGGCCGGTGCAGGGCTGCTCACGCCCGGGCTGCTCGCCGCCGCCGGCATCCCGGCCCTGCTGGCCGTCGTCAGCATCGGCCCGGCGCTCACCGCCGCCCTGCTCGAGCCGTACCGCACGCTGCGGCACATCTGGCAGGGCCCGGGGGCGGCCGGCGTCGACTGGGCCGGCTACACCGTGGGCGACCGGAGCAGCACGCTGGCCGCGCTGGTGCTGACCATCGCCGCCGCACTGGCCGCGCTCGGCTTCGGGGACCGCAGCGACCAGAGCCGCGACGAGCTGGCGGCCCAGGTGGTGCCGGTCCTCCTCCCCGGCGTGGCGATCACGCTGCTGATCGCGCCGTACAGCCTGCACCTGCCCTGGCCGGTCGGCACGGTCGCCGCGCTCACCGTCTTCGTGATCAGCATGCTCGGCGTGGCGCTCAGCCCACCGCCCCCACCCACCGAGGCCGCCCGCCCGGTCCGGGTCACGCGGTACCTGGTGGTGACGATCGGGCTGGCTGCCGGCGGTGCGGGCCTCGCCGGCAGCCTCGCCACCCGCTCGACCACCCTGGTCACCCTCGCCGGCGCCGTCGTGGTCGGGATAGTCGCGGCGCTGCGCGGCACCACGTCCACCGCCCGGGTGCTCGGCTGGGGTTTCGCCTCCGTATCGGCCCACTTCCTGGCGTACGTGACCGGCCTCGCGATGGGCCTGGCCCCGCACTGGTCCTCGTTCGGCGTGCTCGGTGTGTCCGCCATAGTGCTGGTCACCGCAGCCACCCTGCCGCAGCTGAGCCGGCCGGAGAACCGCGGCCAGGCGGCGGCCCTGGAGTGGAGCGGCTACATCGGCGCGCTGGTGTCCCTGGTGCTCGCCGCCGGGTCCGTCCCGCACCTGGCGGCGCTGCTCGCCGCCTGGGGCGCGGTGCTCGGTGTGGCGGCGGTCCGCCCAGGCCGCCCGGCTCCCCAGCGCCGCACCCTGCTCTGGGTGGCGGCCGCCTTCGAGCTGGTCGCGTGGTGGCTGCTGGCCCGCACCACCCAGATCGAGGTGCCGGAGGCCTACACCCTGCCGTTCGCGGCGCTCGCCCTGGTCGTCGGCGTGATCGAGCTGCGCCACCACCCCGAGCTCGGCAGCTGGGGAGCGTACGGGGTGGCGCTCATCGCCGCGTTCGGCCCATCCCTGGTGATCGTGCTGGTGACCGACTCCGGTCCGCTGCGCCGCACGGTGCTGCTCGTCGCCGCCGCGACCACGCTCGCCCTGGGGTCGCTGCGCCGCCAGCGCGCGCCGGTCGTCATCGGCGGTGTGGTGACCACCGTGGCTGCCGTGCACGAGCTGTTCCTGGCCAGCGTGTGGCTGGTGCTGATCCCGCTCGGCGTGCTGCTGCTCGCGCTCGGCGCCACCAACGAGAAGCGCCAGCGCGAGATGCAGCGCCTGCGCGGCGCGCTCAACCGGATGCGCTAGAAGCGCCGGCCAGGCAGGGCGTCCGCATGGAGATACTCCGGACGTGCAGATGGCGCGCAATGGCCGGACCTGGCTTCGCAGCCAGTCGCGTGCGGTCATGATCGCGGCGGCAACAGAAGCTGTCCAGCGCGGCTGCACGTTTCCCGACCCAGATCGCGATCTTGACACGGTGACGCCGATAGGCGCAGTGAGGAGCGCGACCCAGCCACGAGGAGCGCGGCTCAGCCACTTGGTCGACGCCCTACGGTCCGCCTTCCCCACTGACCGCCCCGTCCGGCCGCTCCAGACCACGCCAACCGGTGAACGGGAGTCGGGCCCCAGGGAGAAGTTCGGGCCCCGGGAGTTCGGGCCCCAGGGAACCCCGGCCCCAGGGAACCCCGGGCCTCAGGGACCTGGGCCTCAGGGACCCGGGCGACGGGCTGCCGCCGCGGCCGGATCCGACGCGGCCAGGACCGGATCCGAGGCGGCCAGCGCGGCGTCCTTCTCCGTCACCAGCCGCGCCAGGCTCTCCTGGAACGCCACGACGCGCGCTCGCAGCTGCGGGTCTGACGCGGCGAGGATCCGCACCGCGAGCAGGCCCGCGTTGCGGGCGCCCCCGACGGACACCGTCGCCACCGGCACGCCGGCCGGCATCTGCACGATCGACAGCAACGAGTCCAGCCCGTCCAGGTAGCGCAGCGGCACAGGCACCCCGACCACCGGCAACGGGGTTGCCGAGGCCACCATGCCGGGCAGGTGAGCCGCGCCACCGGCCCCGGCGATGATGACCCGTAGGCCCCGCTCGGCAGCGGTCGCCGCGTACTCCAGCATGGCGTGCGGGGTGCGGTGCGCCGACACCACGCGGACCTCGTACGCCACACCGAACTCGGCGAGCGCCTCGGCTGCGGCGCGCATGACCGGCCAGTCCGAGTCGCTTCCCATGATCACGCCGACGTCAGGCACCCGGCCTCCTCCCGCAGCTCGCCCTCCCGGATCCACCGCGCCGCCCGGGCAGCCCGCTCCCGGACCGCCGCGGGGTCGTCGCCGAGCACGGTCACGTGCCCGATCTTGCGCCCGGGGCGTACCTGCTTGCCGTAGAGGTGCACGCGGGCCCCGGGGTCGGCCGCGAACAGGTGGTGCAGCCGCTCGTCGATCGGCATGCCGCCCGCGGCGCCGCCGAGGACGTTGGCCATCGCCACCGCGGGGACGGTCGGCGCGGTCGAGCCCAGCGGGTAGTCCAGGACCGCCCGCAGGTGCTGCTCGAACTGGGACGTGCGGGCCCCCTCGATGGTCCAGTGGCCGGAGTTGTGCGGGCGCATGGCGAGCTCGTTGACGAGGAGGCCGGTCGCGGTCTGGAACAGCTCGACCGCGAGCAGCCCGACCACGCCGAGCGCCGTGGCGAGGTCGATCGCGAGCCGCTGGGCGGCGACCGCGACGGCCGGCTCCAGACCGGGCGCCGGGGCGAGCACCTCGACGCAGATGCCGTCCCGCTGCACCGTCTCCACCACCGGGTACGCCGCCACCTGCCCGAATGGCGAGCGGGCCACCTGCACCGCCAGCTCCCGCCGCAGCGCCACCCGCTCCTCGGCGATGAGCAGCACGCCACTGTCCAGCACCGGCCCGGCAGAGTCCATATTGGACACTGTCCATACTCCGCGCCCGTCGTACCCGCCGCTGACGGCCTTGAGCACGACGGGCCAGGAGGCTGCCGCAGCGAAGCGCACCAGGTCGTCCATTGTGGATATCGGTGCCCAGCGCGGGACCGGGACGCCGAGCTCGCCCAGCCGCTCCCGCATCAGGCGCTTGTCCTGGGCGAAGCGCAGCGCGTCGGCCGACGGGTGGATGGTCACCCCCTCCGCCGCCAGCGCGCGGATGTGCGAGCCCGGCACGTGCTCGTGGTCGAACGTCACCACGTCGCAGCCGGCGGCGAAGGCGCGCAGCGCGGCGAGGTCGGTGTGATGCCCGATGCGCACGTCCCGGGCCACCAGCGCCGCGCCGTCGTCCGGCTCGGCGGCGAGCACCCGCAGCGACTGGCCAAGGGAGATCGCCGCCTGGTGCGTCATCCGGGCGAGCTGCCCGCCGCCCACCATGCCGACCACGGGCAGACCGGTACGGGTATCCATCGGCCGCCAGCCTATAGTCTGGCCACGTGGCTGGACCGCGAACCCGAAAGCCAGCCGCCGGGAGCAACTCGTGACAGCTGACGAGGTCATCCGCCTAGTGGCGGCGATCACTGGCCTCCTCGGCGTCCTCGTCTGGCCAGCATTCGCACTCTTCCTGGTGGTTCGATTTCGTGCCGGGCTGTCGAGTTTCTTCGATAACCTTGGGGAGTTCACCTTCAGGGCTCCGGGAGTGGAGGCCACCGCGCGGCGTCAGCAGGTGGAGGCTGCAGCCGCGATCGGCGCGGCTATAGCGAAGTCGACGGGCGAGACGCCGGACGCTGAGACGAGCCTTTCGGAGGTAGCGGAGGCACTGGCCGAAGCGGTCCCTGACGCCCGCGCTCAGCGGCAGTTGCAGGGTCGCCTCGTGCTGTGGGTGGACGACCGCCCCGACAACAACCGCTACGAGAGACGCGCTCTTGAGGCGCTCGGGATACGGTTCGCGCTTAGCACCTCTACTGATGACGCCCTGGAACAGGTCCGATATCAGCCGTTCAACTTAATCATTTCTGATATGGGACGTCCCGGTGACCCCCGAGCGGGATTTGCATTACTCGATAAGCTGAGGAATAAAGGGGACCGCACCCCATTCATCATCTATGCGGGCTCACGTGCTTCCGAGCACGTCGAGGAGGCCATCCGTCGTGGCGCCATCGGCTGCACCAACTCACCACAGGAGCTGATCGTGATGGTGACCCGGGCTCTTGGACCACCAGCCGGTTGAAACCCGAACGGGCCGTCGCCAAGCGCAGTGAGCTACCGGCCCAGCACCGTGGCGAGGTTCTCGACCGTGGTGGCCGGCCGGTCGCAGACGAAACCACGACAGACGTACGCGGTGGCGAGCCCGCCGACGGCCGGCCGGTCCCGCAGCAGGGGCACGCCCGGCTGGTCCGGCTCACCGGAGACGACCACCGCACCCGGTGGCGCCAGCCGCCACGCGGCCCGCACCAGCTCGTCGCGGTCCGGGCCGACGACCGCCACCTCGTACGGGCCGGACAGCAGTGCCTCGCCGACCGCACATGCGTACCCGGTGAACCGGGCATGCTGGGCGGCGAGCGGGGCGACGGTGGCCAGGGCCCGCTCGGCTGCCTCGCGATGGGCGGTGGACCCGGTGAGCGCGGCGTACGCGGTCAGCGCCGCAGCCATCGACGAGAGGCCAGAAGGTGTGGCGTTGTCGGTCGGGTCGGCCGGGCGGGCGACCAGCTGCTCCGCGTCGTCCGCGGTGTCGAAGAAGCCCCCCTTGCCGTTGCCGAACCGGTCCAGCGCGGTGCCGAGCAGCTCACCGGCGAGGTCGAGCCACCGTCCGTCACCGGTGAGCTGGTGTACCGCGCAGAACGCCTCGCTGATGCAGCCGTAGTCCTCGAGTACGCCCGCTGGCTCGCCAACGACACCGTCGCGCGAGACCCGACGCAGCCGGCCGGCCACAACGTGCCGTTCGGCGAGCAGGGTGGCCGCAGCGACCGCGGCCTCGCCGCTGGCCACCTGCCCGGCCTCCGCGAGAGTGACGTGCTCGGCCAGGGCGGCGTGCTCGGCCAGGGCGGTCACGGCCAGCCCGTTCCACGCCGCCACGACCTTGTCGTCCCGGGCCGGCTGGGCTCGGCGCCGCCGCGCCTCGAGGAGCCGGTCGCTGACCGCCCGCCACCGCTGCCGCACCTGCGGGTCGGCGGCGTCGATGTCCCGCGCCAGCCGCAGCACGCTTGTGCCGTGCTCGAACGTCCCGGCCTCGGTCACCCCGAAAAGGTCCGCGGCGAAGGCTCCGTCGGCGTCGCCGAGCACCTCGCGCAGCTGGGCCGGGGTCCAGGCGTAGGTGGCTCCCTCAACGCCGCCGGTGTCGGCGTCCAGCGCCGAGGCGAAGCCACCCTCGGCGGTGGACAGGTCACGGACCAGGAAGCGGGCTGTCTCGTCGGCCACCCGGCGCGCCATCCGGTCCCCGGTGAGCCGCCACAGGTGCAGGTAGACACGGAGCAAGAGCGCGTTGTCGTAGAGCATCTTCTCGAAGTGCGGGACGGTCCACGTCGCGTCCACGCTGTAGCGGGCGAAGCCGCCGGCCAGCTGGTCGTAGATGCCGCCCCGGGCCATCGCCTCGGCCGTGTGCCGTGTCGTCTCCAGCGCCCGCTGGTCACCGGTGCGCTGGTGGTGGCGCAGCAGGAAGAGCATGCCCAGGTGCGGCGGGAACTTGGGCGCGCCGCCGAAGCCGCCGTGCGTCGGGTCGTACTCCCGGGCCATCGACGCGGCCGCGGCGTCGAGGATCTCGGCGGACATCGGGCTGGTGCGGCCGCCCGCGCCGAGCTGGGCCCCCGCGACCGCCTCGACCACCACCGCGCCCTGGCGCAGCACCGCCTCCCGCTGGTCCCGCCATGCCTCAGAGACCGCCTGCACCAGGCGGACGAAGTGGGGGCGGGGATAGTACGTCCCACAGTGGAACGGCTGCCCGTCCGGAGTTGCGAAGACCGTCATCGGCCAGCCACCCTGGCCGCTCATCGCCTGCGTCGCCGCCATGTAGACGGCGTCCACGTCCGGCCGCTCCTCACGGTCCACTTTGATCGCCACGACCCGGTCGTTGACCAGCCGGCCCACCGCCTGGTTCTCGAACGACTCGTGCGCCATCACGTGGCACCAGTGGCACGCCGCGTAGCCGACGGAGATCAGGACTGGTACGTCCCGCCGGCGCGCCTCGGCGAACGCCTCAGCGGTCCACGGCCACCAGTCGACCGGGTTGTCCGCGTGCTGGGCTAGGTAGGGGCTGGTGGCACCGGCGAGACGGTTCACGCGGCCAGCGTATCTACCGGCCGGTCCGGCCGCCGCCGGACCCGTCAGGAGGCGCCGTCGGCGCGCAGCGGGATCACCCGGCCGCCCGCGCCCGCGCCGGCGCGCAGGGCCCGGAGCACGACCCCGATCTTCTCCGCGGGCATCGGCGCGAAGAAGTGGAAGCCCTGCGCCGCGGTGCAGCCGAGCTCTGCCAGCGCCGCCCGCTGCTGGGCGGTCTCCACGCCCTCGGCGACCACCCGCAGGCCAAGCTCGCGGCCGAGGTCCACAGTGGTGCGTACGATCGCGGCCTCCTCCGGCGAGTCGAACATCTTGGCGACGAACGTGCGGTCCACCTTCAGCTCGTCCACTGTGATGCGGGTGAGGAACGTCAGCGACGAGCAGCCGGTGCCGAAGTCGTCGACCGCGAGCTGGACCCCGACCTCGCGCAGCTCGGCGAGCACCTCGTCGATGACGGCCGACTCGGAGAGCACGACGGTCTCGGTGATCTCCAGGACGAGGCGGCGCGGCGGCACCCGGTGCCGGCGCAGCAGCTCGGCCACGTCGACGGGCAGCCGCCGGTCGAGGAGGCTACGCGGCGAGATGTTGACGGACACCGGTACGTCAAGGTCGTGGGCGGCCCACCCGGACGCCACATCGAGCGCCTTGTCAATCACGTAGAGCGAGAACGGACGGAGCAGCTCGCTGTCCTCGACGGTCCGGATGAACTCGACCGGCCCCAGCGGGCCGCGCCGCGGGTGCCGCCAGCGCACCAGCGCCTCCACGCCCGTCGCCAGGCCGGAGGTGAGGTCGACGGCCGGCTGCATCACCAGGACGAGCTGGTCAGAGACGTTCAGCGCCTCGCGCAGCTCGGCGAGGAGCGCCAACCGGTCGGCACTGCCGTCGTCACGGGAGCCTTCGTACCGGCAGACCCGTTCGCCTCCGCGCTTCGCCTCGTACATCGCGATGTCGGCGCGGCGCAGCAGCTCGGTCATGTCGATGCTGCCGGCCGGGGCAACCGCCACCCCGATCGACGCCTCGACGGACAGGCTCACGCCACACACCTCGGTCGGCGCGGCCAGCGTCTCCAGCACCTGACGGGCTCGCCGGCGGGCCTGCCGCACCGCGGGGATGCGGTCCCCGACCGGGCCTGGCACATCCTCTGGAAGGGCGGTCAGCAGCAGGGCGAACTCGTCGCCACCGAGACGGGCCAGCAGGTCACCCGGCTGGACCAGGGCGCTCAGCCGCTCCGCGGTGGTGCGCAGCAGCTGGTCACCAGCGGCATGACCCAGTGTGTCATTGACCTCACGGAACCGGTCCAGGTCAAGCAGGAGCAGCCCGGCCGGAGCGTCCCGGTGGAGCTTACGGAGCAGGTCGTCGCCCCGCTGCAGCAGCGTGCCGCGGTTGGCCAGCCCGGTGAGGGGGTCCTGCGCCGCCTCGCGCGAGCTACGCTCGCTGATCTCCTGTAGCTCACGAACGGTGGCGGCGTCATGCAGGGCGGCGGCGAGCGCGTCGCTGAAGGCGGAGAAGGCCGACTGGCGCCGGCCGTCCAG
>Ga0075420_100001181_pt1 | contig 21975 bp, 18 predicted proteins | sample SoiMetdeltSBSDD4_FD_75296 | JGI IMG/M metagenome (GOLD analysis project Ga0075420, IMG submission 75296) | Bulk soil microbial communities from a Populus tree surrounding site in Tennessee, USA - Soil MetaG P. deltoides SBSDD4 | ecosystem: Environmental > Terrestrial > Soil > Tree plantation...
TGACCTTGTGGTCGGTTGAGAATTTTTCTCCGAACTCGACGGGCGACACCTGCCCGGGTTCCGATTGAGCGGGTCCGTCACTGAGGAAACAAGTCATACTGATCAGAAATAGCAGAAAGCCACGGCCGATACCGGCGCCGATCGATCGGGGCAAGTTGACATACCAATCGGAGAAATTCACTGGCCTGCCCCCCTGATCGCTAGATTGAGATTCCGGCTATTCGCACCCTGACGAACCGTGGTACCGGCCCTCGATTCCAACGATTCCCGCATGCCTTCTCAGTGGCCCAAGCTATACGTCACCGGCAGAGTCATCACGACTTTCGGTCTCTCCAGCTCGTGCTTGAGGTGTAATGGGCACGCTCGACGAACAGCTTCCATCGCCGCGTTGTCGAGGGACTCATGACCGGAACTCTGCACCACTGAGACATCCTCCAGATTCCCATCCTGCTTGATGGAAACCCGCAACACCACTTTCCCTTCAAATCCATTGAGACGTGCCGTTCTGGGATAGTGCCTGAGTTCGACGACTCTGCGGAACAACGAATCGGCCAGCCAGCCGTAGTCCGCCTTCGTCGCCGGTCTAGGTGTGATCGACCGGGCGATCAGGGGCGGAGGCGAGGACTCGACAGGCGGCATCACTTCCTGAACAGGCTGTGATGCCTCACGGGGAACGGCCGGCGTACTTTCGACAGTCTCAGTTTGTTGAACCACTGGCGCCGAATCTGCGGGCGCTGTGACCGGAGCGCGAGTCACCACCGTCGTCTCCTGACGAGATTCAATCGATGACTGACTGGTCACGACCGGTGAGACCTCTCGCGCCGCGTCCGTGACGGATGGAACGGGTTGCACTACCGTCTGCTCAATCGGGGTTGTCGCTTCCCGAATGGCGTCGGCCGACGCCACATCGCGTACGATGGTTTCTATTGGTTTCATCTCCCGCGAGGGCAAGTTCACCACTTCGGGTGCCGGCTCTGGTCGCTCGATCGGCTGAACAGTCTCCATGACCGCCTGGACTTCACGCTGCACCGGTTGCGGAACCTCTCTGGCTTGAACCTGCCGCGTGACGGTTTGCGGGACCGGTTCAACCGCGCGAGTAGCTTGGCGTTGTGGTGTGGCAGGAGAGGGAACCGCCTTGGACTCCTGAACAGTCGGGGGCGTGGGCGTCTGTTCCTGAGGCTTGTCCACCAGCGCCACATTCCATCGGAATGTCTCCTTCTGCACGGCAACCATCATCTTTGGCATAAAGGCGATGACCGCCACCAAGACGGCGCCATGGAGCAGAATCGAGAGACCCCACCCTGCTATGATGTGCCTGGCCGCGTTTTCCGGATTTAGCACATGGTACATCGCACCGCCTCGCGTTGATATGAATTGCCTGCTTTACTTGAACACAACCTTCGAGATCGCGCTCATGGGCACATCGACCTGCCCGAAATCAGAATCCCCTCGAAGAGTGCCGTTGACTGCCGGCACGAAATCTCCCTTTTTCCCGCTGGTCAGAGTCACCACCAACGTCATAACGCCTTTCTCCGCACCCTGTTTTACGTCAATCTGCGCAATCGTCTCGAATTTGATGTTGACGTTCGATGTGCCCCGCTGGGCCGGGAGATGACGGACCTCATGGGGAACGAACGATGTATCGCTGACCTTTTCTTCCCAATAGAAGACGACGTTGTTTAAGTCGGTCTCTACACCCTGTGCGTCCGTCACCACGGCATGAAACGCTTTCCCCGTCTTTGTTTCGGCCGGATGTGCGACCAGGACTCCGAAAAATACCGTCCATAGAAAGACACACACCATAATCCATTCTCTGTCGCTCTTGAGAAATTGTCCGCACATGGACGACTCTCCTCCCTTCACGAACGCCCTGTCTGCACTTCAAACCTGAACCTGGCGGGATGTTGAAAAAAAGTCCGCCAGCTTTTGTAAGACGCTGGGTGCTTTCGGAACACTGCCGGCTCACCTTCTCGCCGGCGTCACAAACGTGATGTGCTTTATCCATCACATTGTGAACGTGAACCTCGCACCCGTTCACAACCGTGACGCGCGTTATTCTGCGCGTCGTAAACCTTCCAGGCCAGAGTATTTACACGCAGAATGTCGTGGACTTTAAGCGATGAGGAATGGAGGTGCGCGTGAATTGAGTCTGGTGGCAGATTGGACCGAAGGAGACTCGTCTGAGAAATATGACCCGCTGTCTAGAACAAGAACGGTATGGGAAAGGTGAATAGAAACCTGGCCAGCCATGACCCCGGTCGCACACATCCACGCGCAAATGCCCTTGCTGTGCGAACCGGCGCTATGATGCGCAGCGTGCTGCAGTTCGTGGCTGACCGCGCTGCTCATGACGCTGCCCATGACAAACAGGACCGCAATCACGAGGGCGTACGTCGCGGTTTTAAATGCCGTTGGTTTCATTCGCATCCACCCTACGCAGTGGAAGACATGTTATCAAAATCACACGTCCAGGGTCAAAGGCGGGCCGAGAACACTGAGCGTTCACAAGACAGGGCAGGCTCCCGGGACACTGGGTGCTCACAAGACACGGCCCGCTCACCACTTGCGGGCGTCCACAAACGTGGCGCTCATTATTCTTCGCGCCGTGGACCTCGGCGGCGTCCGCAAACCGAAGACACTGGGCGCTCACCGGCTCGCGCCCGTTCACAAACTTGACGTGCATTATTCTGCACGTCGTGAACCTCATTATTCGTCGCGTCGCGGAGCTTACATCGGCGCCGTGCCGATAATTCGTTCCACCCGGTCGTCCCGCCCTCCTAGATCTCTGTATTTACGGTAATGAACCAGGGCCTTGATCGCATCCTTTCGATGAAGCTCATAGAAGACACCGATATTGTAATGAGCCTCGAGCGAATCTGGTTTGAGTGCAATGGCCTTCTCGTATGCGTGCTCCGCCTCATCCAGACGATTCAGGCTGGTGTATACCATCCCCAGGTTCATATGCGCTTCAGCATACTCAGGGCGGTACCGAACGACTTCGAGGAGTTCCCGCTCTGCATCGGCTAAGCGGCCCTGACTTCGATGAACAAAGGCGAGATTGTAGTGGGCGTCCACGAGGTCAGGTCTGGCCCGGATAGCTTGACGATACGCCTCAGCCGCTTCGCCGAGATCGTTCGCCCGCTCCGCCAGCCGACCCAGGAGGTACCAGGCATCGGCATGGTGCGGGTTCACTCTGGTGAGCCGGGAGAGTTGCTCCCTCGCGGAGCGTGAATCGGCCTGGCGATCATACAAATTGGCCAAATTATACAGTGCTTCTGTCTGATCGGGATGCATGCGAAGCAACGTCTGGTAGATCTTCATGGCAGCCGCATAGTCTTGACGGGCTTCGTACAGGCGCGCCAGATCCAGATAGGCCTCTTCGCTTCCCGGGGCGATCTCGATCGCTTTCTTGAGGACCTCTTCTGCTTCCTTCGCTTTTCCCTGGACGACATAGACATCCGCGAGGTCGTTGAGAATCTGCGGCGACCGGGGGTTCAGTTTCAGTGCCCTAGCCAGGGACTCGGCAGCCTGCGCAGGATTCCGTTTGCCATTGAGATACACCAGTCCCAATAAGTGGTGGGCATCGGCGAAGCGCGGGTTGAGCTCGATGGCTCGCTTGAGCGCATGAATGGACCCGTCCGGATCGCCCTCCCGGAATAGCGTCACACCCTTTTCATACTGCCGCTCGGCAGCTTCAGATAGGGCTGGGGCGGTCGCTGCCTGGGACGACGGCGGAGCCGCCCCATATGAGTAACCTAGGAACAGCATGAGAATGGTGAGCATTCGCATCCAACCGGATGATTGTTGCATGGCGATTCGTCCTGCACGCATGATTCACAAGGGTCGTGTCGACACGACGAAACAAGCATCCGGGGTGGACTATAGAGAGCGGCACCGACGAAATCAACGCAAGACTAGCAGGCAACTTACTCACACGATTCGCTGGTGGATGCTGTGCGAGGGCCACAATCCAATTGAATGAGAAGCCAAGTCAGTGGCCGGCGGCGCGAACAGCGTGCCATCAGGTTGCCAAGGAGATGCCCAATCAGTCCTTTATCTTCTCATGCTGGCAAATGTATACTGGCCGAAATTGAGGCTGCCGTAAGAAAACAAAAAGAGGTGTCCCATGAGGCTATACAGAAAAGCGCGTCAAGTTATGGAAGTCGAAGGAGTTGCGGGTCTGGCAAGACGGACGCACGCGAGGATGTTTCCAAAAAAAGAAGCGCCAATCTTAGGGCACTACAAGACAGAGGACGAGTTCGGTCGGGCAAAGCAAGCTTTCAACGACAAAGCTCGCACCCTGGGATTGGGGGAATTGGATAAATACTATTGGTACCATACAGTTGATTTGGGAAATGGACTCATCACCCCGGGCGACTTCGACTATCGCGCGACACTTTCTCACTTTAGATTTCCACAGAATATGCAGGGGATGACCGTCTTAGACGTGGGATCAGCCACGGGGTTCTTTGCCTTCGAGTTTGAGAAAAGGGGGGCTACCGTCACCTCGGTCGAGTTGCCGTCCATCACCAATTGGGATATGCCAAAAGGAGAGGATAGGGAAGTAACGCTCAAGGGACTTATGGCTTTCCATAGGGTACAGACCGTCGAGGACGTCTACCACTATCACCTGGATGGCCCTTTCCAGTTCTGCAAGAATATTCTCAAGTCTCAAATTCGGAGATGTTACTCATCAGTGTACGACCTTACTCCGGAAAAACTCGGCGCTCAGGGTTTCGATGTGATATTTGCCGGTGATATCTTTCTTCATATCTTTTCTCCCCTCACCGCCCTCACCGTGCTAGCCCCGCTTTGCCAAGGAACACTGGTCATCTGTCAACACCTGATCAACGAGGATCCCACTGATCCGCCGATGATGTATTATGGTGGCGGTGAAACACGAACCGCGGATGGTAGGACGTGGTGGCATCCTAATTGGACCTGTTACAAACAAATGCTCAAACGTCTTGGGTTTCAAGACGTATCTATCGTTGACCATGTGAATGACGTCCAGGCTAAGCCGGGACGGGGCTACGAACGCACCGTCATTCACGCGAACAAAGTCGCCTCGCAGAGAATGTGACTGTCCCTTAGCTATATGAGGCTAGAGGGAAGCGAGGGCAGGAGAGTATAGCAGGCCAACTCGTGCCACCAGTCACACGAGTTGGCCGGTCTTCCATTTGTACCGGACCAACACGCCATTGCCCTCCCATCCCGGAGGACAAAGTTTTCCCGTGCCATAGTAATCGGCATCGAGAACCGTGAGTGGCGCGGCACTTTTGATCCAATCCTGCGCAAGACCGTTCGATTCGATGAACGACTGAAAGAAATAGGCGCCCCCGGTCAGCGGCAATTCGGAGAGGAGAAATTCCACATAACCTTCGCCGCTCAGCGTGAGGGGTGTCGGGTCTACGATATCCGTAGACAGGACGAACAGGTCGTGGCCTTTCCGCCCGTTCACGGAAATACTCACGCGGCAGTACTGAAAGTCTTTATCGACCAAGCAGCGGTAATACATGCGGATGATCGTTTCACGTCCGGTAATGGCCGCCGCCATGATGCGCCCCTCTCCATCGAGCAGTTCAATTTTCGTCAGAATGACTTCCCCCAGACCAACCCGGTCAGTCCGGTCCGACATCGGAGTGCCGGCCAGCATAGTCAATCCCTCGGCATACCCTTTCACGACCTCCCGAGCATCACCCTCTTTGGCAATCTCGCCTTTCTCGAGCAGAATCGCCCGCTCGCAAAGGCCTTCGATTATGGTCATATTGTGGCTCACGATGAGCACCGTCCGCCCGCTTCGACTCACCTCCTCCATCTTGCCGAGACACTTCTGCTGAAAACTTGCGTCCCCCACCGCGAGGACCTCGTCTACGATCAAGATTTCCGGTTCAAGATGCGCGGCGACGGCAAAGGCCAGCCTGACATACATTCCGCTCGAATACCTCTTCACCGGAGTGTCGATGAACGCCTCGATACCGGAAAAGGAGACGATGTCGTCAAATTTTCTCTGCACCTCCGTACGCCGCATCCCCAGCATTGCCGCGTTCAAATAAATATTTTCGCGACCGGACAACTCGGAATGAAACCCGGTGCCGACCTCAAGGAGGGAGCTGACCCGCCCATAGATGTCAGCCTTTCCTCCCGTAGGTTCAGTGATCCTCGATAGAATCTTTAGCAGCGTGCTCTTACCGGCTCCATTATGGCCAATGATCCCGATCACCTCACCGTGTTTGATCTCAAACGACACCCCTTTGAGTGCCCAGAATGATGTGGGCGCCTCAGCTCGTTTTTCCCTCCAGTTCGCGAGGGATTTCAACCGGTGCATCGCCTGATCGCGAAGCGTATTGTGCCGGACCTTGCGCTCGCCGAGCCAGTACCGCTTCGACAGGGCATCTGCTGTGATAGCCAGGTTTCCCATTCAATGACATCCACTAAATGACATCCGCAAACGTGCGCTCCATCGATCGGAAGAATACCAGTCCCCCCGCCAGAACCAGGAAGACCACGACAAGACTGGGCACAAACACTGAGAACTCCACCCGATAGTCAGGCAATAGCGCCCATCGGAATCCCTCGATCACGCTGACGACAGGGTTTAACGCGTAGAAGGAACGCCAGGTTTCGGGCACTTTGGTCACCGGATAGATGATCGGAGAGACGAACATCCAGAGTTGAATGAACATGGGGATAATATGTCCCACGTCCCGAAATCTGACATACAGGGCTGAGAGCCACAGCCCTCCTGCCAATGCAATAAGCAATGCCAGCCCGGCAAATAGCGGCAACGTCATAATCCGCCAGGTGGGCATGACGTTGAACCACACCATCAGCCCCAAATACACGAGGAATGCCAAGACAAGATCCAAGAGGGGGGACAGAGTCCCGGAAAGCGGCAGAATGAGTCGAGGGAAATACACCTTGCTGATGAGCGAAGCCTCGCCGACCAGGCTCATCGTGCTTCGGCTCAGAGCTTGCGAAATGTACAGCCAGGGCAACAATCCTGAGTAGAGGAACACCGGATATGGAAGACCGTCAGAAGGAATCTGTCCCACGTAACTGAACACCGCTGTAAAAATCAGCATGATGGCCAGCGGTTGGAAAATCGCCCAGGCGGCCCCGAGGATCGTCTGCTTGTACCGCACTTTGATATCTCTCCAGACAAGAATGAAGATCAGTTCCCGGTACTGCCAGACCGTCGACAGGTCCAAGTGCAGCAGTCCTCTGGAGGGGCGGATTTTGACGTGAGGCAGGGTCATGGTGCGACTGTGTGCAAGTTGTGAGTGGACATGTGCGCTCACCTGGATCCTCAACAAATCAATGCGTTACGCCCGACCATATTTCCGGTCCACCGAAAACGGTGCCAACCGAAATTCAACGGTCCTATGTCATTGCAATGTTCAGTTCGAATTCCTGCTGCCGGCGAAGTCGGAAATCTCAGGGATCATGTGAAGTTGTCTTGTAGCACGGAAGCAGTGATGTATTGAGCAAATTCTTATTTCTGTGAAGGGTATTGTCCTCCTCACACTGCAAACACCCCTCCAGATCTTAGTACAGTTCCTTGCCGATGACCGATACCGCACTGAAATATTCGCTCGGCATCCCCTTACACTCAATGCTTCGGGAATGTTCCTCCGTCATGGTCAGCCGGTGAGAGATCTCTTCGCTCCGGAATGACTACCTCCATCCCTGCGTCATCATAATCACTTGTTTGGTACGGCACAAGAGTGCCTGATTGTTATATCAACTCTTGGTCTCTATTTGCAGTCCTGTCCACGTACTGACCAGGAGTATCCTGGCGGCCTCTCGATGGAATACGCGCCGCTGCGACTTTCACGCACGACGTCAGCGCGTTGATCTTCGGCGGACAAGAGAGATACATATGAATCGAAAAGCCGCTGTTTCGGTAGGATTCACTTCACGTTTCCTGTATACTGCGTCCACGTCGTGTGTTGGCACTCGGCCTCCGGCTGATTCATATCTTATGTCCTTATGCTGACTCAACTGCTCAATTCGGTCTTCGGCAGCAAAAACGATCGAGAGATTAAGGTCTTACGGCCGATTGTCGATCGTATCAATGGGCTTGAGGCAGGACTGACTCCCCTCTCCGACCACGCCTTGGTCGACAAGACCCAGGAGTTTCGCAAACGGCTCGATGCCGGAGAAGCCCTGGATGACCTTCTACCTGAAGCGTTCGCGGTGTGCCGGGAAGCCTCCCGGCGCAGGCTTGGCATGCGCCATTTCGACGTGCAGTTGATCGGCGGCATGATTCTCCATAGGGGACGCATCGCTGAAATGAAGACAGGAGAAGGCAAGACCCTCGTCGCCACACTTGCCTTATACCTCAACGCCCTTGAGGGAAAGGGCGTGCACCTGGTCACAGTCAACGATTATCTGGCGAAACGTGATGCACAATGGATGGGCCCGCTGTATCATTCGCTCGGACTCTCGGTAGGCGTCATCCAGCACGATGCCTCGTTCTTCTTCGATCCGGCCTTCGATGCGGCCGACAAACGTCTGCAAAATCTTCGCCCCTGTTCGCGGCACGAAGCCTACCGGGCGGATATTACCTACGGCACGAATAATGAGTACGGATTCGATTACCTTCGCGACAATTTGATTGTCAGCGATTTGAGCCAGTGTGTGCAGCGGGAGCTGAATTTCGCCATCGTCGATGAGGTCGACAGCATCTTAATCGACGAATCCCGCACTCCTCTGATCATTTCGGGCCCGACCGATCAATCCACCGACCTGTATTACCGGATCAATGCCATCATCCCTCAGCTCAAAATTGAACAGGACTACACCATCGAGGAGAAAACCAAGACCGCTTCGCTGACGGAAGAGGGTAATGTTCGCGTCGAAAAGCTTCTGGGGGTGGACAACCTCTACGACATCAAGCACATGGATCTCGTCCACCACGTCGTCAAGGCGCTTCAAGCGTACGCACTGTACAAACGGGACGTCGACTATGTGGTGAAGGATGGAGAGGTCATCATCGTCGACGAATTTACGGGTCGCATGATGCCTGGGCGACGATGGAGTGACGGACTTCATCAGGCCGTGGAAGCGAAAGAAGGGGTAAAGATCGCGAACGAAAATCAAACCTTGGCGTCGGTCACCTTCCAGAACTTTTTCCGGATGTACAAAAAGTTGGCCGGCATGACGGGGACGGCAGATACCGAAGCGGCAGAATTTGCCAAGATTTACAACCTCGACGTCAATGTGGTCCCGACGAATCGCTCCATGGTCCGGAAAGACTACGCAGACGTGGTCTATCGGACGGAAAAAGAAAAATTCAACGCCATCGTCGAGGAGATCAAGGACTGCTATGAACGAGGCCAGCCCGTCCTGGTCGGCACCATCTCGATCGAGAAATCGGAACGTCTCGCCGGCTATCTCAGCCGACACGGCATCAAACACAATGTCTTGAATGCCAAGTATCACGAAAAGGAAGCGGAGATCATCGCCCAGGCGGGTCGTAAGGGCGCCGTCACCATCGCGACCAACATGGCCGGCCGCGGGACGGACATTCTACTCGGCGGAAACGCCGACTTTCTCTTCAAGCGCGTACTGTACCAGGACGAGAATCTTCCGGATGCCCGGAAACTCGAAATCTTCGAGCAAATCAAGGTCGAATGCGAGAAGGACAAGGAGGAGGTTGTCGCCGCCGGCGGCCTGCATATTCTCGGCACGGAACGGCACGAGAGTCGGCGCATCGACAATCAGTTGAGAGGACGGGCCGGGAGACAAGGAGATCCCGGTTCATCCCGGTTTTATCTCTCCCTTGAAGATGACCTGATGCGTATTTTCGCCTCCGAGCGCGTCTCACAGCTTATGCTCAAACTGGGCATGGAGGAAGGCGTGCCCATCGAACACGGCATGGTTACCAGGGCGATCGCCAACGCCCAGAAAAAGGTCGAGGCGCATAACTTCGAGATTCGCAAACAACTACTTGAGTACGATGACGTCATGAACAAGCAGCGGGAGGTCATCTACCAGCATCGCCACGCGGTGCTGTCCGGGAAGAATATACAGGAGGACGTGCAGGACATGATGAAGGAAGTCGTCACCTCCTTCATCGATACCTATTGCCCCGCCGATCAGTATCCGGAGGAATGGGACTACAGTGGGCTCGTCGAGGCGCTGCAGGGACAATTTGCGGTCGACATCCTTCACGGGCGAGAGCAGACCCTCGACCAACTCAAAGAACTCGGACGCGACGCGTTGCTTGAGGAAGTGTGCGGGCAGATCGTCCGGGCGTACGAGAGCAAGGAACGGGAACTCGGCCCCGAACTCATGCGGTACCTCGAAAAACTCATGCTCCTGCAAGTCATCGATCATCACTGGAAAGATCATCTGCTCGGTATGGATCACCTTCGCGATGGAATCGGATTGCGCGGGTATGGCCAGAAAGATCCGCTGATCGAATACAAACGCGAAGGTTTTGACATGTTTTCGAGCATGATGGACCGGATCAAATCAGACGTGTTGGAGCGTCTGTTCCGGGTACAGGCCGTCAAAGGCGAACAGCAGCCTCCCACCTCCATACCGGCTCCTCCACCCCGTATGATTTTGAACCGCGGCGAAGAACCTGTCGCGCCTTCAACCGTCCAACGCCAAGCAGACAAGGTCGGGCGGAACGATCCCTGCCCGTGCGGGAGCGGCAAAAAATACAAAAAATGCCACGGAACCTGAAGAGCAGAGGCTCTTCTCGCTGTCCAAGACCTCATACGCACGCACAGGAGCCGGCGTTCCGTGCGGCCGTCATGTGATATCGTTTTGCACGTTCAGGCGTCGCTTGCCGATGTTTCTGCGGGTTTTCACCTTGACTTGCCGTTGACGTCGAAGTTAATCTAACCCTCTCTTTTCCCTAGTAAAAACGGTAAGAGTGCCCGTCTCGTCATAAAATCGACGAGGGTCGTGCAATTACCGACAATGGGGGTGTCACCTTTGATCGCGGGACATCAACAACTCATCGCCGCCATCGCTTCGGAAATGACCCGTGCAGGTCCGATGACGTTTGCCAGGTTCATGGAGCTCGCGCTCTACCATCCTCAATTTGGTTATTACGTGCGCCCGGTCGGTCCCGAGGAAGAACGCATCGGTTGGTCGGGTGATTTCTATACCAGTTCGGATGTACATCCTTTTCTCGGTGAAGCCCTCGCGAAACAGGCTAAACAGATCGACGGTCTCCTTGGTTGTCCCGATCCCTTCACGGTGGTCGAAATGGGTCCGGGAAAGGGCTTACTGGCCCGCGATTTCCTGGCCGCCTGCCGTTCGTGTGGCGATTCCTTCGCCTCCCGGCTCCGGTACGTGCTTATTGAGCGCAGCCCCGCGATGCGGATGTTGCAGCAGAAGAGTCTGGCGCCATGGTTCGAGGAAACCGGACGGGTTGCGTGGCTCGCAAGTCTCGACGAGGTGCCCTCGGAAAGTCTCGTCGGCCTCTTCATGTCAAATGAACTGGTTGACGCCTTTCCCGTGCATCGCATCGAAATCATGGAAGGACAACCCCGCGAGATCTACGTTCAACTGAGCGACACCCAGTTCACGGAAACATACGGCCCCCTCTCCACCCCTCGTCTGACTCAGTATCTCGCTCGGCTCGACTTCAGCCTGCAGGAGGGTCATCGGGCTGAAATCAACCTCGATGCAGTCCGATGGATGCAGGAGGTTGCGCGCGTCATGGCTCGCGGTGTCGTTTTGACCATCGACTATGGTCATACCGCCCAGGACCTCTATGGGCCTGAGCGCACCAGAGGAACATTCCTGTGCTACTACCATCAGACGGCCTCCGAGGATCCCTACCAGCTAGTCGGAGATCAGGACATGACGGCGCATGTCGATTTTACGAGCCTCGCAACCGTGGGAGTGGAATCCGGACTGAGCGTCACAGGATTTACGAACCAAATGAGTTTTTTGACGGGCCTAGGGATCGAAGGCATGCTGCAGTCGGTTACGCCGGACTCACCGGAATTCGCTGCTGCGATTCAATTGCTCCGTCCGGAAGGTATGGGTCGAACCTTCAAAGTGCTTGTCCAGCACAAAGGCATGCCTCGCCCTGAACTGGATGGTCTTACGTTTCAGCCGTTCTTCGGTACGGCGCTGGTCGCAACGGAACAATGCGCGGCCCGTCCAACGGCGGTCGAACCCGTGCGCATGTGACATCGGTGTGGATGACGATCGACGAATAGTTTGTCACGATTGACGAGGATCGATGGGCAGCGAAGCAGTTCCGCTCAACTATCTTCCTATTCTGGTGTTCATCGCGATTGCCTGCGCATTCGGCGCAGTGTCGCTCCTGCTTGGATGGGTCGTACGTCCGAGCCGTCCGTATCGGGCGAAACTCGCTCCCTACGAAAGCGGCAGCCCGCTGTTTTCCGACTCCCGCATTCAGTTTCCGATGCGGTATTACATCATTGCGATGCTCTTCGTGATCTTTGACATCGAGATCGTCTTTCTGTTTCCGTGGGCCGTTGCTTTCAAGAAACTGGGACTCGTGGGCCTCATCGAGATGACCGTTTTCATCGCAATCCTCGTGGTAGGGTTCTGGTATGCCTGGAAGAAAGGAGCATTAGAATGGGACTGAGCGGGTCCTGTCGCCGACCCGCCCGTCCTGCTAGACCCGGCCGCTAAGGCGGCGCGCATGGACTTGGCGATCCTCATCCGTCGCGCCATGCGCCCCATCCCCCAGCGGGTCCCTTCCGCTGCAGGCGCACGGGCTACCGGGTCGACGCCACCCGCTCAAACCCAAAGGGGGTGAAAGGTGGAAGATATGATTTCTTGGACGAACGACGCTTCACGAACGACGAAAGACGTATTATGAGTTTTCTAGAGCGACAACTCGACGCGAACATTCTGACAACGAATCTCGACGCATTTGTCTGTTGGGCGCGCAAATCTTCGCTGTGGCCCATGACCTTCGGACTGGCCTGTTGCGCGATCGAGATGATCGCGTCGGTCTCCTCCCGGTATGACATCGATCGCTTTGGAGCCGGCGTATTTCGCGCCTCTCCCCGGCAGTCCGACCTCATGATCGTTGCAGGCACCGTGTGCCGCAAAATGGCCCCGGTCATCAGACGGATTTACGATCAGATGCCGGAGCCACGATACGTGATGTCCATGGGCTCCTGTGCGACCTCGGGCAACCACTACAACAGCTATGCCGTGGTGCAGGGGGTCGATCAAATCGTGCCGGTCGACGTGTATGTGCCCGGCTGTCCCCCGAGACCGGAAGCGCTGCTCGACGGGCTCCTGAAGTTGCAAGAGAAAATTCAACGCGAAAAAGTGTTTGTAAAGTGATTCATGTGATCATTGAGGGATCCGGTGATTGAAAAGCGTTCCATGTCTTTTCTGAGAAATCACGCACTCACAAAATCACCACCTCGTACTTTCTGACGAACATGCAACCGTTGCTCGAATCGCTGATGACGACGTTTCCAGATGCCGTGCTGTCCGTGGAGGCCGACACGGAACGTGATGAGATCAGTGCACGTGTGGCCCCTGGTCGCATTGTAGACGTGGCGAAGTGGCTGCATGATACGCCCGAAGCCGCGTTCGATCACATTACGGACATCTGTTCGGCCGACTATCCAGACGATCGCGAGAGATTCGAAGTCATTTACCAACTCTTGTCTTTGCCTCATCGCCGCCGCATCCGTCTGAAAGCCCGCCTGACGGAGGACGATCCGACGATCGCATCCGTCACCGATATCTGGAAGGGCGCCAACTTCATGGAGCGTGAGGTCTATGACCTCATGGGCATCACGTTTTCCGGCCATCCCGATCTCCGCCGTATTCTGTTACCCGAGGATTATCAAGAGGGGCATCCGTTACGGAAGGATTTCCCCACGGAAGGAAAAGGATGGAGAAGTTCATTTCCGTTCATTCCGCGATTGGACGAACCGCCTGTGGTCATGGACGGCGAAATCTCCGAAAAGGACAAGCAGCCGTTCCGTGCAGATCCCGAAATGTCGGGTTCCCGGAGAAGAGAAGAGTTGCTCCTGAACATGGGGCCTCAACATCCCAGCACCCACGGCGTCCTTCGCGTCGTCCTGGAATTGGACGGGGAGCGGATCGTGAAGGCCACGCCCGACCTGGGATACTTGCATCGCGGCGTCGAAAAACTCTGCGAGGGCCTGCATTACATGCAAGTCATTCCGCACACGGACCGGCTGGATTATGTCTGTGCGATGGCCAACAACTATGCCTACGTCAGAGCGGTCGAGAAATTGCTGTGCATGAAGGTGCCGGAACGCTCCGAGTATGTCCGGACAATCGTGGCCGAGATGCAGCGGATCATCGGCCATCTATTCTGGCTCGGCACGCAAGCACTCGATATCGGCGCCATGACCGTGTTTTTTTGGACATTTCGAGAGCGGGAAATCCTGCTTGACATGTTTGAAAAACTCTGCGGCGCGCGGCTCACCTTGAATTACTACCGGATCGGCGGTGTCGACAGCGATTTCACCCCCGATCTGGTGTCGCGGCTCAAAGCGTTTCTGGCGACATTTCCTGAAAAGGTCAGCGAGTATGACCAATTGCTCATGAGTAACCGCATCTGGATCGGTCGGACCAAAAACGTGGCCTTGATTTCAGCGGAGGATGCGATCAATTTCGGGTTGACGGGACCGACATTGCGTGGATCCGGCATCGCATATGATGTCCGAAAGTACGAACCATACGGCGCCTATGACAAGGTCGACTGGGAAGTGCCGGTCGGCAAAAACGGGGACACCTACGATCGCTATTGGGTACGAATGGAGGAAATGCGCCAAAGCGCACGCATCATCAAACAATGCCTCGATCAGATGCCGGAAGGTCCGATCATCGCCGATGCCCCACAGATCGTCCCGCCGCCTAAAGCTCAGGTCATGCGGGATATGGAAAGTTTGATTCATCATTTCATCATTTTTACTCAGGGCTTCAAACCGCCCAAAACCGAAACCTACTGCGGCACGGAAGCGCCTAAGGGCGAATTGGGATTCTTCATCGTCAGCGACGGCAGCCCCCGTCCCTACCGGCTGAAGATCCGCGCGCCGTCCTTTATTCACATGGGCGCTTTCGATCATATGGCCCGCGGGTATCTCATTTCCGACATCATTACCATTTTCGGTACGTACGATATCGTCATGGGGGAATGTGATAGATGACCGCAATGGCTAAAGTATTTCCCTGCTCGCAGACCGCGCACGATCAGAATGTGCCCGGTCGATGCGCGCAATAAGAAATACCTTAGCAATGCGGTCCTGAGAGTTAGAGATGTTGAAAGAGAAATACAAAACTGAGATTGATGAGATTCTCGCCCGCTATCCCGTCAAACGTTCAGCATTACTTCCGCTGTTATACCTGGCTCAGCAGGAAGAAGGGTATGTGAGCGAGGCAGCCATGAAGGAAATTGCGGGCTTGCTCAGGCTGACACCGTCTCAAGTATATGAAACCGTCACGTTTTATACGATGCTAAATTTGAAACCCGTAGGCAAATTCCACATTCAGGTCTGCAAATCACTGATGTGCGCGCTGGTGGGTTCCGATACCGTTCTCGGCTGGCTGAAAACAAAGCTGGGTATCGGTCCGGGCCAGACGACTGTCGATCGGATGTTCACCGTGAGCGCAGTCGAATGTCTGGCTGCCTGCGGGACAGGTCCGATGATGCAAATCAACGACGACTATTACGAACGCTTGACTGAACACAAGCTCGACCGGATTCTCGCGGACCTGCGGATGAGCGGTACGTCTGCATTGAAGAGCGGACCGTTCATGTGGCCGGAACCTTCAGGCGCCGTAAGGCGTGAGGGGTAAGGAGTGAGGCGATACAAACATTCCCTGCACCTAACGTTTCACGCCTAACGCCTTACGAGCTGGAATTATGCCAACGTACGAGAAAATTCTCCTGAAGAATATGGAACAGCCCGGCTATACGGGTTCCCTCCCCGATTATGAGCGGGCGGGAGGCTATCAAGCGCTGCGGAAGGTACTCGGCAAGGTCCCCCCCGCGGAAGTCACCGCGACCGTCATCAAATCAGGTCTACGGGGAAGAGGCGGGGCAGGATTTCCCACCGGCGTGAAATGGGGATTCCTACCCAAGGATTACCAAGGCCCCCGCTATCTCTGTTGCAATGCCGATGAGAGTGAACCCGGCACATTCAAGGACCGCCAACTCATCGAACGGGATCCCCATCAGATGATCGAGGGAATCGTGCTGGCCTGTTATGCGATACAGGCCGCTACCGCCTACATCTATATCAGAGGCGAATTTGTGCTCGGCGCCGAGATTCTCGAGCGTGCCCTTTCCGAAGCCAGGACGGCCGGCTATGTCGGGAAGAATATCTTGGAGCAGGGCATCGGCATCGACGTCTGGGTGCACCGCGGGGCAGGGGCCTATATCTGCGGGGAGGAAACCGCGCTGCTCGAGTCTTTGGAAGGAAAGAGGGGACTTCCTCGGGTGAAGCCACCCTTTCCAGCCACCCACGGCCTCTACAATGAGCCGACCGTAGTCAATAACGTAGAGACGTTGGCCAATCTCCCGCACATCCTCGTCCGGGGCGCCGAATGGTTTGCCTCAATCGGATCGGCTCCCAAGAGTACCGGAACGCGCATTTTTTGCGTCAGCGGCCATGTGAAACGGCCGGGCAACTATGAGGTACCGATGGGCATCACCTTTCGAGAACTGATTTACGAACATGCGGGAGGTATGCGGGGCAAAGAGACACTGAAGGCATTTATCCCGGGAGGAGCGTCGGCTCCCTTTCTAACTCCGGATCACCTCGATGTGAAGATGGATTTCGAGTCGGTGGCCCAAGCCGGATCCATGCTGGGATCGGGCGGTGTGACCGTGATGGAACAAGGCACGAGTATGGTGTGGGCGACGCTCCGGTTGATGGAATTTTTCTATCATGAGTCCTGCGGGAAGTGCACCCCCTGCCGCGAGGGGAGTTCCTGGCTCGTCCAAACGCTACGCCGCATCATCGACAGACGTGGCCGAATGGAAGACCTTGAAACCCTGACCGATCTGTGCAAGAACATCGCGGGGCGCACCGTCTGCGCATTCGGAGATGCCGAAATCTCGCCGGTCCTGAGTACGTTGAAGCACTGGCGACATGAATACATTGAACTGATCCATGCCGCCGAGGCGGCGAACTTGATCAGGCCAGAGCCAGTGGGGGCTAAACGTTAACCTGGTCGCCTAAAAAGTAAGGCGTGAGGGGTAAAGAGGTCGCTTTTTCGATCGCCGCTTACGCCTGACGCTTTACGCCTAACGATCATATGGCTGATTCGACAAAAGACAGCGTTCGCCTCACCATTGACGGCACACCTGTGACGGTCCCGAAAGGGACGTTGGTCATCGAGGCGGCCCGTCGCATGGGGGTCATGATTCCGCATTTCTGCTATCACCCCAAGCTCAAGCCCGACGCCAATTGCCGCATGTGCCTGGTCGAAATCGAAAAGATGCCGAAGCTGCAGACATCGTGCAGCACACCCGTGGCGGAGGGCATGGCCGTTCGCACCGCCACGTCCGTCGTGAATGACGCGCACAAGTCGGTCCTCGAATTCATCCTGGCCAACCACCCTTTGGACTGCCCGGTGTGCGACCAGGGCGGGCGCTGTGATTTGCAGGACTTTTCCCATGAGTACACGCCCACCACCAGCCGGTTCGTCGAGATCAAACGTATCTTTCAGAAGGAATACTTCAGCCCGGTGATCGAAACTCAGATGAACCGTTGCGTGCAATGTCTGCGTTGCGTACGTTATTGCGACGAGGTGATGGACGTGAAGGCCTTGGCCCCGTCCGGCCGAGGAACGATGACTGAAATCAAACATTTCGGCCATCATGAACTTGAGTGCGAATTCTGCGGGGGCTGCGTTCAAATCTGCCCGGTCGGCGCCATTACCAGCCGCCTCTCCATGTATGAGTTTCGTCCATGGATGGTGAAACGCGCGGATACGATCTGCACCTACTGCGGGGACGGCTGCAGCATCACGATTCAGGCAAAGAACAATGAGCTGATCGAAGTGACTTCGTCCTACGGAGCCGGACGGAATGATGGGGATCTGTGCGCGCGCGGGTTTTTTGGCTACCACGTCACGACCAATCCGGACCGGCTGACGCATCCCTTGATCCGTCGTGAGGGCCGGCTCGTCCCCACCACCTGGGAGGAGGCACTGGAGTACATCGCCGAGCAGATAATCCGGTTGAAAATGGCCCATGGACCGGACGCCATCGGCGGCCTCATTTCTTCCCGCTGTACTAATGAAGACCTGTATGTCTTTCAGAAGTTCATGCGGGTGGTCATCGGCACAAACCGGCTGGACAGCGGTGCCCGCTACGGCCATATGACAGGAATCCAGACGCTTCGCCGGATTCAGGGTACCCACCGTTGGACCGTGACGTTCGAGGACATCCTTTCCGCGCAGACGCTGTTGCTCGTCGGAACCAACGTGACGGAGGCAAATCCCATCACGGGACTCAAGGTCAAAGAGGCCGTCAAGAAGCGGCAAGCCACACTCGTCACTCTTGAGACGCTTGAACCGGCGGTGGACACGATCAGTAACATTGCAAACCTCTCGCAGCACCACTTCTCCACCCGTCCCGGCCAATATCAAAACACCATCATTGGGTTGATGAAGGCGGTCCTCGAAGGGAATCTGACCGACCCCGAGGTGACGCAGAAGTTCCCCGGCTATGTCGCGACGCTGGGAAAGGCGGTGCACGCGGTCGTCTGGGAAGACATCGAACGGGCCACGGGTCAGTCCCATACGCACTTGATGGATGCGGCCCAGAGCCTCGCCCGTGCGGCCCGGATGGTCGTGGTGGTCGGAGCGGATGTCCTTCGCGATCGGGGAGGTCCGGCTGTTACGGCCAATCTACTGGACCTGTTGATTGTCATGGGCAAGCTGTCGAAACCGGGCTGCGGTCTGGCTCCACTCGCCGAAGAGAACAATGACCAGGGGGCGGTAGAGATGGGAGCGGTCGCCGAACTGCTTCCCGGTGCCATCGAGGTCGCCAATAAGTCGGCCCGCGATCGATTGGCCGGAATCTGGCGAGAGGAACTCCCGCAGTCACCCGGAGCGCCCCTCATCGACCTGCTGGCATTGGCCCGTGAAGGCACGCTCAAGGCCATGTTCGTGGTGGGAGAAAATCCGATCGGAACCTTGCCTCCTGCCATCCAAGCGAAGGAGGCCTTGGAAAATCTTGAATTGTTAGTCTGTCAGGAATTGTTCCTGACAGAAACGGCATCCATGGCTCACGTGGTGCTCCCCGCGTGCTCTTATGCTGAAAAAAGCGGCACCTTCACCAATTCAGAAGGCCATGTGCAGACGGTCCGTCAGGCGGTGGAGCCGATCGGGGAAAGCCGGTCGGACTGGGAAATCGAATCCGCATTGTCCGTGCTCCTGGGAAACCCTATCGAGTACGGCGACGCCCGGGAAATCCTCAAAGAAATCCGAAGTGTCATTCCTGGCTATGGACTGCTGGGGCCGGCCCCTACGCCGCCTAGAGTCGATGACCAGGTCGCGACCCGGTACCTCACGGAAACCTATGCAGCGGATTTGTCCGAGCGCTATAGGATCATGTCCCCCGTGCAGCGATCGGAGCGGTTGACGTTGATCCTCAAGCAGTCGTTGTTTCATTCCGGCAAGATGTCGACTCGTGCGAAGGGTCTCATGCAGATCCAGGACAAAGGGTTCCTCGATATGAATCCCGAGGACGCTTCGCGCTACCAGGTCGGCGATGGCGATCGTGTTCGGGTGTTCAATAGCAGCGGTGACGTCACGACGACGGTCAAATTGCGGGCCCGGGTGCAGGTCGGAACGGTGTGGTTCCCCGAACACTTTGCAGACGACTTTAAACCGCTGGCCGATTTCAGCATTGATCCGCTGACGAAGGTCCCGTATTTTAGGCTGGCGCACGTCTCAATCGAAAAAGTCGGATAACAGGTGATCGGAAGTCATATTATAAAGAGAAACGTATTACAGGATGCTCAAAAAACCCGCTCAGCGAGGCCGCAGCTAGCGAAGAGGCGAGGCGTACTTTTTCTCGTACGTTGAGCTTCTAAGCGTAGCGAGAACGAAGCTGATGGGTTTTTTCAGCATCCTGCCTGAGAGGAGAGTAGCAGTTATGGAAATCGGATTACGACTGGCGGTGTCACTCGCGCAGATTGCCGCGGTCATGGGCGTGGTCATGCTGACGGTGATGGTCCTAACCCTTGCCGAACGTAAAGTGCTGGGATGGATGCAGGACCGCATGGGTCCGATGGAGGTCGGGCCGTATGGCGTGCTGCAACCGATCGCAGACGGTCTGAAGCTCTTCTTTAAAGAAGATATCGTTCCCGCAGGCGCCAATAAATTCCTGTTCAGCCTCGCCCCGATCCTGGCTCTCGTCCCGGCCCTCATCGGATTTGCCGTCATCCCCTTCGGACCGAATCACACCATCGAAGTGTTCGGCATGCAGATCAAGCCCTTCGTGATCAGCGATATCAATATCGGCATTCTGTACATTCTTGCCTTCACGTCCATCGGCGCCTACGGCATCATCCTCGGAGGATGGGCTTCGAACAGCAAATACTCGCTCCTCGGCGGGTTACGATCGGCCGCTCAAGTCATCAGTTACGAACTTAACGTCGGACTGGCCATCGTCGGTGTGTTGCTCTTGTCGGGATCGTTGAGCCTGGTCAAGATCACCGAAGCGCAATCAGGAGGGTTCTGGAATTGGTACGTGCTGGCGCTGCCGTTCCCTCAAATCTTTGCGTTCGTTGTCTTTGTCATCTCTTCGGTGGCGGAAACCAATCGCGTCCCGTTCGACTTGCCGGAAGCCGAAAGCGAACTTGTGGCCGGATTCTTTACCGAGTACAGCGGCATGCGATTCGCCTTTTTCTTTATCGCCGAATACGCCAATATGATTCTGGTCTCCTGCGTCGCAGCCTCCTTATTCCTGGGAGGGTGGAATGCCCCCTATCCCGGCACATTGCTCGAACGGATCGGCCTCGACAGTATCGCATGGGCCGAGAATGTCGTCTGGTTCGCAGCCAAAGTGTACTTCTTCCTGTTTCTGTTTTTCTGGTTGCGTGCCACCCTCCCCAGACTCAGATATGACCAGTTGATGCGTTTCGGGTGGAAGGTGATGCTCCCGATCGCCTTGGGGAATATCGTCATCACAGCCATTGCAGCGTATTTGTTTCCACGATCCTGAACACGACCATGGCCACCGTAGCCGTTCCATCGACAGGCAAAAACAGATTTTCCGTCGGGCAGTGGATCAAAACGCTGACCTTTTACGAATTGCTGGTCGGGATGAAAGCCACCTTGAAGCATCTGATCCACTACAAGCCGATCACGCTCCAGTATCCCCATGAGAAACGGACGTTGCCGGATAATTATCGAGGCATGCTGGCGTTGCTCCGCTATGACGACGGCACGGAGAAATGCGTGGGATGCGACTTGTGTGAAGCGGCATGCCCCTCCCGCGTGATTCGTGTCATCAGCGCGGAGGTGCCCGGAGAACCAACCAAACGCTACTCCAAGGAATATTATATGGACATGACGCGCTGTCTGTTTTGCGGACTGTGCGTCGATGCCTGCCCGGTGGATGCGCTGGGAATGACACGAGAGTTTGAATGGGCCGTGTACGACAAGCGCCAACTGCATCTCAATAAGGAACAGCTGCTCGCCATCGGGGACCGCTCCTATCCCGTCAAGGAGAAGCGGCTGGAATTGCAGCATCCGAATGTGGCCTTCTTCAATGTCGCATTCAAGCAGGTACCACAAAAACCGAGTTAGTCCGGTGACGCACAACACATGCTGTGGCAATGTGATAGCGGCAATAAGGCGGGAATGTCCGTTCACTGTATTACGACCAGCGAGCCCCCCGCGTGGCCGAACGACGCCGGCCGACCGCCTGAGAGTCATAGGCGGTTGTGTGACGAACCCTCAGGGATCGTCTGCATGAGTCAGCCTTTCCTCCGGCTGTCTGGATTCCAT
>Ga0075420_100001188_pt1 | contig 21926 bp, 14 predicted proteins | sample SoiMetdeltSBSDD4_FD_75296 | JGI IMG/M metagenome (GOLD analysis project Ga0075420, IMG submission 75296) | Bulk soil microbial communities from a Populus tree surrounding site in Tennessee, USA - Soil MetaG P. deltoides SBSDD4 | ecosystem: Environmental > Terrestrial > Soil > Tree plantation...
GCCTGTCCCGACTGGTCGTCCTGTGCCTCACCGGAAGGAGCCGCCTCCGCCGCAACCGACCTAGGTATTGGCTTCTAACATTTCCAGAACGCGCTGGAATGGCGTTACCTACAGTATCCGGGGAGCGCGTCCGGCGGTTCCTGTGTGGTGTTTCATGCGCCTTTCTGGAAGCCAATGCTCGGGCGGAGCCGGTCAAATCCGGCCCTGTCTAACCAGCATGAACGCTTGTGGGCATAAACGTATGTATCATAATCAATTTTTTTCAAGATACTCGTGATTGGTCTATCTGGATCAGGTAGCTTAGTTTTTGAGGGGTTCGGCTACCCAACTTAATGTTTCTACCCGCCACCAGGACCGTCCGTATGCCGGGCGTAGGGGGGAGTCGAGTTGGTATCTCAGCTACGGGTGGTGGCCAACGACACCGACTCCGGGCTGTCCGCGTTCGTGGTCGTTGACAGCCTGGTCGAAGGCCGAGCGATGGGTGGCACCCGGACCACCGCGACAGTGACCCTCGACGAGGTCGCCGCGCTGGCCGCGCGAATGACGATCAAGCTGGCCTGGGCCGGCATCCCGATCGGTGGCGCCAAGGCCGGCATCGTGTGCGACCTGCCGGCCGGTGCGGAGCGCGACCGCTGCTTCGGCGACTTCGGCCGGGCCGTCGCCCCGTTGCTGCGCGGCGGCATCTACCTGGGCTCGGACCAGGGCACGTCGCACCGGGACCGGGACGTGTTCTTCGCCGCGGCCGGCTACGACGTGGCCGGCGAGGACGTGCTCGCGGCCCTCCCGTGCAAGTGGGCCCAGCTGTGGGAGCACTGCGAGGACGTCACCGGGTTCGGCGTCTGCCAGGCGGTCCTGGCCGCGGTGGAGGCGACGGTCGGCCCTGGCGAGGGACGCGTGGTGGTGCAGGGGTTCGGCGCGGTGGGCCGGGCCGTGGCCAGCCGGCTCGCCGCCAAGGGCTACGCCATAGTCGGGGTGGCCGACCGGTCCGGCACGGTGAGCCACCCGGCCGGGCTGCCGCTGCCGGACCTGCTCGCCGCCACTGACGCGCTGGGCAACATCAGCCGGGTGAACCTGCCCCAGAACGTCGCCTGCACCCGCCGCCCGGACGCCTGGCTCGACCTCGACGCGGACCTGCTGGTGCTGGCGGCGGGCGGGGACGCGATCCACGACGGCAACGTGGACCGGGTGCGGGCCCGGCTGGTCGTGGAGGGTGGCAACCTCGCGGTCACCCCATCGGCGCAGTGCACGCTGACCCGTCGGGGCGTGCCGGTGCTGCCCGACTACATCGTCAACGTCGGCGGTGCCGCCGTCACCGGACTGCTGCTCACCGGGCTGGCCCCGCCGTGCACCGTAGTGCACGACCTGGTCGAGTGGCTCTACGACGAGATCGGCCACCGGATCCGGAGGAACGTGCGCACGCTGCTCGCCCACGTGGACCCGCAGCGGCCGCTGGGTGAGGTGGGACTGCTGATGGGCGGACCGGTCAAGGCCGCAGGGGGCAACGGTGGTCCGGCGCCGCGCCGATAGTCTGTCCCTGTCCTGCCCGAACGGGGCAGAACCTCAACTGAACGGAGCGGAGGTGCCGGCGTAGTGACCACCGCGCGGGAGGACGTTCGGTTCGACGTACCGTCGCTGGTCGCTGACGCCGCGGCGGCTGCCGGGGTGGCGCCCACCGAGTTCGCGTTCCTGGACGCGCTCGAGGTGCTCGCCAGCTCAATGGACCGCCAGGCCCAGCTCACCGTGCCCGGACGGGCGGCGGTCCGGGGGGCCCTGGTGGCTGCCTTGTGCGCCCAGGCGCGGCTGCGCCGCGCGGTCGCCCTGCACCCGGAGATCGCGACCACCGAGGTGACCCGGCCGGTGTTCATCACCGGGCTGCTGCGCTCGGGCACCACGCTCGTGCACAACCTGCTCGCGCAGCACCCCGGCGTGCGGGCGCCGGCGCTGTGGGAGCTGATGAACCCGGTCGGCGAGCGCGGCGACGCCGCCTCCTACGCCGCGCTGGCGGACGCCGCGCAGGCCTACGTCGAGGAGTACTACCAGGTCGCCCCGGACCTGCCAAAGATCCATTTCCTGGACGCCCGGCGCCCCGACGAGTGCCACCGGCTGACCGCCAACACCTTCACCACGATGGTGTACGAGGCGCGGTACCGGGTGCCCGACTACGCAGAGTGGCTGCGCAGCGTGGACCACACCCCGGCGTACCGGTTCCACCGGGCGCAGCTACAGGCGATCCTGTGGCGGCTGCCGGGCGGGCCGGTGGTGCTCAAGGACCCGTTCCACCTGTGGTACCTGCCGGCGCTGGCGGCGGCCTACCCGCAGGCCCGGATCGTGCAGCTGCACCGCGACCCGGCGGTGACCGTGCCGTCCACGTGCAGCCTGTGCGTCACGATCCGGGGGGCGCGCAGCGACACGACCGACCGCGCGGAGATCGGGCAGCACTGGCTGGCGCAGGTCGAGCGGGCGCTGGCGGCGCTGCCCCAGGTCCGCTCGACCGCCCTGGCCACGACGCCGGTCCTCGACGTGCGCTACGCCGACCTGATGGCCGACCCGATCGGCACCCTCGGCGGGGTCTGCGAGTTCATCGAGGCCCCGCTGACCACCGAGGCGGAGCGGGCGATGCGGGAGTACCTGGCCGACAACGGCGCCACGAAGCACGGCCGCCACCGGTACTCGGCGGCCGAGTTCGGCCTGGACGAGAGCGACCTCCGGCGGCGCTTTATGAGCTACCGCCACGAGTACGGCGTGTGACGGGGTACGGCCGTGACCGGCGGCGGCGGGTGGACCGGCGGCGGCAGGTGAGCCGGCGGTCGCGGGTGAGCCGGCGGCGTGAGACGGCGGGTGACCAGAAGGGCAGGGACGGCAGTCATGGGCGACGAGGAGACCAACGAGACCCGGGCCCGGCGCGAGGTGGCGGCCGTCAACGCGGTGGCCGGCGCCGACCCGCTGCGGCTGGGCGTCATCACGCCGGTCACCGGGCCGGGCGACGCGACAGGCGGTGAGCTGGTCGTGCGCGGCGCCTGCCTAGGCGCGCAGTACCTGCGCGAGCAGGGCGGCGTGCTCGGCGGCCGGCAGGTGGAGCTGGTGCTGCAGAACGACCAGGAGGGCGCCGGGCCGGACCAGCCGATGCAGCGCACCTGCGTCGGCGGCATGGCGAAGCTGGCCGTCTACGACCGGGTGCTGGCCGCGCTCGGCCAGTGGCACCTGCGCACCGCGCCGCTGGTGGCCGAGGTCGCCGAGGCGTTCGGGGTGCCCATCTTCATCGAGAACAGCCATAACACCGTGACCACCCGCAAGTGGCGCACCGTGTTCCGTACCTACGTGGCGATCTCCGACCGGCTGCCGATGATGGTGGAGTTCGCCGCGGAACGCGGCTGGCGGCGCATTGCCGTGCTCGCCGCGAACACGGTCTTCGGCCAGATGACCGCGGACACGTTCCAGCAGGTGGCCCAGGAGCGCGGCTACGACATGGAGCTCCTGCGCTTCGACTTCGACCAGGAGACCACCACCGACGTACGGGAGCAGCTGCGCCGGGTGGTCGACTTCAAGCCGGACCTGCTGCTCAACTCCGCGGTGGTGCGTACCAACTACATGGTGATCAACCAGGCGGAGGAGCTGGGCCTGCTGCCGGCGACGCCGATGATGGTGGGCTTCCCGTTCCCGATGCGCTCGGCCGACTACTGGCGGCTGGCCGGGGCGGCGGGCAACCACGTGATCTGGCCCGCCCTGCCGTACCGGCCGTCCTGGGACGGGCTGACCGAGCTGGGCCGCTGGTTCACCCAGCGGTACTCGGACACGTACGGCAGCTTCCCGCCGGACAACGCGCTGAACGCGTTCACCGACGTGACCATCATCGGCCAGGCGGTCCAGCTGGCCGGCCGGGCCGACCGCGAGGCGCTGCTGGACGCGCTCGAGGCCGGTGAGTTCCAGACCTGGCGCGGGCCGGTGCGCTTCGAGCGCGGGCCGGTGCACTGGCACCACAGCCCGCCGGAGTTCTCGCTGATGCAGTACCAGCGCGTCGGGCAGACGCTCGACGAGGCCGTGGTGGTCTACCCGCCAGAGGCGGCGACCGGGGAGTACGTGCACCCGTGAGCAGCCGCACCGCCGGAGCCCAGGTAGTCGCGACGCTCGCCGGGCACGGCGTGGACCGGGTGTTCAGCGTGGCGGGGGAGAGCTACCTCGCCGTGCTCGACGCCATCTACGACACCCCCGGCATGGACGTGGTCACCTGCCGCCACGAGGGCTCGGCCGGCTTCGCCGCGCTGGCCGACGCGAAGCTCACCGGCCGGGCCGGGGTATGCCTGGTCAACCGGGGGCCGGGGGCGGCCAACGCCGCGATCGCGGTGCACGCCGCAGCCGGCGACGCAACGCCGCTGGTGCTGCTGGTGGGGCAGTCGAAGCTCGCGGAGCTGGACGGGCCGGCGTTCCAGGAGATCGACGTCGGCGCCGTCTTCGGCGGGCTGGCCAAGGGCGTGTGGACGCTGCGCTCGCCGGAGCGGGCGGGCGAGCTCACCGCCCGCGCGATCCGGGTCGCCGAGTCCGGCACGCCCGGCCCGACCGTGCTGGCTCTGCCGGAGGACGTACTCGGCGAGCCGGCCGCCGGCCCGGCGCCCACGCGCTTCGCCAGCGCCGGCCCCGCGCCGGACCCGGCGGCGCCGGAGCTGGGCGAGGTGGTCGCGCTGCTGGCCGCCGCGCGCCGCCCGCTGCTGGTCGCCGGGTCCAGGGTGGACACTCCGGCGGGCCGCCGGCTGCTGCCCCAGGTCGCCGCGCGGCACGCCCTGGCCGTCGCCGGCACGGCCAAGCGCCAGGACGTGTACGACAACACCGACCCGCACTACGCGGGCCACCTGCACATCGCCACCCAGGCCTGGCAGCGCGCCGCGTTCGGCGAGGCGGACCTGGTCATCGCGCTCGGCACCCGGCTGGACTCGGTGAGCACCCGGGGCTACACGGTCTTCGCCGCGCCGGTGCCGGCGCAGCCGCTGGTGCACGTCTACCCGGACCCGGCCGCGCTGGGGCGGGTGTACCAGCCGACCGTAGGGCTCGTCGCCGACCCGGCCGCGTTCCTCACCGCGCTGTCCACACTGGAGCCCGCGCCACCGGAGGTGGTGGGGCAGCGCCGAGGCTGGGTGCGCGACCTGCACGAGCGGGAGGCGGCCGAGGCGGTGTGGGGCGGGCAGGCCGCCGACGACGGGGTGGTCTTCGGCGCGGTGGTCGCCGCGCTGGACCGGCTGACCGGTGGCGCCGCCGTGGTCGCCGTCGACGCCGGCAACTTCACCAGCTTCGTACACCGCTACTACCGGTTCCGGGGCGGCGGGCGGCTGCTCGGCATCGCCCCGGGCTCGATGGGTTTCGGGGTGCCGGCCGGGCTCGCCGCGGCCTTGCGGCGCGACTGCGGCGATGGTGCCGGACCCGCGGGCGCGGCCGGGTCCGTGGGCGGTGGCAGATCCGCGGACGTGGCCGGGTCTGTGGGCGGTGGCGGCGATGCGGATGGTGGCGATGCGGGTGGTGGCGGCGTCCTGGACCGGCCAGTGGTCACTGTGGTGGGTGACGGCGGCGCCCTGATGACCGGCGCGGAGCTGGCCACCGCGGTGGCCCGGCGGGTCCGGCTGTGCGTGGTCATCGCCGACAACGGCAGCTACGGCACGATCCGGGCGCACCAGGAGCGGGCGTACCCGGGCCGGGTCATCGCCACCGACCTGGCCAACCCGGACTTCGCCGCCTGGGCCACCGCGCACGGCGCGCTCGGCCTCGCGGTGACCAGTGAGGCGGCCGTCGAGCCGGCGCTCAGGCGCGCCCTGGACCACGACGGCCCGGCCGTGGTCGCGGTGCGCACCAGCCTCACCCACATCTCGGCGTACGGGAGGATCGCGTGAACAGCAACCTGAGTGGGCTGGCGGGCGGGCTGGCCGCGGCTGGTGGCCCGGCTGCGGCTCCGGCGGGCGAGGCCCCGGGCGGGCTGGCCGGCCGGCTCGCGGCGGTCGTCGGGGCGGCCCACGTGCTGACCGGGGACACCATCGGCGCCCGGTACACCCAGGACCTGTGGGGCGGCGAGCGGGTCGGCGACGCGCGGCTGGTGGTCCGCCCGGGCAGCGTGGCCGAGGTCGCGCAGGTGCTGCGTACCTGCGCCGAGCTGGGCCAGCCGGTGGTGCCGCAGGGCGGGATGACCGGACTGGTCGGCGCGGGGCTGCCGGACGCGACCGAGCTGGTGCTCTCGCTGGAGCGGCTGGACAAGGTGGAGGAGGTCGACCCGAGCACCCGCACCATGACCGTGCAGGCCGGGGTGACCCTACAGGCGGTGCAGGACCTCGCCGCAGCGCACGGCCTGGCCTTCCCGCTCGACCTCACCTCCCGCGGCTCGTGCACGATCGGCGGGTGCCTGGCGACCAACGCCGGGGGCAACCGGGTGCTGCTCTACGGCATGACCCGCGAGCTGGTGCTCGGCGTGGAGGCGGTGCTCGCCGACGGCACGGTCGTGGACGGCCTGCACAAGCTGCCCAAGAACAACGCCGGCTACGACCTCAAGCACCTGTTCATCGGCACCGAGGGCACGCTCGGCGTGGTCACCCGAGCGGTGCTGCGGCTGCGCCCCGCGCCGCGTACCCAGCAGGTAGCCTTCTGCGGCGTGCCGTCCTTCGACGCCGCGGTGGCACTGCTGCACCGGCTGCAGGCCGACCTGCCGGGCATGGTCAGCGCGTTCGAGGCGATGTGGGACTCGGCGTACGCGCTGGTCCTGCCGTTCCGGGACGAGGTGCGTACCCCGCTGTCCGGGCGGTACCCAATCTACGTGCTGGTCGAGTGCTCCGGGTCCGACCCGCGCACCGACCTCGACCGCTTCGCCGAGGCGCTGGCCGGCTGTGAGGACCTGATCAGCGAGGCCGCGATGGGCCAGGACCCGGCGGCAGTGCGGGAGCTGTGGAAGGTGCGCGAGCGCATCCCGGCGGAGGCGCTGCGCATCCACCCCCTGTTCGGCTTCGACGTCAGCCTGCCCACCGGCCACATCGACGAGTACGTGGCCTGCGTCGAGGACGACCTGCGTGGCCACTGGCCAAAGGTGGACCTGGTGGTCTTCGGCCACCTCGGCGACGGCAACGTGCACTTCGCCGTGCTGACCGGGGAGACCACGATGGAGAAGAAGCCGGTTGTGGAGGAGATCGTCTACGGCAACCTGGCCCGGTACGGCGGCTCGATCTCGGCCGAGCACGGCATCGGCTTCGAGAAGCGGCCGTACCTGCACCACAGCCGCAAGCCCGCCGAGATCGACCTGATGCGGCGGCTCAAGCACGCGCTGGACCCGGGCGGGATCCTCGCGCCGGGCCGGGTCTTCCCGCTGGACTCAACGGACCCGCTGGACTCGATGGAGAGGTCATGACAGAGGTGTTGCGCGGCGCGCTGCGCCAGTTCGGTACGTCGATCTTCTCGACCGTGAACGAGACCGCGATCGAGCACAACGCGGTCAACCTGTCGCAGGGCTCGCCCGACTTCGCCCCGCCGGCGGCACTGCTCGACGCGGCGCACGAGGCGCTGCGCAACGGTCACCACCAGTACCCGCCGAGCATCGGCGTGCCGGTCCTGCGCAACGCGGTGGCCAAGCACGCGATGGCCTGCCACGGCCTGTCCTACGACCCGGACACCGAGGTCACCGTGACGGTCGGCGCCACCGAGGCGATCGTGAGCACGATCGGGGCGCTCACCGAGCCCGGCGACGAGGTGGTCCTCATCGAGCCGTCCTACGACCTCTACCCGCCGGCCGTCGTCGCCGCCGGCTGCGTGCCGCGGTACGTGCCGACCACGTTCCCCGACTTCCGGCTCGACACCGACCGCCTCGCCGCGGCCTGCGGGCCGAAGACCCGGCTGATCGTGCTGAACACGCCGTGGAACCCGACCGGCCGGGTGCTCTCCGCCGAGGAGCTGCGGGTGGTCGGCGAGCTCGCCGAGCGGTACGACGCGTACATCCTCTCGGACGAGGCGTACGAGCACCTCGCCTACGACGGGCACCGCCCGGTGGCGTCGGTGCCGGAGTGCCGGGACCGGACGGTGACCGTCTCGTCGGCGTCGAAGACGCTGTCGGTGACCGGGTGGCGGATCGGCTGGGCGTGCGCCCCGGCGCACCTGACCAACGCCCTGCGGCGGGTGCACCAGTTCGTCACGTTCGCCGCCGCCGCGCCGTTCCAGCACGCCGTGGGCGCCATGCTCGCCGGTGCCGACGAGAGCTACTACGCCGCGCTCCGGCACGAGTACGCCCAGCGCCGCGACGCGCTGCTGGCGTACCTGAACAAGACCACCCTGGATGTGCTCACCCCGGAAGGCACCTTCTTCGTGCTGACCAGGTGCGCCGGGGACGACGTAGAGTTCTGCATGGACCTGGTCCGCACCGCCGGAGTGGCGGCCATCCCGGCATCGGTGTTCTACTCCGACCGCACCAACGGTGCCGGCCTGGTCCGGTTCGCCTTCTGTAAACGGCTGGAGACGCTGCACCAGGCCGGGGAGCGCCTGGTGCGGCACTGTGGATCTGAGTGAGGCCCGCGATGGCACGTACGTTCACCGCCCCGCTGTCGTTCGCGCAGGAGCAGCTGTGGTTCCTGGACCAGCTCGACCCCGGACGGTCGGCGTACAACGTGCCCCTCGCGGTGCGCCTGCGCGGCCCGCTCGATGTCGCCGCGCTGCGTAGCGCGGTGACCGGCCTGGTCCGCCGGCAGGAGGCGCTGCGTACCACCATCGACGACCCGGACGGGGTGGCGGTGCAGGTGGTGGCCCCGCCGCCCGAGGAGGAGCTGCCACTGGAGGTGGTGGACGCGCCGCCGGCCCCGGGCGAGGCCCCGGAGACGGCCGCCGGCCGGCTCGCCGGTGCGGCCGGCGCGGCACCGTTCGACCTGCGCCGCGGCCCGCTGTTCAGGCCCGAGCTGTTCCGTCTCGGCCCGGACGACCACGTGCTGGCGTTGACCACCCACCACATCATCTCGGACGGGTGGTCGATGGGCCTGATCGTGTCCGAGGTCGCCGAGCGCTACCGCGCCGCGGTCACCGGGACCAGCCCGGACCTGCCGGAGCTGCCGGAGCTGCCGGAGCTGCCGGTCCAGTACGCCGACTTCGCCGCCTGGCAGCGCGGCCGGCTCGTCGGCGAGGTGCTGGAGGAGGAGCTGCGCCACTGGGAGCGCACCCTGGCCGGGGCCCCGGTGCTGGACCTGCCCACGGACCGGCCGCGTCCGGCCGTGCCCTCGTTCCAGGGCGGCCTGGTCGTCTTCGACATCACCGGCGACGTGGTGGAGCGGCTGCGGGCGGTGTCCCGGGCGAACCGGGTCACCATGTTCATGACCCTGATGGCCGCGTTCAACGTGGTGATGTCGCGCTACACCGGCCAGGAGGACGTGGTCCTGGGCACCGCCACCGCTGGCCGGGAGCTGCCCGAGCTCAAGGGCATGGTCGGGTTCTTCACCAACATGGTGGTGCTGCGCAACGACCTGTCCGGCGACCCCACCTTCGCGGAGATCCTGCGCCGGGTCCGCGACGTGACCCTGGCCGCCTACGCCCACCAGGAGCTGCCCTTCGAGAAGGTGGTCGAGCGGGCGGCGCCGCGGCGCGACCCCAGCCGCAACCCGCTGTTCCAGGTGGCGATCGGGCTGCTGCCGCCGGAGCCGGCGGACGAGGAGGCGGGAGGCTCCGGCCTGCGCATGTCGGTGATGACGCCGGGCACCGGCGGGTCCCGCTTCGACATCGCCATCAACGTGGCGGAGTACCAGGACGAGATGCGGGTGTGGATGGAGTACGCCACCGACCTGTTCGACGAGCCGCGGATGTGGCGCATGGCCGGCCACTTCGAGCAGGTCCTACGGGCGGTCGCGGCGGACCCGACAGCGCGGCTGTCGCAGCTGCCGGTGCTCACCGAAGCCGAGCGGCAGCAGGTGCTGCACGAGTGGCAGGGCCCGGTCAAGGAGTACCGGCGGGTGCCGATCCACCAGCTCATCGCCGAGCAGGCGGAGCGGGCCCCGGAGGCGGTCGCCGCGGTCTGCGCCGGTGCGCGGCTCAGCTATGGCGAGCTGGAGCGCCGGGCCGGCCTGCTCGCCCGCTACCTGCGCAGCCGGGGCGTGGGGCGCGAGGACGTGGTCGGCGTGGCGCTGGAGCGCGGCCTGGACGTGCCGGTGGCGCTGCTCGCCGTGCTCAAGGCGGGCGCCGCGTTCCTCGCCGTGGACCCGGCCCACCCGCCGGCCCGGGTGGACTACGTGCTGCGCGACGCCGGCACCCGGTTCGTGGTGACCAGGCAGGCGGTGCGCTCCCGCCTGCCCGAGGCCGGCGACCGCGAGCTGGTGCTGCTGGACACGGTGTGGCCGCAGGCCGAGGCGCTCGCCGGCGAGCCGCTGCCCGAGCTGGCCGACGCCGGCTCCATGGCGTACGTGCTCTACACCTCGGGCTCGACCGGCCGGCCGAAGGGCGTGGTGATCGAGCACGGGGCGCTGTGCACGTTCACGCTGTGGATGTCCGGCGTGTTCGGCGTGCGCCCCGGTGACCGGATGCTGCAGTTCGCCTCGCTCGTGTTCGACCTGGCCGAGGGGGAGATCTTCACCGCGCTGACCCGGGGCGCCACGCTGGTGCTGGTGCCGGAGGACGTCACGCTCTCGCCACCGGCCCTGGCCGCGCTGATCCGCGACGAGCGCTGCACCTACGTCGGCGCGGCACCGGCCATGCTCGGCCTGGTCGACGCCGGCCCGTACCCGGACCTGCGCGGGATCCTGGTCGGCGGCGAGGCGTTCTCCGGGGAGCTGGTGAACCGGTGGAACCAGCCCGGGCGGACCTTCGTCAACGGGTACGGGCCGACCGAGGTGACCATCGGCTGCACCTACTACGTCTGCGACCACATCGTGTGGCGGTCCTCGCCGCCGATCGGGCGGGCGATGCCCAACCGCACCGCGTACATCGTGGACCGGTGGGACAACCCGGTGCCGGTCGGCGTACCGGGCGAGCTCATCGTTGGCGGCCACGGTCTGGCACGCGGTTATCTCGGCCGGCCCGAGCTGACCGCCGAGCGGTTCGTCGACGACCCGTTCGTGCCCGGCGGGCGCGTCTACCGCACCGGAGACCTGGCACAGTGGACCGAGCAGGGGCAGATCCAGTTCCTCGGCCGCATCGACACCCAGGTCAAGCTGCGCGGCCAGCGGATCGAGCTGGAGGAGATCGAGGCGGTGCTCGCCGCCCACCCGCGCGTCGCCCAGGCCGTGGTGGCGCTGCGCGAGGACACTCCGGGGGAGAAGCGGCTGGTCGGGTACGTGGTGCTGCCCTACGGCGCCGCGCTGACACATTCGGAGCTGCGCGAGTACCTGGGGCAGGAGCTGCCGGCGTACATGGTGCCGGCGGCGTTCGTGGTGCTCGACGAGCTGCCGCTGGCGCCGACCGGCAAGGTCGACCGGCCGGCCCTGCCCGCACCAGAGGCCGACCGGCCCGCCGAGGCCGAGTACCTGCCCCCGGGCACGGCAGCCGAGCAGACCGTCGCAGACGTCTTCGCCGACGTGCTGGGCGTGGACCGGGTCGGTGCCGACGCCGACTTCTTCGACCTGGGCGGCAGCTCGTTGCAGGTGGCCGCGGTGATCAGCCGGGTACGCGAGCTGACCGGCGTCACCCTGCCGATGCGCGACGTCTACACCACCCCGACGGTGGCCGCGGTGGGCGCCGCGCTGGCCGGTGCCCTCTCCGGTGACACCGCGTCGGACGGGCTGGTGCTCACGCTGCAGACCGGTGGCGACAAGCCGCCGCTGTTCTGCATCCCGCACGTGTTCGGCTCGGCCCTGGGCTACCGGGGTCTGGTCCGGCACCTGCCCGCGGACCAGCCGCTCTACGCGCTGGAGTCGCCCGGGCTGGATGACGACACCCCGCCGGTCGACACCATGCCGGAGCTGGCCGCGGTGTACGTCGCGGCGCTGCGCGAGCACCACCCGCACGGCCCGTACGTGCTGGGTGGGCACTCGATGGGCGGCGTGGTGGCGTGGGAGATGGCGCTCCAGCTCATCGACGCCGGCGAGCAGGTGCGGGTGATCCTCATCGAGTCCAACATCGACCTGCGCCCGCCGGCCACGCGCACCTACATCGCGCAGACGTTCCTGGACATCATGGCCGGCATCGCCGAGCGCGACACGGTGCCGCTCGGTGACGTGGACGACCTGCCCGAGCCGGTGTTCCTGGAGCGGCTGCTGGAGGCGATGACCAAGGCGGGCGTGGTCGACGCCGACCTGGACACGGTCCGGCTGCGCCGCCGCTACAACGTGTTCGCCGCCAACGCCCGCGCGCTGTGGGCGTACGACCCGCCCCGGCCGCTGCCCGGCCGGGTCGCGCTGGTGCGCTCCTCGGTCGCGTCGGCGGTGCCCGAGGGCATGTGGCGCGACCTGGCCCCGGACGGGCTGGAAGAGTACGTGGTGACCGGTGACCACTACTCGATGTGGTCCGAGCCCTACCTGACCGGGCTGGGCCGTACAATCGCGGACCTGCTGGCCGGGCGGCCGGTGTCGCACGAGGAGAGCTGATGGACCCAAGCGCCGCGATTGAGGTCGAGGACCTGGTCAAACGGTACGCGCGCCGGCCGTCCAACGCGGTGGACGGCGTGTCCTTCCAGGTCCGTCCCGGGGAGGTGTTCGGCCTGCTCGGGCCGAACGGGGCCGGCAAGACCACGACCGTGGCCGTGCTCACCACGCGGGCCCTGCCCACCTCGGGCACGGCCCGGGCCGCCGGCCTCGACGTGGTGGCCGACCCGGTGGGCGTACGCCGGCGGATCGGCGTGGTGACGCAGAACAACACGCTGGACCGGCAGGTGACGGTCCGGCAGAACCTGCTCTACCACGCCTCGTACCACGATGTGCCGGCGTCGCAGCGGCGCCGCCGCGCCGACGAGATGCTGGAGATGTTCGACCTCACCGAGCATGCGAACCAGATGGTGGACCGGATCTCCGGCGGCCAGGCGCAGCGGCTGCTGATCGCCCGGGCGCTGATGCACGACCCGCAGGTGCTCTTCCTTGACGAGCCGTCCACCGGCCTGGACCCGCAGGTGCGGCTCTTCGTCTGGGAGCAGGTGCGCAAGCTGCGCGACACCGGTGTGGCGGTCCTGCTGACCACCCACTACATGGAGGAGGCGGCGCAGCTGTCGGACCGGGTCGCCATCATGGACCGCGGCAAGCTGCTCGCCCTGGACACCCCCGACGCGCTCACCCGGTCGCTGCCGGGACACAGCACGCTGGAGGTCTCCGCGGAGGTCGCGGACGGCGCGGCCGGGGGCGGGGACGGGGCCTCGTTGCTGTCCGCGCTGGCCGAGATGCCGGCGGTGGAGCGGATCGAGGAGGTCGCCGGTGCTACGTCCTCTGTGGACGGGCAGCGGGTGCTGCGCGCCCGGCTCTACCTCAACCAGGACGCGCCGGGCCAGGTGCAGCCGGTGGCGACCATCGCCGAGCGGTTCGGCGCCCGCCTCACCGACGTGGCGATCGGGCAGCCGAGCCTGGAGGACGTGTTCATCAAGATGACCGGAAGGGGGCTGCGGTGACCGCGACCGCCACTGCGACCACGAGGACCCGGTCGGCCCCGAGCCGCCCAGCCAGCTGGCTGCGGGTGTTCGCCGCGCTGGTCCGCCGGGACGCCCAGGTCACCCGCGGCGAGCTGGGCACCCTCATCGCCCAGGGCGTGGTGATGCCGTTCCTCCTGCTGTACGTGTTCGGCAAGATCATCGCCACGATGGGCTTCGTGGACGACAGCTACGCCGAGGTTCTGTTCCCTGGCCTGATCGCGATGGTGACCTTCGCGGCGGCGCTGCAGTCCAGCGCCATGCCGCTGGTCATCGACTTCGCCACCGGGCGGGAGATCGAGGACCGGCTGATGGCACCGGTGCCCACCGCGCTCATCGCGGTCGAGAAGATCGTGTTCGCCGCGCTGCGGGCGATGTTCTGCGCGGTCATCATGGTCCCGATCGGGTTCCTGGCGCTCGGCGGCCTGCCGTACCCGGCCTCTGGCATCCCGCTCGCGGTGGCCGCCACCGTGGTCGGGTCGCTGGTCAGCGCGGCCTTCGGCATCACGCTCGGCACCGCGCTGCCGCCGCAGCGCATCAGCGCGATGTACGCGATGGTGCTGGTGCCGCTGATGTTCACCGGCTCGGCGCAGTACCCCTGGCCGATGATCGACGGCATCCTCTGGTTCCAGATCCTGTCGCTGTTCAACCCGATGACCTACTTCAGCGAGGTGATGCGGGCGGCGCTGGTGCCCGACGCGGTCGAGCACCTCAACCCGTGGCTCAGCATGGGCCTGCTCCTCGCCACGATGGTCATCTTCGGCGCCCTCGCCATCCGCGGCTTCTGCCGGCGGGCGGTCGCCTAGCCTTCGCCCCCGCCGCCCCGCCCCGATCCGGGAGACTGACATGCGCGTGCTGTTCGCGACGGTGCCCGCCGCCGGGCACATCTTCCCCTTGGTCCCGCTCGCCTGGGCCCTGCGCGCGGAGGGGCATGACGTGCTCGTCGCCTCCTGGACCAGCGCAGAGAAGGTCACCGAGTCGGGGCTGCAGTGGGTCGACGTGGCACCAGGGCTGAACATGTACGCCGAGGTCTTCGGGCGGGATGACAGGTCCGCGGCCGGCGCGAAGATGCCGGACGAGTACCGGCGCTTCTTCACCACCTACGGCCGGGACCGGGAGGCGTTCGCCGCCCTGTTCAGCCACGTCAACGACCTGGTGGCGGACCGCATGGTGGCCACCGCCCGCTCCTTCCGGCCAGATCTGGTGGTGTACGAGTGCATGTCGCACGCGGCGCTGGTGGCCGCGGCGGCGCTGGGCGTGCCGGCGGTGCAGTACGCCGTCGGCTTCCAGCTCACCGGGCCGATGACCGACGCGGCGCTGCCGCACCTGGCACCGACCTTCGCCCGGCACGGCGTCGAGCCGCCGGCCAGCGTGGACATCATCCACAACGTGCCGGCCAGCATGGCTGTCGGTGACCATGGCCGGTGGCCGGTGCGGGGCGTGCCCAACAGTGGCGGCGCCACCCTGCCGGACTGGCTGGTCCAGCCGGCGGACCGGCCCCGGGTGGCGGTCACCCTGGGCACGGTGTCACCGTCCATCTCAGGCCTGGACCGGCTCAACCGCACCGTGGCCGCCGCGGCCGGAGTCGACGCCGAGCTCGTGGTGACGATGGGCGGCTTCGACCTCAGCCAGCTCGGTGAGCTACCCGCCAACGTGCGGGGCGCGGACTGGCTTCCCTGGGACGCGCTGATCCGTACCTGCACCGCGGTCATCCACCACGGCGGGGCGAGCGTGACGCTGAGCGGACTGCACGCCGGTCTGCCCCACCTGGTGCTGCCCGACGGCGCAGACCGGGACCTGCACGCGGCGGTGCTGCGGGACCGCGGTGTCGGGCTCGTCGCCCAGCCCGACGACATCGACAGCGAGCTGCTACGCCGGCTCGTCACCGACGACAAGCTGCGCTCCGCCGCGGCGGACGCGCAGGCCGAGGTGGCCGCGATGCCGTCGCCGACCGCGATGGTTGGCGAGCTGGTCCGCCTGGTCGGCCACTGACGACCATGCGAGCGTGGATGCTCGCCCTGCGGCGGCGCAACCGCCGACGGCCATCGGGACCGGCCTGACGATCTACTCTGTGGTCATGGAGTCGACCCAGTCACGGGCCGACGCTGGTCCGGCTATGGCCCCAGCTGTTCGCCCCGCGCGGTGTCCGCCGTGCCTGGGAGGAGCGACATCCAGCCCGCCTGGTTGGCCGTTGAGACTTCTCGTCTTGTGTCTGGCGCCTTTGCCGGACTGAAGGAGGTTACGGCCGCGGGAGCGGGTAGCGCTCAGGCACCCGCTAGCCTGCTGGACAAGGACCTAAGCTCGCAGCTTCGGGTAAGGGGGCGGGTCAAGGCGTTGAACGTTAACGTCCACCAGGGACTGCACGGTGAGGGCTTCATCTACGCGCTGGCCTGTGCCTGCGGGTTTACGTGCTCAAAGCCAAGCCTGGACGTCGATGGGATTGACTGGCAGATCGCCCATCCCGGCCCTAAAGGAACAACTCGATCCCCAAAAATCGAGGTCCAGGTCAAGACGACATCCCGCCCCGAGCGTGGCGATGGCCTGTTCCATTACCGCATCGCGGTAAGGAGCTACAACAAGCTTGCGGGTCCAGGATTTCAGGTTCCGCGCTATCTGGCGCTGGTCGTGGTCCCGCCCACCGCAGGTCAGTACGCTATTTGCAGCACCGACCACATGCTCCTAGGAACGGCCGCGTACTGGGTTTCGCTCGCTGATGAGAAAGAGGAACCGACCGGCGAGCACGATCCCCAGAGCATATTAGTACGGATACCCGAGCGGAATCTCCTGACAATGAGGACCTTGGACGCTCTCTTGGCCGGCGACCTGGAGGGGGCGGCGACATGATAGATGCACGGGTGACCGACCGGGGGGCGCTAGCTGCACGTTCTCCCGCCGATCTGGCGATGTATCTACGCGTCCACGGCTGGGAGCTGCACAGCAGGAGTGACGCGAGTGCCCAGTGGACCAAGGTAGTGGACGGCGAGGAGTACGAGGCTGTCCTCCCTCTGGACGCAGGTCTTCGTGACTATGCGTCGCGGGTCCTTGACGTGCTCCACGTTCTGGCGGTGGTAGAGGGACGATCAGAGCTGGACATTCTCCAAGACGTGTCAAACGTCTCGATGGACGTCCATTCCGTTAGGTTGTTCCCGGCGGACGCCGCTCCTGGGATGGTGGCACTTGAGGATGGGGTCCAGGCATTCGACAGCCTGCGAAACCTTATCCTAGCTGCGGCATACTCGGTCAGCACCGAGCAGCCACGGGCGGTCCAGCCTGCGCGAAAGCCGGCGGAGGTTCTTCGGTTTATCCGCGAGGTCCGACTCGGCCCGGCTGCTGAGGGCAGTTTCGTAATATCCGCGCACACACCGGTGCCGCCCAGGCTTACCTCGCTCCAAGGATCCCTTTTCGGTGTTCCCGGAAACTGTTCTACGGAGCCGGCTGAGCCGTTCGAGCGGAGGGTCTCGCTAAGGGTTCACGAGGCTGTGGCCGCGGCGCACCACGCGGCAGGCGATGCGCTGGTTGGCCCGAACGGTCTGGACGCCTTTACCCGCGCCGTACGCCGCGGCATAAGCGCCAACCTGTGCGAGGCGCTGGTGGGGCTTGGCGGCGAGTCTGGACATCCCTTCGAGCTGTCGGTGTCGTTGGCGCCTTCGCGGCCGACGGCGACGACGAAGCTGCCAGCTGTTCGCTTCCGGCATGACCTCATTCCCGTTCTCGCGGCGGCCGCACAGGAGCTTCGGGAGCGGATAGCGGAGGAGGGCGTTCTCGTTGAAGGAAATGTGGTGAGGCTCCACCGGGAAGGCAGCGGGCCGGGAGAGATCAGTGTGGCAGGGGCCATCGAAGGCGAAGATAGGCTGCGCAGGGTCTGGATGAGCCTGGCTGAACCCGACTACACACAAGCGATGCTGGCGCACCAGCAGATGAGATCTGTCTCTGTCCGGGGGGACCTGGTAAGGAGAGGAACGCGCCTGTTCCTGCATAACCCTACGACGTTCCAGCTCAACCCTGAGCCAGACGAGGAATGACATGCCTGTCTCGTCGCCTCAGCGAAACGTCGGCGCGGCAAGGCGGGGCGAGTCAGCCATCGCGTCGCCGGCTCGCCCGCGCGCGGTGCCTACGAGCCGCCGCGGTCGTTGAGGACCGCTGCCAGCGCGGCGACCACTGGTTCGAGCGCTGGCGGTATGGCGCCGTCACCAGCGCGTACCTCATGGTTGCCGTACCCGATGTGGTGCTCGAAGCCGTCAGGGTAGGTCGGCGGGTTCGTGGCCGGGATGGTGGCGAAGCCGGCGCCGTCCAGCACGCGGCGCAGCTCGGTCAGCTTGGCTGGTGACAGCGTGCCGGTACGGCCGGGGCTGTGGCGGCTGGTGATCGTGTAGGAGCCGTCGGCCTGCACGACCAGCTGGTCCTTGAAGCCGGCGATGCCGCCGGTGCGCTCGTACCAGATGAGCGGCTGCCCCGGCGAGGTTGGCCCGCTCGGCGGCGGTGTGGCGCGCGGGCCGGGGTCTGGCGAGCCGACGCAGCCGGCCGCGACCAACCCCGTCAGCAGCACCATCAGCGCAGCTCGCGTAGCTCTCCGCACGACACTATGGACGTGGGAGGCGCCGCTGCGGTTCCGTCCGGGAGCCAGCTCTTACGTTTCCTGCGCGCCGATGTCGACGGGCGGGCGAACCGGGCCCGCCCCGGCGCCCGAGGTGGTGATCGCCGCCGCTATCTCGTCGACGTCGGCGCTGGTGAGAGTGAGGGTGGCCGCCGGCAGCCAGCCGTCGACCTGCCTGGGGGAGCGGGCGCCGACGATCGCGCCGGTCACCCCGGGCCAGGCGAGTGTCCAGGCCACCGCGACGGCGCCGACGGACACGCCGTAGCGGCCGGCGATCGGGCGCAGCGCCTCGGCGAGAGCGAGGTTGCGGTGGAGGCTGTCGCCGGTGAAGTCGGGGTGGCTGGAGCGCCAGTCGTCCGCTGGCAGCGACGCCGCCCGTTCCGTGGTGAACGCGCCGGTGAGCAGGCCGGCCTGCATCGGGCTGTAGACGATCACCCCGGTCCCGTGCGCGGCGCACCAGGCCAGCTCGCCAGCGGTCTCCCGGTGGATCGCCGAGAACGGCGGCTGGAGCGTGTCCACCGGGCCCACCTTGGACGCCTCGGCCAGCTGCGCGGTGTCGTGGTTGGACAGCCCGACCGCCCGTACCTTGCCGGCGGCTTTCAGCGCCAGCAGGGTCGACCAGTACTCCTCCAGCGGTGTGCCATCCTCGGCGGGGCGGTGCATCTGGTAGAGGTCGATGCGCTCCACGCCCAGCCTTTGCAGGGAGGCGTCCACCTCCCGGCGCAGCGAGGCCGGGTCGCCGATGCGCAGCGGCGCCGCGGTCGGGTTGGCCCCGTCCCAGACGATGCCGCACTTGGTGAAGACGTAGGGCCGGTCCGCCTCCGGGTACGGCGCGAGCGCCTCCCGCACGATCTCCTCGGAGTGGCCCAGCCCGTAGACGGCGGCGGTGTCGACCCAGTTGACGCCGGCCTCCACGGCCCGGCGGACCGCGGCGACGGAGGCGTCGTCGTCCTGCTCGCCCCAGGCGAACCGCCAGCCTGCCCCGCCGACCGCCCAGGCCCCGAACCCAACCCGGGTGATATCCATGTCGGTACGGCCGAGCGGCACGGTCGGCAAAGGGCTCCCCATAGCCGCACGATAGCGGAAACGCCCAGCACGCAGCGGCGTCGACGGCCACCTTGGCGCCTCGTCCGGGCGGCGGTCCATGGCCGGGGAGAGCGGGTGGTGACCCGCTCTCCCCGGCCGTCGGCTGTCGGACGTCGTACCGGCTAGTACAGGAACGCCTGGAGCTCGGCGATGCGCACCTGCGCCGCGAACGGGCTGGCCGTCGCGCAGTCCGTTGCGGCCGTCGGGTCGTCGTCCTGCTCACCGGCGTACTGCGGGCCACCGGTGCACTGGCTGGCCAGGACCCGCAGCCGCAGGTGGGTCGCTTCCGTCGGGTGGATCTGGAAGGTCCGGAGGTTGATCTCCGGGCTGTACGGGCGGAACGTCCCAGCGGGGAACGCGTCCGGCGCGCTGGTGTACACGACGCGGTAGCCCGAGTCCTGGCTACAGTCCGCAACGAGGCCCAGGCAGGCGAGGATCTCGAAGGACCGCAGTGCGCTGAACGCGTTCTGCGAGCCGGCGTCGGGGTCGCCCGAGATCGCCGGGCGCAGCATGGCGCTGACCCTGACCTCGCTGATGAGCTGCGGCTGCTTCCCGGCCAGGTCGACGGTGACCTGCTTGCCGGCCACGCCGTCCAGCGAGGCCCAGTTCGTCGCCTCCGTGTCGTCGCCGAGCCGGTCGAGGTTGACCCCGTCGCCGGAGAACACCGCGCCCGACGCCGTCGACGCGAGGTTGCGCGGCAGGACCAGCTTCAGCTCCTGCGCCGCGCCCGGCGTGAACCGGGCCTCGAGCCGCTGGTGGCCCCTTCCGGCCCCGACCGCGAGGAACGAGAACGTCGTGTCCGGCATGATGGAGAACGTGTCCGGAATGGACGTTGCCGGGTCGGTGTCGGCGACCGGCACCGCGCGCGCCTCGTAGTCACCGACGTAGAGCCGTACGACGGCACCGGTCGCCTGGCCCAGCGGGCGCAGCGTGACGGTGGCGTTGTCCGCGTACGGCGACGCGAAGCTCGGTGTCGGGTCCGTGTCGTCCGGCCCGCTGGCCGCGCCCTGCCCGAGACCGGACTGGGCGAAGCCGTTCCAAAGGATGTCCTGGTTGGCTCCGCCGAACCGGACCAGGTCGGCGGCGAGCATGTTGTCCCGCATGTCCACCATGCTGAACTGGCTGGATGCCTGCAGCAGGAGCGCGTCGAAGGCGAGCTGGATCCAGCGCCGGTTGCCCGGGCAGCTGTCGACGCTCTCCAACCCGTCCGCGCAGCGCGCCTGCAGCGCCGGCGTCCCGGCACCGTAGCGGGCCAGGAACGCGTTCCGGATGCGTATGTTTGTCGCGCTCCAGATCTCGCCATCGGCGTGCACGCCTGGGCCGCTGCGGTCGTAGCCCACGTTGGAGTAGTTCAGCGGGCTGCGGCTCATGTCGTAGTTGCGGATTCCGTGGTGGAGGTTTCCGGTCACGTAGCCACCGGTGATGAACGGCGTCTCGCCCGGCGGGCGCAGGCCGTACTCGGCCAGGATCTCCGCCGCGAACAGGTCGCTCCACGACTCGCCCATCGCGCCGCCCTGGAAGGACTGGATGCCTGTGTTCGGGCCGGCCACCATCCGGTTGGTGATCGCGTGGGTGTACTCGTGCCCGATGACCGTCATGTCGTAGTCACCGTCCACACAGGGCGGGTACGCGCTGCCGGCGATGGGCTGCCAGAGGAACATGTTGGTGGTCGGCACCAGCCCGTCCCGGGGCGTGCCCTGGCTGGCGTTGTTACGGCTGCCGCCGAGCGCGTTGGACTGGGCCCGGCCCTGCTCGGCGTCGCCGCCGAGGCCGTCCGGGGTCAGGTTCACGGCCTGCAGGTTCCAGGTCGCCTCGGTGAAGCCGAGGTGGTAGGACCAGTCGTGCATCCGGTTGTGCATCGCGAACAGGTTCGCGACCGCGGCGTCGGTGTCGTTGCGCTGCGTGGACGTGTAGACCGACGGGTTGCACCGCGCCGCGTGCCACTGGTCAGTGAAGGGGTAGATGTAGTCGCGGGTCGGGCTCACCGTCGCGAAGGTGTCCGGCGTGCCGGCACCCCACCGCCGGAAGGTCACCGCGGAGTTGCCGCGGGACGTGAACGTCGGCGCGCCGGTGGCGAGGTCGACGTCCCACGCCTGGCCGCTGTTCGGGTCGCGGACCTCGCGCACGCAGCCAGCGGTCGCGCTCAGGCAGTAGATGACCCGGTCGCCACTGGCCGGTGTTGCCTCGAAGACCGCCCACTGCGGGTTGTCGGACTCGTGGTCGATGAGATCCTCGCGGATGAGGATGCCGCCGGTGCGCGCGTCGACGTAGGTGGTGAACGCGGCCGGCTCGCCGGCACCCCCGCCGACCAGCGTCACCGCGTAGGCGGCGCGCGGTCCGGCGGCCGGCGTGGGCACCGCCACCAGCTGCGTGTCGCTGCTCTGGACCTGCTCCGGCGCCAGCCCGGCGTCCCGGCGGGCCACCTCGTAGGCCTGCTCGGGCGACAGGGTCGCGGGCTCCGGCGCGCGCGCGTCCCGGGACAGCGACGAGCTGACCCGTACGACGGTGCCGTTGCTCACCGCGACCGAGACGAGCCCGTCGTGGCCGGCCGGCAGGCTGCCGAACCGCTGGCGCAGCACCACTATCGCTCCGGCGCCGATCGGCTGGACCAGGAGCCGCTCCAGCGACGACACGGCACTCTCGTCGAAGCCGAACAGGTCGCGGTTGCCGGTGAGGTACCTGCGCGCCGCCGCTTCAGGGTCTGCGGACAACCCG
>Ga0075420_100001190_pt1 | contig 21905 bp, 18 predicted proteins | sample SoiMetdeltSBSDD4_FD_75296 | JGI IMG/M metagenome (GOLD analysis project Ga0075420, IMG submission 75296) | Bulk soil microbial communities from a Populus tree surrounding site in Tennessee, USA - Soil MetaG P. deltoides SBSDD4 | ecosystem: Environmental > Terrestrial > Soil > Tree plantation...
GTCGTCGACCACCACGGCGAGCATGTAGGTCGGGTTTCCGTCCGAGCGCAGCAGCACGAAATCGTCGAGGTTCTCGTTCTGCCAGACCACGCGGCCCTGGACCTTGTCCTCGATGACGGTCTCGCCAGTCAGCGGCGCTTTGAGACGGATGGCCGGCTTTGCTCCTGGCGGCGCCTCGCTCGGATCACGGTCGCGCCAACGCCCGTCGTACATCTTCTTGCGGCCCTCCTGGCGGGCTTGTTCCCGCATGGCCGTGAGTTCCTCCGGCGTGGCGTAGCAGCGATAGGCGGCGCCGGAGGCGAGCATCTGCTCGACGACCTCGCGGTGCCGCTGTGCGCGGGAAAACTGATAGATTGCGTCGCCGTCCCAGGTGATGCCGAGCCAGTTGAGACCGTCGAGAATCGCCTCAATTGCCTCTTTGGTCGAGCGCTCACGGTCGGTGTCCTCGATCCGCAGCAGCATCTTGCCGCCGCGGCCGCGCGCGTAGAGCCAGTTGAACAACGCGGTCCGCGCCCCGCCGATATGCAGGAAGCCGGTGGGCGAGGGGGCAAAGCGGGTGACGATTTCGGTCATGAGCAGGGGGGCCGGCGAAATGGGCGGGTCCATGTAGCATAGCGAGCGGTTCGGGCCTATCTCATGGCGGGCGGCGAGTTGCAAACCGCTTGTCTGCGGCAGGGCTTGTCGGACGGCGTTTGGTGCGGACGGCGCTTGGCGCATCCGGCCGGATTTGGCACATAGACCCCGAAACGAGGAATCAGCCGAAATGTCCGTTGCCGAGGCGACCGCACCCGGGCGCGATTTTATCCGCGACATCGTTCAGGCCGACCTGGACGCCAAGCGGCACACGACTGTTGTGACCCGGTTCCCGCCGGAACCGAATGGGTATCTCCACATCGGGCACGCCAAGTCGATCTGCCTGAATTTCGGGGTCGCCGAAGAATTCGGCGGCCGCTGCCACCTGCGCTTCGACGACACCAATCCGACCAAGGAGGAGCAGGAATATATCGACGCGATCGAGCGCGACGTGCGCTGGCTCGGATTCGATTGGGGGAAGCATCTCTACTACGCCTCGGACTATTTCGAGCGGCTCTACCAGTGGGCCGAGGATCTGATCCGCGACGGCAAGGCCTATATCGACGATCAGTCACAAGATGAGATGCGCGCCAGCCGCGGCACGTTGACCGAGCCAGGCAAGAACAGCCCGTTCCGGGAGCGCACGGTCGACGAGAACCTCGACCTGTTCAGGCGGATGCGCGCCGGCGAATTCCCGAACGGTGCGCGCGTCCTGCGCGCCAAGATCGACATGGCGTCGGGCAACATCAATCTGCGCGATCCGGTGCTCTATCGCATTCTGCACGCCACACACCCGCGCACCGGCACGACGTGGTCGATCTATCCGAGCTACGACTATGCTCACGGTCAGTCGGACGCGATCGAAGGCATCACGCATTCGATCTGCACGCTGGAATTCGAAGATCACCGGCCGCTCTACGACTGGTTCCTCGACAACATCAAGGTGCCGTCGCACCCGCATCAGTACGAGTTTGCACGGCTCAACCTGACCTACACCATTCTGTCCAAGCGGGTGCTGACTCAGCTGGTGCGCGATGGCCACGTGAGTGGCTGGGACGATCCCCGGATGCCGACGCTCGCCGGCCTGCAGCGCCGCGGCGTGCCGGCGGCAGCGCTGCGCGATTTCGTCAAGCGTATCGGCGTCGCCAAGGCCAACAGCGTCGTCGACATGGGGATGTTCGACTTCGTGGTGCGCGAGGTTCTCAACAAGAGCGCGCAGCGGCGGATGGCGGTGCTGCGTCCGCTCAAGATCGTGATCGAGAACTATCCCGAGGGCCAGAGCGAGGAACTCGACGCGGTCAATCATCCCGACGATCCGGCCGCCGGTGGCCGCAAGATCCGCTTCGGCCGCGAGCTCTATGTCGAGCGTGACGACTTCGAAGAAAATCCGCCGAAGGGTTTCTTCCGGCTTTCGCCGGGCAAGGAAGTGCGGCTGCGCTACGCCTACTTCGTCACGTGTCGCGAAGTCGTGAAAGATGCGGCCGGCGAGGTCGTCGAATTGCGTTGCACCTACGATCCGGCGACACGGGGAGGCGATGCTCCCGATGGCCGCAAGGTGAAGGGCACGATCCACTGGGTCTCCGCGAACGACTCCGTTCCGGCCGAGCTGCGGCTCTACAATTCGCTGTTCAATAGTCCCAGCCCGGACGCCGCGAATTTCGCGGCCGACCTCAATCCGAATTCGCTAGAGGTGCTTGCCGGCGCGCGCGTCGAACCGGCGCTGGCAGCGGGCACCAACTTGCCGGAGCCGGTGCAGTTCGAGCGGCAGGGCTACTTCTGCCCCGATCCGGACTCGCAGCCGGGCAAGCTGGTGTTCAACCGGACGGTCGGGCTGCGCGATACCTGGGCCAAGGTATCTGGCGCCAACGCTCCCGCGGCCAAGGCTCCAGGCGCAAAGGCTCCCGCAGCGAAGGTTCCCGGCGCAAAGGCACCTTGAGCCAGACTTTCTAGCTCCCAGCCCGCATAACCCACGCGTGTGAATTGCGTGGAACGCACCTGTGCGCAGGTCGCGGCCGATGTACCATGCCCCTCTGGTGGGTTGGCGTGGGCGTTCGGTGATGTCCGATCGGAGTATCGCGCGCGGACGGGAAACGACGTGGCGGCCGGCAGAGGGCGGCACCAGGCCGCTATGGGCATGGCCGAATGGATTCGCAGGCCTGGCCCGACCGATCGGCGAACGGCTGCGGGCATGGGCGCTCGCCGATGTCGGCCCGGGGCGGCTGGTGCCGTGGCTCGCGATCGCGTTCGGTATCGGGATCATCATCTACTTCACGGCCGACCGCGAGCCGGACTCTTGGGCCGCGGCCGCGCTCTTCGTCGCCGCTATTGCGGCGGTGATCCTTGTCCGCAGGCGGGCCATCGCGTTCCCGCTTGCGCTTGCGGTGGCCGCCGCCTCGGCAGGATTTCTCACGGCGACCGTGAAGCAACGCCTCATCGCCCATCCCGTGCTGCAGACGGCCGTCTGGAACGTCGATGTCGCCGGCTTCGTGGAAACGCGGGAAGAACGCGAGCGGTCCGATCGCATCGTCGTGCGCGTGCACCGCATGACCGGCGCGCGGCTTGAACAACCGTTGGAACGCATTCGGGTTTCGGTCCGCAAAGGCACCGCGCCGCCGGTCGCGTCCTATGTGGAGTTCAAGGCACGCTTGTCGCCGCCGCTCGAGCCATTGCAGCCGGGCGGATACGACTTTGCGCGCAACCTCTATTTCCAGGGCATCGGTGCGTCGGGCTTCGTGCTGGGCCGCATCCGCGCCTTGGAGCCTCCGTTGCTGCCCGGGCTGCGGCTGCGAATGGCGCAGACCATCGACTCCATGCGCGACGCACTTGACCGGCGCATCCGTTCGGTCCTGAGCGGCGACCGCGGCGCGATCGCGTCGGCGCTGATCACTGGCAAGCGCGACGCGATCTCGACGTCGGTGAACGACGCGATGTTCATCTCCGGGCTCGGCCACGTGTTGTCGATCTCCGGCTATCATATGGCTGTCGTCGCGGGCGTGATCTTCTTCGTGCTGCGCGCACTGTTCGCGCTGATGCCGGCCAGCGCCGGACATTTCCCGGTCAAGAAGTGGGCCGCAGTCGCCGCGCTCGCGGCCGCGGCATTTTACCTGGTGCTGTCGGGCGCCGAGGTCGCGACGCAGCGCTCGTTCATCATGATCGCGATCGTGCTGATCGGCGTGATGGTCGACCGTCTGGCCATCACGTTGCGAACGCTCACGGCGGCGGCAATCATCGTGCTCTTGTTCACGCCCGAGGCGATCGTGCATCCGAGCTTCCAGATGTCGTTCGCGGCAACGGTCGCGATGGTCGCCGGCTACGAGCGCGGCCTGACATGGATGAGCGCGGCGCGCGATACGCCGCTCGGTGTGCGCGTCGCGCTGTGGGGCGGGCGAACGCTGGTTGGCCTGCTTGTCGTGTCGCTGCTCGCGGGTTTCGCGACCACGCTGTTCGCCGCCTATCACTTCCATCGGCTGGCGCCTTATGGCGTGATCGCCAACCTGATCGCGATGCCAGTGGTGTCGTTCTGGACCATGCCGTGGGCGATCTTCGGGGTCTTCCTGATGCCGTTCGGCTTGGACGGCATCGCCTGGTGGGCGATGGGCCTCGGCATCGATTGGATGATTGCGATCGCGAACTGGGTCGCGAGCCTGCCCGGCGCTGTCGGCCACATGGCGGCGTTCGGCGTCGGACCGTTGCTGCTCGGTAGCGCCGGCGTCGTGGTGCTGTGCCTGCTCCGATCGCCGCTGCGGCTCGCCGGCGTGATGTTGCTTATCGTGGCGAGCGTGTGGGCGTTCCGGACACCGCAGCCTGAGGTCCTGATCGCGGCGGACGGGCTGACCTTCGCGGTACGCGGCGCCGACGGCCGCCTCGCGATCGCGCGTGGCGGCAGCGATACGTTTGCCGCGCGCCAGTGGCTCGCGGCCGATGGCGATGCGCGGGCGCATACCGACCAAACGCTAGGCGAGGGGATTCGCTGCGACCGCGCCGGCTGCATCGGCCGGCTCGCGGACGGCACCCTGATCGCGCTGGCGCGTTCGATCGAAGCGTTCGAGGAGGACTGTCGCCGTGCCGCCGTGGTCGCGAGCCCGCGCGACGCTCCCGAACATTGCGCGGCGCTGGTGATCGACCGCAAGGTGCTGCATCGGACCGGCACGGTCGCGCTGCGGCGCACCGCCGACGGCTTTGCGATGTCGTCGGTCAGGCCGCCGGGCTACGACCGCCCTTGGGCGCAGGCCCGCCCGTCACCCGCGGCCGCTGCTCCGACCGCGCGAACGCCACCGCCCGATGCCACGCCGCGGCCCGAAGACCTCGAGCCTGGGGATTAATAGCGCCGCAACAGGCTGATCAGCTTGCCCTGGATGCGCACGCGGTTGGGCGGCAGGATCCGCACCTCGTAAGCGGTGTTCGCGGGCTCCAGCGCAATCGAGGCGCCGCGCCGGCGGAAACGCTTGAGGGTGGCTTCCTCCTCGTCGATCAGGGCGACGACGATGTCACCGGTATCGGCCACGTCGGTGCGCTTGATCACCGCCATGTCGCCGTCGAGGATGCCGGCCTCGATCATGGAATCGCCGCGCACTTCGAGCGCGAAATGTTCGCCCGACGAGAGCATGTCCGGCGGCATGTTGATGACCGAGCTCTTGCTCTGGATCGCCTCGATCGGCGTACCGGCGGCGATGCGTCCCATGACAGGCACGGCGACCGGCCGTCCGGTATCGTCTTCGGTGACAGTGGCGCGGACCCGGCCGAGATTGCCTTCGATTACGCTCGGCGTGAACCCGCGCGACCGGCTGGCACCGCCGACGCCGTGCGCGACCGAATCGGGTAGCTTGATCACCTCGATGGCGCGCGCGCGGTTCGGTAGGCGGCGGATGAAGCCGCGCTCTTCGAGTGCGGTGATCAGCCGGTGAATGCCGGATTTGGAACGAAGGTCGAGCGCATCCTTCATCTCGTCGAAGGAAGGCGGCACGCCGGCTTCCTTGAGCCGTTCATGGATGAAACGAAGAAGCTCGGCTTGCTTGCGGGTCAGCATGTCTCTCGTTTCCCCCGGTGCGACGTGCCGCATCAGGCTCGTCGAAACAAATCATGAACAAACACTATCCGTTCCATATGTGTTCCGCAACCACTTAATTTGGGGTGAAGAAATCGAGAGTTGGCTACAAGCCAAGCTTCAGGATGTTGCAGCGGCTGCCGGCGCGGGCGGCCGGCTCAAAGGGCTCGCGAACCAGCAAACATCCGGCTTTTGCGAGCGGAACCAGCATGGAACTGTCCTGCTGGGGGAACGGCGTCGCGACCGGTCCAGCCGGTCCGTCGGTCAGGGTGGCGCGCATGTAGTCGGCGCGCTCGTCGTTGGCCGGAAGGTCGCTGCCGAGCATGGCCGATTCGATCCGGGGCTCGACATCGGCCCGGCCGGTGAGCCGGCGGATCAGCGGGACCAGGAACAGGACGGCGCAGACGAAGGCCGAGACCGGGTTGCCGGGCATGCCGAGCACGTGCATGCGGCCCAGCCGCCCATGCATCATCGGACGGCCCGGCCGAAGCGCCACCTTCCAGAACGAAAGCGCGAGCCCTTCGGCCGCCAGCGCCTTCTGGACGAGGTCGTAGTCGCCGACCGAGGCGCCGCCTGAGGTCACCAGCAGGTCGGCGCCGGCTTCGCGGGCGCGGCGGACAGCGGCGACGGTGTCGTCCAAGCGGTCCGGCACGATGCCGAGGTCGATCACCTCGCAGCCTTCGTCGCGCGCCAAGGCCATGGTGGCGAAGCCATTGGAGTAGACGATCTCGCCGAAGCCCGGCTCGGTGCCCGGCATCACCAGCTCGTCGCCGGTCGCCAGCACCGCCACCTTGGGCGCGCGGTGAACCGGGAGCGTCGGGTGGTTCATCGCCGCCGCCAGCGCCAGGTCGCGGGCGGTGAGCCGCGTGCCTTTGGTCAGCAGCACGGCACCGGGCCTGAAATCGAGCCCGGCGACGCGGATGTGGCGGCCCTTGGGGGCGCTGCCGTCCGTCACCAGCACGTCGTCGCCCTCGCGCGTTGTGTTCTCCTGGATCACGATGGTGTCGGCGCCCGGCGGCAGCACGCCGCCGGTGAAGATTCGCGCCGCCTGGCCGGGGCCGACCTGGCCGTCGAATGGATGCCCGGCCGCGACCTCGCCGATCACCTTGAGCCGCGCCGGGAGGGTCGCGACATCGGCGGCGCGCACCGCATAGCCATCCATCGCGGAAACGTCGTCGGGCGGCTGGATGCGCTTCGCCGCGAGGTCGTCGGCGAGGACACGGCCGTGGGCGTCGCGCAGCGATGCGGCTTCGGCGGGCAGGGGCGTTGCGCCGTCAAGCACCCGCCGCAGCGCCTCGGCAACCGACATCAGCGTTGCCACGGAATCATTCCTTTGCGCGATAGCTGCCAGACTGGCCGCCGGTCTTTTCGATCAGGCGGATGCCTTCGATGCGCATGCCGCGCTCGACCGCTTTCACCATGTCGTAGATCGTCAGGCACGCCACCGAAACCGCCGTAAGCGCCTCCATCTCGACGCCGGTCTGGCCGGTGACCTTGACGGTGGCGCGCACGACGAGGCCCGGCAGCTTGTGGTCGGGCTGGATGTCGACCGCGACCTTGGTGATGGGCAGCGGATGGCAGAGCGGGATCAGCTTGTGGGTCTGCTTTGCCGCCATGATGCCGGCGATGCGGCCGGCGCCGATCACGTCGCCCTTCTTGGCATTGCCCTTGAGCACCAGGTCGAGCGTCTTCACCGTCATCACGACGCGGCCCTCGGCGAGGGCCTCCCGCTCGGTCGCGGGCTTGTCGGAGACGTCGACCATGCGGGCCTCGCCGCCCGTGCCGAGATGCGTGAGGGTCGCGCCGGTTTCTTTGCCAGTTGTTTTGGGCTTGCGTGCCATCGGCTTACCCGGCGGCGCTGGCGCGGCGCGAAGGTCGCGCGATCAAGGTGCGGGTCGCCTGTTCGACATCGGCCTGACGCATCAGGCTCTCGCCGACCAGGAACGCCCGGATGCCGACCTGCGCCAGCCGCGCGAGGTCGTCCGGTGTCGCGATGCCGCTTTCGCCGACGATGATCTTGTCGCGCGGGACCAGGGGGGCGAGCTGCTCGCTGGTTTCCAGCGACGTGTGGAAGGTCTTGAGGTTACGGTTGTTGATGCCGATCAGACGCGATTTGAGCTTGAGCGCACGGTCGAGTTCTTCGGCGTTGTGGACCTCGAGCAGCACGTCCATGCCGAGCGCGAAGGCTGCGTCTTCAAGCTCCTGCGCGGTCGCGTCGTCGACGCCGGCCATGATGATCAGGATGCAGTCGGCGCCCCAGGTGCGCGCTTCCGCGATCTGATAGGGCTCGTACATGAAATCCTTGCGCAGCGCCGGCAGCGCGGTGGCGTCGCGCGCCGCGGTCAGGAATTCGGGCCGGCCCTGGAACGACGGCGCGTCGGTGAGCACCGACAGGCACGCGGCGCCACCGGCCTCGTAGGCGCGCGCCAGCGTCGGCGGATCGAAATCGGCGCGGATCAGTCCCTTCGACGGGCTCGCCTTCTTGACCTCGGCGATCAGCGCATAGTCGCCAGCTGCGAGCCTCCGCTCGATCGCCGCGAGGAAACCGCGCGGCGCCGGCGCGGCCTTGGCCGCGGCGTCGACCGAAGCCGGCGAACGCGCACGCTTGGCGGCCGCGATCTCTTCGCGCTTGTAGGCCTCGATCTCTGAGAGGATGTCGGCCATCGCTGCCTCAGGTGTTCGATACTTTGACGAGCAGATCGAGCCGCGCCTTGGCGGCCCCGGAGTCGATCGATTTTGCCGCTTGCTCCACGCCGTCTTTAAGATCCTTGGCGTGGCCGGCGACGACGATGCCCGCCGCGGCGTTCATGATGGCGACGTCGCGGAACGCGTTTTTGGCGCCCTTGAGGACGTCGACCAAAGCCTTCGCATTCTGATCGGCGTCGCCGCCGCGCAAGGCCTCGGGCTTCTGGCGGGTCAGGCCGACCTCTTCGGGCGTGATCTCGAACGTGCGCACCGCGCCTTTTTCCAGCGCGGCGACGTAGGTCGATCCGGTGCTGGTGATCTCATCGAGGCCGTCGGAGCCGTGCACGACCCACACGCTTTCCGAACCGAGATTCTTGAGCACCTGCGCCAACGGCTCGACCCATTGGCGCGAGAACACGCCGACCATCTGGCGGCGCACGCCGGCCGGATTGGAGAGTGGCCCGAGCAGGTTGAAGATCGTGCGGGTGCCGAGCTCGACGCGGGTCGGGCCGACATTCTTCATCGCCGGGTGGTGCGACGGGGCGAACATGAAACCGATCCCGGCCTCGTGGATGCAGCGGCCGACAGCGTCTGGCGTGAGTTCGATCTTCACGCCAAGCGCGCCCAAGACGTCGGCGGCGCCGGAGCGTGAGGAGAGGGCGCGGTTGCCGTGCTTGGCGATCGGAACGCCCGCGCCGGCCGCGATGAAGGCCGCGCAGGTCGAGATGTTGTAGGAGCCGGACGCGTCGCCGCCGGTGCCGACGATGTCGATGGCATCCGCCGGTGCGTTCACCCGCAGCATCTTCTCGCGCATCGCAAACACGGCGCCGGTGATCTCGTCGATGGTCTCGCCACGCACCCGCAGCGCCATCAGCAGGCCGCCCATCTGCGACGGGGTCGCTTCGCCCGACATCATGCGATCGAATCCGCGCGCGGATTCCTCGCGCGTCAACGACGCGCCGGAGGCGGCTTTGGCGATAAGCGCCTTGAAATCGTCGGTCACGGTCAATCCCCTCGCATCCCTCAATGCGCTGCGCGGCGGCCGCCCGATGCCTTGGTGCTGCGGCCGGTCGCGGCATTCCATGCCGCCGCGATATCGAGAAAATTCTTCAGGATGAGATGCCCGTGCTCTGACGCGATGCTTTCGGGATGGAACTGGACGCCATGGACCGGAAGGCGCGAATGGGCGACGCCCATCACCAGGCCGTCGTTGGTCTCGGCGACGATGCCGAGCTCGGACGGCATGGTGCTGCGCTCGACCACCAGCGAATGATAGCGGGTCGCCTGGAACGGTCCGTTGATGCCGCGGAACACGCCTTCGCCGCGGTGCTTGATCGAGGACAGCTTGCCGTGGACGAGCGTCGGCGCGCGGATGACCTTGCCGCCAAAACTCTGGCCGATCGCCTGGTGGCCGAGGCACACCCCGAGGACTGGGATGGTGGACGACGCCTTGGCGATGACGTCGAGGCAGATGCCGGCTTCGTTGGGGGTGCAGGGGCCGGGCGACAGGACAATCGCCTCCGGCGCCGCCGCGATCACGTCGGCAGTCGAAATCTTGTCGTTGCGATGCACGACAACGTCCGCCCCCAACCCGCCAAGGTAGTGGAACAGGTTGAAGGTGAAGCTGTCATAGTTGTCGATCAGGACGATCATGGTTCTCGTGCCTGCTCAAGGTCTTAGTCCCCGAGCCGGGTTAGGGTCAAGGCGGGCGGAGGGCCACGGGCTTGTACCCGCGAAACCTAGATCCGTCATCCTGAGGCGCCGCCGCAGGCGGCCTCGAAGGATGCACGGCCCCAATGCGCGGAAGCAGCCGGGCCGCCGCCCTTCGAGGCTCGGCCCATTGGGCGTCGAAACCGCCCGCAGACGCCCTGATGGGCCTCGCACCTCAGGGTGACGGGGTGAGATTGAATACGCGTCTTCCTTCTCGCGAGTCATACGACCTCCGAGGTTTGCCAATGTCCCTCTCGCAAAGAGAGGGAGCGGAGCGCCGACAGGCGCTTGGGGTACATCGGCACCCCTTCGCGGGCCAGTGACGCAGGCCCGCAGGGCGAGGTCGCTCGCCCTCACGTCCGATGACGCCGGACGTTCGCCTCTCGGCGCTCCACCGCGGGATTTGGGGCGTCCGGTTCCTTGCGGGATGGCGCCTCCCGGGTGCGCGGTTACGAGCCACGCGCGCAGGACACCGCATCCCGTTCCGAATCTGGCTCGTCTCCGGAGACGCCCTCGACGAACGGGACGCCACGACGATAGGCGCGCGCAACGATGAGTCAAACGTTTGCAGCGCTATGAACAGTTTGCCTGTTTGCAGCCTGTTGACGTGCGCCGCATCGCGGATCGAGTTGCACGGCGAAATCAGATTGCTGTCGCTCGCGATCGTATCCACAAGGGTGGTTCACCGTTTCGCGGGCAGACTGGCGCATTGCAATGCGCAACTCGCCATCACAGCACCAAGAGGGAATCACCGGGACATACTGAGCGGAGATCGCGAGCCGCCGTCGCGTCAGTTGCCGAACGCCTGGAGGATGGGAATCGCGAAGCCGATTGCTGCGCCGACTGCAGCTTGCGCGACATAGAAATAGAGGAAGTATTTCGCCAACAGCATTGCCTGTCGCCCACAACGGAATGGCTCGGAAGAACTTGTGGGGCGATCCTCGTCCGGGGTCGGTGTGCTGTACAGCGCTTGTGGGGCTTAACGTTAGCGCTGGAGGCGCCGCCATCGCGCCGAAGCTTGGCGACGCCCGGGTGTTCCGATTTGCATCAAACCGACTGGCTGAAATGGGACAACTCAGCCCATTGTGGATCAGATCGATGCAACGAGACTCTTGGGTTTCGAACTCCCCTGAGTTCTCATTTTGACTGGCAGGTCTCGCTGCGGCCGCCGCGCGTGAACGTGGCATCGCGGCCCCTGATCCAGAACTCCACGTCGCCGCTGGCATAGCGGCCGCCGTCCGCAGATTTCACCTGGGGCAGCGTCAGCTGCGCATCGACACCGTCGATGACAAGGACAACGCTGCCGGGCGACGTGCCGGCGGGCGAAAAAGCCGCCGTCAGACGTGTGCCGTCGCGGCAGACGTAATTGACGCTCTGGGCAACTGCTGCATCCGTCGAAGTCAGCAGCGTGGCAAGGATGACAAGCGCGACAGCTCTAACCATCATGATGCACTTCCTGCTTTGTGGATCGGATCGATCCAAGGGACGGTTTCCGGCTGCTCGACGCCGTCGATGTCGAGATTGACCACCACCGCTTCGTTGTCGCTGCGCACCAGGACGCATTCGAGCGGCTCATCCGGACTGGCGTTCATCTCCTGATGCGGCACATAAGGCGGCACGAAGATGAAATCGCCGGGACCGGCCTCGGCGGTGAATTCCAGCCGTTCGCCCCAGCGCATCCGCGCCCGGCCGCGCACGACATAGATCACGCTCTCGAGCGCGCCGTGGTGATGCGCGCCGGTCTTGGCATTGGGATGGATCGCGACCGTCCCGGCCCACAGCTTCTGCGCCCCGGCGCGCGCGAGGTTGATCGCGGCCTTGCGGTCCATGCCCGGCGTCTGCGCGGTGTTGCCGTCGAGCGAATGGCCGGGGATGACGCGGACGCCGTCATGCTTCCATTTCGGTTCGCTCATGGTGGCCTCGTAGATAGATAGACGGTTAACAATCTCGTGTCCCGGGCGCAGCGCAGCACGAAGTGGTGCGCTGCAGAACCGGGACCGTTCCACACTCCGAATTGAAAGACCACCGCTGCGACGGTCCCGGATCGGCGGTGCATCGCTACGCAATGCACCTTGTCCGGGACACAAGATGAACTACTGCCCGCGCTTGGCGGCGCTAGCGAAGCGTTTGGCTTCTTCGGCGGCACGGAACAGCGCCTTGGCCTTGTTGACGCACTCCTGCTGTTCGGATTTGGGGTCGCTGTCGGCGACGATGCCGGCGCCGGCCTGCACATACATCACGCCGTCCTTCACCAACGCGGTGCGCAGAACGATCGCAGTATCCATCTCGCCGGCGGCGGAGAAATAGCCGACTGCGCCGGCGTAGAGCCCGCGCTTCTCCTTCTCCAATTCGTCGATGATCTCCATCGCGCGAACTTTGGGCGCGCCCGAAACCGTGCCTGCCGGAAATCCCGCCGCCAGCGCATCGATCGAGTCATGCTCGGAGGAGAGGGTGCCTTCGACATTGGAGACGATGTGCATCACCTGGCTGTAGCGCTCGATGAAGAACTGGTCGGTGACCTTGACGGTGCCGATCTCGGACACGCGGCCGGCGTCGTTGCGGCCGAGGTCGAGCAGCATCAGGTGCTCGGCGCGCTCCTTGGGATCGGCCAGCAATTCGGCTTCGAGTTCCTTGTCCTCGTGCGGCGTGGCGCCGCGCGGGCGGGTGCCGGCGATCGGGCGCACGGTGACCGTGTCGCCGGTCACCTTCACCAGGATCTCCGGGCTCGAGCCGGCGATGGCGAAGCCGCCGAGATCGAGGAAGTAGAGATAGGGGGAGGGATTGACCCGGCGCAGCGCGCGATAGAGCGAGAACGGCGGCAACTCGAACGGCGCCTCGAAGCGCTGCGACAGCACCACCTGGAAGATATCGCCGGCGGCAATGTATTCCTTGGCGGCCTTCACCATGCGCTCGTATTCGGCAGGCGTGGTGTTCGACGCCGGCAACACCGTCAGCGATCCGGCGTTCGCCTGGGAGGCTGCGTGATCGAGCGGCTGATCGAGCGCATCGACGACAATGGAAAGCCGTTCGCTTGCCCGCGCCAGTGCCACATCGGCAGGCACACCGTTTTCCGGACGCACCGGCGTGACCACCGTGATGGTGTCTTTGACCGCATCGAACACAACGACGATCGTCGGCCGCACCAGGATGGCATCGGGCAAGCCGATCGGATCCGGGTTCGGCGACGGCAGCTTCTCCATCAGCCGCACCATGTCGTAGCCGAGATAGCCGAAGATGCCGGCGGCCATCGGCGGCAAGGCATCAGGCAGCTCGATGGCGCTCTCGGCCACCAGCGCGCGCAATGACTCGAGCGGCGGCTCCTGGCACGGCGTGAATTTCCCGGTCTTGGCGCGCGCGTTGCGATCGATCTCCGCCTTGCCGGCGACCGAGCGCCAGATGACGTCGGGTTCGAGCCCGATGATCGAATAGCGGCCACGAACCGCGCCGCCCTCGACGGATTCGAACAGGAAGCTCAGCGGCCGGCTGCCGGCGATCTTGAGGAACGCCGATACGGGCGTTTCGAGGTCGGCCACCAACGTGGTCCAGACCACCTGCGCCTCGCCAGCCGCATAGCGTTTGGCGAAAGCCGATGCCTGCGGCTCGATCTGCATTGGAACACAAGTCTCAATTCGTGGTCGGGTTCTGTCCGGTGACGACCTGCTTGAGCGCGTTGTCGTTGATCGTCACGCCGACCTGACGCTGCAAGAAGCCGAGATAGCCGCCGAAGACATCTTCAGTGAAGCCGCGGTTGAGGGCCTCGCGAACCTTCGTTGCCTCTTCCGATTTGGCGTCGATTTCCGGCATCGTGATGTCGGTGACGCGGAACACCACCTGTTCGCCGGGCGCGGCCGCCTCGGCGGCGCCGAAGCCGTCCTTGGCGGTCCGGAAAATCCCGTCGATGGTGCGGGCCGAGAACGGCGCCACCGCGTTGCCGCGCTTGATGTCGGTCCTGGTCTCGACCTTCAATCCCGCGGCGGCCGCGACTTCGGCGAACGGCGTGCCGGCCTTCAGCTTGTCGAGCATCTCGGCAGCCTTGGTGCGCAGCACGTTCGCCACCTGATCGTCGCGCCAGCGGCGCTCGATCTCTTCCTTGACCTCATCGAGCGTCCGGTCGCGTTCAGGAGTGACACCGGCCACTTCGTACCAGACGTAACCGCCCTGGACTTGCAGCGGATCGTTTTCCACGCCGACCTCGGCGCCGAACGCGTTGGTGAGGAGGCGCTGCGCTTCCGGAATGTTGCCGACCGGCTTGCCCGCCGGGTCGAGGCCCTGGCGGGTCACCTCGATGGTTCGCACCGCGAGCTTGAGATTGGCTGCGGCTTCCGCCAGCGGCCGGCCGATGGAACGCTCGTCCTCGAGCTTGTCGTAGAGCGGCAGAATTTCGGCGCGGGCACGCTCGTTCGCGAGATCGCGTCGGAGGTCGTCGCGGACTTCGTCGAACGGCCGGACCTGCTCGGGCTCGATCTTGAGCGCGCGCACCAGCACGGTGCCGAAGCGTCCCTTGACCGGCGCGCTGACCTCGTCCTCCTTGAGCGCGAACGCGGCATTGGCGACGGCCTGGTCGATCATCGCCGCCTTCGTGAGCGTACCGAGATCGATTTCCTTCTCGGTGAGCTTGCGCTCCTTGGCGATGTCGAGGAACGCTTCGCCCTTGGCGATGCGGTCGGCGGCGGCCTGCGCCTCCTGCGGATCGGTAAAGACGATCTGCTGAAGGGTCCGGCGCTCCGGCGAGAGATAGCGCGCGCGGCGATCTTCGTAGGCCTTCTGGACGTCCGCATCGGATATCTGCGTCCACACCGCCTGCTCGCCGGGCAACAACGCCAGCACGACGATCTTGCGATACTCCGGTGCGCGGAACAGCGCCTTGCGGTCTTCATAGAATTTCGCGAGCTGTTCTGGCGTCGGCTCTGGAATTTCGCCGGCCTGCGCCCGCTCGAGCACGACGTATTCGGCGGCGCGCTGCTCGTTCTGATAGCGCTCCGCCGCTTCCATCGCGGCTTTCGGCAGCGCCGTTCCGGTGAGCACCGTGCCGGCGAGCTGCCGCCGCAAAACCAGCCGGCGCTGCTCGTCAAGGAAGCGCCGCTCAGTGATCTGATTGTTGCGCAACATCATTTCAAAACGCGTGCGATCGAATTGACCGGTCGGTCCGAGCAATTCCGGATTGCTCGTAATCCGGCGCGCCATCTCCTCGTCGCTGATCCCGAGCCGCAGCGCCTTCACGCGTTCGTCGAGGGTCGCCTCGCCGATGAGCTGCCCCACCAATTGCTGGTCGATGCCCATCTGGCGGGCTTGGTCGAGGGTGATCGGACGGCCAAGCTGCCGGCCGAGCTGTTGCAGCCGTTCGCTGTAGAGCTGACGGAATTGCTCCACCGAGATCTCGGTGCCGCCGATCCGCGCCAGGCTCGAGCGGCCGAAGCCGCGGAAAATGTCGCCGATGCCCCAGATCGCGAAGCTGACCGCGATCAGGCCGAGCACGACGCCCATGACGATTCTGCCGAGCCAATTGGCGGAGGCGGTGCGAATACCTCGAAGCATGAAGACGTTTCCGGGTGAATGAGTGCGCCGGCTGCGGGCGTTTTGCTCCTGCGCCGGCAGGGCGTTACGGTCATCCTAGCAATAGACGGCCCGCGTCACCCCTGCAACGGGTCACGGGGCTGCAGCTGATTGCGACAGAAAGGGCCTAACCAACGGAATCCGCAGTGGATTTAGGGATTTCGGGGAGGCGGGTCAATGGCAACATCAGCGCACCGTGTTAGCATCAGCGCGTGCTGACCGAATCCCGCAACGATCGCTTATCCCCCGACAGGAACCATCATGGCCGAAACTCCGCGCCCGCTCGTGGCGGGCAACTGGAAAATGAACGGACTGCGCGGCTCGGCTGCCGAGTTGACCAAGATCATGAGCGGGGCAGGTGAGGTCGCGGCGCGGACCGACCTGATGGTGTGTCCGCCGGCGACGCTGCTCGCGACCTTCGCGTCGCTGGCGCAGGGCACGCCGGTCGCGGTCGGCGCCCAGGATTGCCACGCCGAGGCGTCCGGCGCCTTCACCGGCGACCTCTCGGCGGAGATGCTGCGCGATGCCGGCGCGGTCGCCGTCATCGTCGGTCATTCGGAACGGCGGCAATACCATCGCGAAACCGACACCGAGGTGAATGCCAAAGCGCGCGCGGCGTGGCGGGCCGGTCTGATGGCGATCGTCTGCGTCGGCGAGACCAAGGACCAGCGCGTCGACGGCAAGACCCTCGACGTGGTGCACGTGCAAACCCAGACCTCGCTGCCGGACGGAGCGACCGCCGCCAATCTCGTGGTCGCCTACGAGCCGGTATGGGCGATCGGCACCGGATTGACGCCGACCCCCGCCGACGTCGCGGCGGTCCATGGATTCATCCGCCGCCATCTCGAGACGCGTTACGGCGCGGCGGGCAGGCAAATCCGGATTCTTTACGGCGGGTCGGTCAAGCCTTCGAATGCAGTCGAGCTGATGCAGGTGCCCAATGTCGATGGCGCGCTGGTCGGCGGCGCCAGCCTCAAGGCCGACGATTTCCTCGGCATTGCACGGGCGTATCTCTAGCGACGACAAACCACGGCGGCGCGATTACGCATAGAGGGGCGATATTGGAGGTGCTGCGCTGCCCCCACTTTCCCGCGGTGATTCGAGAGGTTAGGGTTGGCGTCAAAGCCGTTTCGGAATTAGGCTCCGCTTATCTAACAAACAATCAAAAGACTAGGGAGAAGAACATGGCGAAGAAGCGCGACAGCAAGCCGGATCAAAACAAGCGCGAGAACGAGAAGGCCGTCAGCCGCCGTAATTTTATCACGCGCGGCGCGGTAGCCGGTGTCAGCGCGGCCGCCCTCGGTGCCAGCGTCGGTGAGAGCTCCGCTCAGGGGACTTCCGTCGACAACATCAAGTGGGACTATGAAGCCGACCTGGTCGTGATCGGCTCCGGGGCCTCCGGACTGCCTTGCGCCATCCGGGCGCGCGATGCCGGACTGCGTGTTCTTGTTATCGACCAGAACTTCGACGTCGGCGGCAAGATGCCGCACAGCGGCGGCCAGGTATCCCTGGGTGGTGGCGACCCGTGCCAACTCCGCGACATCGCCGGCGAAACCGACAAAGAGGGGTTCATCAAGGTCGCCCCGCTGCACAAGCCGGAAGACATCACTGAAACTACCGACTTCCTGTTCAAGGACATCACCGACTGGTCGGTCCTCAACGTCGGCGGCCACGCCCCGTATCGCTACAACGACCGCGACATGCATCGGGCCTGGGCCGACAACTGCTACGGCACCCGGCAATTCCTGATGGACAATTACGTCCGCTTCTCGCGCATCACCGGCACGCACTCGACGGGCGGCGCATCACGGGCGCGGCGCGCGATCACCTTCCTCATGCTCGGCGACAAGACCGACGTTAAGGCGGGCACGGTCACCAAGCAGGACGCGGGCATCGACGGCGTAAGCTCGAGCCATTTCGCCCCGCGCATCATGGCCGACGCCAGCAAGATCGCCGCGCCGGGCGCGGTGTGGAACGGCGCGGCGCTCACCCGCGGCCTGGAGGTCAGCGCGCGCGAGAAGGGCATCAGGTTCATGCTCAACCGGCGCATGACCGAGATCGTTCGCGAACAGCAGTTCTCGGGACGGGTGCTGGGCATCAAGGCCAGCTATTCCCCGCGCTTCGATCCCGACACCGGCGCACAGCTGAAGAGCCTGTACAGCAACGGCAACATCGATGAGCAGCGCGCCACCGTCAATATCCGGGCGAAGGTCGCTGTGTTCGTCGGCAGTGGCGGTCACGGCAACAATCCGTCGTTCCGCAGCATGTTCTACCCGGCGTTCAGCGAGCCGGCGTTCGTGTCGAGCGCCTGGGCGCTGCTCGGGCCGCTCGGGCAGGATGCCAGCGGCATCCTTGCCGGCATGCGCATCGGCGCGCATCTCGCGGGCATGCAGCAGAATCTCGGGATCACCCAGAGCTTCCACATCCCGCCGCGGATCGCGACACGCGATTCCTACACCGACATGCATCCCGGACATCCGACGTTCCCGTTCCGGCGTTCCACCGGCATCTCGCTCGGGCTCAGTTCCTACGAGCACCTGATCGCCGTGAACCAGGTCGGTGACCGTTTCTACAACGAGATGGACCTGGCGAAGCGTTACGACAGCCCGGTATGGCCCGGCGGGGCGCGCAACGGCATCCCGACCCATTCGCTCAAGCATGTTCAGGGCGACTGGCGGAACTGCCATCCAAGCTGGGTCAAGAAGATGTACGACAGCTATCCCGCCGTCGACGCTGCGCTCGCCATGAACGAAGGCTCGCAGGCGCCGAACTTCTACTCGGGGGCGCTGTGGGCGATCTTCGACAGCGCCGCCGTCGAGCGCGACGGATGGAACATCAAGCCGCCGTTCACCTCGGATACGAACGGCTATTTCTTCAGCGCCGGCAGCATCGACGAACTGGCCAAGAAGATCTACACGCGGCACGAATACCAGCGGGTGCCGCTCAAGAACCTGAAGAAAACGATCAGCAAGTGGAATACCTACGTGGACGAGGGCACCGATCCTGATTTCGGACGCGGCAAGGATGCGCCGATGCACAAGATCAGCAAGCCACCGTTCTATGCCGCCGCGGTCTGCCCGGTCTGGCATGACTCCTACGGCGGCTTGCGCATCAACGGCAAAGGTCAGGTTATCGACACCGAGGGCTCCATCATTCCCGGTCTCTATTCGGGTGGCGAAGCCAGCGGCGGCGGTAACCAGCATGGCCTGGGTCGGGCCCTGGTCCATGGCTACATCGCCGGCGGCCAGATCACGCAGGAACGCGCCTAGTCCCTAGTCCAAAACATGCACCGGTGGGGCGTGGCGCTCACCGGTGCATGCGTCTTTTGTGAACTGTACAAGCGAGTCCCGCGTTGCCTGAAAGCGGAATGAGTAACGAGCATTGCACCTGCACCGTCGAGGTCTCACCCGACGAGGCGGATGCGGGCACCGACATCACGTTGACGGTCCACGTCGCGTGTTCTCGCAAGGACAGCCTGCGCGAGCCGCGGGTTTCGATCCGGGATCACGCGGACGCCGAACTGGCGCAGGCCGAACTCACCGAAACCGATGACGACGACGAGGATGGCGTTGGCTATGCCGCGGACGACATCGTCCTGGCGGCGCCGCGCGTCGCCGGCGAGCACGTCTATCGCGCGGTCGTTCTTGCGGCGGACAAGGACGGCGCCTTGCATGAGCAGGCGTCGACCGAGGTCCGTTTCGTTGTCACGGCGCATGCGACGGAGCTGAACGCCTGGGACATCCCGTCGGCGATCGTGGCTGGAGGACGGTTCAAGTTCATGGTCGGCGTCAGTTGTTCAGCCGGCTGCCGCCTCGCCGGCGAGGGCCTGAGCATCCTCGACCAGGAAGGCGCGCAACGCGGCGCCGCAACCCTCGGCAACGACGTCTGGCCCGAGACCGATGCACTCTACGTCGCCGAGATCGAAGGCGAAGCACCGTCGACCGCCGGCGCCCATCAATGGGAGATCAGGACCGCCGCGTGGGATTGCGAGCTGCCGCATGCGGCCGGTGCGGTCGCGATATCCGTCCGCGTCGTCAATCCGCCCGAGTGCGAGGTCACGGTCGAGGCCTTCGACCGGGAAAAGCAGACGCCGATCAAAGGCGCGCGCGTGATCATGCATCCGTACCGGGCGGTTACCGACGCAAGCGGGATCGCCAAGGTCAAGGTCACCAAAGGCACCTACGATATTCTAGTGTCGGCCTCGAAATATCTTGCGGTCACCACGACAGCCGAGGTGACGGCCGACATGACCACCAGAGCCGAGCTTGATGCAGAGCCTCCATGGGTATCCCCGGAAGAGGATCCCGGCGTTTGAGAAGTGGTAGTCTGAGAGATGATGACGTTGCGTGGGAAGGTGAAGCCGATGAAATGCTGGGTACAACAAGCGTGGTCGAGATCATTGATGTTAGGAGCGGTGTCGGCTGCCGCCATGCTGGTGGCGACAATGCTCTCCGAGCCGGCCGCGGCTCAGGTGTCGATCTGGAACGGCGTCTATACGCAAGCCCAGGCTAAGCGGGGCGAGGAGGTCTATTCCGGCGCCTGCGCGCAATGCCACGGGTTGCGGCTCAACGGGGCCGCGCATTCGGACCAGCCGCCATCACCCGCCATCGCGCGCGCGACGTTGCTGCGCAAATGGGATGGCAAGACCGTTGGTGAGCTCTTCACCTATGTGCTGGAGATGATGCCGACCGACCGGCCGGGCACCCTGACGCCTCAGCAATCGATCGACGCCGTCGCGCTCATGTTCTCCGTCAGCGAAGTTCCGGCGGGCGACAAGGAACTGCCGGCCGATCCCAAGGCTCTCGAAGGGATCGTGATCGGAGAGCAGAAGAAGTAGCCGATGATCAATATGCGCGGCGTCGCTGGCCCACCCTCACGCTGACGAGCCCACCGCAGGTGGGCGTCTCGAAGCGCGAGGGTGCCCAGATTGGGGCCTCATGGTTCGCGACGGGGCGCTGCGTGACCCTCCTCACCATGAGGACGGAGGCCTACCCGACCGGGTTCGCCTTTTCATACGCGTCGATGATCTCGCTGCCTGTCGTGAACCAGACGCGGTCGTCCTTTTTCATTTCGGCGAGCGCGCGTTGCAGATATTTGGCGCGTAGCGGCTGTCCGGTGATCATCGGATGCAACGGAATGCCCATGACGCGCGCGTGCTGGCCGCTGTCCGCCAGCAGTCCCTCGAACTGGTCCATCACCGAGCGGTAGTATTGGTCGCCGGTGTAGCCCTTGCGGATGAAAAGCGGGATGTCGTTGATCTCCATGCAATAGGGGATGGCGAGCATCTTTCCGCTCTTGACCTTCATGCGATAGGGCTGGTCGTCGTTGTTCCAGTCACCGCAATAGGTCACGCCTTCCTCGGCGAGGATGTCGAGGGTGTTGTGGGTCTGCGTCAGCCCGCTGCCGAGCCAGCCGCGCGGACGTTGTCCGGTGGCGGCCGCGATCGTCTTCAGCACCTGGGCGATGACCTCTTTCTCCTTTTCCGGAGACAGGCCGGCGAGGCTTTCGCTGTTCGTGGTGCCGTGGCCCATGAACTCCCAGCCGCGCTTCTTCATTTCCTCGACGGCCCTGGGGTGCTCGTCGCAGACTTGCGAATTGAGCGCCACCGTCGCCTTGACGCCGGCGCCGTCGAGCACGTCGGCCATGCGCCAGAGTCCGACCCGCATGCCGTATTCCCGCCAGGCGTAGTTGACGACGTCGGGGACACGGTTGGTGGGATTGGGCGAGATGGCGGCGCCGACCGGGGAGTCGTAGTGCCAGACCTCCACATTCGGGGCGATCCAGACCGCGAGCGTCTTGCCGCCCGGCCAGGCGAACGGCTTCCTTTCGAAAATGAAGGTGTCGTCGTATCGGCCCGATCTGCGCATCATCTGGTCCCTGCGGTCATTGTTCGCATGAGCGCCGTCCTTCCAGAATGATCTTTTGATGAGGTCGGTCGGCGGGCGCTTCTGGTGGGTTCTTCTGGGTTCTTGGGGAGCCTAGCACTCTCCGGCCGGACGCGATCCGGCCGATGTAACCGCCGATAAATGAATGGAAAACCGGCCGGGGATTGTGTACGACCCCCGCGACTTCCTATATGGGCAGCTTGGCGGCCCCCCGGCCGGGGTCCGAACGGACAGGTTCGAATGCTGACGTTCATTATCGTGATTCATCTGATGATCGTGCTCGCCATGTGCGGGCTCGTGCTGCTGCAGAAATCAGAGGGTGGCGGCCTCGGGGTCGGCTCCGGCGGCGGCTTCATGAGCAGCCGTGGCACCACCAACGTGCTGACCCGCAGCACCGCCATCCTGGCGGCCTGTTTCTTTGCCACCAGCCTGCTGCTCTCGGTGATTGCCGGCTG
>Ga0075420_100001191_pt1 | contig 21891 bp, 15 predicted proteins | sample SoiMetdeltSBSDD4_FD_75296 | JGI IMG/M metagenome (GOLD analysis project Ga0075420, IMG submission 75296) | Bulk soil microbial communities from a Populus tree surrounding site in Tennessee, USA - Soil MetaG P. deltoides SBSDD4 | ecosystem: Environmental > Terrestrial > Soil > Tree plantation...
GGTCGGCAGGGTGCCGTCGGCGAGACCGACCAGGAAGACGGCGTCCCACTCCAGGCCCTTGGCCGAGTGCAGGCTGGCCAGGGTCACGCCCTCCACCGTTGGCGCGTGCTGGAGGGCGGCCCGGCGGGCCAGCTCCGCACCGAGCTCGGCGAGCGTCGGGCCGCGGCCGGGGTCGTTGTCCGAGGCCGGCGCCGAGCCCGGACTGGGCTCGGTGGCGTCGTTGTCCGAGGCCGGCGCCGAGCCCGGACTGGGCTCGGCGGCCGAGCCGGGGCCCGGGTCAGCGCCGGGTGCCGGTGGGCCGGGCCGCCGGGCCGCCGCGAAGTCCTCGGCCAGCCGGACCAGCGCGGCGACGGCCTCCCACCGTTCCCGGGTGGCCCCACCCGCCGGTGGCTCTCCGGGCCGCCAGCCGACCGCCTCCAGGGCCTCGACCACCGCGACCCGCAACGGCACGCCCGCCGCGGTGGACCGGCCGGCCGCGCGCAGCGCCACCATCGCCTGGCGCACCTCCGGCCGTTCGAAGAACCGCTCCGCACCCTGTACGACGTATGGGATGCCGGCCTCGGCCAGCGCCTCCTCGTACGCCTCCGACTGGGCGTTGGTGCGGAACAGCACCGCCATCTCCCGTGGCGGGGTGCCCGCGGCGACCAGGTCGGCGCAGCGCTTGGCCACCCCCGCCGCCTCGGCCGGCTCGTCTGCGAAGATCCGCAGGTCCGGCTCTGGCCCGGGTGGGCGCTGCCCGCGCAGCTCCAGCGCCAGGCGCGCCTCCTCGCCCCGGGCCTGCCGGATCACGGTGTTGGCCAGGCCCACCACCTGCGGCGTTGACCGGTAGTCCCGGACCAGCCGGACCACCACGGCGCCCCGGCGGCGGCGCGGGAAGTCGATGAGGTACGACGAGGTCGCCCCGGTGAACGAGTAGATCGTCTGGCTGGCGTCACCGACCACGGTCAGGTCTCCCCGGCCGCCCAGCCAGGCGTCGAGCAGCCGCTGCTGGACCGGGTTGACGTCCTGGTACTCGTCGACGACGAAGTGCCGGTACTGGGCGCGCACCTGCTCGGCCACGTCCGGGTGCTCCTCGACCGCCCACACCGCGCCGCGCAGCAGGTCCTCGAAGTCGACCACCCCGTCCGAGCGCTTCACCCGCTCGTACGCGGCGAAGATCTCGGCCACCTGCGCCGCCTCGTACGGCGGCTCGCGCCGCGCCTTCGCCGCTGCCACCGCATAGTCCCCGGGCTCGACCAGGCAGGACTTGGCCCATTCGATCTCACCCGCCAGGTCCCTGGCCGAGGTCCGGTCGGCCCGCACCCCGGCCCTGGCCGCAGCCAGCATGACCAGGCGGGCCTTGCTCTCCACCACCTCGGGCAGGGCCCGGCCGCCGAACAGCCGGGGAGCGAAGTAGCGCAGCTGGCGCAGTGCCGCCGCGTGGAACGTCCGCGCCTGCACCCCGGCGGCGCCGAGGTCCGCCAGCCGGGTCCGCATCTGCGCGGCCGCCCGCGCGGTGAACGTGACCGCCAGCACGTGCCGCGGCTGGATCTCGCCGGTCACCACCCGGTACGCGATGCGGTGGGTGATGGCCCGGGTCTTGCCGGTGCCGGCGCCGGCGAGTATGCACACCGGGCCGGCCGGGGCTGTCACGGCGGCGCGTTGCTCCTCGTCCAGGCCTGCCAGGACCGCCTCGGCGGCAGCGTCACGCACCACAGCTAGGCATCATGTCAGCCGCGTCTGACGTTGCGGTCGTAGTGTGTTCACCAGCCGACTCTGGGAAGGATCACCTCGATGTTGACCATCTACTCAACGAGCTGGTGCGGGTACTGCCACCGGCTGCGTACGCAGCTGGAGCGGGAGGGCATCGAGCATGACGTGGTCGACATCGAGCGTGACCCGGCCGCCGCGGAGTTCGTGATGGGCGTGAACGGCGGGAACCAGACCGTGCCGACCGTCCGGTTCCCGGACAGCTCGGTGCTGACGAACCCGACCATCGTGCAGGTCAGGCAACGCCTGTCGGAGCTGGCGAGCTGCTGACCAGCGCCGGGGCGCCGGCGTCCGCCGGTGGCGGGGCCAGCGCCCGGCCGGTCCACAGGTAGACGCCGGCGACCGTGATGCCCAGCCCCATGACCACGAACAGCAGCCGGAAGTCGACCATCGACACGAGCAGGGCGCCGGCCGCGATGGAGGCGGCCTGCGGGCCGCCCATCAGCATGTCCGTGGCGGCGGCGACCCGGCCCATCAGCTCCGGCGGCGTCATCCGCTGCAGCAGCGTGATGAACCCGACCAGAGAAACCGGAACGGCCACGCCGGCCAGCAGGGTCGCCGGGAAGCCGAGCAGCAGCGACGGGTAGACGAAGGTGAAGCTGATCGCGCCGAGCAGCAGCACCCCGGCGCCGGCCGCGCCGATCTCGCCGACCGCACGGACCACCCGGGCCGCCATCAGCCCACCCACCAGCCCGCCGGCGCCCTGCACCGAGGCGAGTACGCCGATGAAGGGTGCCGACCGGTGCAGGCCCTGGTCCACGTAGGCGAAGAGGATCGACTCGGTGAACCCGGCCAGGAGCACGGCGAGACCCAGCCCGAGCAGCGTCCGGCGCAGCGCCGGCTGCTCCATGATGTGACGGATCCCGGCGCCGACCTCGGTGAGCCAGCGCCGCTCGGAACGGGCCGGCCGGTCCTCGCCCACCCGCAGCAGGGCCACGGCGCCGCCGGCGAGGACGAAGCCGAGCATCGCCACCGCGGCCAGGGTCCAGCCGCCGAACCCCGCGTAGAGGGCCGCGCCGGCGAGCGGCCCGATCAGCCGCAGACCCTGCTTGATGGTCTGTAGCGCACCGTTCGCCGGCGCTAGCAGCGGACCGGGCACCACCAGCTGGATCAGGCCGTTCAGCGCGCCGTTGATGGCGACGTACGACAGCCCGTAGAACACGCCGACCGTGTAGATCACCCACAGGTCGGCCGCCGACCGGACGAAGAACAGCGGCGTGAGGACCGCCGCCGCGGCCAGGTTGGCGAAGACCAGGAAGGTACGGCGGCGGAACCGGTCGACGACCCATCCCACCAGCGGCGCCGCGGTGATCGGTGCCACGATCGCGAAGATGGTGGCACCGGCGAGGCTGTTGGAGCCGGTGAGGTCCTTGACCCAGATCGCCAGGGCGAGCAGCAGCACCGACTCGCCGACCATGCTGGCGACCATGCCGGTGAAGAGCAGCCGGAAGTCGGGGCGGCGCAGCACCTCACGCATGGCGGTCCTCCGTACGGTTGGCGGTGCGGCCAGCGGCTGCTGGTTGGGTCAGGGGACTGCCGGGCGCGGGCCGGAGAGCGACGGGCGCGGTGTCTGCCATGAGGTCAAGGTAGGACAGTGCGATCTCGTCTAGCTCGTGCCGAGCATCACGGCAGGCAGGGGTTGCCATCGACGCGGAAGTTTCGGTTGCGCTCAAATTTTCGGCGAGGCGCCGGGATGGGGTGTCAGCGGACGGTGACTGGGTCCATACTGAGGCGGTTCGCCAGTCCATGATCCGGGAGTAGACCTGTGGCGCCTGGGCCAAGCCCTACGGTGCGACGCCGCCGACTCGGCGCCGAGCTTCGCCGACTCCGCGAAGCGGCCGGGCTCACCGGAGACCAGGTGATCGCCCGCATCGGCTGGGCCTCCGCATCCAAGCTGTCCCGGCTGGAGAACGGACGCAGCCGGCCCGACCTCGCCGACGTACTGGACCTGCTGGACCTCTACGCGGTCAGCGGTCGCCGGCGGGAGGAGCTGGTCGCGGTCGCCCGGGACGCCGGCAACACCCGTGGCTGGCTGCGGTCGTACCCGGTGATGACCCAGCGCCAGCGCGGCTACGCCGAGCTGGAGTCGGGCTGTGCGGACATCCGGGAGTACGCCTACGCGATCATCCCGGGCCTGCTGCAGACGCCGGGGTACGCCCGCGTGCGCATCCTGTCGTCTGGTCCGCTGCAGCCGGCCGACGGGCACAACCCCGAGACCGAGGTGGCGGCCCGGCTGGCCCGGCAGGCGATCCTGACCCGCTCGGTCGACCCGCCGCGCTACCAGGTGGTGCTGGAGGAGTCCGCGCTGACCGGCCGGGCGGGTCCGCCGGATGTCCTGCACGAGCAGCTGAGCCACCTCTGCCGCCTGGCCGAGCTGCCCAACGTGAGCCTTCAGGTGCTGCCGCGCGACGCAACGATCGCGGAGTGGTACCTGCCGCACACACCGTTCTCGATCTACCGGTTCGCCGACCCGGGCGACCCGGAGACGGTCGCCGTGGAGGGCCTCGCCAGCGACCTGGTGACGAACGAGAAGGCAGACGTGAGCCGCTACACGCTGGTCTTCGAGTGGCTGCGCGCGGCGGCCCTGCCGCCGGCGGACTCCTATACCTGGCTGACAGAGAAGGCCGCGGCCTTCCTCCGTCAGGCCAGCTGACCGAGCAGGCTGCGGCCTTCCGCCCCCAGGCCAGCTGACCGAGCAGGCTGCGGCCTTCCGCCGCCAGGCCAGCTGAGCTTTCGTCGCGCTCCCGCGATCCGGGCTGGACCACCCAGCAAAAGATCCACTCCACCGAGTCGGTAGAGCATCGCCAGCCGGTTGCCCGTACCAACATCAACCAAACGGACAGTGAACACATTGACGGCACATGAATTTCTTGCGCGGTGCAACCCCCGTAACGGACGATGAGGTCCAGCCGATGGAAGTTTCACCAGTGGACTTTTACGTCACGCTCCGTCAGCTGACCCCGACGGCCTTCGGAGACCCGCATGCGGTACCTCATTGTTCGTACCGACGTCCGCCCCTTCGCCGCGGACGAGCTGGAGTCAGCCTGGCAGTGCGGCTTGCAGGTCCGCGACGAGAGAACCACGCCGGAGCACCGCCGGCAGACCATGTTCGCCGAGAACCGTGACGCCGCGTTCCACCTCGCTCGGGCACTCGCCGCAGTGGGCTCGGTCCGCGCCGGCCGGCAGCGGGTGAAGGTGGTCCGGCTGGGTGAGCCTGAGCGCCACCGGCACAGCCGCAACCACCCATAGGTCCGGCATCGTCGCAGGTCCGCAGCTGTCAGCACCGTCTGCCGATCAGTCTCGTCTGTGGGTCAGCCTCGTCTGTGGGTCAGCCTCGTCGGGTCAGCATCGTCTGCGGTCAGCATCGCCCGGCGTGCCATGTCGCGATCAGGAAGCTTGCGATCGAGGCGGGCGTGGACAAGGCGAACCCGGCCGCGTCCCCGGCCAGCCCCGCCGCGATCTCCCGGCGGGTGAACCAGCGGGCGTCAGCGATCTCCGTCGGGTCCAGGCGCAGCGGCTCCGCCGGGTCGGCGCGGGCCAGGAACCCCAGCATCAGCGAGGCCGGGAACGGCCAGGCCTGGCTGGCGACGTACTGGATACCGGTGACCCGTACCCCGACCTCCTCGGCCACCTCCCGGACCACCGCCGCCTCCGCCGACTCGCCCGCCTCGACAAAGCCGGCCAGGCACGAGTAGCGGCGCCGGCCCCCGCTGGTCCACGCGGACGCGTGCCCGAGCAGGCAGCGTCCGTCCGGGCCGGCGACGCCGTCGTGCACCAGCACGATCACCGCAGGGTCGGTCCGCGGCCACAACAGCTCACCGCCGTCATCGGTACGGACCCAGCCGCCCTCGGTCGGCGTGGTCGGCCGTCCGGTCTGCGGGGAGTAGGGGTACCGCGCGTGCCAGTGCCCGAGCGCCACGGCGGACACGGCAAGCCCGGCATGCGCGTCGGTGAGCAGGTGCGCCACCTCGCGCAGGGTCACCGCCCGGGCGCCTGCGTCAGCCGCACCGCTAGCAACAGCCGCGCCACCGGGACTGTCCACACCGCCGGAGCTACCCGCACCGCCGGAGCTACCAGAACCACCAGAGCTGACCGCATCGCCAGAGCTGACCACACCGCCGGAGGTGCCGGCGCTGCCGGGCAGCGGCGCGACCACCGCGAAGTACGGCGTCCCCGCACTGTCCTCACCGAGGAACAGCCGGTTGCCGGCTGGCGCGTGCTCCGCGCCCAGCAGCACCAGCTCGCTTCCCTGCACCAGGAACCGCCCCCCGGCCACAATGTCGACCACGAGGATCCGGGCCCGCTCGAACGCGTGCGCCAGCCACTGCTCGTCGGTACGGCGATGGGCCGCCCGGTCCACTGTGGAGCGGGCCAGCGGCGGCATCGGGCAGCTGCCGGACGGGTCGGCAGCTGCCTGCTCCCGGGCGACGGCTGCCTGCTCCCGGGCGACGGCGGGCCGCCCGGCGACGGCGGGTCGCGGCGGCCCCAGGCTGGTCACGCCGCGAGAACCTCGTCCACTGTGGTCCGCTCGACCGGAGTGAGCGTGGTCAACGCGGCCTCCATCCGGTCGGCGTCGCCGAGCACGACCGTCAGCGCCCGCGCCGGAGCCAGGTACCGTGCGGCCACCGCCGCGACATCGTCCACGGTCGCCGCGCCCAGCCGGGCGGCGTGGTCGACGAGGTACTCCAGGCGCAGCCCGAAGCCGGCGTACGTGCTGGCCAGGTTGGCGAGCCCGGCCTGCGTCGACATGCCCAGCTGGAGGGTGCCGAGCGCGTACTGGCGGGCCTGCTCCAGCTCCTGCTCGCCCGGTGGCGAGGTGGCGATCCGGCCGAGCTCGTAGATCGTCTCGAGCAGGGCCGGGCCGGTCACCTCGGTCGCCACGTCGGTGGAGAGCACCAGCGACGAGCCGGCCTGGGAGTGCTCGATGAACGAGTGCGGGCTGTACGTGTACCCCTTGTCCTCGCGGATGTTCTCCACCCAGCGGGAGGAGAAGTAGCCACCGAAGATCAGGTTCGCCAGCTGGAGGGCCGCGTGGTCGGGGTGCCGGCGCTCGACCGCGGAGAGGGTCATCCGCAGCGACGACTGCACCGACTCGGGCCGGTGCACCAGCGTCACCGGGCCGAGGCGCGGCTGCGGCACCGGTGGCACCGCGTCATCCTTGCCCGGGCCGTCCCAGCCGGCCAGCGCCTGCTCAGCCGCGTCCAGCGCCTGCTCGGTCTCCACGTCACCGACCAGGACCAGGTGGGCGCCGACGGGGTGGATCCGGTCGGCGTGCAGCGCGCGCAGCGCCGCCGGGGTCACCGCGTGCACCTGCGGCACGGTCGGGGTCTGCACCGAGTACGGGTGGTCGCCGTACCGCCGCCGCAGCAGCGCGACGCGGGCCAGGTGCGACGGCTGGCTCTGGGCGATCTGGATGCGTTCGGCCAGCCGGTCCCGCTCGGTGGCGACCTCCTCCTCCGGGTACGTCGCGTCGGTGAGCACCTCGGCGAGGATGGCGAGCATCCGGTCCAGCCCGGAGGCGAGAGAGTTGCCGCCGACCAGCAACCGGTCCGGGTCGACCCCAGCGCCCAGCGCCCCACCCACGCTCTGCAGCTGCGCCGCAATGTCTACAGTGGACAGGTTGGACGTGCCGGAGAACAGCGTCTGCGACAGCAGCGAGGAGCTGGCGAGGTAGGAGGTGCGCAGCGTCGCCGCGCCGAACGGCACGCGCAGCCGCAGCTCCACCAGCGGGACCGCGGGGCGCCGGATCGCCAGCACGGTCAGCCCGTTGGCGAGGGTGCGCTCGGCCGTCCTCGGCACCGCGAAGACACCGGCCGGGCGCAGGTCAGGAACGGCGACGGTCACTGCGTACCCCCAAGTCCCGGAACCACCTCGATGAGTGCGCGCCGGTCCGGCCGCAGCGTTGCGGCGGCGGCCCGGACCTGTTCCTCGGTCACCTGCGCGATCAGCGCGGGCAGCTCGTTGAGCAGCTGTGCCCCGGTCAAGGAGGGGCGCTGCTGCTCCAGCACCGCCATGCGCAGCGCCCGGCCGAGCACGGCGTCGGTGTCGCGCAGCAGGTGGGTCGCCATGCGGGCCTGGGTCCGAGCCAGCTCACCCGCCTCGAGCCCGTCCGCCACCAGCCGAGCGCACTCCTCGTCGACGGTGCTCAGGACCCTCTCCATGTCACCGTCCGCTGGGGTCTGGACCTGCAACAGGAACGCGGTCGGGTCGCGCACCTCGTAGGGCTCGCCCATGAACCCGATGTAGGTGCCGACGTTCGTCACCGAGCGGTCGCTGAGCACCAGGCGTCGCACCAGCCGGGAGGCGTCCCCGTCGGTGAGCACCTCGGCCAGCACCACGTACGGCAGGTAGGCGGCGAAGTCGCCGACCGGGTCAGGCACCCGCCAGCCCGCGCAGAAGGCTGGCAGCGGCGCCAGCTTGTCCACGTAGCTGTGCCGCTGCTCGCCGGCGAGGTCCGGCTCGGTGAAGTCGGGCCGCTCCGGCGCCGGCCGCGCGGGCACGTCGCCGAAGTGCCGCTCCACCAGGGACACGGTCTCGGTGACGTCGATGTCGCCGGCCACCGCCAGCACCGCGTTGCCGCAGGCGTAGTACCGGTCGAAGAACTCCTCGGCGTCGGTGAGGGTGGCCGCGTCGAGGTCGTCGAAGGAGCCGTAGCCGTCGTGCGCGTTGGGGAACGTGGCGAACATGACCGGCGGCAGGTTGAGCCAGGGGAAGCCGCCGTACGGCTTGTTCAGCACGTTGACCCGGATCTCCTCCTTGACCACGTCGACCTGGTTGCGCAGGTTCTCCTCGGTCAGCCGGGGGCCGCGCATGCGGTCGGCCTCCAGGAACAGCGCCCGCTCCAGCGCGGCTGACGGCAGCGTCTCGTAGTAGTCGGTGTAGTCCAGGTGGGTCGAGCCGTTGAAGGTGCCCCCGGACCCCTGCACGTAGCGGAAGTGGGCGAGCTTCTCCAGGTTGGCCGAGCCCTGGAACATCAGGTGCTCGAAGAGGTGCGCGAAGCCGGTGCGTCCCACCGGCTCGGAGCGGATGCCGACGTCGTAGACGACCGCCACCCCGATCACCGGTGCGCTGCGGTCGGGGGCGAGGACCACGCGTAGCCCGTTCGGCAGGGTGAGCCGCTCGATCGGGTACCGGGTGGCAGGGATCATGGGAGGGGCTGTCCGGGACACGCTGCGACCCTAGCGCGAGCCCGGATCACCCGGGCTCGCGGCCGGGGCGGTGACCCGGCGCGCCGGACCCGGCCAGCCCCGGCCGGCGGCTCAACGCCCCCCGGCGCTGCCCGGTGGCTCCCCGCCCGGCGCCGGACGGCGGCCCAGCGCCAAGAACGCCAACGCGGCGAGGAAGGCCAGCAGTGGCACCGCGACCAGCCAGCGCCGCCAGTCGCCCGAGTCGAAGGCCGGGCGCGCCACCGGCTTCGCGCCGGGCGCGCCACCCGCGGGGACGGGCGAGGCGGTGCCGGTGGGGGCGATGGCCTGGCCGGTCGCGCTCGGCGACGGGCTGGGAGGAGCCACGGGTACGGCCGCCGTCAGCGCCTGGACCAGGTTCAGCACGCCGCTGCCGTACTCCTCGTCCGGCCCTGGCCGGCCCCGGTCGGTGGCGGTGCGGGTCAGCCGCTGGACCACCGCCGGGCCGGCCAGGTTGGGGTGGCGGGCCCGGACCAGGGCGACCGCACCGGCCACCACGCCGGCCGCGCCGGTGCTGGACTCGATCCGGTAGCCGCCCCGGCTGTCGGTGGTCACCAGGTCCGTCCCTGGCGCGGCGAGGGTGGGCGGGTTGCCCGGCTTGACGGTCACCCGCCCTTCCCGGTCCAGCGGGGCCACCGCGACCACGCCCGGGTACGCGGCCGGCCACGGCAGGAACGCCTCGCCCGGCCGGCCGACGGCGGGTGCCACGACCACGACATCGGCCCGGGTCGCCGCGGCCACCGCCTGCTCCAGGCGCGGGCTGCCGGGCAGGCCGCGGCCCACGCAGATCACCTTCGCCCCGCCGGCCACGGCGAGGTCGATGCCGTCGGCGAGCACGTCCGGGTCGCCGTACTGGCCGGGGCGGGTGGTGATGACCACGGGCAGGATCCGCGCTCCGGGCGCCAGGCCGAGCACGCCGTCCGGGCCGACGACCGGGCCGGTCCCCGGGCGGGGGCTGGCCGGAACGGCGCCGCCGTGCCCGTGCCCGGCGACCAGGCCGGCGAGCGCGGTGCCCCGGCCGTCCACATCGGACTGCGTGAGGGAGTCCGGGACCCGGGTGGCGTCCACCGCCGGGAGCCCGGTGCCGGCGAGGTCGGGGTGGGTCGCGTCAAGACCCGAGTCGACGACCGCCACCGTCACGCCTGTACCCTGGCTGGTCCGGTGTGCCGCGGCGACGTCGAGGAAGCCGAGGTGCCACTGGGCGTCGCGGATGCCGTCGGCGTAGGCGGGTGGGACCGCCGCGAAGAGCAGCAGCGCCGTCGCACCGGCCGTGAACGCGGCCCGACCCCTCATCGCCATCCCTCCTCCGCTACGACCTCGCTGGTCGCGGGCTGGTTCAGGGTAACGGCAGGGGCGTCAGGGCACCTGGACCGAGGCGAGTGCGTCGTCGACCACCCAGTCCAGGTGACTATGCGTGCTCGGGATCGACACGTAGAAGACCGCCGCGTCCGGTCGCCCCACGTCGATGAGCGCCACGGCCACCAGCTCGCTGGTGGCTTTCAGGTCGGGCTGCGAGAAGTGCAGGCGGAACTTGGACACCCAGGCCGGCCGGCCGCCCAAGGTGCTGCGCTCGTCCCGGAGCAGCTCCATGCGGTTGGGCTGCGGGTAGTACTCGGCCCGGACGTCGGCGGCCACCTGCCGCCCGGTGCAGGCCAGGTCGATGACGAGCGCGTCGTTGACGGTCGCGGGCACGGACGCGGACAGGATCGAGGCGTGGTACGTGCCCCTGGAGTAGACCTCGGTGACGAAGTGCTGCCCGACCGTGTACGACACCTCCAGCGTCCCGGCGGTCCACCGCTCCCGCCAGGGCACCCACGGTTCGCCGTACCGGCGGTAGGAGATGCCGGCCGTGGCGTCGATCGTGCGCCCGCTGGTCGGTGCCGGCGCGGCCCTGGTGGGGCCGGGCGAGGCCGGTGGCGGGGCCGCGGTGGGGCCGGGTGGGGCGGATGGCGGCGGCGCGGACGGCGGGTCAGGCGAGGCCGGCTGACCGGGTGCCCCGCTCGGCGGCGGGCACAGCTGTGCCAGTGGTGGCCGGTCGTCCGGTGGTGGCTGGTAACGGCGGCGCAGCGGGTTGTCCGCGCCGCCCAGCACGACGAGCAGTAGAGTGACCACCCCGACCAGCGCCACCCCGGCGGCTGACCCGCCGAAGAGCAGGAGGGTACGCCGCTGCCGGCGCCGCAGGTCAGCCGGTGACGGCGGAGGCGGCGGCGCAAACGGGTCGATGACCGGCTCGGGTGTGGCGCCGAGCCGGGTGACCGCGCCCGAGCGGTGTGGCGGCGTGGGCCCGGAATGCGGGCCGGGTCTGGTCTCCATCCCGCCCTCCAGTGAACACCATGCGGGTGGCCAGCGGACACGGCCCGCGGCTCAGCCGCGGACGAGCAGTAGGGAGCACGGCCCGCGGCTCAGCCGCGGACGAGCTAGGGACACGGCCCGCGGCTCAGCTTTTGGGCGCGGGTCCATCGGGCTGCTCGATCCGGACCACGGCCGGTGGGGCGGCGCCCACGTGCCACGGCGCCAAGGCAGCGGTGGCCGCCAGCAGCACCCCGGCGAGAGCCAGGACGAGCACGACCATGATCTCGCGTAGCCCTCCGGCGCCCATGTGTCGCACCCCCTCCCGAGCCGCCGCAACCCGGCCGGCCGCGGCTGTCCATCCCCCACGCTCAGGATCGGTGACCCGCGCGCGCCCCGTACCCCTGTTGTCGGATGACGGTCAGACACCGCCCGTCACTGGTCCCCTTCGGGCAGGGCCATGACCAGCGCGGCCAGGCCCGCCTCGTCAAGCAGGTCCGCCGGGCGTACCGTGACGCCCTCGCGGACGTAGTGGAAGGCCGCCCGGACCTGCTCCACCGGGACCCCGGCAAGCGCGGCCCAGGCCAACCGGTACGCGGCCAGCTGCACCGCGGCGGCCTCGGCGGCCGGGCCGGCCGGTGGCCGCCCGGTCTTCCAGTCGACCACGTCATACCCTCCGGCCGGGTCGGCGAAGACCGCGTCGATGCGCCCCCGCAGGACCGTGCCGGCGACCACCGTCGCAAAGGGAACCTCGGTACGCACGGGCGTCCGGTCGGCCCACTCGCTGGCCAGGAACCGCTCCTGCAGCTCGACCAGCACGGCGTCGGGCGCGGCGTCCTCGTCGGCGGCTCCCGGCAGCTCGTCGATGTCCAGCAGCTGGTCCGCCCCGAACCGCTGCTCCAGCCAGCGGTGGAACGCGGTGCCCCGGCGGGCGTGGGGGTCCGGCGCGGCGGGCAACGGGCGGCGCAGGGTACGGGCCAGCGCCTGCGGGTCGCGGCGCAAGGTCACCAGCTGCGAGACGGACAGGTGCGCCGGCAGGGTCACCGAGAGGACCCCGTCACCCGCGCGACGCCGGGCGCGCTCGGCGAGCAGCAGGTCCACCTCGTACGCCCAGCGCGCCAGCCTGTCGTCGGCGGACGATACGCCGTCATCGGACGATGCGCCGTCATCGGAGGATCCGTCCTCCGCGAGGGATGCATCCTCGGCCGGGAGTGCATCCTCGGCCAGGGATGCGTCCCCGGTCGGGGGTGCGTCGTCAGCGCCGGGCGGGTGGCGCCCGGCCAGCGCGGCCCGTACCAGCGCGGCGCCTTCGGCAACCGCGCCCCGCCGCTCCCCGAGCGGGTCACCGGGCCATACCGCCCTGGCCAGGTGCGCCGCAGTGGGGTTGGCCTCGTCCTCGGCCGGCGGGTCCGCCCACCCGTCAACCGCACCGGCGCCGGCCCGGCACCGCTGGTGGATCTCGCGCAGGAACGGCGACGGGCCGCGCGGGCGCAGCACCCCCTCCGCCCACCAGTAGCCCGAGCAGAGCAGCAGCCGGCGGGCCCGGGTCACCGCGACGTACGCCAGCCGGCGCTCCTCCCGGCCGTCGTGCTCGCGCCAGCGCTCCTCGAACGCGGTGCGCGCCTGGTTCACCGCCCGCTGGTCGGCGGCCCCGGCCAGGTCCAGCGCCGGCAGCTCGGCCGCGTCCCCGCGCAGCGGGAACGGCAGCACGCCCAGCCCGCGCAGCCAGTGGTCGGATCCGGTCCCGGTGGCCGGCCACTCCCGGCCGGTCAGCCCGGCGACCGCTACCACGTCCCACTCCAGCCCCTTTGCGGCGTGCGCGGTCAGCACCTGCACCGCCCCCTCGACCACCTCCACCTCGCCGGGCGCGAGGCCCCGCTCCTCGTCCTCGGCCGCGGCGAGGAACGCGAGGAACGCGGAGACCGTGCCACCCTCCGACTCGGTGCTGAACCGGGCGGCCACCGCGCCGAGCGCGTCCAGGTGGCCACGGGCCAGGCCGGCGTCCCCGGCCCGGGTGGCCACCTCGACCTCCAGCCCGGTGACCCGCTCGATGTCCGCGACCAGGTCGGGCAGCGGCTGGTCCAGCCGCGTGCGCAGCGCGCGCAGCTCGTCGCGCAGGGCACCGAACCGCCGGTACGCCCGCGGTGAGTACTGCTCCGGCGCACCGAGGTCGTCCAGCGCCTCGACGAGCGTGGCCTCGTCGAGGCGGTCCACGACCACCTCCCGCTCGCGCTGGCCGGCGCGCTCCCGGGCCAGCACCTTGGCCCGGCGGTGCAGCGCCACCAGGTCCCGGGGTCCGATCCGCCAGCGCGGCCCGGTCAGCAGCCGCAGCAGCGCCGCACCCTGTGCCGGGTCGGCCAGGACCTGCATGGTCGCCACCACATCGCGCACCTCGGGGGTGTCGAGCAGGCCGCCGAGGCCGACCACCTCGACCGGCAGCCCCTGGGTACGCAGCGCGGCGGCGATGGTCGCGATCTGCTTGCGGGTGCGCACCAGCACCGCGGTGGTCGGCCGGCGCGCCGGCGGGATCTCGGCGATCGGCGCGCCGGGCTCGACGCCGGCCTCCTCGCGCCAGGCCCGGGCGATCCGGCCGGCGACCCACGCCGCCTCGTCGCGGTAGGTCCGTAGCAGCGCGCAGTGGACCGTACGGGCCGACCCGACCGGGCGGGCCACCCGGGCCGCGGGCACCAGGCGGGCCACCTGGGCGCCGGCCTCGCGCAGCGGCCCCGAGAGGGCGTTGGCGACATCCAGGATCTCCGCGCGGTTGCGCCAGCTCGTGCTCAGCGTCGCCACCCGCGCCGCCGCCCCGCTGGCGAGGGGGAAGTCCACCGGGAACCGGCGCAGCGTGCCGGCGCTCGCGCCGCGCCAGCCGTAGATGGACTGGCACGGGTCGCCGACCGCGGTCACCGGGTGGCCCCCGCCGAACAACGCCCGCAGCAGCACCACCTGGGCGTGGCTGGTGTCCTGGTACTCGTCGAGCAGGACCACCCGGGACCGGTCCCGCTCGATCGCCCCGACCTCGGGATGGTCGCCGGCGACCCGGGCGGCCCGGGCCAGCTGGTCGCCGAAGTCCATCGCCTCCAGCAGGCGCTTGCGCTCGCCGTACGCCCGCACGATCGGCAGCAGCGCCAGCCGGGCCCGCTGCCGGTCCAGGAGGGTACGCACGTCCGCGTACACCCGGCCGGGCCGGCCCTGCACCTGCGCGTGGAACCGGCCGGTCCAGGCGGCCAGCTCCTGCGGTGTGCGCAGGTGCTCGGCGAGCTCGGCGGCCAGGTGCAGCACCGCGTCGGTGACCGTGCTCACCGCGGCGTCCACATCGGACATGTCCCCGTCATAGCCGCGCACCACCGCGTCGGCCAGCTGCCAGCAGGCCGCCTCGGTGAGCAGCCGGACCGAGGGCTCGAACCCACAGCGCAGCCCGTGCTCGGTGACGATGCGGGCGGCGTACGAGTGGTAGGTGGCGACGGTCGGCTCCCCGGTGAGCATCTCGTCCCGGCCGAGCCGGCGGACCAGCTGGCCCAGCCGTACCCGGATGCGGTGGGCCAGCTCCCCGGCTGCCTTGCGGGTGAAGGTCAGCCCCAGCACCTGCTCCGGGCGGACGTACCCGTTGGCCACCAGCCACACCACGCGGGCCGCCATGGTCTCGGTCTTGCCCGAGCCGGCCCCGGCCACCACGAGCAGCGGGGCGACCGGCGCGCAGATGATGCGCGCCTGCTCCTCGGTGGGCCGGGGCAGCCGCAGCAGCGCGGCGACCTCTGCCGGGGTGAAGCGGGGGCCGGCCAGCGCCACCGGGCGGGCCGGCAGGGTCCCGGTCACGGCCCGGCTCCCTTCGGCGGCTCCCCGTCCGGGGCGGCGCCGACCTCGGGCCGGCTCGGGCCAGCCGCAGTGCCGACCTCGGGCAGGCTCGGGCCAGCCGCGGCGCCGAGCTGCCGTCCCTTGCTGGAGACGGGGCAGGCGGTACGCACCGGGCAGCCGCGGCAGGTCGAGTTCGCCACCGCCTCGAAGGTCGACGCGGCCATGTTGCCGGCCGCCCGCCGGATCATCGTGCCGGCCCAGCCCGGGTCGGCGGCCTCGGCCAGGGGCGGCTGGCGCTGCTCCACGCCGGACTTGGCCAGGGAACCGAGCTGCACCAGCGCCGCGCCTCCGCTGGCCGTCCCGAGCTCGACAAAGGCACCCGCCTCCACCGCCGCCTGGTACGCGCCCAGCTGCGCGTGCGTGGCGACCTCCGCCGCGGTCGGCTTGGCCTTGCCGGTCTTCAGGTCGACCACGACGAGCCGGCCATCCTCGTCGATCTCCAGGCGGTCCACCCGGCCCTTTACCTCGACGCCCTCGCCGAGCTGGACCAGGAACTCGCGCTCGATCGCGACCAGCCGGCGGGGGTTCTCGGCCAGCCAGCCGACCAGCTTGTCGAGCATCTGGTCGGCGCGTACCCGCTCCCGGTCGGCCAGCCAGCGGGCGGCGAGCTCGATCGCGTCGAACCGGGCCGCGACATAGCCCGCCAGCTCGGCCCGGTCCACGCTGGCGTCGTGCGCGAGCATCGCCGCGGCGTGCACCAGGTTGCCGATGCCCTGCTGGGCCGTTGCCGGCGGCTCGCCGCCGTGCCGGCGCAGCAGCCACTGCAGGGCGCAGCGCAGGGCGCTCTCGACCCCGGACGGGGTGACCGTCACCGGCTCCCCGGCCTCGGCCAGGGGCCGGTCGTCGGAGAGCGCGGGCAGGCCCCACCACTCGTCCGGGTGGGCACCGCGCACCCCGGCCGCGGCCAGCCGGGCCAGCTGGCGGGCCGCGCCTTCGCGCCGGACCCGGCCGGCCGCCGGGTCGGTCACCACGACGCGCAGCTCGGCCACGAGCGCGGCCAGAGTCAGCGCCCGGGGCAGGTGGGTGGTCGGCCGGGCAGTGGGCAGGTCCTCCTCGGCGGACTCGCCGACCTCGTCCGCGCCGACCTCATCCGCGCCAGTCTCATCCGCGCCGATCTCGTCCAGGAACCGGCTCGGCTGCTCCTCCCCTTCGGCGCCGCCGGTGCTGCCGGAGGCGACCGCGGTGACCAGCAGCCGGCGGCGGGCCCGGGTCGCCGCGACGTAGAACAGCCGGCGCTCCTCGTCCAGCAGGGCCGCGGTCTGGCTCGCCGCGAACTGGCCGCGGGCGCCCGGCCCGACCGTCCCTCGACCGGCGACCGCGTCGACGAGGACCTCCGAGCCCAGGAGGCTGCCCCGCAGCCGCAGGTCCGGCCAGACCCCCTCCTGCACGCCCATGACCGCCACCACGTCCCACTCCAGCCCCTTTGCGGCGTGCGCGGTGAGGATCCGTACCGCGTCCCCCCGGTCGGCCACTGGCGCGAGCGAGTCGCCGGGCAGGTCCTGCCCGAGGACGTGGTCGAGGAACACCTCGGTCCGCGCGCCGGGCAGCCGGTCGGCGAAGCGGGCCGCCGCGTCGAAGAGGGCGACCACGGCGTCCAGGTCCCGGTCGGCAGCCTCGGCCCGGCGCTCCTCCGCGGTGCCGGGGCCGGCCGGCCGCAGGCTCACCGCGCCCCACCGGTCGGCGAGCCCGCTCGCGTGCCAGACCGCCCAGAGCACATCCTCCACAGTGGAGCCTGGGCGGGCCGCGGCGTCCCGTGCGGTGGCGACCAGCATCGCCACCGCCCGGGCCGGGGCGGCCCAGCGCCGCTCCACCGCGGCCAGCTCGGCCGGGTCCCGCAGCGCCTCCACCAGCAGGACCCCGGACGGGCGCCGGTCGCCGGCGGCCAGGGCCAGCGCGCGCAGCCCCTGCCGGAGCCGCCGCTCGGCCAGCGGGTCGGCCCCGCCCAGCGGCGAGTGCAGCAGCGCCACCGCCGCCTCCTCGTCGAGGCGGTCCGGCTCGATCGCACAGCGCAGCAGCAGAAGCAGGGCGGCGACCGCGGGCTGCGCGTGCAGCGGCAGGTCCTCGGCGTGCGTGACGGTCGGCACGTCGGCCTGGGCCAGGGCCCGCCGCACCCCGGCGAGCTGCCGGGTGGTGGAGCGCAGCAGCACGGCCATCCGCGACCAGGGCACGCCGTCGAGGAGATGCGCCTCGCGCAGCCGGTGCGCCACGTACGCCGCCTCGCCCGTCGCCGACCGGAACGTGCGTACCTCCAGCCCGGGCTCGACCCGCACCGGCCCGGCCGGCCGGGCAGCCGGCTGCCCGCCGGGCGGCGGCGGGCCGGGCGGGGGGCTCGGCTCGGCGGCGACCAGGGCTCGGTGCCGGACCGGGCCGCGCAGCCGGCGGGCGACCCGGCGGGTGGCCGAGACCAGCTCCGGCGTCGACCGGTAGCTGCGTAGCAGCGTCACCGTCGGCGCTGGGCCGCCGCCGGCCGCGCGGAACCGGTCGGGGAAGGCGAGCACGGCCGAGGGGTCCGCCCCACGGAAGGCGAACGTGGACGAGTCAGGGTCGGCGAAGGCCACCAGGCGGGCCCCGCCGCCAGCCACGAGCGCAAGCAGGTCCAGCTGCACCGGGTCGGTGTCGGCGAGGTCGTCGACGTAGACCATGGACAGCCGCTCCCGCTCGGCGGCCAGCCGGACCGGGTCATCGGTGAGCAGCGCGATGGCCGCCTGCACCAGCTCGGCGGGGTCGTAGCCGACCGAGCCCTTGGCTGCGGCGTCGCGCAGCGCAAGGACCTGCACGTACTGGTCGAGGAAGCGTGCTGCCGGCAGCCAGTCGGGCCGGCCCAGCCGGCGCCCGAGGCCGGCGAGGTCAGCGGCGCCGATGCCCCGCTCTGCCGCGCGTGCCAGCAGGTCCCGCAGCTGGCTCGCGAACGCCCGGGTCGGCAGCGCGGCACGCAGGGCCTCCAGCCAGCCGATGCCGTCGTCCTCGGCGTTGACCAGCTCACGGATCACCACGTCCTGCTCCGGGCCGGTGAGCAGGCGCGGCGGCGGCTCACCCAGCTCGGCCGCGGCCCGGCGGAGCAGGCCGAACGCGTACGCATGGAAGGTGCGCACCAGCGGCTCGGCCGTGGTCCGCGACGCCCCGGCCGCGATCCGCGCCTCAACCGCGTCACGCAGCCGGCCGGCGGCCCGCCGGTTGAACGCCAGCACCAGGATCCGCGGTGGCCCCATCCCACCGGCCACCCGGGCCGCCACGGCCTCCACGAGCGTGGCGGTCTTGCCGGTGCCCGGGCCGCCGAGCACGAGGAGCGGCCCGTCGTCGTGCTGGACCACCCGGCGCTGCACGTCGTCGACCGGGAGCGGCACCGCCGCCGCAGCTGGTCGCCGCACCAGCCGCAGGGCCGGTCGCCGCGGGGAGGCGCTCACCGTCGTGGGCACGGGCCCTATCAGACCATGGGGGTACGACGGCCGTACTCACCCGTACCGGTAACCGGGTACGGCGTGAGGGCGGGGCCTGACGGCCCCGCCCTCACCTCTATGTTCGCCGACGGCTCAGATCAGCTTGACCGCCTCGGCGTAGTGGCACGCCGTCTGGTGTCCCTGACCTCGGTCGATCAGTGCAGGCACCTCGTTGACGCACTTCTGGCGCTCACCCTCGGACAGCTCCCGGGCGAACTTCGGGCAGCGGGTGCGGAACCGGCAGCCACTGGGTGGGCTCACCGGGCTGGGCACGTCGCCGGTGAGCAGGATCCGCTTGCGGGTGCGCTCCTTCTGCGGGTCCGGCAGCGGGATCGCCGAGATCAACGCCTGGGTGTAGGGGTGCGCCGCGGTCGTGAAGAGCTGCGTCACCGCCGCGGTCTCCACGATCCGGCCCAGGTACATGACGGCCACCCGGTCGGCGATGTGCCGCACAACGGACAGGTCGTGCGAGATGAACAGGTAGGACAGGCCCAGCTCCCCCTGCAGGTCCTCCAGCAGGTTGATGACCCCGGCCTGGATGGAGACGTCCAGCGCGGAGACCGGCTCGTCGAGGATCAGCACCTTCGGCCGCAGGGCCAGGGCACGGGCGACACCGATCCGCTGGCGCTGGCCGCCGGAGAACTCGTGCGAGTACCGGTTGCCGTGCTCGGGGTTGAGGCCGACGGTCCGCAGCAGCTCGCGCACCTTGCCCCGGCCGCCCTCCGACTTGCCGTAGAGCCCGTGGATGCGCAGCGGCTCCGCGATGATCTCGTTGACCGTCATGCGCGGGTCGAGCGAGGCGAACGGGTCCTGGAAGACGATCTGCAGGTCGCGCCGCAGCGGGCGCATCTGCCCGGGCGACAGCTTGGTGAGGTCCTTGCCGGCGTACTGCACGGACCCGGCCGTGGCGCGGACCAGGCTGAGCAACAGCCGGCCGGTCGTCGTCTTGCCGCAGCCGGACTCCCCCACCAGCCCGAGCGTCTCGTGATGCAACAGGTCGAACGACACGTCGCACACCGCGTGCACGTCGCCGATGCGGCGGCGCAGGAGGCCCCGGGAGCGCACCGGGAAGTGCTTCACCAGGTTCCGAACGCTGACGACCGGCTCATCACGGGTCGCCCCGCCTTCGGCCGCGGTGGCGTTGACCATGGCGGACGTCATGCCTGCACCTCCAGCTCGGCCGGGGCCTCCAGCTCGGTGGGCGTCACGGTGAACAGCTGGCCCGGCTTGGCGCCGATGAGCCGGTCATGGAAGTGGCAGGCGGCCCGGTGTCCGGCCGAGTCAGTCGGGGTGAGGTCGGGCTCGACCTCCTCACAGACCTCCTGCGCCAACGGGCAGCGTGGGGTGAACGGGCAGCCGGCCGGCAGGTTCACCAGGGACGGGGGGGCCCCGACGATAGGCGTGAGCTTCTCCCGACCCTCCTCGTCGAGCCGGGGCAGGCTGCCGAGCAAACCCAACGAGTACGGCATCCGGGGCCGGTAGAACACGTCGTCCACGGTGCCGGACTCCACCAGCTTGCCGGCGTACATGACGCAGATCCGGTCCGCGTGCCCGGCGATGATGCCGAGGTCGTGCGTGATCAGCACCAGCGCCGCCCCGGTCTCCTCGCGGGCCGCCTCCAGCGCCTCCAGCACCTGAGCCTGCACGGTCACGTCGAGCGCCGTGGTCGGCTCGTCCGCGATCATCACGTCGGGGTTGTTCGCCATCGCGATCGCGATCACGACCCGCTGCCGCATACCTCCGGAGAGCTCGTGCGGGTACGCGTGCACCCGCTGCTCCGGGTACGGGATCCCGACGATGCCCAGCAGCTCGACCGCGCGGTCGAGCGCTGCCTTCTTGGAGACGTCGTGGTGCGCGAGCACCGCCTCGCTGAGCTGGTAACCCACCCGGTAGACCGGGTTCAGCGAGGTCAGCGGGTCCTGGAAGATCATCGCGATCTTGTTGCCGCGGATCTTTGCGTACTGGTCCTCGGTCCGGCCCAGCAGCTCCTCGCCCTGCAGCCGCACCGACCCGGTGATCTGCGCGGTCTTGGGCAGCAGCCCGAGCACGGCGAGCGAGGTGACCGACTTGCCAGAGCCGGACTCGCCCACGATGCCGAGCGACTCGCCGCGGCGCAGCTGGTAGCTGACCCCCCGGACGGCCTGGACCAGACCGTCGTCGGTGGGGAACCCGACCGTGAGGTTCTCCACGTCCAGGAGCACGTCGGAGCCGGTCGGCACTCGGTCGAGCTGGATGTCGGTCATCGGCGCTGCCTCGTCTGTCTGGGGTCGAGCGCGTCGCGCAGGCCATCGCCGATGAAGTTGATGGTCAGGGCGATCGCGATGATCGTAAGACCGGGGAAGTAGAACAGCCAGGGTCGGGTGCCGACCGCCTCCTGGGACAGGTTGGTGAGCAGGCCGAGCGAGGTGTCCGGACCCTGGATGCCCAGGCCGATGAAGGACAGGCCGGCCTCGGCGAGGATCGCGCCGGCGATGTCGAGGGTCGCCTGCACGATCAGCACACCGGTCACGTTCGGGATCAGGTGCCGGAAGATCACCCGCGCGTCGGACGCGCCAAGAGCCCGCGCCGCCTCGATGAACTCCTGTTCGCGCAGCGAGAGGACGACGCCACGCACCACCCGGGCGTTGACCACCCAGCCGAAGCCGGCCAGGATCAGCGCCACCACCCACCAGGTGCCCCGCAGGTACTGGGTCAGCATGCCGGCCACCGCGATGACCGGCAGCGTGAGCATGACGTCCACGATCCGCATCATGACCATGTCAACCCGGCCGCCGAAGTAGCCGGCTATCGCCCCGTACGGCGCGCCGATGGCGGTGGAGAGCAACGCCACCAGGAAGGCCACGTTCAGCGACTGCTGCGCCCCGCGCATCACCCGGGAGAAGTAGTCGTGCCCGACCTCGTCCGTGCCCATCGGGTACTGCAGGGACGGCGCCGCGCTGCCGGGGCCCTCGAGCCAGTTGTACGCGCGCGGCCAGACCCGCTGCCCGAGGTAGGCCCACAGGATGATCAGCAACAGCACGACCAGGCTCACCACTGCCGCGCGGTGCCGCAGGAAGCGCGACAGCACGATCTGGAACTGGGTGCGTTCCTTGACCGTGAACTCACGCTCCGCACGGGCGGGAGGCTCGGCCGACGGAGCGGCTTTGGTCGACGCGTCACTCATAGCGGATCCTCGGGTCGAGCACGGCGTAGAGCAGGTCGGCGGCCAGGTTGCCCAGGATGACGAACAAACCAGCGACCAGCAGCCACCCCATTGTCACGTACCGGTCCTGGGCGACGACCGCGGTGACCAGCAGGTCGCCCATGCCGCGCCACTGGTAGACGGTCTCGGTGACCACGGCACCGCCCAGGATCGCGGCGATGCCCAGCGCGGTCAC
>Ga0075420_100001195_pt1 | contig 21872 bp, 19 predicted proteins | sample SoiMetdeltSBSDD4_FD_75296 | JGI IMG/M metagenome (GOLD analysis project Ga0075420, IMG submission 75296) | Bulk soil microbial communities from a Populus tree surrounding site in Tennessee, USA - Soil MetaG P. deltoides SBSDD4 | ecosystem: Environmental > Terrestrial > Soil > Tree plantation...
TGCTTGCATCGCACGGTTGTCGCCCTCTCCTACTCCGGTGCCCATCATGGCGCAACCCATGCCGGACATGATCGTCTTCACGTCGGCGAAGTCGAGGTTGATCAGCCCCGGTACCAGAATCAAGTCGGAGATACCCTGAATCGCCTGTCGCAGCACGTCATCCGCCAGCTCGAACGCATCGGTCAGCGACGTCTGCCGCTCGACGATGGCAAGCAGCCGCTCGTTCGGGATGGTGATAACGGTGTCGACGCACTCGCGCAGGGCGTCGAGTCCCTCCTCGCCATGGTGCGCGCGCTTCTTCCCTTCGAACTTGAACGGCTTGGTGACGACGGCAACGGTCAGCGCGCCGAGCTCGCTGGCCAGGCTCGCGATCACGGGGGCAGCGCCCGTGCCGGTACCGCCGCCGAGGCCGGCGGTCACAAAAATCATGTCGGCGCCGGCCAGCGCCTGAATGAGCGTGTCGGTGTCCTCGAGCGCCGCTTCACGGCCGATGTTCGGATCCGCGCCCGCCCCGAGCCCTTTCGTGAGCTTCTGACCGATCTGGATTTTGACGGCGGCTGGATTCTGTCCGAGCGCCTGGGCGTCGGTGTTCGCCACGATGAACTCGACGCCTTCGAGTCCATTGGCGACCATCCGGCTGACGGCGTTGCTCCCCCCGCCGCCCACGCCGATGACTTTGATCTTCGCGCCGAGCCGCGATTCGGGATCGAGCGTCAGCCGCAACCTGTCCGCGTCTTTGCCGCGGGAATCGCCTTGCCTCATGTCAACCTCCGTCAGAAAAACTCTTTGAACATGCCGCGCAGCCGTACCTTCATGCGGCCAAACGCTCCGGCGCCGGCGCGCGCCGGTTCCGGTGCCCGATTGCGATGTGCGTAGAGCAGCAGCCCGACCGGCGTTGCAAAGACCGGGGTGCTCACGTGGTCTGCCAGGCCGCCGACATCGACGGGACAGCCCCGCCGGACCGGCAGATCGAAAATTTGCTCGGCGATTTCCGGCATGCCTTCGAGAATCGATCCGCCGCCGGTGAGGACGATTCCCGAGTTGAGCGATTTCTCGTATCCCGCACGCCTGATTTCGTCCCAGACGAGATGGAAGATTTCTTCCGCTCGCGGCTGAAGAATCTCCGACAGAATCCGCCGCGCCATCAGGCGCGGCTTTCGTCCGCCGACGCTGGCGACCTCGATGGTGTCGTCCTCATCGACCATGGACGACAGTGCGCAGCCGTTCTTGCGCTTCAGCTTCTCGGCGTCAGGTATCGGGGTGCGGAGGCCCACAGCAATGTCGCTGGTGAAGTGCTCACCGCCTACGGCGACCACCGCCGTATGCCAGAGGCTCCCGCGCTCGAAGATCGCAACGTCCGCAGTGCCGCCGCCGATGTCAACGAGCGCGACACCGAGCTCCTTTTCGTCTTGTGCAAGCACGGCCTCGGCCGCCGCAAGCTGCTCGATGACGGTATCCACGACCGCAATTCCAGCCCGGTTTACGCACGCGATGATGTTTTGCGACGTGGACACCGCGCCGGTCACTACATGCACATTGACTTCGAGCCGCGCACCGGTCATCCCAATCGGGGCGCCGATGCCGTCCTGCTCGTCCACTACGAAGTCCTGCGGCAGTACGTGGAGAATTTCGCGTCCGGCGGGTAGCGCGACTGCCTTGGCCGCTTCGATTGCCCTCCGCACGTCGTCGCGCGAGATCTCGCGATTCTTCCCCGCGACGGCGATCACGCCGCGGCTGTTGAAACCCTTGACGTGCGGTCCTGAAAGCGCCAGGTGAACGGAATCGATCTCGACTCCCGCCATCAGCTCCGCTTCCTCGATGGCTTTCTTGATCGAATCTACGGCGGCGTCGAGATTGACGACCACGCCGCGCTTGATACCGCGCGACTCCGCTACACCGATTCCCACAATGTCCAGCGCGCCGTCGTCGAGGCTCTCGCCCACGACCGCGCACACGGTGGACGTGCCGACGTCGAGCCCGACCAGATAACGCTCTCTACGGCTCACGAACCCTCCCGGCCGCCGGCATGACCACCACGCGTTCCCCGAAACGCAGGTCCACGTACTGGATACGCGCCATCCTGTCGCGCAGCGTCGGTGCAAGATCCACGTACGACTGCAATCGATCGACGAACTCGTCGTCGCCAACGCGAATCATCGTGGGATCTCCCTTGAGCGTCACGACCGCATTGCGGACGTCGCTGACGTCCACCTCGGACACGCGAGCTGCCAGGTCGGGGCGCTGCCGCAAGGACGACAGAAAGCGCGCGGCAAGCGCCGCGCGGTTCTTGTCGATCGGCGCGGCGGACACGCGCGTACCGCCGGAGACGGACAGACCGTTGATGACCGGCAGGTCGAGCTCCGCGTGATGTGGCCCGAATTCGTCCATGATGTCGCCGACCTCGTCGATCAGAAACAGCGCGTCACCGACGTGTCCGATGCCCATCGGCAGGCGCTCTGAAACCACGACGTCGATTCCGCCTGGAAACACCCGCCGGAGCGCAGCATCCGCGACCCACGGCGACGCGAGGAGCTTCGTCCGCCACTCGTCCAGATCGACGAGCAGCATGTGCTGTCCCTCGAGCCCGTACAGCAGCGACAGCAGTTCACCGTCGGATAATCTCGCGTTCCCAGCAAGCGTGATCCGCGTGACCGTCAATATGTCGGACGACAACATCAGCGCCGCCCCGCGATATCCCGCATACACGGCACCGACGACGAGCAGCCCTGCGTATAGCAGACCCCGGCGCGAGACGAAGATCCTTCGTCCGCGGCGCGTCGTCGGGCTGACGTGAGCGCGCCGAAATCGCTTGTCCGTTGGCGCAGAAACCGCCATCAGTTGCTCGTCTCCCGTCGTTTCAGTGCTTCGATGAGACGCTTCGGCAACGTACCAATCGAGCCCGCTCCGAGCGTAATGACCGCGTCTCCGGCTCGAGCTGCCTTCAGCACCTCGGGCACGACGTCATCGATCCGCCGCGCGATGCGAACCGGCAACTCCGGTGCGGTCCTCTGGATCGACGCCGCAAGCGCCTCCACCGTGACACCCGCGATCGGGTCCTCGCCGGCGGGATAGACATCGGCGAGCACGATCTCGTCGGCCTCCTTCAGTGCCGGGCCAAATTCATCCATGAGCTGCTGCGTGCGTGTATACCGGTGCGGCTGGAAGGCAACGATTAGCCGCCGGGCAAGCGCGGTGCGAGCCGCGGCGAGGACTGCCGCAATCTCGGTCGGGTGGTGGGCGTAGTCATCCACCACAAGGACGCCGCCAGCTTCGCCGTACCGCTCGAACCGACGCTCGGGCGCCTCGAACACTCGAAGCGAGCCGGCGATCTCGTCGAACGGAACGCCGACCTGCGAAGCGACAGCGACAGCGGCCATCGCGTTCTGGAGGTTGTGGCGCCCGGGCAACGTGACCTCGAGCGTGCCAAGACGCTCGGGTGCGCCCTCGCGGCGTCGATGCACGACGCAGCGGCCCCCGAAGGTTCCAACCTCCACCTCGGTGGCAGCGAAATTGGCCAATGGGTTGGTGACGCCGTATGTCACGAGCCTTCGCCTGAACCGCGGCAACACCGGCACGAGGTGCGGGTCGTCAGCGCACGCGACGACGACGCCGTAGAAAGGAACCTTGTTCGCAAACTCCGCGAACGCCTGCTGAAGCTCCTCGAAGCTTCCGTAGCTCTCCATGTGCTCGCGATCGATGTTCGTAATCACCGCGATCGATGGCCACAGCATCAGAAACGACCGATCGCTCTCGTCGGCTTCAGCCACCATGTACTCACCGCGGCCGAGTCGCGCGTTGCTGCCAAACGCCCGCAACCTGCCACCAATGACAGCGTCCGGGTCCAGACCACCGCGGGCGAGTACGAATGCAATCATCGACGTGGTGGTCGTCTTGCCGTGGGCGCCGGCGACAGCGATCGAGAACCGCATGCGCATCAGCTCCGCCAGCATCTCCGCCCGTGGAATGACCGGGATGCCCCGTCGCATGGCCTCAGCGATCTCGGGGTTCGTGGGCCGCACGGCGGAAGACACCACCACGACGTCGGCGTCGCCGACATTGCGTTCGGCGTGTCCCTCGTACACTTTCACGCCGACACTCTGCTGAAGTCGTACAGTCAGTTCCGACCCTTTCACGTCCGAACCGCTCACCTCGTATCCGAGGTTCGCGAGCAGCTCGGCGATGCCGCTCATGCCCACCCCACCGATGCCCACAAAGTGAATTCGCCGGGTCTTACCGAGCAAAACGACGTTGCCTCAGTTCTTGCGTTCCAGGTACCAAGTTCCAGGTTCGGCGTCGGCCCAGAATCCGGAACCGTTCATGTCGCGTCGCCAGCAAGCGCAAGCACTCGATCGACGATGACTCGTGCCGCGTCCGGACGTGCGAGCCGACGCGCCGCCTCGCCGACCTGCCGCCGCTCTTCAGCGTTGTCTGCAAACGCAACGATCTCCGCTGCCAACCGATCCCCCGAGAGCTCGCGCTGATCCAACATGTGCGCGGCGCCCTGCCTGACCAGCGCAAGCGCGTTCTTGCGCTGGTGGTCGTCGGTCGCGGTCGGCAGCGGCACCAGGATGGCGGCCCTCCCTGCCGCTGTCAGCTCGGCGATCGTCGTCGCGCCCGCCCGGCAGACGACGAGATCGGCGGCTTTCATCTCCCTGTCCATCGCAAACAGGAACGGCTCGACGCGGGCTTCCAACCCGGCACGCCGGTAGCTGTCCCGGACCACTTCCAGATCGCGCTCTCCAGTCTGGTGCGTAATCGCCACTCGCGGTTCGGCAGCCAGGCGCGGCGCTGCCTCCACCATGGCCACGTTGATCGCGTGCGCGCCCTGAGAGCCGCCAAAAACTAGAACCCGCGCCGTCCGCGACGGCGAAACCGCGGAATCCTCATCGCGCCCGCGCGATGACTCGTCACCGTGATGCCCATACGCCCCCTCGTTCTGGAAGAACTCCGGCCTGACCGGATTGCCTGAGACGAACGCCTTGCTCCCGAAGAACCGAGCGCTTTCCTGGTAAGTAACTGCTGCGCCATCGACCACGCGCGCGAGCAGACGATTGGTCAGCCCTGGCATCGCGTTCTGCTCGATCAGCAGCGTCGGGATGCCACGAAGCGCTGCGATGAGAACGACCGGACCCGAGCTGTAGCCTCCGACGCCAATCACCACGGAAGGACGCCGCTGCGTCACGACGTTCCAGGCATCGGCTGCGCTCATGGGCAACAGGGCGAGGCCCCGAATGAGCGGCCCAATGGCTTTGCCTTTCAGGCCTGCGCTGCGTATCACGTCGAGGGGAAATCCTTCGCGCGGGATCACCCGCGCCTCGAGCCCTGCGGCAGTCCCCACGAAGGCAACCTGTGCGTCGGGCAGACGTGCCGCGATCTCGCGAGCGACCGCAATCCCCGGATACAGATGCCCTCCGGTTCCTCCACCCGCAATCAGCACCGACAAAGGCATCGTCGGCACTCACGCGTGAGCCGTCTCGTGTTGTGAGATGTTCAGCAACACGCCCATCCCGACCAGACTCACGACGAGGGACGATCCGCCGGCGCTCACCAGAGGGAGCGGAATACCCTTGGTCGGCATCAAGCCGAGGACCACGCTCATGTTCACGAATGCCTGCACCACGATCATGACGGTCATGCCAAGCGCCACGAAGGCCCCGAACGCGTCCTGCGCGCGCAGGGTGATGCGCAGACCGCGCCACGCGATCAGGCAGAAGCACACGAGCGTCGTCGTAGCGCCGATGAGGCCGAGCTCCTCGCCGATGACCGCATAGATGAAGTCCGTGTGCGGCTCCGGCAGGTAGAACAGCTTCTGGACGCCCGCCATCAACCCCCGCCCGAACACTCCTCCTGTGCCTACTGCAATGAGCGACTGGATGATCTGGAAACCGTCGCCTAACGGATCCGCCCAGGGATCCCAGAACGCGAGCAGTCGCCGCCGGCGGTACGGCGCGCTGACGAGGACGACGTAAATTGCAGGGAGCACCACGAGCAGAGTGCCGATCAGGTATCGGTAGTGCAGGCCGGCGGCGAATATCATCGCGGCGACGATCAGCACCAGCGCCATCGCCGTGCCGAAATCGGGTTCGAGCAGAATCAGCGCCACCATAGGGCCGACGACAATCGCGACTGGGAGCAGGGAATATGAAAGTTCGTCGATGCGGTGCATCCTCCGCTCGAGAATCAGCGCCGTAAAGAACACACAGACGATCTTGGCGAACTCGGACGGCTGGATGCCGAGGCCTCCGATGCCGAGCCAGCGACGGGTGCCGTTCACCGGAGCGCTGAACAGCACGCCGAGCAGAGTCAGCCCAACGACTCCGATGAGCACCCAGATGAAGGTATCGTTGCGATAGGTGCGGTAATCCACGTGCATCGCCACCCACAGCGCGGCGATACCGAGAACGACCCACATGACCTGCCTGATGACGAACAGGTACGGCTGCTGGAATCGCTCGAGCGCGACGAGGGCGGAGGCGCTGTAGACCATGATGATGCTCGCGAAGACGAGCAGCAACGTCGCCGTGAACATCACTCTGTCAGCCTTGAGCTTTCGCGCCATCTGAAATGCCTACCCGATCCCCGATCCCCGATCCCCGATCCCCGATCCCCGACCCCTGAGGCTAAGGTTTTCCCCGCGCCCGACCGAAATGAAGGGTGCACCGCGGATCGATTAAGATCACGATCCCGCGAGGCGGACCTCAGGGTCCGCCGGAGTAAAGCGGTCAGCAGTCATCAGTCGGCCCGTGGAAGGGACACCGACCTCGCAGACCGGGGTAGCCTGCGTTCCCAGCGGCTGGCTCCTCTCCGCGCCGAACCGACTGACGACTGCTCACCGCTCACTCCATCCGTAGTTTCAGCCGCGCGACTTCCTCCTTGAACGTGTTCCCACGCTCGGCGTAGTCCCGAAACCAATCGAAGCTCGCGCACGCCGGCGCCAGCAGTACAACGCCTCCCGCGCCGGCCGCCGCGTAACCAAGCTCGACCGCCTCGCGCATCGACGCGGCATCGATCACCGGCACCACTCCGTCCAGCGCCTGGTGAATACGAGGCGTTGCCTCTCCAATCGCAATGACGGCGGTGCCCGAGGCCGCCAGCGGCTCGCGAAGCTGCGTGAGGTCTCCGCCCTTGAAGCGGCCGCCAACGATGGCGACCACACCGCGTGGAAAGCTTTCGATGGATCGCCGTGCCGCCTCGACGTTCGTGGCCTTGGAGTCGTTGACGAAGCGAACGCCACGCACCTCGCCCGCCGGCTCCATCGTGTGCTCCAGACCTCGAAAGCCCTGCAGTGCTTCCGCCATCGCCTGCGGTGGGCAACCGGCCAGCGACGCGGCTGCACTCGCAGCCAGGACGTTGTGCAGCATGTGGCGACCGGTGAGCTCCACCGCCGCGAGCCGGAACAGGCGTTCCGTACCCGTAGCCGTCCGCCTGACGATCCATTCCTCGTCGACGACAAAGCCGTCCGATATTCGTCCGGACAGCGAGAACAGCTCCTTCCGTGCGGCGATGACTCGGCTGTGTGCCATCACCGCAGGGTCGTCGGCGTTGACGACAGCCCAATCGTCCTGGGTCTGGTGGGCAAAGATGCGCGCCTTGGCCGCGGCGTAGGACTCGACGGTCGGATGTCGATCCAGGTGATCGTCCGCGAAGTTGAGCCACACCGCGATCCAGGGACGAAACGTCGATGTCGCCTCGAGCTGAAAGCTACTCGTTTCCACGACGTGCACGGTTTCCGGTGTCGATGCCTCAACCTGTGCGCTGAGTGGCACCCCTATGTTGCCGCCCACGAGAGTCGTCTGACCGGCCGCGCCGAGCATGCGGCCAAGCAACGTCGTGGTGGTGGATTTTCCCTTCGTGCCGGTGATCGCTATGACGGGCCCGCGGATCCAGCGCCATGCCAGCTCGAGCTCGCCGATGATTTCCGTTCCCCGTTTCTGCGCGCTCTCGAAGATCGGTTGGTCCAGCGGTACGCCAGGGCTCACCACGATGAGATCCGCCGCAGCAATCGTCTCGGTGCGATGCCCGCCCAGTTCGAGAGTGACGCCTGCAGCCCGCAATCGATCGGCAGCGTCGACCGTGTCGCGAATATCAGTGAGCGTCACGATAGCCCCGCGCCTCGCAAGCGCCTCGGCGGCCGCAATGCCGCTGCGTGCTGCACCCACCACGAGCACGCGGCGATTCCGAACGATGAAGTCACCTTGAGCCACGCCATCACCGAAGCTTCAACGTCGTGAGGCTGAACAGCGCGAACACGACGGCGGCGATGAGGAAACGCGTGATGACTTTCGGTTCGCTCCATCCGATCAGCTCGAAGTGGTGATGGATGGGCGCCATCTTGAAGACGCGTTGTCCGGTCAATTTGAACGAGGCGACCTGCAGGATCACGGAGAGCGCCTCAATCACGAACACGCCGCCCACGATAGGCAGGAGCAGCTCCTGCTTGATTAGGATAGCGACGGTGCCGAGCGCGCCGCCGAGCGCGAGGGAGCCGACGTCCCCCATGAAGATCTCCGCAGGGTACGAGTTGTACCAGAGGAATCCCAGGCTCGCGCCGACGAGCGCTCCGCAGAAAATCGTCAGCTCGCCGGCGGGCTGAAAACGGACGAGCAGCAGGTAATCGGCGAGGACCGCGTGGCCCGTGACGTACGCCAGTGCCGTAAAGGCTGCCGCGGCAACGCCGAACGTACTGATAGCCAGGCCGTCCAGACCGTCCGTGAGGTTGACGGCGTTGCTGGCCCCAACGAGCACCAGCACCGTAAACGCGATGTAGAACCATCCCAGATCGGGAATCAGGTTCTTGAAAAACGGAAAGATGAGACGCGTGTTGTACAGATTGTTCGCCGCCAGCGTCATGAGCACGATGCCCACAGCCACTGCGATGACAATCTGCAGCCCCATCTTGTAGCGCGGGCGAAGGCCATGGTGCGAGCGGCGAACGATCTTGAGGTAGTCGTCCGCAAACCCTACAGCGCCGAACGCGCACGTGGCCATCACGGCGATCCAGACATACGGATTGGACAGATCGGCCCACAGCAGCGTGGGGACGACTGCAGCGGTAAGAATCAGCAGGCCGCCCATGGTGGGCGTGCCGGCCTTGGCGCGATGCGATTGCGGTCCTTCCTGTCGAATCACCTGACCGATCTGGAAGTCGCGCAACTTCCGGATCATCCAAGGTCCGAGGACGAGGCTGATGAAAAGTGCCGTCAAGCTCGCCGCCGCCGTACGAAACGTGATGTACCGCACGACGTTCAAGGCGCCGAAGTACGACTCGAGCGGTGGCAGGAGGTCGTACAACATCAGCTGAACTCCGCCGCGATGCGATCGGCCACGAGGTCCGTACGCGTCCCCCGCGACCCTTTCACCAGCACGAGGTCTCCCGCCCGTATGTGGCGTGCCACTTCAGATGCCGCGAGGTCGCTGCGCTCGAAATACGTGATTGCCGACGCCGGCATTCCGGCGGCAAGCGCCGCGTCAGCCAGACGCCGAGCACCGTCGCCGCCTATCGTGACTAGCAGACGGAGTCCCACCGTGGCGGCGTAGCGTCCCAATTCCGTGTGCAGTGCGGCTGTCTGATCCCCAAGCTCCAGCATCTCGCCCAGAACGGCGACCTTGCGTGCGGCGCCCGTCTCTTTCGCAACCACGTCGAGCGCCTGGCGCAAAGCTGAGGGGCTCGAGTTATACGAGTCGTCTACGAGCACGATGCCGCCACGCAACCGGTGGACGGCGCCGCGCCGATCGGCGGACTTGAGCCGGCCGGCCGCCGCGACGACCGCATCAAGCGCAACATCCATCTCGAGCGCCGCTGCGGAGGCAGCCAGCACGTTCTGCAGGTTGCCCCATCCGAGCAAGGGGGTGTTCAGGATCCGCTCACCGGCTGGCGTGGAAACGCGCGCCCGCATGCCGTCGATGCCGAGAGGTTCGACGTCTCGCGCACGTACGGTCGCTGCTTCGGATGTACCGAACGTGACGACTCGCCCCGCGAACCTCCGCGCGCGTTCCATGACGCGACGATCGTCGGCGTTGCACACGAGGACATGGTCGGGCGCGGCACGCTCGAGAATTTCCGCTTTGGCGTCTGCGATGGCGTCCGCCGATCCGAAGAAGCCGATGTGGGCGTCGCCCACATTTGTCCATACGCGCAGCTCTGGCTCGGCAATGGCGACAAGCGTGCTGATTTCGCCCGGATGATTCATGCCCAGTTCCATCACTGCGATGTCCGGCTTCTGTCGAAGCTGCAACAACGACAACGGCAGGCCGATGTGATTGTTCAGGTTCCCCTTGTTCTTCACCACTCGGAACCGCGCAGAGAGAAACTCTGCAATCGCATCCTTCGTGGTGGTCTTTCCCGCGCTGCCCGTGATCGCCACAACGCGTGCCCCGCTGGCGCGGCGGACCGCATGTCCCAGGCGCTGCAAAGCGATCGTGGTGTCATCGACTTCGATGACCGCTCCATGCCCATTGGCCACGTTTCCGCCGAAGCCCCGCCTGACGATGACGCCGCCGGCGCCGCGGCCGAAAGCTTCTTTGACGAAGTCGTGCCCATCAAAGCGATCGCCGCGAAGCGCGACGAAAAAGTCGCCCGGCTGCAGCACCCGCGTATCGATGACGACGTTCCCGACCTCACCCCGCGGATCACCTCGTCTGATGTCACCGGCGACCGCATCAGCCGCCCATTCGAGGGTGAGTCGCAGTTCGTCACCCAACCCGTACCCGTTGACGTCGGGCCTCCAATGCCTCTCGTACAACCGCCACATCGTCGAACGGCAGCGTGCGTCCGCCGATCTCCTGGTACTTCTCGTGGCCCTTTCCGGCAATAAGGACGAGGTCGCCCGCCGCTGCGTCTCTCACTACCTTGTAAATCGCGTCGCGGCGATCGACGACGGTTAACACCTGTACGTCTCGCTGCCGCGTTTCGGGCTGCGCGCCCAGGTTGATCTCATCGATGATCCGCTGCGGATCCTCGCTGCGTGGGTTGTCCGAAGTGATGACAACGACGTCGCTGAGCCGTGCGGCAACCATTCCCATCAGGGGCCGCTTGGTGCGATCGCGATCGCCACCCGCTCCAAACACAGTAATCAGCCGCCGGTCTGCAAGAGGTCGCGCCATCTCGAGCAAATTGCGCAGGGCGTCGTCGGTGTGCGCGTAGTCGACGATCACGCTGATGTCATCAGCCGACGACGACACCTGCTCGAATCGGCCGGGCACGCCTTGCAGACGGGCAATACCGCGTTCGACGGCGTCGAGCGGCACGCCGAGGGCCGTCGTGGTGCTGACGGCCGCAAGAATGTTGTAGACGTTGGGTCGACCAACGAGCGACGACCGCACGTTCAACGAGCCTTGTGGGGTACGAACTTCGAACTGCAATCCTTCGAGCGAAAACGAGAGGGGCCCAGGAGTCACATTGGCCGCCCGGTTGACTGCGTATGTGACTGTCCGAGTGGCCGCCTCGGCCATAGCGGACCCACGCGGATCGTCCAGGTTGACCACAGCCGGCGCGTCCGAGGGTAAGAGCTCGAACAGCCGACGCTTAGCAGCAAAGTAGCCCTCCATGTCGGCGTGAAAGTCGAGGTGATCTCGCGTCAAGTTGGTGAAGACGCCCGCCGCGAAGCGAATGCCATCGGCCCGTCGCAGCGAGAGCGCGTGCGACGACACCTCCATGGCACAGGCGCCAGAGCCGGCATCGACCATCTCCCGAAGCATTGCTTGAAGCTCTGGCGCTTCAGGAGTTGTCCTCGCAGCCGCGATTTCCCGGTCGCCGATCCGATACTTCACCGTTCCCATCAGGCCGCACCTGACCCCGGCGGCTTCGAAGATCGCGCTCACGATATAGCTCGTCGTCGTCTTGCCGTTCGTCCCTGTGATCCCGACCACGCGCATCTGCCGGCTCGGATGCTGAAAAAATTCCGCTGCGAGCCACGCCAACGTGAAACGTGCATCCGCCACGACGATCCACGGCACCGGTGAACCAGGGGCCGCAGCGCGTTCTGAAACGACAGCTGCCGCACCAGCGGCGATCGCCTGGGGCGCAAATTCTGCGCCGTCCGCTTTTTGGCCCCGCAGGCCGACGAATACCCAGCCCGGCCTGACGCTCCGCGAATCGTGGGTGACACCCTGGCAGGAGACATCGAGCGCAGCTCCCCATTGCGAGAGCTGTCTGATGTCCTCCGAAGGCATCACGTGCATGAACACCTGATCGAGTAGCTCTCGAACCGTCATGGCCCGCCCGTAGCCTGAGCGGCGACGTCTGCAGTCGCCTGGCGCGCGAGCCTGAGAACTGACACCGCGCCGTGCTCAATCGGGCTCCCGGGCAGAGGGTCCTGATCGACAACGACTCCCGCGCCAAGCAGGCGCGAACTCATTCCCAACCTCGCCAGTATCTGCACCGCATCGCGAGCACCGAGCCCCCGTAGGTCCGGAACCGTCGTCGGCGATCCGATTGGATTGGTTCCAGCTCCAACGGGGATCACGGCGAGGCCGGTCGGACTCGGCCATGGCGTCTGCGGCAAGCCTTTCCCGCCACCGGCAATCAATGGCGGCGCCGGATTCAGCGAGGGGGGAACACCGTAGAGACGCAGCGCCGCCGCGCCAATTCTCTGAAAGATGGGAGCTGCAACCGTACTCCCGTAGTACGAATTCCTGCCGTGTGGTGAATCGATAACGACGACGATTACGAACTTTGGCTGGCGCGAGGGCACGAACCCCACGAACGACGCGTTGTAATCGGACCGCGAATACTGGCCGTTGACCACTTTCTGGGCTGTGCCGGTCTTCCCGGCTACGGTAAACCCGTCAATCCGCGCGTTCTTTCCCGTTCCGCGCTCGACCACCTGTTCCATGATCTGGGTCAGCACCGCGGCTGTATTCGCCGATACCGTCCGTCTGACCACTTTACGAGGTACGGGCGCGCGCCTGCCGTCGGTAATGACCGCCCGGACGATACGCGGCTCCAGGAGCTCGCCGCGGTTCGCAACCGAGCTCACTGCCGCAGCCATCTGCAGCGGTGTGACAGCCACCTGATAGCCCATCGACACCGACGCGAGCGCGCTATCGGTCAGTTTCGCCGGATTCCAGACGATGCCGCGGCTCTCCCCGGGAAAGTCCGGTGAGGTTCGATGGCCGAAACCGAACCGATTGACGTACGCCCCCAGGCGTGCCGCGCCGAGCTTCTGTCCGACCTTGATCGCGCCAACATTGCTCGACTTGACAATCACGTCCTCGAACGTCAACACGCCATATCGGTGGTCGTCGTTGATGATTCGGCCACCGAATCTGATGCGACCGGCGCTCACGTCGATGAGATCCGTTGGCTGGACAACGTCTTCCTCGAACGCCGCGGATGCGGTCACGATCTTGAACGTCGAGCCCGGTTCGTACAAATCCATGACGCGATTGCGTTGTGCGTTTTCTTTCGCGTCGCGGTATGCGTTCGGATTGAAGGTGGGCCAGTTGGCAAGCGCGAGAATCTCACCGCTGTAGGGATCCATCACCAGCGCCGTGCCAGCCGCGGCGCGGTTGTCCAGGACGCCGACCCGCAGCTCCCGTTCGACAACGTGCTGGAGGTACTGATCGATCGTCAGTTCGAGCGTTGCGCCGCTGGTTGCTGGTCGTTCGATTCTGCTGAACGCCCGCCTCCTGGCGTCTGTCTGTACGAGCACGGTGCCCGGACGGCCCTTGATGAGCGCGTCGTACGCAGCTTCAATGCCGCTCAGCCCCTTGTTGTCGATACCGGCGTACCCGAGCACGTGAGCAGCCAGGTCCTTGTTCGGGTAGTACCGCCGGCTTTCTTTCATCAGGCCGACGCCATCGAGCCTGAGGGCGGCCACTCGCCGCGCCGCGTCCGGCGAGACCTGACGCTCCACGTACGCGAACGAACGGCCGCGCCGGATACGGTCATTGATTGCTTCCCGGTCGCGGGCGGAACAGTCGTCCAGCGCACCGCACAGCGCCGCCGCTATCTTGTCGACGTTGTCAATCTCGCTCGGCACCGCATAGATCGACTCCGCCTCGACGCTGTAGGCGAGCACGCGGCCGTTGCGATCGAGGATGTCGCCGCGGTTGGCTGCGGTTTCCACAGTACCGGTCTGCTGATTCCGGGCCTTCGCCGAGAGATCCCCATGCCGAATCACCTGGAGATACACGAGGCGCGCCTCGATCGCTGCCGACCACACAGCCAGAATGACCGCGCCAACAAGCAGTCGGCGCTTCATCGTGGAACGCCAGAGCGCAGAACGATCGTCCGACATCGGTCTACTTGCGTGCGAGCGCGGAACTTGGGGGGGCAGGCGACGGGAGGACGCGCTCGACCACCAGCGCGTCGGCGGCGGTAGGCGTCACCATTCCGAGCTGTCGGGTTGCCATCCGTTCGATTCGCGCCGGTGAACGCAGCGCGTAGATATCCAGCCGTAAATGGCGGTTGATCTCTACCTCTGCCGCATGTTCGCGCTGCATCTGCTCGAACCGGTAACCCTGTCGCAGCAACTCGAAGTGCTGCCACGCCCAGAACAGCAGGACAGAGACCAGAAAGAGCCCGATTCCCGCGGTTCGCCACATCTCCCGGTGCCGCTCGCGATCGACTTCACGAACGATGGGGTTGTTGCGGATGTCCTTCTTGATGGCGTATTCGAACGTGTCCCCCGTCATGTGTGCCTCACTCAGCAGCCCCGCTCCGCCACGCGCAGCTTCGCGCTTCGCGCGCGCGGATTCCGCTCTACTTCTGCCTCGCTTGGCACCACCGGCCGCTTCGTGCGAATCGTCAGGCCGATGTCCCCCGTCGCCTGCAGCGAACGGAGCGTGTGCTTCACGATGCGATCCTCGAGGGAGTGGAAAGCGATCACCGCCATCCGCCCGCCTGGACGCAGACGCCGGGCTGCCTGCGTCAGAAAAACGTCGAGGCCTTCAAGCTCGCGGTTTACCCAGATGCGAATCGCCTGAAACGTTCGCGTTGCCGGATCGATTCGCGAATATCCCTTTCTCGGAACCGCCCGCCTCACCACTTCAGCTAGCCGCCCAGTGCTGTCAACGGCCGAGCGATCTCGCGCCTCAACGATGGCGCGCGCGATGCGCCGTGCGTGCCGCTCCTCACCGAACTCGTAAATCACATCCGCGAGCGTTCTTTCATCCGCGTCGCGAATCATTTCGGCCGCCGTCAGTCCCGACGTCCGATCCATCCGCATGTCCAGCGGCTCATCGCGTCTGAAGCTGAACCCGCGTCCGGCCTCGTCGAGCTGCATCGAGGAAACACCCAGGTCGGCAAGAATTCCGTCGACGCCCGTGATTCCCCTGGCATCTAGAATCTCGTCCAGACGCCGATAGTCGCTGTGCACCAGCTCGACGCGCGATGCCTCAGAAGCGAGTGCAGCGCCTGCGTGCCCCAGCGCGTCGGGGTCGCGATCGAGTCCGATGACTCGCGAGGCCCCCGCGTGGAGCATCGCTTTCGTGTGGCCGCCATATCCCACCGTGCAGTCCACGAATACGCCACCACGCGCCGGCGCCAGATGTTCGAGCACCTCGGCCACCATGACAGGCTCGTGCATGACATCTCCTTAAATGCCATGCTCGGCAAGGCCGAGGCCATCCTCGTCGGTCCACGGTTCTCGGTGCAGCTTCTGGAGGAATCGCTCCTCGTTCCAAACCTCGAGGTAGTCGATCCGTCCGAATACCCTGACGGTCCCGACGATCGACGCGCTCTCGCGCAAATGCGCAGGAATCACCACGCGTCCCTGTGCGTCCAGCTCGCCGGTTTGCCCGTAGTAGTTCACGCGATCGAGAAACTTGAGCCGCGCGGGATGACTGCCGGGCATCTGGAGCAGCTTTCGCTCGAGGGCCAGCCAGGTAGAGAGCGGGTAGATTCGGACACACTCCCCCGTCAGGCTCGTGACGAACACGTCTGGCCCGTGCTGGTCCTGAATGACCCCTCGAAACATGGTGGGCACCTTCAACCGACCTTTGTCGTCGATCCGGGTCGGAGAGCTGCCGCGGAGCGCACTTTGCTCCACTTTGCTCCACAAAAATCCACCGGGATAGTAAGTCTGACGCGAGAGCGATGTCAACCTTAAGCTACTCAGTCTTTTGGAGTTACGCTAAACTTTCGCCTCTTTTTCGATGCGCCGCACCGGACCGGCGAGCGGGAGTCTTGCCCGGAACCCTTCCTTCATCGAGCCGCAGAACCTCCTTCACTGGCGAATGCGCCTCGGAGCTGCGTGCTAGGCTGGCAATTTCATGTTACGGGCGGCTCTCATCGGCACCTCCTCCACCGGGAAGACGACCCTTTTTCAGCTCATGACCCATGCGCCGGAGGTTCCGCGAGGCAAAGGGGACGTGAACATCGGCATTTCGAGGGTTCCGGACCTGAGACTCGACACCCTGACCGCGATGTACAACCCGCGCAAACGGGTCCCGGCGACGATCGAGTTCGCCGATCTGGCCGCACCCCCGCGAACAGGCGCCGGAGCGCAGGCGCTCGTCGACGTTGTGGCGTATAAGACCGCCGACGCGCTCGTCCACGTCGTGCGCGCGTTCAAGAACCCGGCGGTACCGCATCCTGTCGGCACGATCGATCCCGCACGCGACGCTCAAACGATGGAAGACGAACTAATCCTCGCCGACCTTGGTGTGGCTGAAAGGCGATTGGAGCGTCTGGACAAGGACCTGAAGAAGACGCGATCGGCGGACCTCGAACAGGAACGCGATCTGCTTCAGCGATGTCGTGAGGCGCTCGAAACAGGCACGCCGCTTCGAGCGCTTCAGTTGCCGGTGGCAGACCTCAAACGCCTGCGCGGGTTTCAGTTGTTGTCGGCAAAGCCGCTCCTTCTCGTCATCAACGTCGATGAGGCGGATCTGCCGACCGTCGGTGCAAGCGTCGAACGCGCAGCCGAGCAGACGGGACTCACCGGGTTCCTGGCCCGGGCGGCGACCCGCGCCGTAGCGCTTTGCGCCACGATTGAGCTCGAGATCGCGCAGCTCGAACCGCACGACGCGGCGGCATTCCTGTCCGATCTCGGCCTGAAAGAGTCTGGCCTCGATCGCGTAATTCGTGCGACCTACGATCTGCTCGGGTATATCTCGTTCTTCACGGTGGGCGACGACGAATGCCGCGCGTGGTCAATCGCGCGCGGAACATCCGCGCAGGAGGCCGCCGGCGAGATTCACAGCGACATCCAGCGCGGGTTTATCCGCGCCGAAGTCGTCGCCTATCAGCGTCTGATTGCTCGAGGCTCGATGCAGGCGAGCCGCGAGCACGGGGAAGTCCGTCTCGAAGGCAAAGAGCACATCGTCCAGGACGGGGATATCATCAATTTCCGATTTGCCACCTAGAGCCGACGTCAGGCGGATCATCGTAGCCGATGCCCAGGTGCCGTTCGTCGAGGGCGGCGCAGAACTCCACGTCAAATCACTGATCGATCAGCTCCGGGCGCGAGGTTACGACGTCGAGAAGGTCGCCCTTCCGTTCCGGGTGCAACCGAAGTCGGAAATCCTGGCGCAGGCCGCCGCATGGCGGCTGCTCGATCTGTCGTCAACGAATCTCTCGCCTGTCGATTTGCTGATCGCGACGCGGTTTCCCTCGTACTTCGCACGGCATCCACGCAAGGTGGCATGGGTCATCCACCAACACCGCGCGGCTTATGAGCTGTGCGGCACACCGTACAGCGATTTTGACCACACCGAGGCGGACGTCGGACTGCGGCGCACGCTCCTCGATCTGGATCGCCGCATGCTCGGCGAATGCCGGCATGTTTTCACGAACGCTCAGAACACGGCGCGACGCCTCGAGAAGTTCAATGGTGTCGCAGCGCGGCCGCTGTACCATCCTCCTCCGCTCGCCGACCGGCTGCATCCGGGCGAATACGGGGATTACGTGCTTCTCGTCGGCCGCCTGGAAGCAGTGAAACGCGCCGACCTGGCAATACGCGCGCTGGCGTCCGTTCCTGCCCCGGTGCGGCTGATTGTTGTCGGCGATGGCTCCCAACGAAGCGCGGCCGAGCGCGCCGCCGCACAGGCGGGCGTTGCGGATCGAGTTGTGTTTGCCGGAACAGCCACTGGCAACGAGCTGATTTCCCTGTATGCCGGCGCATTGGCGGTCGTCTATGTGCCGTTCGATGAAGACTACGGGTACGTCACGCTCGAGGCATTTCTTGCCATGAAGCCCGTCGTGACGGCCAACGACTCCGGCGGAACGCTCGAGTTTGTCCGTGACGGGGAAAATGGATTCGTCTGTGTTCCTGAACCAGAGCCGATCGGGCTCGCGATCGCGCAGCTCGCCGAGAATCGAAATCGCGCGCGAGAGCTTGGAGAGCGCGGCAGGGCGCGAGCTCTCGAGATCACGTGGGACGGAGTGGTAGAACAACTCGTTGGCTGACCCAGCTTCGGTATCGATCGTGATCCCCGCGCTCGATGAAGCGGGCACCATCAGCGACCTGGTTCTGCGCCTTCGAGCATCCGCTTCGTGGCGCGAGGTCATCGTGGTGGACGACGGCTCGAGCGACTCGACGGCCGATGTGGCGCGCAGCGCAGGGGCACACGTTATTCGGCATCCCTACAACAAGGGCAACGGCGCGGCCGTGAAGACCGGAATCCGGCACGCGTCTGGAGAGTTCGTTCTGATTCTCGACGGCGACGGGCAGCATTCGCCCGACGATGCACGGCGTATCGTTGCACCTCTCGGCGATTACGATCTCGTTGTCGGCGCCCGATCGGCGTCAACACATGCGTCAACAGGCCGTCGCGCGGGCAACGGCCTCCTGAATCTGCTCGCCAGTCACCTCACGGGCAGACCCATTCCCGATCTCACGTCGGGTTTTCGAGCGGCTCGCCGCGAATACCTCCGCGAGTTCATGCACCTGCTGCCGAACGGTTTCTCGACACCGACGACCACGACGCTGGCGTTCATCCGCGCGGGGTACAGCGTCGCCTTCGAACCTGTAAACGCACAGCGGCGTACCGGCCACTCGAAGATTCGGTTGGCGAGCGACGGCGCAAAATTCCTGCTCATATTGCTGAAGATCGTGACTGTGTTCAGCCCGCTGCGAGTTTTCGTTCCGATCAGCCTGGTAGCGTTCGTGGTCGGCGCTGTGTACGGCGTCTGGAACGTCGTGGCGAACGGGAGGATTCCGAACGGGGCGGTGCTGCTGATTCTGTTTGCCGCGCTCGTGCTGCTCGTCGGGCTTGTATCGGAGCAGGTTTCGTCTCTACGCTTCTCTACTCCGGTCAACAGCCGCGAACGCGACGATTAGGGATGCGGGCGATTGTCATCGTTCCGACGTACAACGAGCGCGACAACGTGGACCCGCTCATTCGTGCTCTCTTGCGCTTCCCGGATGTCGACGTGCTCGTGGTGGACGACGGTTCGCCGGACGGCACGGGGCAGCTCGCCGATACGATCGCCGCCGGGTCGGGCGGCCGGGTCTCGGTGCTCCATAGAACGGGAAGGCGGGGCCTCGGCCGATCGTACGTAGACGGGATGCGGCGCGCCGTGCAGGCGGATGTCACCGCAATCTGTCAGATGGATGCAGACTTCTCGCACAATCCTGCCGATATTCCGCGTCTCATCTCACAAGCTGCCCGGGCGGACCTGGTGATTGGCTCCCGCTACATACCTGGAGGCTCCATCGAGAACTGGTCACGACGCCGTATCGTCCTCAGCATGTTCGCGAATCGCTATGTCCGTGCGATCACGCGGCTCGAACCGCGGGACTGCACCAGCGGATTCCGGTGCTGGCGACGGGACGCTCTGTTGCGGCTGCCGCTCGACCGTATCGCGTCCAATGGCTACGCGTTTCAAGTGGAGATGGCATGGGAGGCGACTGCATCAGGCTGCCGCATCGTGGAAGTGCCGATCACGTTCGTCGAGCGGCGCCAGGGGGTCTCGAAGCTCTCCTGGCGGATCATGCTCGAATCGATGATGCTGCCGTGGCGCCTCGCGGCCCGGCGGGCCGTCCGCTGACGTCCTTGTCGCGCAAATCCGTTCCGCGCTACGATTCCTCGCACTCGTGAAACCTGCCCACACTTCTCGTCCGCCCGGCGTGAGCTTCTTTTTTCCGGCTTACAACGACGGCGGGACCATCGCGAGCCTCGTCATTCGGGCCGTGCAAGTCGCCTCGCGTCTCACGCCGGACTTCGAGGTCATCGTCGTGAATGACGGCAGCACCGACGATACGCGGGAGATTGCCGACGAGCTCGCCCGTACCTACTCGCAGGTTCGGGTGATTCATCACCCGCGCAACCGGGGCTACGGAGGAGCGCTCCGAACCGGGTTTGCGGCCTCGATCAAGGACCTGATCGCTTACACCGACGGCGATGCGCAGTACGATCCCACCGAGCTCGAGGTGTTGTGGGGGCGGCTTACTCCCGAAGTCGACGTCGTAACTGGATACAAGATCAGCCGGTCGGACCCGCTACATCGAGTCGTCATCGGGCGCATCTACCACTACACAGTGAAGCTGATGTTCGGCCTGCGCGTACGTGATGTCGATTGTGACTTCCGGCTGATGCGGCGCGAGGTGTTCAATCGTGTGCGGCTGGAACGAAATACTGGCGTCATCTGCCTCGAGATGATGCGCAAGATTCAGGACGCGGGATTTCATACGGTGGAAGTGCCCGTACACCACTACCACCGCGCTCACGGCCGTTCGCAGTTTTTCAACTTCCGCCGCGTGTTCTTGACCGCCATCGACGTCCTGAAACTCTGGATTCAGCTCGTGGTGCTCGGCCGCGGACGGCAGACCGCTCCCGTCCTTTTCCGCAACCCCACGATCAGTTCAACCGTGCCGCCGGAATCGTTGAAACGATGAACGCGGCGCTGCCTGCGAGCGGCATCGACTATCGCGCTGTCTATCGCGATCGCCGAGTAATGATCACCGGCGGTCTCGGGTTCATCGGCAGCACCCTGGCCCATCGGCTGGTTGGCCTCGGTGCCCGCGTCCTCATCGTGGATCCGCTCATCCCCGAGTACGGGGGAAACCTGTTCAACATTGCTGGAATCGAGGGCCGCCTCCGAGTCAACATCGCCGACGTTCGCCAACAGAGCACGATGAATTATCTGGTGCGCGACCAGGACGTGATCTTCAACCTCGCGGGTCAAGTCAGCCACATCGACAGCATGCAGGACCCTTACACGGATCTGGAGATCAACTGCCGAAGCCAGCTGTTCATCCTCGAGGCATGCCGCCGCAACAATCCGGGTGTGAAGGTGGTTTACGCAGGGACCCGGCAGGTATACGGTCGGCCCGAGACGCTGCCGGTGACCGAGCAGCACCTCGTCAAGCCGACCGACGTCAACGGCATCAACAAGGCGGCAGGTGAGTACTACCATCTGCTGTACAACGACGTGTTTGGTGTGCGCGCATGCTCGCTGCGGCTGACGAACATCTACGGACCGCGACAGCTGATCAAACACAACCGCCAGGGCTTCATCGCCTGGTTCATCCGGCTCGCGATCGAAAATCGCGAGATTCAGATCTACGGCGACGGTTCACAGTTGCGCGATTTCGTCTACGTTGACGACGCAGCCGATGCTTTTCTGCGCGCCGGCGCGACCGACGCGTCGAACGGACAGGCATTCAACGTCGGTGGCATGGAACCGGTTTCGCATCGTGACCTCGTCGAGCTGCTCGTATCGGTCGCCGGCACTGGCCGCTACCGCTTCGTGGAGTGGCCGCCGGAAAAGAAGGCCATCGATATTGGCGACTTCTTCGCGGACTCGACGCGCATCAAGCACACGCTCGGATGGCAACCAACCACACCGCTGCGTGAAGGACTCCAGCGCACGATAGAGTTTTATCGGACGCACCTGCACGAGTACGTACCGACGGCCGAATCGCCGGTCACCCTGTGAAGGCGCTGATCACCGGCGGCGCCGGATTCATCGGTTCCCACCTCGC
>Ga0075420_100001200_pt1 | contig 21815 bp, 20 predicted proteins | sample SoiMetdeltSBSDD4_FD_75296 | JGI IMG/M metagenome (GOLD analysis project Ga0075420, IMG submission 75296) | Bulk soil microbial communities from a Populus tree surrounding site in Tennessee, USA - Soil MetaG P. deltoides SBSDD4 | ecosystem: Environmental > Terrestrial > Soil > Tree plantation...
GGAATACTTCGAACAGGTCCGAGCGCACCTCAACCCGGGCGGCGTTGTTACGCAGTGGGTGCCGCTGTATCAGAGTTCAGAGGACGTGGTCAAAAGCGAGATTGCCACGTTCTTCGACGTGTTCCCGAATGGGACCATCTGGAGCAACCAGTACGCGAGCGGGGGAGGATACGACGTCGTCATGCTCGCCCGCCCGGAACCGCTGCGCATCGATCCGGCGGCACTGCAGGACCGGCTCGAGCGGCCCGATCATGCCAGGGTGGTCGCAGCGCTCGATGAGGTGGAGATCCCCGGCGTGCCGGGCCTTCTCGCCACATACGCGGGTCAGGCGACGGACCTGCGTCCCTGGCTGGCAAACGCCCAGATCAATACCGACCGCAACCTCCGCCTCGAATATCTGGCCGGGATGGCCAACAACGTGTACGACGCCAGGATCTACGAAAACATGCTGGCGCACCGCCGCTTCCCAGAGGAGATGTTCATCGGCCCGGCCGAGTGGAAAGATGCGCTGCGCCGCTTGCCGCCGCCCGGAGTCGCCCAGCCGGGTGGGGAGTCAGCGCAATAGTGAGTTCTGAGTTCTGAGTTATGAGTCTTGAGTTCAAAACTCAAAACTCAAAACTCAGAACTCAAAGTTCATAGCTACGCCAAGGATGAAAACACATGTCGATATTCGATGACCTCGTGAGCAACCTAGTCGAGCGCAATGTGATCAAATTGAGCGGCACGTTTACCATCACGCTGATTGATGGAGGCGTGGCTCTCAAGGGTCACGTGCTGTCCACCGTTCGCGATCAGAAGAGGAGCAAGGACGTCGTGCGCATCGACGCGCCGGTCGACGCGCAAGTGAAGGTCGGTGAAATCGTCATTCCGCTCCCGCAGATCCACTGAGGTACAGGACATGTCGGACGTCAATACCTTCATTGAGGCTATCGGGAAAGATGTCACGGCCGTCGTCGCGCCGAGGATCGGCAGTTTCGCCGAACAAATCATTCGTGAGGTCTTTGCGCGTTATCGACCTGAGCTACAGGGCGAGCTGCACGCGCGAATCGTGCAGGGCGGCCTCGAGGTGACCGGACGTGGTGTCAGGCTCGACGTGAAGAATCGAGAGACAGGCACGTCGGTGTCGGTTCTGGACATTCCGGTTTCATTGACGATCAAAGTCGATCCGCTCGGTGTGACGCTGCAAAACGCGACCATCAATCTGGATGTCGTCAGTTGAGCCGGACGACGAGAGGCTGCCGCGGTCGCTTGCGCCGGCGGTGAGCGAAGCGTAGAGTGGGGCGCCGCTGTTCTGGACACGAAGAATTTTGGCGCGAGGCGAATATGAAAACGACCAGGCTCTCGGGACTGTTACTCGCGATAGCAGCTCCTGGCCTCTGGGTTTTGTCAGGGGCGGCCGCGCCCGGTGAGCTGCAACAGGTTGAGCGCATGCAGCGCAGTGCCGTCGCCTCCAGCCTGATCGGAACCGCGCGATCAAAGGACGGGAACCCACTCGAGGGCGTCGTTATTTCTGCACGCGCGGCGGGAAAGAGCTATTCGACGTCGGTATTCAGCGATGCCAAAGGTGAGTACGTCTTTCCTCCGCTCGAGAGCGGGCGGTATGACGTATGGGCGCAGGCCGTTGGATTCGACACGACTCGCGCCGCGGTGACTGTCGAACACTCTCGACAAGCCTCCCAGACATTCACCTTGAGTCCGATCGCAGACATCACGCCGCACGTGTCTGGCTCCGAGTGGATGGCTGCTCTTCCGGCGGATACCAAAGAGCAGCGCCGAGCGAAGGAGATCTTCCGCACCAACTGCACGGCCTGCCACAGTCCCACCTACGCGCTGCAGAATCGATTCGACGAGAACGGGTGGCGCGCGGTGATCATGTTCATGGAGAGAAATACGGGCACGGGCGGGATCAACCGACATTCGACCGTGGTGCACCATAGGGACGATCTGGCCCGATACCTGGCGGAGGTGCGCGGGCCCTTATCGCCTCCGCTGAAGTTCAAGCTGCAGCCGCGGCCGACCGGCGACGCCACGCGAGTGGTGGTCACCGAGTATGACATCCCGCTCGCCGGGGCGCGGGCCGAGCGCGCGTGGAACGACGGCAGCGACTGGTCGCTCGGATGGCCGACCGCCTCCCTAGGCGCCCGGTGGATTCATGACGTCCTCGCCGATGACGCCGGCAACGCGTGGGGCACGCGTGATAGAGGCCCCGCGGACATGACGCTCTTCAAAGTCAATACGACGACGGGGCAAGTCACCGGATTCGGGGTGAAGAACGGCCAGAACATCCGCCGCTCGCACTCAATCGCGAAGGATCGCAGCGGCATCATCTGGTTCGACGGCGGCGACGGCACGCTCGGACGTCTGGATCCACGAACGGAGGCGTTCGAAATGTTCACGCCTCCGCTCAACATGGGAGGCGGACAACTCACGACCGTCGATGTCGACGCTCTCGGGAAAATCTGGGGCGCGACCACCGGCGGCGCCAACCGCTTCGATCCGATCACGAAGACGTGGATGCACTTCGAAAGCGTTTCCTTCTCGCGCAACTTTGTATACGGGACGGCCGGCGACGCCGAAGGCAACGGTTGGTGGACCCAATACACCTCCGATCGCGTCGTCAAGGCGGATCCGAAGACAGGCAAGACCTACGAAGTGGTGATGCGGCCCCGGTGGCTGGACGACGCGGAGGACGTGACGACACCAGCCGATCGCGAATGGTACACGTCGATGGGCGCGATGACCTGGGGCAACATCAACACGATTCCCTACGGCCAGCAGCCGCGCCGGCTTGGCGCCGACAAACGGGGGGATTCGGTCTGGGTCCCGAACAATGCCGCCAGCAACCTGGCAAAAATCAACATTCACACGCTCGAGACGAAGTACTACCCGGTCGAGGGGAATCCATACTTCGTGACCGTCGACAAGGACTCCAACGTGTGGACGAATCTGTTCATCGATGCAAAGGTCGGCAAGTTCAATCCCCGTACGGAGCAGTGGACGTATTACACGCTCCCGAGCCGATGCGAGTCGCGCAACATCTCCGTCGACGATATCCGAGGTGATGTCTGGGTTCCGTGCGCTAATACGAGCCGCGTCATTCGTCTGCAGTTCAGGACCGCGGCGCAGATACAGGCGCTGAGGTAAATTGCCGGTGAGAGCGGTGAAGACGAACCCGAAGCCGTTGTGGCGCGCCGTGATCGTCGTGGCGGTATCGACATTCGTGGCCGCGCCATGGGTGCAGGCGCAGCGGAATGGAGAACCTTATTCCACGGTGCCGACCGTTGAGCGAACCGACTACGACATGGGCACGTTCATGGCCCCGGTTCGCTCGAGCGATACAGAGCTGAGGGGTAGAAAGCTGTTCGCCCAGCGTTGCGCCAATTGTCACGGCGGCACCAATCAACGACCTGGTCCACTGCTCGGTCAGCAGACCGTCACGAAGTTGGGCGACAGCTCGGTTCGAGAGAAAGTCAGGAAAGGATCGACGGCGATGCCCGGTTTCGAGTACACCCTCGAGCAGGCGCGCATCGACGACATCATTGCGTTTCTGAAGACCTACACTCCGGTGCGGCGGGAACAGGCGGGTCCGCCGGAGTAGTGGGCCCGACGAATCACTGTCGCGACTCCTCGAGGAGCGTAGCCGACACCGTGGTGTCTGGCGTCTCGATGAGCGTTGCCGAAACCGTGGTGCGGCGATCAGCCACCACCTGCACGGCTTGCGACCACGTGTTGTAGCCCGACATCGTGAGACGGACTGCTCGTGAGCCTACGGGTAAGTCCGGCATGAGCAGCGGTGTGGTTCCCACACGCCGTCCGTTCAGGAATATAACCGCGCCCTGCGGACGGGAATTGATCGAAATCGATCCTAGAAACGACTGCGGACGAGTTCGGACCGCGCGCGCGGAGGCGGCAACCGGACCCGGCCGAAGGGATTGTTGAGCCCTCGCGCTCGTTGACACTGGTCGCTCGTTCTGCGTCGGTGGGGCAACAGTCGGTGCTGGCGTTGCAGGCCGTTCGGCAACTATATAGTTGGCAGCAACTACCTGCGGAGTGGGCTGCGCGGACACCTGGGCGGCAACGCGGTCCTCCGCGGGGACACGCACAACCATGGCGAGGAAGGCACCGGCTGCCGCACCGGACAGAAAGAGGCTCGTCGGATAGGTCCACCGATGCGATGGCACTGCGTCGCGACCTTGTCGCCCAGCGACATGTGTCGCGGCGATCCGACGGAGCCGCCTGGCTCGATCGGTTCCTCCGGTAAGGGGAACGAACTGCTGATGTCGTTCTTCACGTATGCGCAAGCGTCGGCAAAAAGCGAACGCCCACACTGTCGCGGGAACCACAAGACGCGCGAGACGAGGCACAAAATGCCCACGCAAACGATCAGCGGCATCCCGTGACGCTCGTGGAGCAGAACGCAAACCGAGAAGAAATGGTCGAGTGACAACGCGGATGCACGACAACGCGAGCATCACGGTCGTGGGAACAACGCGCCAGGCCGCAGACAACGGTCGATCGCCGGTCGCACCGGATACGCGAGACGCACCTGTGACCGGACACGCACCGGCGGCCGTAGACGCATCGGTGACCGCACACGCATCGGTGATGGAAGACGCATCGGTGACCGCTGTCTCCGACGCGAACGCGAGTAGCAAGTGATCGTCTTCTGCGGAACGCGGTGCGCGATCCGTTTGGTTGAGAGCGCCCACAGGCTCGGACGGAAATTGCGCGAGAGGATCGGTGCTCTCAGGCGCGGTGGCGAAGCAGTTAGTGTTCAGTGGTTTGGGCCGCTGATCATCCGATAACACAACGCGACTCCCGCAACACAGCGAATAGAGCGGCACGCACGGCACCGGCACTCCGGCGCCAACTCAAATTATCACCCGCCGCCGCCTCTAAATTTCGCGCCGATTACGGGAGGGCCGGTTAGGCGACTGAAGTCGGCGCCGGTGCCGACTAACGCATCCCTGAGTTGGCTCATTCGGCGCGCGGCAACCGGGACGCGCCGGTGGGGAGGACTTACCTGCGCTTGCGCCGGGACCTCCTGGGACGGTCGTGGCTGACGACTCTTTCGAGCGGTTGGGTCGTGTTCGTAACCGTCACGCCGCGCGCCACGTGCTCGATTAGCGTGTCATCTTTGCTGTCCATGATGCGCGAATCGCCAAACGCAACTTCCTCCGCCGACTGAGTGCTCACCAGATACGCCCCGAGCGACTCCTCCACCTCGTACGTCAAGCCCGGCTCGAGATGACCCAGGCTCACCCCGTCGAGCACTCCCGCCATCGGCTTGAGGATACGGATTCGCACGCGAGTGCTGGTGCAAAAGTGACTCCGACTGAGGCACGCGTTCGCAGCCACGTGACATATTCCCCGCTCAGAGGTCACGGCTGAGGTTGTCAGAGCAACCAAATAGCCGCAGCCCGGTAAATTCTAGGTAACCAAAGAGGCAGATCGTGTCCCGGCAGTCCGAGGGAACAGGGGCTCACTTGATAAGGATCAAGCGTCGAATCGTCTACAACAGATACGGAGCGCGTCGAAACGTAGTAGCGATTCAGTACATCAGGATTGGTGCGTCGCCGGAGGAAGCGACTGGAGAGCGGCGACCAGCGCTTCGGGCCCAGACTCGCGATGTATCCAGGTGGACGGCACACCGCTGGAGACTTTTTCCAGTTGCTTGCTCGAGTCCGACAGGATGACGACGTGCTCCGCCCCGACGACGGCCCACCAAGGCGTGTACTGACGTGCGTCGACGACGACGATTTCGCCGATGGGCCAGCGTTGGATCTCCGCTATATACCGCACGGTACATACCTCGAAGCCACGGGACCGAAGCGCTGCGGCAAACGTGCTTCGGCACTCCGGATCGGCTGAGAGCAACAGTACTTGCGGCTTGACCGCGCTCATTTCGGGAGCGGCACTCGTCATGGATTAACGACGGAGAGAACGGGAACGAACACCGGAAGTTGGTGGTGCGTGCTATTCGGCATTCCTGATGCCTGGTGCCTGCTGCCAAGCACCAGGCACCACGCACCAGGTTGCGAGCTGGTCTATCTGGTGACGGTTGCGGCGTCCGCCACTACCGTCCGAGCGGGCCGGTAGTCGTACACGTAGCGCTTGAACTCGGGGTGCAGAAAATCCGCCCCGAACTTGTAACGCTTCATTTCGCTAAAAGCCCGCTCTGCGTTCCAGCCATCCTGCTCCATGCGATAGACCGCCGTCATGACGCCCGTGCGATGTCTACCGCCCTTGCAGTGCACATAGACAGGCTGCTGCGCGGGGTCGTTCACGATCTCGAGAAATTTGGCAAGCTGTTGTTGTGTGGGTGGGACGTGGGTCGTCATCGGAATTCGGTAGAACTTCATCCCCGCTGCTTCGACGAACCGCTGTTCGCCGCCGTCGCCGTCCGCCTGAAGATCGATAACGGTTTTGATCCCGATTGCCGCCAGGTCGGCATAGTCGCCGCCGTCTGGCTGTTCTCCCCGATAGTAGTTCGCGTTGATCTGGCCGAAGTTGTCGATGCGGATCCTCGATAGATTGACGGGAGCAACCGGCCGCGAAGCGGAGTCGCTGGCGTGCGCCGTAATCGAAACGAATGACGGACCCGTGGCGAGCACGGCGACCGCAAGCGTAGACAGGAGTGTCCTCTTGAAATGCACTGGGTACCTTCCCTGGAGCTAGATTTTCGTGTTTATCGGGATCGAACCGTCACGAAACGGCAACCCTTGTGGGGCAAGTGTGATGCCATTGCGAGAGAAGTTCGGCCTTGCACTTTCGCACGGAGATAAGGACGAATCAAGGGGCCGTACGGTTCGTTTGAGGACCTGTCTCTAAAGTTGGTCGATCGCGCAGCGAAACCCGACATGCGATTCCTGCGCGTCCGGTAACATTTCCAGCCGTCTCGACGCCCTGACGCCGTCAGCGTCGGAGAGCCAGGAGCCGCCGCGCGCCACGCCGGAAGCATTCCCCGCGAGCGGTTCCTCGACGGCCGTTGCGTCGCTTGCGTCGTCGTACCTGTTGTAATAGCGATCCCGGACCCATTCCGAAGCGTTACCTAGCATGTCGTAAAGGCCGAATGCGTTGGGCGCTTTCATGCCCACGGCGTGCAGTTGCTCGTCGGAGTTGTCGGCAAACCATGCAATCGCCGGCAGACTGTCGTAATACCGAACGGTCGTCCCCCCTCGAGCCGCATACTCCCATTCGGCTTCGCTCGGCAGGTGCCCGCCGATGGAAGCGCAGTAGGCCTTCGCTTCGGCCCAGTTGAGCTCTGTCATGGGTAAATTCTCACCAGCCAGCGAGCGTGTCGAACCACGGGACTTCTGATACTGCGCGCGGGTGACCTCAGTACGCGCCAGCCAGAAGCCACGCTTGATATCAACGGTGTGAGCTGGCGATTCGTCGTTCTCGCAGGCTGGATCGCCGGTCGAGCAACCCATCACGAATCGGCCGGGTGGCAACCACACATAAGCCTGACCGTCTCGAGGGTTCAGTTTGAGGGTGATGTCCGAAAGTGCTGTGCTGTCCTGTGCCGCTGACACCCCGCTCTGCGTCGAGCGCTCGGGCTCAGCCTCCGACGTGTTCGTGGCTGGCGGGATGCCCGGACGTTGCGTCGTCCAGATGACCACCGCGGCGCCAGCCACGAGGACTGCTGCACCGATGGCGAGCGCGGGCCACGAGCGCAGACCGGTGATTCGCTTCTTGAAACCCCGCCCACTCTGGAGAAGTTCGCGGAGACGATGTTCGATCCTCTTAAGATCAGCATCGTCGAGACCCGAGCCTGCGTCGAGCCACTGCGTCGTAGACAGAAAGTACGTCAGGTCGGAAGAGGGCAGTACCCTGGACAACCGGATCGGCAAGATCGGTATGCGCGCGTTGAACGCCAGCTCGATTTCTCTGAGAACGTGCGGTGAGGCATTCGCTGATTCGGTGAGGATCAGCAGAAGGGCGCCGCTGCGTGCGAGAGCGTCTGTAATTGATGCCGGGTAGCTTGCCGCAGGCTCGATGTCGCGCTCGGACAGCCAGCATCGGAATCCGGCGCGCTCGAGGTTTTGCACGGCGCGCCGCGCGAGCTCGATGTCTTCCGACGCGAAGCTGACGAAGACGTGCGGCACTTCCTTCGCCGCCGAGCGCGTTGCAGCGCTGTCAGGTCCCGCGATTGACACGATACTTAACGATAGCCCAAGGCGACCGCGGCATCGGCCTCGAGCCGACGGGAATATCGCAGGGTGCGGGCAAAGAGCCGGTACAATCTGAACGGGACACGTCGTTCCTTGCCACGAACATTCATCCTGGTCTTCATCATCGTCCTGCCGGTGGTTTCTTGGCTGGTTGTACCGCTCTGGAGCAGGCCCCGCGAAACGGGTACGCGCGTAAAGGCGAGCGAGGCGTTGACCCAGGCTTACATGGGTTCGCTGTGCAGACCGCCTGACGATGTCGAGACATTACGGTGGGACAGTCGCCCCTTTGAAAATCAGGAACTGCTCCCGGCGCTCGAACTGAGCGCTGAAGGGCGCCGAGTAAGCCAGATCCGTCACGTCTATCTCGATGTGCTCCGCAGAGATCCCATTGACGGCGACTGCTCGGCGCTGCGCGACTGGGTCGAGGGTCGCCTTGACGGGGAGCAAATCAGGGATCGAATCAGCGAGTCATATGAGGCAAGGCGCGTAACGCAGGTGCGACAGGCGTTCATCGATGCGCTCGGCCGTGATCCCGTGGGCTGGGACAATTCAAGCCTTCGTCGCTGGGTGGACAGCGGGTTCACCCCCTCCGAAATCAGAAGGGAGCTGGCGGCCCAGCGGCCTATCGTCGGCGTCCACTACTTCACGTGGTACCAGAACAGCGATGGCGGTTGGGGCAACAACGCGAACGTAGCGCAGGCCGGGATGAAGCCGACGATAGGCTGGTACTCGTCCAATAACCCGATCGTGATCGATACCCAGCTCGCGCAGATGTCCGCGGCGGGGTTCGATTTCGTCATCGTTCACGTCAACGCCGAGTCGCCCGAAGGATGGGCCAACGCTCACACATTCTTCGATCGGCTGGTCCGGTACAAACTGCGCGCGTTGGTCATCCTTGACGGTCTCTACACAAGACCGGCGACACAAAAGGCGACGTGGGTAGCGAAGGCGAACGTGGAATTCGCCGGACACCCGAATTACTTCTTCAGCGACGGAAAGCCGCTCATCCTGCTTTACTCAGCGACGCCCGACTTCGCGAATCCGGGAGTGACGCTGCGCAATGTGTACTGGACCGACAACTACGGACCCGGTGCCAATACGTTCAATGCCAGCCGGGTACTCTATCCCCGCGACTGGCCATTCTGGGCACCGACTCCACAGCCGGTCGTCAACGGCGTCGTTTCAGTGATCCCGGGCTACGTTGACACGCACCTCGGACGCGAGCAGTCGATGGAGCACCCACGCGCCAACGGCCGAATGTACAGCGAACAGTGGCAGCGCGCCCTTGCGTTACGTCCCGAGGTGATTCTCGTGTACAGCTGGAATGAGTATTTCGAGGAGACTGCCATCGAGCCGACTGAAGCGTGGGGCGATCAGTACCTGAAATCGACGGCCTGCTACATCGCACACGCACATCGCGGCACGACCGGAACGTGCTGAGGCCATACGGCATATGATCGGCTTTCAGTTCGAGCCGTTGTGAGCAGTGCGCGGGGCACAGCTTTACGCCGCGCCAGGCGGGCCGTAAAGGGCCGCGCCTACGATCATGGAGGTGCACGATGGCAGTACGTGTGACACGAAGCGCAGGAATGCTGCTGTTGGCGATTTGGTTGATAGTGTCCGGCCTCGCGAGCTTTGCTGCGTTGCCCATTCCAGGAACCGTGATGGCTGCGCTCGCCTTGATCGCAGGAGTTTTAATCCTCATCGGCAGGTAACCATGAACCAATCGTCGTACATCGCCTCTGCCCGGCGGCTGACGCTCGCCGGCGCACGAGCCATGATGAGCGCGGCTATTCGCCTGGCCGAAGCGGAACACATCTCGATTGCCGTCGCCATCGCCGACGCCGGCGGACATCTGGTGCTGTTGGAGCGCATGGACGGCGGACGCTTCCATACGGTGCATTCGTCCACGACGAAGGCGGTCTGCGCTGCGTCGAACAAGCGCCCTACCGCCTCGCACGGTGCGCAGGCGCAGTCGCTCGATACGGCACACGCGATTGGCCTCGCTCTGGCCGCGGGTCCGGAACGGTGGACGGCCATGGAGGGGGGCTATCCGATCATCGTCGACGGCGAGTGCATCGGCGGAATCGGCGTGTCTGGTGGAAGCTGGGAATTCGACGACCGCGCCGCACGTGCTGCGGTTGAAGCTATCGGCGCGAGCTACCGCATCGACGATAAATAGACGATGACACACGCCGTTCACACTTCTGAGTTCTCCGTTCTCGGTTCGTGTTCAGGTTCGCGTGCGGATGAACATGAACCGAAGGGGAACATGAACCGAGAACGTGAACGTGAACCGAACGTGAACACGAACTGAGAACCCAGAACCGAGAAGCGTGAACGACAGGGATCGATCGGTGTCTTTCGAACCAGTCAGGGTCGGCTGCGTAGGGATCGGATGGTGGTCGGACGTGCTGGCCGACGCTGCGAATCGTTCGGGCGCACTGAAGATTGTGTCCTGCTACACACGATCCGAGCAGAAGCGCCATGCCTTTGCTGCGAAGTACGGGTGCGACCAGGCGGCAAGCTATGAAGCCATGCTCGAAGATCGGCGTGTGGAAGCCGTGATCAACACCACGCCCAACAGTGTCCACCTGGAAACGACCCAGGCGGCGGCGCACGCGGGAAAGCATGTATTCCTGGATAAACCCATCGCTAACACCGTTGCCGATGCGCGCGCCCTGACTGCATCCTGTCGCAGTGCAGGCGTCGTGCTGGCGCTGGGATACCAGCGCCGCCGCGAGAGCCATTTCCGGTGGGTGCGACAGCAGATCGACGCAGGTGAGTTCGGGCGCATGGTGAACGCCGAAGCCAACATCAGCCGCGACCGGCTCGGCAAGATCGATTTGACGTCGTGGCGTTACACCGCCGAGGGGATGCCGGGCGGCGTGATGCTGCAGATCGGAATCCACTACACCGACGTGCTCGAATATTTGATGGGACCCATCAGGGCCGTGAGTGGACGTGCAGCGCAGCTGGTCCTGCCTGGGGACAATCCGGACGTCGCGAGCATGATCCTCGAGCACGAAAGCGGCGCGCTCTCGACACTCAACGCCAGTTACGCGTCGGCGGCCGAATACTACGTGATGAACATTTACGGCAAGGAAGCCAGCGCCCATTACGATGTGGATCACGGGCTGCGCTTCGTGAAACGCGGGGCACAGGGCACGCGTCAGGTATCGTGCGCCGCGAGCGACCCGATCGCATCGGAGCTCGCGGAATTTGCCGGCGCCGTTCGCGGCCAGGGCGAGCCGGAAATGGACGGCGAAAAAGGAACGATTTCGCTCGCGGTGGTACTCGCGGGTATCAAGTCGGCACGCGAGGGACGAACCGTTCGCGTGGCGGAACTGCTGGACGCCGTCTGATGGCGCAGGGAGAAGCAAGGTGAGCACACAGGCACGCGTGGTTCGAATGGCGGCTCAAGGCAGTCCCGACGTCTTGAAGGTCGAGACGATGCAGCTGGCGGATCCGGGCGAGGGGGAAGCGCTCGTTCGACAGACGGCAATCGGCGTCAACTATCTCGACGTGTACCACCGGTCGGGCTATTACCCGCTCCAGACGCCGAGCGGCGTCGGCAGCGAAGCAGTCGGCGTGGTCGAGCGCATCGGCGCCGGTGTTACCGACGTGAAGGCTGGCGATCGCGTCGCATATGCGGGCGGCGCCCCCGGGTCTTACGCAAGCCATCGGCTTGCCCCGGCGTCCAGACTCGTAAAGGTTCCAGGCGACGTTTCGGATGAGATCGCGGCGGCTGCGATGCTGAAGGGCATGACGGTGGAGTACCTGCTGCAACGCTGCTATGCCGTGAAGCCCGCCGAGTTCGTGTTGTTCTATGCCGCCGCGGGGGGCGTCGGCCTGCTGGCGGGGCAATGGGGCAAACACCTTGGGGCGAAAATGATCGGCGTTGCAGGCGGGGCGGACAAATGCCGCCTGGCGAGGGAGCACGGCTATTCGGAGGTCATCGATCGCACTCGCGAGGACATCGTCGAGCGCGTGAAGACCATTACCGGGGGCGCCGGTGTGCCCGTGGTCTACGACTCGGTCGGCAAGGCCACATTCGACGCGTCGATCAAGAGCCTGAAACCGCGCGGCTTCTTCGTGTCGTTCGGCACCACGACCGGAGCACCGCCGCCGGTCGAAGCGGGCCTCCTCCAGAAACACGGGTCGCTGTATTTCACACGGCCGACCCTCGTCACCTATACCGCCCGGCGCGAAGAGCTTGTGGCGTCGGCCGACGCGGTGTTCGGAATGCTGAAGCGCGGCGACGTCAAAGTGCACGTGGGAGCGCGATATCCCCTGGAAGAGGCGGCGCGGGCGCACACCGATCTCGAGGCCGGAAGAACCGTCGGTTCGTCGCTGCTGATTCCCTGAACCCCGCCGGTATTTGCGATATCATTGCCTGCCGGCGAACCGGCCCGGGCTTCAACCGCCTTTGAAGAGACCTTTCTGACGGGAGGTTCCGCGTGAAGCCGCGTCCCCGGCGCGCAGGGCGCGCCAGCGAAATCCTTTGTGGCTCCGTTTGCGTGGGCGCGCTTGCGGTCGTGCTTTCGGCAACCGTCGCGTCGGCCCAGCAGGCGCCACGCACCGCCGCGGGATGTTCACTCGCCGATCCGGCTAAATTCCATGCCTGTGCGGTAGAGAAGATCAAGACGTTCACGCCCCGTCGGACCGCCGAGGGCGTGCCGGACATACAGGGGTACTGGGAGCGCGCCTATACGTCGCAGGACATCGAGGAGCACGGCGCCGACGGGCTCAATACCCAGCCCGGTCCGAGCATCGTCCTCGACACGCCGGATCGGAAGATACCGTATCAACCGTGGGCGATGGCGCTGAAGAAGGACATGGTCGCACGCTATATCTCGCCGCTGGCGGCCTGCCTGCCGCCAGGGCTGCCGCGGTATATCGTTGCGCCGGGGCCTCATCAGATCCTTCAGACACCGGGCTACGTCGTGCACCTGCTCGAGTTCTCCCACACGCATCGCGTCATCCCGACCACGGAGAAGCCGCACGTCGCGAGCGATATCAAGCTCTATCTGGGTGACTCACGCGGGCGCTGGGAGGGGAACACGCTGGTCATCGACGTAAGGAACTCGAACGGGCTTACCTGGATCGATAACGCCGGCAACTTTTTCAGCGACCGCCTCCACGTCGTGGAGCGGTACACGATGATTGACGCCGATACCATCCACTACCAGGCGCGGATCGAGGACCCGCAGGTCTACTCTCGTCCCTGGACGATGGTTTCCGCGCTGCTTCGGAACAAAGAACAGGGATTCGAGATGCTCGAGCAGGCGTGTCACGAAGGCAACTACAGCGTGGAGAACAGTCTGACCATCGGCCTGAAGCCTTATCGAGGAGTCGTACCCCCTGGCAAATAACCGGCATCATGCGTAACGGAAGTCAGAGGCTCGCAAACACAGGAGTGAAGATCATGACGCGATCGGAAAAACCGTCCATTGGTCGTCGCGGCGGGTACGTCCGGCTGGGGGCGGTCGCCGCAGTCGTCTTCGTTGCCGCGCTGTGGTCGATGCCGGCAACGGTGGCCCAGCAGCCGGCCGCCGGTCAGGCGGCTCTCGATTTCGAGTACTTCAAGACGAACGTGCAGCCGATCTTCCTCGCCAAGCGAGCCGGCCACGCACGCTGCGCGTCGTGTCACATAGAAGGCACGCCGATGCGGCTGCAGGAGCTCTCACCCGGTGCGACCACCTGGAACGAAGAGCAGTCGCGCAAGAACTTCGAGCTTGTGCGCACGCGCGTCGTTCCCGGCAGACCGACCGTCAGCAAGCTGCTGATCCATCCCCTGGCGAATGAAGCGGGCGGCGACCTCTATCACAGCGGTGGGAAGCACTGGACCTCGCAGAGCGATCCGGAATGGCAGACGCTGGCCACGTGGGTGGGCGGAAAGACGAATGCGGTGGCCACCTCGTCGTCGGCGCCCGGAAAAGTGCGTATCATCCAGACCAACAGCGCTGGCGACAACGTGTCGATCATCGACCCCGCGACGAACAAGGTCGTGGGGGAGATCACCGGGATCGAGGTCGGGCACGGTGCGGCCGTTTCGCCCGACGGCACCCGCATTTACGTGACCAATGAATCGACGCGCTCGGTCGACGTCGCCGACGCAGCGACGCTGCGCGTGACGTCAAAGATTCCATTAAGCGGACGTCCTAACAATTTCGGCATTACGCGCGACGGAGCAAAGCTGTTCATCTCGATTACGGGCGCAGACGGCGGCGTCGACGTGGTGGACACGAAGGCCGGACGGGTCATAAAGACCGTGCCGATCAAGGGTGGCGTCCACAACACCTACGTGACACCCGACGGACGCTACGCCGTGGCCGGATCGATTGGGGGCCAGACCGTCAATGTGATCGATACGGCGACCAACGAGTTGGCCTGGTCGGTGAACCTCGGTCTGGGTATCCGGCCGATGGCCTTCGACCGGAACCCGGATGGATCGACGCGATACATCTTCGCGCAGCTCAGCGAGTTCAACGGTTTCGCAGTCGTCGACTTCGCGACGCGGAAAGAGCTGCGTCGGGTCAGTTATCCGGAGATCCCCGCCAACAAGCAGGTGAAGGTGGGCGGCAACGTCTCGCACGGCCTGGCCGTGACGCCCGACTCGAAAATCCTCATCGCGAACAGCCGGTTGAACAACGTCGTCTACAAGTACTCGCTGCCGGATTTCAAGATGCTTGGTTCGGTCGAGATGACCGGCGGCATCGACCCGAACTGGGTCACGCTGACGCCAGATGGGCGTACGGCCTATGTGGCGATGTCGGGGTCGAACTGGACCTCGGCGATTGACGTCGCCTCAATGAAGGAGATCGCGCGTATCCCTGTCGGGCACGTGCCGAAGCGGAATATCACTGCGCGGCTGCAGTAGGTCCACACTACGTAGGCCGCGTCCTTTTGGACCCGGCACTTCCACGCCGGAGCGCCGTTTAACAATGTAGGGGCCGACCTTCAGGTCGGCCCCTACCCATTTCGGGGGGCGCCATGACGATGCGCATTTATCTCGCCCTTGCGCTGATCCTGTGCGCGCTGGTGTTCGTACCGCTGGCAGCGCAGGGCACGCGCGCCAGGACGTTCACGCCGGTCACCGACGCGATGCTGCGCAACCCGAGTCCGGACGACTGGCTCAACTGGCGGCGCACCCAGGACGGCTGGGGCTACAGCCCGCTGAACCAGATCAACCGGCAGAACGTCGGTCAGCTCCAGCTCGCATGGTCATGGGCGTTGCACCCGGGGTCCAATCAAGCTACGCCGCTCGTACATGACGGCATCATGTACGTTCCCAATCCGAACAGCATCGTCCAGGCGCTCGACGCCGCCACCGGGGATCTGATTTGGGAGTATCGCCGCGAGTTTCCACAAGTGGGCCAGGTTCCCACCGGCGAGCCGCAACGCAGCATTGCCATCTGGGAAGACAAGATTTATCTCAACACTGCCGATGCTCACATCGTCGCGCTCAACGCCCGCACCGGCGAGGTGGTGTGGGACACGACGGTGGCCGACCACAGCAAGGGGTACGAGTACACGAGCGGTCCAATCATCGTCCGAGGCAAGGTTATCGCCGGCATGACTGGATGCACACGTTACAAGGAGGATGTCTGCTTCATCACGGCCCACGACGCCAGAACCGGCAAGGAGGTGTGGCGCACGTCCACAGTGGCGCGGCCGGGTGAGCCCGGCGGCGACACATGGGGCGATCTGCCGCTCATGTTCCGTGCGGGCAGCGACGCCTGGATTCCCGGCAGCTACGATCCGGCAACGAACCTGATCTACTGGGGCACGGCGCAGGCCAAACCGTGGGCACGCGTCGTGCGCGGCACCAATGGCGATGCGTTGTACACGAATTCGACCCTGGCGCTCGATCCGGAGTCCGGGAAGATCGCCTGGTATTACCAGCACCTTCCGGCCGAGACGCACGACATGGACGAAGTGTTCGAAAGCGTCCTCGTCGATGGCGGCGGCCGCCAGTCGCTCTTCAAGATGGGCAAGATTGGTGTGCTGTGGGAGCTGGATCGCAGGACCGGCAAGTTCCTCAACGCATTCGACCTCGGATATCAGACGCTGATGACCGTCGATCGGCAGACCGGCAAGGTCACATATGGCCCCGGCATGGTTCCCGAAATGGACGTCGAGCTGGAGTGGTGTCCCAGCACGGCCGGCTTCAAGAGCTGGCGCGCAATGGCGTATCACCCGCAGGCGCAGGCGTTCTACATCCCGCTGAGCCTGACGTGCGAAAAGGGCACCTTCCGCGAGGTGCGGCGGGTAGAGGGCGGAGGCGGCACCGGTACGGTCACGCGCATCAATACCTTCCACCCCAAGTCGCCGAACCAGCTTGGTGAATTCGTGGCGATGGGGCGGGACGGCCGCATCCTCTGGAAGCAGCGCGTGCGCACTCCCTACAACACCGCTGCGCTCACCACGGCCGGCGGCCTCGCCTTTGTCGGCGACTGGGATCGCCATTTCTATGCGTACGACACGCAGACCGGGGCGGTACTCTGGCAGACGCGGACGCCGACGTCGGCGCAAGGGTTTCCGATTGCCTACGCCGTACGGGGACGGCAGTACATCGCCGTTCCGTCCGGTTTTGGCGGGGGCAGCTGGACGTCACTCATCCCTCTGGAGCTGACGCCGGAGATTAAGCGACCGGCGAGCGGGAATTCGATTCTCGTGTTTGCGTTGCCTGAAGCGGGGCGACCCTCAACCGCGAGTCGGTAGGCCGGGTCCTTTCGGTTCTTGCCGTACCGTAAGGCGCGCTTTACGCCGCGCCGAGGCGGACCGTCTCGGTGTCTTCGTGGCCCGTCGGTTGGACGTTTAGATCACAGGGATCTTGAACCGCCGTACGAGATCTTCGATCTCTTTGCGCAGCCAGGCAAACGATGGGATGACAAACAAGTGATCCTGCATGCGTGAGGGATCGTAATCGGTTTCGATCACCTCGTCGGTCACGAACGGGCGACGTCGCACCTCGTTCGAGAAGAGCGAAAACGGGATCTCGCTCGTCGATGAAAGAATGCCAGCGCCGAACACCTTCGTCCCGCCGGCCTCTTCGATTAAGCCGAATTCAATCGAGTACCAACTGAAGCGCTTCAGCGCCAGCACCTGCAGCGCATCCTTCGTGGTGAACGCGGCTCGCCCGATGAGCGTCAGCACCTCAGCGTAGTCGCGATTCATCAGCGAAGGCACGTGGCCGAGGCAGTCGTGGATCATGTCGGGCTCGGGCGTGAATTCCGGATGCGACCCGTGACGGATGAACTGCGTCACGGGGAAGCCGCGGTCGGCGATGTAGCTATAGAACGTGCGATAAGCCAGAGGGCCCTCTGCGGGCACGAGATGCATTTGTGTTTGCTGCTCGAGCTGTTCGCTGAGGTGCCTCAGCTGTGGAATGTCCCTGGAGCTGATGCCAAGCGCGTCTTTCGCTTCCAGATAGATCGAACAGGCATGGGCGCGGTGCAGCTCGTCGAGCCGGCGGGAGACGCTGCGCCAGATGCGTGTTTCCTCGGGTGTGTAGTCGACCAGAGGCGGGCCCAGATTTTCCAGCCGGTGTCGCCGGCACAGCGCGAACAACTGATTGCGGCGCTCGACGTAAGCGGAATCGCCCAGACCGGGATGCCCAGGTTCGAGCTGCAGTGTGTCCGGGTCTGGCGGCTCGATCATGACCTTCGGGTCAATCGGGACGCCGTATTCAATGATCGTTGAGGGATCCTTCATGTGCGGCTCTCGCGCAGACGGCGTTCAATTACCCAGGAGCTCCGCATCGCTCCTGATCGCCCGTAAGAAGGGCTGCAAACAGCATTCCATTTTGAACGAGCAGCAGTTCCGTGGCAGACTCCTGCTGGACCGCGCCAAGGGCTCGCATCGTCGTCTGCTGCCGAGAGCATGTCACGGACGCGCTCGACGTCTTGACAGGGCCGAATCCATGCGAATGACTCGAGTTTGGCGGGCCTGGCAAGACGTTTCGTCCGCACGGAGTGCGGGCCAACAGATACTGTCACCAGCGAGGTGAGCCGGAGCAACAGGTGCTCGCCGATCTGAGGCGTAGCCTCGCTAGGTGTTTGGGAGGCAGGCATGGTGCGAAGGCTCGCCGCTGTTTTTGCAGTCCTGGGAATCTCGATCGGCACGGCCGCTGCGCAGGAGGTCAACGCGCGTGCGGCCCTGCAGGCGTCGCTCAAGGCAATGGGCGGCGAGACGCTGAAGACCATCCAGTACACAGGTGTCGGCTGGTCGTCGCTGATCGGCCAGACCTACGGCCTGGACGAGGACTGGCCACACTTCGAGGTCAGCGCGTACACGCGGGCGATCGACTACGACGCACGGTGGTCGCGCGAAGACTACACACGACGACAGGGCAACTATCCGACGCTCGGCCGCGTCCCAATGCCGGAGCAGCGGATGACGGCGATTGTGAGCGGCAGCTACGCGTGGGACATGCGCGACAACACGCCCGTACCGCTGACGCGGCCGTATTTGGACGGAGTGCCGTTCAGTGACTTGCGGCAGCTCGAGCTTGCGCTGACACCACACGGCGCCCTCAGGGCGGGACTCGCGGCCGCCGATGCCACCGCGATTACGCTGCCGATCGTAGGAGCATCTGATTTCGGCCTTTCCCAGTTCGGCAAAAAGGTCACGATCGTTTCGTTCAGTCTGCTCGGGAAGTACACGATGAACGTGACGATCAACGATCAGAATCTTGTGGAGCTGGTCGACACGTGGTTTCCAAATCCTGTGTACGGCGACATGGACTACGAGATGCGCTATACGCAGTACAAGGACTTCGGAGGCGTGAAATTCCCGACGCTCTTCCATGTCCACCAGGGCGACCCCAGACTGAACCCCGCACACAATTACTACGAGTATCGAATCACGGCCGTCACGCCGAACGCTCCTGTCGCGACCATACCGGTGCCCGAGGCAGTGCGGACGGCGACGGTTCCTCCGGTGAGAGTGGAGAGCCAGAAGCTGGCCGAGGGTGTGTGGCTCCTGGGCGGCGGTACGCATAACAGCATGCTGGTGGAGTTCAAGGACTACGTCGCGGTGGTCGAAGCGCCGAATAACGAAGAGCGCTCCCTGGCCGTGATCGCAGAGGCTACGAGGCTGGTGCCGGGCAAACAGATCCGCTACGTGATCAACACGCACCATCATTTCGATCACGCGGGCGGGCTGCGGACATTTCTTTCGCAAGGCACGACGATCGTCACCCACGAGTCGAACAAGCAGTACTACCTGGACATCATGTTTTATCCCGCTCCGCGCACGCTGCAACCCGATCGAATGGCGAAATTCAACCCGATGTACATGATCAGCCGTCGCCCGGCTCCGATCGAGACCGTTGCCGGCGAGGCGCGGGGCACCGGCAAGTACGTCGTCACCGACGGCGAACGCATCCTTGAAATCCTGCACGTTCAGGACATGGCTTACGAGCTTGGCGATCCGTCCTACAGGCAGGGCAATCACAGTCTCGACATGCTGATTGCGTATCTGCCCAAGGAAAAGATTTTGGTCAATGCGGATCTCTATTCCCCGCCTGCCCAGGGTGCACAGCTGCCGGCCGCTCCAACGCCCGGCCAGAAGACGCTGTACCAGAACATGCTCAAGCTGAAGCTCGACGTGGCGCAACATGTGCCCATTCACGGACGCGTCGAGAACAACGAGGAATTCCTGCGGATGTTTACCAACAGCGCGAGGACGAATTAAACAGAAGGCGCCATGCCTCAGGGCCCAGGGCTCAGGGGGATTATTCGGAGCAAACGATGGTCAAACAGGTGGTGTGGGGAACATGCGTTGTCATTGCCGCCGCCGCGACGGCGGAAGCTCAGGGTCCCGCTCAACAGGGACCTGTCGGGATGACGCAGTATCTGCAGAACGCGTACGGGAACATCAAGAGAAACCTGACGGAAGCGGCCAACAAGCTGTCGGATGGCGATTACGCGTTCAAGCCGACGACGATGCCGGAGGTGCGTACGTTCGGTCAGTTGTTTGGACACGTGGCCAACGCGCAGTTTGGCCAGTGCGCAGCGGCCAAAGGGGTTCCCAACCCGAACATGGGCACGAACAACGAGCAGAAGACCACGAAAGCGGAGATCGTGAAGGCGCTCGCCGAGTCGTTCGCGTTCTGTGACGATGCGTTTTCGTCGCTGAGCGACCAGAACCGCGGACAGATCATGGCACGCGGACGAGGTCAGATGGCGCGCGACGCGATACTCGCGGACCTCATCGCCCACTCGAACGAGATGTACGGGTATGCGGCCGTCTACCTGCGAGCCAAGAACGTCGTTCCACCTTCCACGGACGAACAGCCGCAGCGGGGGCGAGGCGCGGGTCCCGCCGGTCGCGGCCAATAGGGCGGGGTCTTTAGACCCGCCTGCCGCTAGCCAAAAGGAGCTGTCTATCGTGCGCTCATCGCAACGGTCTTCCCGCGTCAGGACGAGCGGCGGTGTGACGCGCCGGACGCTGCTGGCGAATGCACTCGGAGCCGCGGCGGTCACGCTTGCTTCGGAGGACGCGGCGACCCAGGAACGTCCTGAGAGCGCCGTCCGCTTCGGGCGCCTTCCGAACGAGCGCGGGTCACGATCGCCCGCCGAGCAGCCGGCGCGCATGCCAAGCGCCATCAGCTCACGCACCCCGCTGCAGGACCTGCACGGCACGGTGACGCCTGCCGATCTTCACTTCGAACGCCACCATGCGGGCGTGGCCGTGATCGATCCGCGCTCCTATCAGCTACTCGTGCACGGTATGGTCGATCGGCCGATGACGTTCTCGCTCGACGAGATCAAGCGCTTTCCTTCCACGAGCCGGACATGCTTCCTCGAGTGCTCCGGAAATTTCGGCAGGCAGAGCGGCGAGCGCACCACCGTGCAGGAGTTGTGCGGGCTGACGAGCCAGACCGAGTGGACAGGGGTCAGGCTTTCCACACTGTTGCGGGAAGTGGGCACGCGGCCGCAGGCCACCTGGTTCCTTGCTGAAGGCCAGGATGCCGCGATGATGACGCGCAGCATCCCGATCAAGGAAGTGCTCGACGAGGCGATGCTCGCGTACGCCCAGAACGGCGAGGCGCTGCGACCGGAGCAGGGCTATCCGGTGCGCCTGCTCCTTCCCGGCATCGAAGGCAACGCGAGCGTCAAGTGGCTGCACCGGATCGAGCTTGCCGACCAGCCGTTCATGACGCGAGAGGAGACGTCGAAATATACCGATCCTCTCGCGGACGGGCGGATTCGTCAGTTCAGCCTCGCTATCGACGCGCGGTCAGTGATCACGTCCCCGTCGTACCCTCACGTGGTGCAGCCCGGATGGATCGAGATCCGCGGACTCGCATGGAGCGGGCGCGGCCGCATTCAACGCGTAGAGGTCAGCACAGATCGGGGCAGGTCCTGGACACCCGCGGAGCTGCAAGGGCCGGTGTTGCCGAAGGCGCACACGCGATTTCGTCTGCTGTGGGGATGGGACGGCAAGCCGACCGAGATTGTGAGCCGTGCGATCGACGACACCGGTTACGTGCAGCCTGAATGGACGGCCCTTCAGTCGATCCGCGGCCGCCGCACTCGCTACCATCTGAATCCGGTCACGGGGTGGACGATCGGCGCGGACGGGCGCGTCCTATTCGCCGTCGAGCGAGTGACGGCATGACACGCGTCT
>Ga0075420_100001202_pt1 | contig 21788 bp, 24 predicted proteins | sample SoiMetdeltSBSDD4_FD_75296 | JGI IMG/M metagenome (GOLD analysis project Ga0075420, IMG submission 75296) | Bulk soil microbial communities from a Populus tree surrounding site in Tennessee, USA - Soil MetaG P. deltoides SBSDD4 | ecosystem: Environmental > Terrestrial > Soil > Tree plantation...
CGGCGGCACCGACGCCCCCAGTACCCACCGCGCCGGCGTTGCCACCACCTCCGCCGACCCCGCAGGGACCGCCGGCACCGGTGGCACCTCCACCTCTTCCCTTCTAGTCCGACCCGACCTGATATGATCTGAGGAGCGACCGGCCGCAGCGTCGCGGTCGGTCGTTTCTTACGACCGAAGGAGTGACGTGAGTGAAGATCGGGTACGGTAAGCTGGGACGCAGCATGCCGCTAACCCTGAACCAGTGCGGCAACCTCGGTGGTGACGTCGAGATGATCCCTACCGTTAAGCTACTGGCGGAGCGTCACCCGGAGGACGAGTTCTGGTTGATCGGCCGCAACTCCGGCGAGGATCCGGCGTCGGTCGGACTACCGTCCAACGTAGTTAACCCATGGAAGGCGTGGGGTCCCACACTGCTGGACCTTAAGCGTCGCGCGGGCCTCAATCACCCAGACCTAACGATCGAGGAACACCTTAAGCTGCGCGACATCTACGAGGACACCGTCATCCCGACGTTCGTCGACATGGACGCCCTCGTCCTGTGGGTCGGTCAGCACGGCACCACGAACTCACCGATCCCGGGTGTCCGCAAGGAGGGACTGACGAAGCCGCACGACTGGTGCGCGCTCTACTGCGGTTACATGGTGCAGGGCGTGAACGCGTGGCGCGACGTCAACCCACTGGAACGTGAGGAGGTGTGGCTCAACTCAGATCCACGTAACTACATGAAGTTACGTGACCTGAAGTGGCCACTCCGCCACCCAATCTTGGCGCAGTATAAGTTCACAAACCGGATGAAGCACGAGAGGTACGAGGACGGCGGCGGATTCAACGAGTGGTACGCGCCGCAGACGTGGGACGACCTCGACACCGGGTACGGTGTGGACGTCGCCGAGGAGGGTATGCACACGTCAGAGATGTGGAAGTCGCTGACGCGCAACGTGTACGCCCGCCTCGAGGTCAACTCCCTACTACCCGGCGCGCCGTTCGCGCGTGACGCGTGGTTCCGAAACGACTCACAGGACCTGGCGCCGTTCGGTATCTTCATCAACGAGACGCGGCGGTACGTCAACTCAACGAAGACCCGGTCGCGAATCGTGCGCGACTGGGTGCTGCCACTCGAGCCGGCGTTCATCCACGGCACGTGGTCTAGGCAGGGCATGCAGGAGATTGGCCGCGAGGTGACGCCGCTACCACCCGCGTCGTACTTTGCCCGATTGCGCACCGTTCGCTCGACGTTTACGACCCCGGCCAGCGGCACGGGTTGGGCGACGGCGAAGCCGTGGGAGGCGTTCGCCGCCGGCGTGGCGTGCTTCTTTCACCCAGAATACGACACCCAGGACAACATCCTCGGCGACGCCGACCCGACCCTGCGCCGCTGGCTCAGGGTGGACTCGCCGCAGCAGCTGGCCGAGCGTGTCCGGCACATGGCCACCGATGATGCGGCGTGGCGCTGGGTGATCGAACGACAGTGGTACCACTTCGCCCGGGCCATCGAGGACCCGCGGTACCTACGACTAATCGAGGAGAGGATCTGGCGCAAATGAAGAGAGGATCATCGGGAGCCACCATTACGGTGAAGTACGACACTCACCGTGTGTTTAAGTCGGGAGATGCCCGGGTCGCCGCACAGGGTGAGTGGCTCCAGTCGCTGCGGAACGCCGGCGCGCACAAGGTGTTGCCGTACGTGTTCATGGTATCCGGCAACCGGTATGAGATGGAGATCTTGCGCGAGCCCGTGTTCGGTTTTATGGATGCGGACGCCGTCCTCCGCGCCATGCTCGAGGCGCTGGAGCGAGATATCTGGTCGCAGGGTGCGGTTATCACAGACGTGGATCACCGGGCGCTGGCGCGTAAGCTACTCGTGTACACGCAGTTCACCGAGGTCAGCGACAGAGCGTGGACGAGGTGGATCGACGTTCGGGGTAGTCTCGACTGGCCGAACTTACGACGCTGCCTAACACACGGCGATCCGACGTGGGACAACGTCATGTTTGACGACAACGGACGACTGAAGATCGTCGATCCACTCCCCGCCACCTCAGCCGTGCCGGACGTACGTGCTGTGGACACCGGCAAGATCTTACAGTCGTGCCTCGGCTGGGAGGTGCACCGATACGGCGACGTGAAGATGTCATTCACGACACCCGCCGCACTCCGCACGTTCGTTAACGATGATCGTGAGTGGCTAGCCACCGTGTACTTCGCCGTGTTGCACCTCCTGCGCACACTTCCCTACGTCGAGAGCGCGGCGACCCGGGTCGCCGTCGGAAGGATGATCGATGAGGCGCTACTTCTACTTTGATATCGACGGTGTCCTCGTAGACTCGCGGTCGACCGTACGCGCCGCCTACGAGACGGCTCTCGGCCAGCGGATCGATGACGTCACCTGGGACCGGTACTGGAACCGGCCGTGGCGCGAGTGGCTACCCGACTACGTCGGTGAGGTCGGCGAGGCCGTGTCGGTTCACCGCAGAAAGAACGACTCGTACCGCGAACTTGTGGAGCACGGCAACCTCGATTGGCTGCCGGGCGCGTCGGTCGCGCGCCGGCTACTCACACGTGACGAACCGGTGCGATTCGTTACCGGCGCGTCTGAAACCGCGGCGCACATCGTACTCAAAGCTATCAACCTACCGATCGAGCTACTCGACACAACCGAGATGAGTCGACGAGACAAAGTCACCCGTCTATATCACCTCGAGCATCGCGGCGGAGTCATCCACGTCGATGACGACCCGTGGGTAGTCGAGGAGCTCGAGCGTCGCTCGGTGCCCGTCATCCACTACTCGGGTCAGTCCGAGGCCGACCTTCTGGACGAGTTGTGGACACGGTCATCCTAGCGGCGGGTCGCAACCAGCGGCTCCAACACATCGTGCCGCCGTATCACAAGCCGTTCATCGTAATCGACGGTAAGTCGGTGCTGGGTCGAGCAGTCGACTGGCCGAGCAGAGTGTACGGTCACATCAACCGCGTGATTGTGGTGTGTGCACCCGAGAACTCGCTGCAGGCCGCGCACGTTGTGAGCGGCCGTGCGATGCTGGTGGTTCAGCCCGAGGCACGTGGCCCCGGCGACGCGCTGTGGCACGGGTTGCAACTCGTGCGTACGCCCCAGGTGCTCGTGCTCATGGGTGACAACGTCACCACCGACGAGGATTTGGATAAGTTCTATAGCTCGAAGGTGTGGACACCGGTGGATCCACCAAAGATCGGCGTGCAGTGCATGGCCGGTGCCACGCGCGCTAGGTCGTTTACGGTGTGGAACCGATCGCACCGACGTTGGGAAGAGAAGGTACCGATCACCGATGAACACCTCGAAACCGTCGTCGTCTCACCAGACGGCACAGCGTCACAGCAGGTAACCTGCTGGTTCGGTCCACTCGTACTGAACACCGAGACCGCGCTCGAGGTCCTCGACGTGGCACGTGTTCGACCTGATGGTACGGTTCGACCCGAGCTACTGATCGGACCTATTCTCAGTGACCTGGCACCCGACGCCGAGCAGGTACATGTAAGCACATATGACGTAGACACGGAGGTACTGCGGTGACCCGTGACGCCCTGGTAACCGGATCGGACGGCTTTCTCGGTCGACACTTCGCACAACACCTGACGGAGCTCGGCTGGGCGGTGTGGAAGATGACCGGCTGCGACTCGGATGGCGACGTCCGGTCGTTGCACCTCGACGTCGACTCCGGCGAGGTGTACGACCTCGTGGTGCACTGTGCTGCGGTTGGACCCAACCGCGTGGCCATGAGCCAGCGGCAGGCGAACATCATCACCAACGTCAACATCGACTCGGCGCTGCTCAGTTGGGCAATCGACACCAATCAGAAGCACGTGCTGTACGTCTCGTCGTCCGCGGTCTACCCTCGCGCACTGCAGATGTTTCCGAACTGTTCACGTCTCGAAGAGCAGCACGTCAAGCTCTCGCCACTCGACCCGGACGGCATGTACGGCTGGACGAAGTGGATCGGTGAGTTGATGTGTGAGGCCGCGCACGAGCAGATGGGTCTCGACGTCACGATCGTGCGACCGTTCTCCGGCTACGGCGAAGATCAAGATCCGGACCACTTCCCATTTCCAGCCATCGTACGACGTGTGCGGGACGGCGACTACACCGTCTGGGGTCCACCCGGCCAGACGCGCGACTGGATTCACGTCGACGACGTGGTGCGCGGCGCGCTCGCCGCGTACGAGAACGGCGTCACCGGACCGGTTAACCTGTGCACCGGAGTCGGTACCGATTTCGGGCAGCTCGTGCAACTAATCTACGACGCGACGGTCGGAGACGGGCGGAAGGCGTGCGTCTCGTACGACGAGTCGATGCCCACCGGCGTTCTTCACCGCGTCGGTGACCCGACGAAGATGCTCGAGTTCTACGAACCGAAGATCACATTCGAGGAGGGGATTCGCCGTGCTCTCGCAGCCTGATGAGATGCCCGACCGCCTCGCGGTCATGATCGCAAAGCAGCGTGAGCTGCAGGAACGATACATGCTCAACGGCAACTCGTTCACAGACATGACCACACTGGATCGCGTGCGTTACGTCAAGGACATGGTGCAGGCCGCCGGCAAGGAGCTCTACGAGGCGTTGGACGAGGTCACGTGGAAGCCGTGGGATCACTCACAACCGCAGATTCACGAGGAGCACCTGTTCGTCGAGCTCGTGGATACGTGGCACTTCATCATGAACCTGCTGATCGTGACGTATCCGGCAGACACACCCGAGTCGCTCGCCCGCCGGTTCTACGTTGCCTACCTGCGTAAGCGAGAGATCAACGTCGACCGTCAGGAACGCGGCTACGACAACGATCTTAAGTGCCCGATCTGCGGTCGGGCGTTGGATGACGTTGGTTTTTCGGCTAGCGAGGATCCGAACAGCGACGTCGCCGTCGTGCTGTGTCACGGCTGTCACGGCACGTTCGCGCAGCGGTTGCCGGACGCGGCGTGACCTACCGCGCCGTCGACGTCATGGGCTTCGCCGGAGGCTTCACGCTCGGCGTGGTGCAAGCCGGCTTCGAGCTCGTCGGCAAGCGCGAGCTCAAGGGTGGCTTCGGCGTGCCGAACTGCGAGGCGAACCGACACCTACTCGGCTCACGGTGGGTCGCCGAGGTCGGACACGAGTCGGAGTGGACGCCGGTTGACACGGAGTTGGTCTTCGGCAACCCTCCGTGCTCCGGCTTCTCGGTGATGTCGGCGAAGACGTTCCGCGGCGCGGACTCAAAGATCAATCACTGCATGTGGGCGTTCGTCGAGTACGTCGCCCGGGTGCGACCGGTCGTCGCCGTCTTCGAGTCCGTCCAGCAGGCGTACACGAGCGCGGACGGACGTGTGCTGATGACGACGCTACGCGACCGGCTCGACGAGCTGACCGGCTGGCACTGGAACCTTCATCACGTGCTGCACAACGCCTATTCGGTCGGTGGCGCCGCCCAGCGTCGTCGGTACTTCTGGCTGGTGTCGCGCGTTCCGTTCGGCGTCGAGGAACCGGGGCCGTACGAGTACCCGTTACTGCGCGACGTCATCGGTGACCTCTCTCCGCTCGGCCAGACGTGGCTACCGCAACCCTACCGATCCACCTATCACCTGTGGGTCGAACCTCGTCGTCGAACGGACGGCGTCGTGGACGGCCACGTGTACATGGACATCCCGTTGACCCGCCGGATTCGGGAACTACTGGCGGCCGTGCCGTGGCTTCCCGGGGAGGACCTGGGGAAGGTTCTCGAGCGGCACTGGTCCGAATACGGTAGGCTGCCCGACTCGTTCAACGAGGAGAAGATCGTTAAGAACGAGTTCCACGTCGGCTACACCACGCCGACGCGTTGGGACGGCGACAAGATGGGACGTGTGATCACCGGCGGCGCGTTGCAGATGGTGGTGCACCCCTGGCTAGATCGAACGATCACCCACCGCGAGGCTGCGCGCATTCTCGGCTTCCCGGACGACTGGCTGATCGCACCGTTGCGCGGTAAGTCCGGAATCCACCTAACGTGGGGTAAGGGGATTACGGTTGACTGCGGCCGCTGGATCGCCGGTTGGATCAAGCGGGCGCTCGACGGGCAACGAGGTAGCGACGCCGGCAAGCTCGTGGGTAACCGAGAGTGGACCATCGACGTGACGAACTCATATCGTAGGTTTGTGCTAGGGTAGCCGTTGAGAACGCATCACACCGAGGAGGATCTTGTGACCGCACCCGTCGCCGATGAGGCGAAGCGACGCGGCCGGCCGCGACCGGACGACACCATCCAGCGAGACCAGCTGGTTCTGACACGCATGCGCGAGGCCGCGAAGCCGCTGACCCGTGAGGAGGTCGCCGCCGCGGCCGAGCTGACCAAGAACCTCGCATACCTGTCGCTGTGGCGACTTCGCAAGGATGGCCGCGTGGCGCGCAGTCACGAGGGCGGCAAGCACGTGTGGACCGTGACGGAGCCGGCGCCCGACGCCGCGTAATTCCGAGTGGACTCGCTGACGACGCTCGCACCGCTCCTGGCGGGACCGCTAGGAGCGGTGAGTGTCTTGATCATGTTGGTCATCGCCCTTAAGACCGGGCAACTAGTCGTCGGCAGCCAGCAGGACAAGCTACTCGCATACTACGACGGCGCGTTAAAGAACCGCGACAAGCAGATCGACGACTGGAAGGAGATCGCTCATCGCCACGATGAGCGGGCCGACCGAGCCATGGAGATCTCTGCTGCGAACACGCTGGCGCTCGAGAAGGTGAATGAACAACTGCGGCAAATCCTACTCACAGACGGGCGGCGAGCCTCGTGAGGTGGTTTTGGCAGCGACGTAATATTCCCGCGCCGTCGTTGAACGGCGTGGATAACGGCAAGATCGAAACTCGGGAGGCGCTACGCGACAGCGGTGATAAGTTGCGCGACGCCGATCGACTGGAACGCCGCGCGCGCACCGCGCGACGTAGGTCCGATCTCCTGTCAGAAGAACTCCGACGAGCGATGGGACCACCGTGAGCGAAGATGTCGTTAGGCTGATCGGAACCGTCGCAATGCTGGTCAGCGCCGCGGCGTTCATCGTGTTCCTCGGACTCTACCTAACCATGTCCAACTGGCGAGCCACACCGATCGGGCGGTACATAGCCGCGTTCATCGCGCTGATCGCCACGGTGTTCATCTACCTGGTCGTGGTGACGTTCACCATGCCAGATCTAACCGTATACACACGACTGGTGATCCGACTCGGCGTGTTCGGTACCTTCGCCATCTTCGGGTGGTGGCTGATCGGCATCCTCGTCCGCATTCAGATTCGAGAGAGACGTAGGAGGTGAGGTGTGGCGACACGAGGTCCCATCATATCCCGCGCCGGCTGGAACGCACGACCACCGAGTCGAGCCATCCAGACGGTCGCGTGGAGCCAGCGCACGGGTGTGGCGGTGCATCACTCCGCGGGGTCGATCAACCAGACGACCCGCGACATCCAGAACTTCCACATGGACACGAACGACTGGCCGGACATCGGGTACAACTTCCTGACCGACCAGCCCGGCAATCTGATCATCGGCCGCGGCTGGGACAAGATGGGTACCCACTCCGCGGGCGAAAACATCTCGCACGTGGCGATCTGCTGGAAGGGTAACAGCAACGACGTGGTACCGACCCCGGCCGCGTTGAACACGATCCGCTGGGTCTACGAGGAGGCCTGCCGACTGGCTGACCGAACGCTGGAGGTCAGCGGACACGGGCAGCTGCCAAACGAGGCCACCCAGTGTCCCGGCGATCACATTCGCAACTGGATCGCGGCGGGTATGCCGCTAGGAGGAGATGACATGACGCCAGAGGAACACGACCTACTGGTCAACATTCGCCGCGAGCTGTCGGCATTCACCAGTGGGTCCGGCAGCTGGACCACGACCGGCGGGTCAAACGTGTCGATCATTAAACCGGCGTCCCGCGCCGAGGTCGCGGCGATCGGCAACGTCACGCTGTCCGAGGAGCAGGTCCAGGTCATCGCCGACCAGATCGTGGCGGCACTGCCTGATGGTCTGACCCCAACGGCGCAGGCGCAGGTCAAGCAGGCCGTCGCGGACGTGTTGCTAGGAGGAGCGGAGAACGTTGGCTAACGCGAATCCCGCGTGGATCATCACCACCGCGATCTGCGCGCTGATCACGCCGATCGCCCTGCGCGCGTTTCTCCGCGCAGAGACGGCACACGGGTTCGTCGGCTGGCTCGTCGTGTTCCTCGTCGCCGGCGCCACCGCCATCCTGTCGATCATGCAGTGGGTCAAACTTGTCTAAAGATCTTGAAAGTCACCACGGTGAGGCGTTTACATCGTCTCACCGTTGTGATATTATGGTCTCATAGGGACAACGACGGTAGACGGAACGAGGAGGACCGGTGGAACCTACCTTCCCAACCATCACGGTCAAGTTGACCGGGACGGACGGCAACGCGTTCATGGTCATTGGTCGCGTAACTCGCGCGCTGCGCGACGCCGGTCACGTGACCGCCGCTAACACGTTCGCAAAAGACGCGATGACCTGTGAGAGCTATGACGAGCTGCTCCAGTTCGCCATGAAGACCGTAGACGTGGAGTGATCAACGTGACGACTAGCACAGCAGCCCCGCAGACCAACGTTCAGTTCTCCGAGCGCACCGTGCCGTGGATGAAGATCGGCAAGCTCGTGGACGGCGTCACTACCGCCGCCGAGGCGGCCTTGCTCGGCGGCCTCAACTTCGAGGTCGAAAAGAAGGACCTGTTCTACGGTAGCAGAGACACCAAGGGAAAGATCTTCACGACGTCGCTTCAGCACATCGCCGAGCGTTCCGCGATCGTACGCGCCGACACCGGCGAGTGGCTCGGAATCATGAGTGACGAGTACCCGGTGCTTCAGTATCGCGAGGCATTTGACTTCATGGACTCCCTCTCACCCAAGTTCGTCGCGGCGGGTGCGCTGTACGGCGGACGTCAGGGCTTCATGGTCGTGCAGTCGCCCGACCAGTGGGAGTTCAAGCTCGCACACGGCACCGACACGCACCACCTCTACCTGGTGCTGCGCACCAGCCACGACGGCTCGCGGGCCGTCGAGGTCAGTGTCAACCCGCTGCGCGGCCGGTGCATGAACCAGCTGACGCTCAAGTCATTCGTGTCCGGCGTGCCGCACCGCTGGTCGGTACCGCACACCAGCACGATGGCCGCGAAGCTAGCCGCCGCGCACCAGTCGCTTAAGAAGTTGGGCGAGTACGGCGCGGCGCTGTCGAAGCTCAGCGACCGTCTCGTCGACATCAAGGTCGGCGCCCCGCTCGCCGAGCTGGTACTGAAGCGGGTAATCTCTGACCGACCCAAGGCCCTCGCGGTCCGCGAGCGAATTCTCACCATGTGGAACGGCTCCCCGACCGTCGGCTACGCCGGCACCGGGTGGGGTCTGGTCAACGCGATCAGCGAGTACTTCGAATGGGAGCGTGGCGGCGGCACCCCGGCATCTCGCTTCACGGGTGCGCTGCAGGGTCAGTCGCACCAGGCGATCAACCGCGCGGCCGGCCTTCTCCTGTCGCGGGCGTAGAGTCGAGCAACCGCGGCGGGTCCCGGGTAATAACCGGGATCCGCCGCTTCGACGTAGGAGGCGAACGTGATCGGTTTCGCCGACACGGAGTGGAGAATACGCGGCGCATGTAACGGCATGGACACAGAGTTGTTCTTCCCCAACGACGCCGATCCGATCGACCCAACCGTGCTCGCCGCGTGCGCCCGCTGCACGGTTCGCGGTGTGTGTCTCGACTGGGCGCTGCGGTTCAACGAGCCGGGTGTGTGGGGCGGCACCACCGACTTCGAGCGTCGACAACTCGTGGCGCGTAAGACGCGCGTTAAGTGTCCCGGCTGCCAGTCGCGCAACGTCATGATCATCGACGGCGGCGAGATCTGTGCGTCGTGTGGCCTGACCTGGTTGACCTAGTTTGTACCGAAATTTTAGGCCGGTCAGGTCCTCCTGGCCGCACGAACGGCGCCGGCTCGGTAGTTGACTACCGGGCCGGCTACTATCTGATCATGTCCTCTCGCGTACTGCTAACCGGAGCCGCCGGTTTCGTCGGGGCTCACGCCCTACGGCATCTGCTGGTGAACACCGACTACGACGTTCTCTGTCCGGTGACGTTCAGACACCGCGGTAACGCGGACCGGATCGCGTCGTCGCTGCAGGATCACCCCGAGTGGCAGCAACGCGTCACCGTAGAGATGTGTGACCTGGCGGGTCCTCTCGCCGAGTCGCAGCTCAAGCGCTGGGGCGACGTAGACATCATCGTCAACGTCGCCAGCGAGTCGCACGTGGATCGCAGCATCGCCGATCCGGCGGGATTCACCGCGAACAACGTAGCGTTGATCACCACGCTGCTGGAGTACGCCCGCTGGTCACGCCCACGGTTCTTCGTGCAGACCAGCACCGACGAGGTATACGGCCCGGCGCCGCGCGGGTACGCGCACGTCGAGTGGGATGCCATCATACCGAGCAACCCGTACGCCGCGTCGAAGGCCGCGCAGGAGGCGATCTGCACCGCGTACTGGCGCACCTACGGTGTGCCGCTGCTGTTAACGAACACGATGAACATGTTCGGCGAGATGCAAGATCAGGAAAAGTTCGTCGCGATGTGCATTCGTCTGCTGGCGCGCGGCGAGTCGGTGCCGGTGCACGTGTCGCCCGAGGGTGAGCCAGGTTCCCGGTTTTACCTACACGCCCGGAATCTCGCGGACGCCTGGCTGCACCTAATGACGCGCGACGTTGTGCGACACATCGACGGCGCCGACCGACCGGACCGGTATCACGTCGTCGGAGAACGCGAGATCACCAACGTGGAAATGGTGAAGCTCGTCGCCGAGATCATGCACGTGGAACCACGCTGGCATCCCGTGGACTTTCACAGCTCGCGACCGGGGCACGACCTACGGTACGCGCTGGACGGTAAGAAGCTCGCGGACACCGGCTGGACGCATCCGTACTCATTAAAGAGATCACTAGTCAAGACGATCGAGTGGACCAGGGCTCACCCCGAGTGGCTGTAAGCCTTCTCCCACGCCTCCAGCCAGCGCCACGCGTTGCCCGACATCGTCAGTTGATCGCGTACCCGCCGACGCGACTCGGCGCCGATGTCCGCCCGCATGTTTGGTTCGGTGAGCAGCGTCTTCAGTTCGCGGTACCAGTGCTTGGACTTATCGGCCAGTCGGCCGATGCCGTACTCGTTGTGGAGTCGAAGATAGTCGGCGCGCGGCGATACGACGCACGGCGCGCCGACGGCGGCGTACTCCAGCGGCTTAAGCCACGACTTCGCCGCGTTGAACCTCGTGTCGGCGAGCGGCGCGATACCCACCCCGACGTGTTGGGCGACCCCTGCCGGCCAATCCCGCTGGGTAAGCGGCCCTGTGCCGTCCATCCACGTCTCAGGCAGCTTTAACGCGCGGCCAACGCCGCCGGGCGAACCGACCACCCGGAACTGGTAACCCTCGCCAACCAGTCGAGAGATCGCCGGGCCGACGACGTCCAGGTCGCGAGGGTGCGAGTGGTACGAGCCGGCCCACGCGATGCGATCCGAGTCCTCGTGGGGAAGATCGAGGTAGAAGTCGGGTACGTAGTTGTCGATCACCGACACTCGACCGTGAGGTGCGTATCTACGAGCTAACGCCGGCGTGGTGCACGTAACCCACGTTGCCTCCTCACACGCCCGCTGACAGTACTGCCAGCCGTGGTCCGCGTCGCCGTGCTGCGGGTGTAGGTGCGACCACGCCGGGTTGGCCGGGTCGATGGTCGCGAGATCATCGTCTACGTCAACCACCACCGCGACGCCGTGCTTTTCACGCATGACCTTGAGCGCGCTGGACAGGTACCTACCCGTAACGCGCTGAAAGACGACGACGTCTGCGTCCTTGGGCAGCTTCACGTCGACGACCTCACCCGTGCGCTGGCTCACCTCGGCGGCCATGTTGCGCTTCTGTTCTGCCTGCGGTACGATCCGCACGTCGTGACCGGCGGCGGCGAGCACCTCCGCCGGCCAGATCATGCGAAAGTGGCCGCAGCCGGTCTCATCCGCCGGGAACACGTAGACCTTCACGCCGCCCACCTTCCCCACATACCGCAGCAGATCAGGCCGAGGACGAGTGAGACGACCCACGCGGCGACGATCAACACGACGTACACGACGGTCCGGACGTCGCCGATCGACTTACGTGTCAACGTCACCACCGCCCCGCGAGTCCGGAGGTGTTCCGGCTGTCGTGGTGCCAGAGCCAAGTATGCTCACGCTCGGTGGAGTGACTGATCACACCAAGCTCCTGGCACATCATCTGGAAGAACCAGTCCTCACCGGAGTTAGCGTGATTGACGTTAACTCGACTGTATCCGACCTCCTGGGCGAGTTCGGTGCGTACGAGAATGGTCGTCGTGGTGTGGATCGGATTGGCCGGATCATATGTCTCTCGCCAGCGACCGGGTGGGAACGGATCGACGCCACCGATGACCTTGAACCACGAGAACACGTAGTCGGCGCCGGTCTCCCACACGTGGTGAATCAGCGTTTCCAGGTGCCACGGCTCGAACTCATCGTCGTCGTCTAACATCGCGAGCCACGGCGTCCGAACAGCCTGCATCGCACGCTGCTTAGTGAGCGGCGCGCCCCGTCGCTCGAGATCCACGGCGATGCTCACCGCCGCGGCGGGGTAGGTCTGTGCAGAAACGCTGGCCAGCGCGCGGCCGAGTAACGCAGCCCGAGGTGGGATGGTAGGTATGACGACTGTGATGCGATCAGCCACTGCCACGTCCTCCCGTGTTCGCACCGTGGAAGTGATACCGCCAGGTGACCTCGGGCACGTGATGGAAGTCGGCGCCGGCGTCGAGCATGCGCAGCAGCAAACCGTAGTCCTCGCAGTCACCGCTGGCAACCGCGGTGAACGTACCCGGCTGCGGGAAGCCGCCGACCCGCTTAACCAGCGACGTCTCGGCCAGCCACGTCACCGGAATGAAGTTTCCTACCTCCCGGAGGTGACGACGCTGCTCGACGCCGAACGGCACGCCAAACGGCAACACCAGCTTGCCGTCGACGCTGGTCGCGAGCGGGTCACGACCGCCAACGAACTGGGCGTACGAGTAGACCATCCCGACGCGCGACCGGCGAATGCCGCGCACCAGCGCCTCAATGTGAGACGGCAGAAACTCGTCGTCATCATCGAGCCACGCCACCCAGCGGGTCAGTACCCGGTCGAGTGCCTTGTTACGCGTCGTCGCCGCACCCTCCCGGTTGACGTCGTCGATGATGAACGTTGCGGCGGGTGGCAGCGACTGCGCGAGGACGGACGCGTAGGCGCGCGCGAGAAGCTCGCGGCGTTCGGGAATGGTCGGAATGATGACGGTTACGTCGGCGGAGTTCACAGGCATCCCCAGATCTGGAAGTTGTACACGAGCTGGGTGTCGTACATAAGTAGGCGGTCGGCCTTCCAGCCGGCGTTATGTAGCATGCCCTCGATCTCCGGTACGTCCCAGCCCCAGTAGTGCTCCGGGTTGGCGTTGTTGGTCTCACCGTCTGGCGTGGACAGAATGAGGATCTTGGCGCGCTTCCGAATCTCGGCGAGCAGCTCGTCCGGACGTTCGACGTGCTCCAACGTCTCGGTGCAGATGAACATGTCGACGCCTACCGGGTCGAGTAACGGTAGGGTCTCCTCGATCGGACCGATCATGTCGAGGTGGTCGGCGTGCACCATGTCGCTCAACGTCAACAAACGCTCGGTACCCGCGGCGACGTTACGCGCGATGGCGCCGTCACCACACGTTAGGTCGGCGATCGACCTCACCCGGTACGAGTCGGCGTACCAGCGGGCGAACTGCGTGGTCAGCGCAACGCGTGTGCGGTGGTCCTCCCACCGTGTGTGGTCATACGGATGTGCGTACACACGACGAAGTTCATCGCTCGAGTAGAACGGTCGAAGCTGTACTCTCACAGCATGGTCCCCTCACCGAAGGCGTTTTTCATCTTATGAATGTCGCTCCAGAACTTGGTCGACATGTACGAGTCGAGCGCCCGCTTGTCGTGGTCATACATCTCGGCGGAGTTGACGAACGCGTAGCGTTCATCGGCGCGCTCCGGGTACTTCACCGGGTGTACGTGTTCGATGCTGACGTGAGGCAGGTACCGGGCCGTGCCGTTGAGTGCGCCACCCCACTCTTTCCACACGTTGTCGACGTAGAGGTGAGTCATGCCGGGTGGCACCATGTAGCCGATCGCCCGAATGATGCGTGCGTCGATGGCGACGGCGGTCGGCAGAAGTGGACCCTGAATGCCGTCGTTGCCGTAGGCGAGACCCATGTACGCGGCGGACGCGAGCTGGACATCCCACATCGACGTGTGTGGCCGGTGATCGTCACCCATGAAGCCGATGATGTCTTCCTCGGCGGCCGCCGGCACCGCGTACGCGTTGAGGATCGGACCGAGTCCGCCGAGCGGCGGTGCGATCGTGAGCGAGAACCAGTTGCCCGATCGTACGCGCATGACGTCCTTGTACGCCGGCAACTCCGGATCATCCTCGTCCACGATGATCTGCAGGCGTGCCACGGCGCGCGTAGCTTCCCAGGCGTCGATCAGCTCAAGTACGTTGTGAGGCCGTCCCCTGGACGGTACGATGTATAGCACGTGTCCACTATATCTCAAGATGCGCGTACGAGCTCCACCCAGCTCCCAGCCTTGAGAATCGTGGCGGTGCCGCCGGACGTTCCTTGCGCGACGCCGAGCGTGAGGTCACCGGGTGGAATTCCAGCAGTGTCGTAGTAGCCGGCGAGAATTCCGCTGAGGGCACCGTTGAAGCTGCCGCGCGGGTGTGCGGTGGTGATGGCTGTCGCCACGCCCGTGTCGACCGAGCCGGTGGTTCCGGTGGCGCTCGTCGGCTGCGCGATCAGCGACGACGCGCCGGCGCCGAGGCCGTCGAACTGCGCCTGAAAGTCGGGCGTGGTGCTGGTGCTGGTCCACCACAGCCAGCCGAGGATGCGGAACGTGGCATCGCTGGGGAGGTTGGGAAACGTAGCGATGATGTTGGCGAGTGGGTTGGCGGTGTTGACCAGCGGCACGTCATCGGCGACGACGCGAAGCATGCTCTGCCCGATCGCCGGCTCATTGCGACTAAGTTGCCCGATGACGTACTCGCCGGCCGGCGGCACCTCGGCAACCATCACCCGGGTGTCGACCGGTAGCCGACCCACGAGGCTGATCAGTGAGATCTCTGCGGTGTCGCCGTCGACCAGGCCGCGCATGGTCGACTCGTCCTTGATCGTCGCAGGCTTTAGCGTCCAGATGAGTCCTAGACGCTGCGCCTCGACGACGAGTTGCTGTACGAGGACGGAAATCTGCTCCTGGTCGAGATTCACGGCGTGTATGCCTTCCGCATAGTGTGACGCATGCGACCACCCTCGACCAGCTGCATTGACCAGGCTAACTCAAGCCAGTTCTCCCCATCCCAGCGCACGACGTTGTACGAGTCGTGGCGCGGATCCGGCGGCGTGTCCAACGACACGCGCTCGAAGATCGTCTGCCGCAGACCAATGTTTCGCGCAACCGCCGACGCCTGCTGTCCGCCGGCGAGTTGTCGCGTCTCCACCTGCGGAATGACGAAGCCTCGGTTGAAGATGGAGTGTGGTGCGCTGGTCGGCACGTCGTACGTGCCGACAGCGGGCGCCGCGTCGACGTCTGCATTACTGATGACCACAAATCTGTTCGGCGCCTGCAGCATGTCGTCGGACTCCACGATCGAGTCGCGAAACACGCGGTAACCGACGTCCATGTTGATGTCCACCGGGCTCTCCGCCGGGTCGAATGCCCGTAGGAAGTGCATGCGTCCGTCGTGGTCAAACCACGGCGCGAAGTAGTCACCAGCCACCGCGAGAGCCTCGACCGGCTGGCCGCGATAGGTGCCGGCCGACCACGATCCGACAGAAGGATACGGCGTCGGCTGATCGAGAAGTATCGTCACCGGCAACCCGGCCAGCAGGCGCAGCAGCGCGACGTCACATGACTCTTGCGTCGCGATGTCAATCGTACGCAACTCATTGGCACTGGTAAAGCCAGACTCTAGCTGCTGATCCACGATGAACATCTCGTCGATCAGCGCCGCGTTGGACGGCACACCCGACGTGTTCGGAAGCCGTGCCTGGTTGCTGAACATGTATCGTCCGAGCGGACGTTCCACCCCACTGATCAGCATCCAGATCAGAACCCGATCAGTCAGCGGATTGATCTCGGCCGTGTCCTCACGGTTGAACTGAACGTTCACCGTGCGCTTGATCGTGCGGGCAGTGTCGTGTGCCAACACCGGAACGGTGTCTCGTCTCGGGTGAACCTCACCGAGCGGCTGTCCGGTGACGCCGTTGACGAGTCTAAACCGGAACGACGCCGACCGCTGGCCGACGTGCGCGGCCATGTCGAGTTGGTCATCGTGCGGTATCGTTGTGTATGTCACGTGAGCTCCGCGGATACGTCGGCGGGTGACGGCGTCGCCGTGCTTTCCACGATCGTAACCCGCGCGACCTGCATCTCTCGATCGCGTCGGAACGTACCCTGCGGAACGATGACCGTCGCCAGCCAGCGGTCACCTTCCTCGGTGCGAACGCAGACGTATGAGACGTCGGCCCACGCGAGGTCGCGCAGCGACTGGAACGCGCGGTCGAGAACCGGCGGCGACACCGCCGCGGACTGCACCAGAAGCGTGCGTTGGAACCGCTCGCCTCCTCGCTCCAGCGGTCGGAAGGCGACCTGGTAGTTCCGACCGTACATGCGCTCCAGAGTGACGTCATCCGTCTCAGGGAAGTCGAACACCTCCTCCGGCGCACGGTCCCAGACCATGGCGTACGCGAGGTTCGCCGAGCCGTCCTGAATCTCGTTCGTGGTGAAGATCAAGATTCCGCTGGCGACGTCGACACCGCTAACTCCCGGTACCGCGAGAGTGTTCGACACCTCAGCGGACCACAGGCCGTGAAAGTTGAGCGAGTCGCTGGTGCGAATGCGGTAGGATGACATCACTCCGACACGTGCTTCATAGTCGCGGAATCCGGCGACGTAGGGTGCCGTGAGCATGATCGTTTGCCATAGCTGATCCACCGCGTCCCAGCGCTGGATCTCGACGGTGCCGTTGAGCTGCTGGTACGGAGTGACCACAACGTCGTCGACGTACACCGCGGGGTTGACGTTGGTGTTGCCGGAGTTCATACTGATGCGGTAGCCGGTCTGTCCGAAGGCAAACGTCGCCTCGGTGGCCTCATCTTGCCACTGTGTAGGTTCGGTCGACCCGGTCCAGATGCGCGCTCGGAGCGAGGATCCGATGGCCTGCACGTGCACGTGGATCTCTTGGTTCGCCGCGTAGTTGAAGACGTTGGTGGATGAGTCGAGGTTGGTCGCCGCGCCGCCGATGATGGACGTGAGAGTTGTGTCCACGGTGCCGTCATCATCGAACGCAATGGTCCAACGGTAGTAGTCGTTGACGCCCTGGCTACGGAAGCGGATGGCGACGTTGAAGTTGTTTGTCGCGGACACCTGTCCCACGTGGAACGACGTTATGATGTCGACATCCCAGTGGATAGCAGGTAGCACGACGTTGTGCGCGGTGAGATCTCCGGTCGGTAGTCGCAACACACCCGCACCACCTGTAACGAAGAAGTTAGCGGCGTCGCCGAGAAGTATGGACCACACGTGTCCGGAATCTGACGTACCCCACCCGGTAACCGAGGTGCGACCGTTGAACGTGTCAAGCTCTCCCTGCCACGTGTCGGGCCAGGTGAGTCGGTGGTAGCCGATGCCGGTGGGCACGCAGCCGGGAGGTGGGCTGCAGTCACCTAGACCGATGCCGGTGACCGCCTGACTCTGCTCCGTGACGGCGAGTCCGGTGATGGCCGGCGGATCCACCGCGAAGATCAGCACGGCGTCGGTGGTTGGGTCGTCGGCGATGCCGCTGACGGCCGGCGACTGCCAGTTAAGATTGACGGCCGTGCCGCTGGTCGGTTGGTACGTCGCGGCGCTGAGTCGCTGGGCAGACGGCACCTCATTGATGAGTGTGCCGTTGATGCCGGACACGGCAGGTGCGGTGGCGCCTAAGACCTCATACCGGTTTCCCGTGACCTCGTTAGCAGCGGACCACACCCAGTTGGGCGTGCCGGCCTGCGCGCCCATCGACACGACGGTGTCGAATCGGAGAGTGACCTCCCGCCAACCGTCGATTAGTTCGTCGAGCGCGTCCAGCTGCGCCGGTGTAATGTACACAGACTGACCGGTGCCGCTAATGGTGGGCGAGGAGAGTAGCAGCGGTATCGTGGTGTTGCCGAATCGCCGCGCGTAATACCGGACTTGTGTGTAGTTGCGAGCGGTGCCGGAGATGTCGTCGTAGATCTCTTGCGTCGCCGTAATAGCGCCGTACACCGGCGCGTGTGCCTGCCGGCCGTACACATGAACGTCGGTAACCGGTACACCCGTGCCGGTAACGTGTAGTGAGAGTTGCGGCAGCACTACCAGTGCCGTCTCGCCGAACTCCTCGTCCTCAATGAGCGTTCGGTCGACGCGGATTCCCGGGTGCGGCGCGATCTCGTAGAGTTGACGCAGCGCGTTGAGCCCGGGGTACCGGCTGTCGGCGACCAGTCGGCTCTCGAGGCCACTGGGGCCACCGACGTCGCCGATGTCCGCACAGATCAAGGTAAGTAGGTAGTCGTCCGGTACCAGGATCGGATTCGCGACAAATGCGGGCGTGTACATCGGAACGATGTTGGCGCCGGTGGCATACCGGGTGGCGAAGCCGACGAAGCCCGATTGGCCGAAGGATCGCCCGCCGTACGCGACGCGGGTCTCCTCACAGTACGTAACCTCCATCGCAACGTACGCGACGAACAGGTCGCCGGGGATGCCCGCACTCCACGAGATCGAGAAGGCGATGCGCGACGACGCCGCCGCACTAAGTTCGAAGTTCTGCAACTCCGTGTATCGCCACGGCAGACGCTCGGAGTTACCGCTTGGCGTGGCGAGCGCGGTACTCCAGAAGAAGTTGATCTCACCGAGCCGCTTCCGCTTGATCTCGATCGACTCGACGTTTGACGATACGAGCTCGGGAAAGCCGAACCCGATGCTATCGGTAACAGGCACCCGCACCAGACTCATAATCGGCTTATGCGTGTCATCGGGAATGGCTGCACTAAGACTGCCACTCATGGCGGTGACGTAGAGAATATCCACCGCGAGGATGCGCTTGCCGTTGAGGCGCTGCGAGTGTTGGTTGGTCGCGAAGAAAAACTGCGCCTGCTCGGTTCCGAGCGAGTCCATCGTGATGTACGCGTTATCGCTCGGGTCTGCCACGGCCTCCGGTCCCGTGGTCGCGTTAACGAGCGCGGCGCCGCCGGAGACCAGCGTCGCGTTGCACGGAATGATCACCTTCTTGATCGGTCCGGTGAGCGTCTCCGCGCCGCGCGGATACACCGCCGCGAGGAAGACCTGACCCAGTGCACGTCCGGGCGGCAAGTCCTTGAGGTAGAACCGGGCATCCCCGACGCCCCACCCCTGGGTGGCGGTAAACCCGTGACCGAACTCTCCGACGTTGATGTCGGGCGCCAGCTCGAGCGTCTCGTCCCGGATCGGCACCCACTCCAGACCGAGGTGCTGCGGCGCGGTTGGGTTGTAGTTGCCCATCAGGTAGTCCTCACTCGTGTGCGAACGTCACGGTTGGCCAGCGTGGTCTGGATACCCTGACCGACGGCCTGCCCGGCGCGGAATGCGTCGGCCTGTGACGGGTTGCCGCCGACGAAGTTGACGGTGACGTGGATCGTGTTGGTGGTCGCTCCGGCGCCGCGCGCATCCATCGTGAACCCACCCAGTAGGTCGTCCAGCGTGCGTCGCGCGGCGTCGCGTTCCTGCTCCATGCCGACGCCGATGCCTTGCACGATGGGTCGACCGATCTGCTCGGCGGCGACCTTCGACGGCGACGCGATGCCGAGGCCACGCCGGATGCCAGAGATGATGTTCTCGGCCGCTCGACGACCCCAGTCGATCGCCGTGGTAACCATCGAGACGATGCCGTTGATCAATCCCTGGATGAGACTGCGACCGGCGTTGTACATGTTCGTGCCGAGTTGCGCGAAGAAGAGTTGCAACCGTGGCCAGAGACCGGACAGCGCCGACCCGATGCGACCGGGAGACTCGGTGAAGAGCGCCACCACTCGGTTCCACAGCCCGGACACGATGCTAACGACGGTCGACCGAATGCTCTCCCACAGCGCGAACAGGACGCCGGGCAGTCGGTGTAGCGCCTCCATGATGACACCCGGCAGGTCGATGAAGAACTTCAGCCAGCGGCCGATCGCGATGCCGATGGCCGTCGTCACCGTGTCGAATAGGAAGGTGAAGAATCCGAGGATCATGCCGGGCAGCGCCTTGATCGCCGACATGATCAACCCGGGAAGCATCTGGAACCACGCGACCGCGCGACCCACCCAGTCGCCGAGCATGCCGAAGAAGTCGCCGACCGCCGCCCCGGCGTCGCGGAACCACCGCACCGCGCCGACGAGGAAGTCCTCCACGTCGTGCGCGAATTCGATCAGGAAAATGATCGCGTTGATGAGGTAGCCGAGGGCACGTCCGGTCAGTTCGATGGCGACGATGAGATCCTCGATGAACCGCATACCCTCGGCGGTGCCGAGCCACTCGGTGAACCGGTCGATGATGTCACTCAGCGTACCGATGAGGTCGCGTCCGGCGTCGTCTAGCGGACCGAGCAGCGCGACGAGTAAGCCGAACACCGACTTCGTTAGGCCACCGAGCTCCTTGAGCGTGGCGATGGCGTCGCCGACGAACTCCTTAAAGCCCTCGCCCTTCATGCCGTCGGACATCAACTTAACAAAGTCTTGGATGCCCTCGAGGAACCCGCCCATGAGCTGCTCGAGGAACGGCAGACCGTGCTCCATGATGCCGATTAGCGTGCCGAGCAGGTCGATGACGCCGGGTCCAAGCTGCGTGATGATCCGCGCCGTGGACTCGAAGACGTCGCCGATCGCCTCGAGGATGTCCGGCTGGGCGAGCATCTCGCCGAGCGACGCAAACACGCGACCGAGCGCGGTGGCGACCGAGGTCAGCCCGGTCTGCAGGGTGGGCAGCGCGGACTTAACCAACGTCGTTAGGACGCCGCTCAGCGGTCGGAAGAACGCGTTCTGGACGGCGTTCTGCAACTCGCCGAGAGGCTTTACGAGTCTCTGAATCTCCCTGACGAAGTCACGTGCCTCGGGGGCGAGCCCGGCGAATGCCTCCCTGATCTTCTCTGGGTCGTTGGAGAGAACGGCCTCGATCGCCTCGCCGAGTCCCTGGAACGCCAAGATGAGTGGCGCGACGGTGGCGAGTAGGAAGCCGAGACCGGCGGGCAACACACCCACCAGTCCAATGAGATCGGCCAGCGCGCCCCCGAGACCGAGGATCGCCGGCGTCAGCGCGAGAATAAACGCGATCAGCGGGGACGGCAAGACTGTGCCAAGTCCGAGCAAGTTTTGCCGTAGCTGGTTCAGAGTCTCGAAGACGCCGCGTGTGCCCTCCCGGAACGCCGTGCCCATCGAGCGTGCGGTTTCGTTGGTCTCCCGCTGGACGCGACGTAGGTCGCGTTCGGCTGCGTCGGCGAAGTCATCGACGGCACGCTCGGCGACCTCGGCGCCGGCAGAGATATCCACGGCCAGTGCGCGACCCGCGTCGGCGGCCTCGTCAGCGATGGTTTCAAGTGATCGCGTAACGGCGTTCTCGGTCGCCTCGAAGGACACCGCGGTGGCGCGTCCGGCCTCGCGGAACTCCTCCTCGAT
>Ga0075420_100001214_pt1 | contig 21704 bp, 19 predicted proteins | sample SoiMetdeltSBSDD4_FD_75296 | JGI IMG/M metagenome (GOLD analysis project Ga0075420, IMG submission 75296) | Bulk soil microbial communities from a Populus tree surrounding site in Tennessee, USA - Soil MetaG P. deltoides SBSDD4 | ecosystem: Environmental > Terrestrial > Soil > Tree plantation...
GAGATCGGGCCGACCTACTTCTTCGCGCCGCCGCGGATCTGGGAAACGCTGCTGACGAACGTGATGGTGCGCGTGGAGGACGCCGCGTGGCCGAAGCGCCGGCTCGTGCGCTTCTTCCTGGACGTCGCCCAGGAGCTCGAGCGCGCGCGGCTGTCGGGGCGTGCGCTCTCCGGCTGGCGTCGTCTCCTCTATCCGCTGGGCGAGGTGCTGGTGTACGGGCCGCTGCGCGACAATCTCGGCCTGCGCCGCGTGCGTCGCGCCTACACGGCGGGGGAGGCCATCGGACCCGAGATCTTCCTCTTCTTCCGTGGCCTCGGCATCAACGTCAAGCAGCTGTACGGGATGACAGAGGCCAGCGTGTTCATCACCATCCAGAGGGATGGCGACGTCCGGCTCGACTCGGTGGGCACCCCGATCCCGGGTGTCGAGGTGCGGATCTCGGACCAGGGTGAAGTGCTCTTCCGCAGCCCCGGCGTGTTCCAGGGCTACCACAAGAATCCGGAGGCGACGGCGGAGGTGCTGGACAACGGCTGGTTCCGCTCGGGTGATGCCGGATTCCTCGACGCGGCCGGGCACCTGAAGATCATCGACCGCGTGCGGGACGTCAGCCGCCTGGCCGGCGGGACGATCTTTGCCCCCAAGTACCTCGAGAACAAGCTGAAGTTCTCGCCATACGTGAAGGAAGCGGTCTGCGTGGGGCAGGACCGCCCGTACGTGACCGCGCTCATCAACATCGACCTCACCGCGGTCGGGAACTGGGCGGAGCGGCGGAACATTGCCTATACGAGCTATACCGACTTGAGCCAGAAGCCGGAGGTCGCCGCGCTCATCCGCCAGGAAGTCGAGCGGGTCAACACCAGTCTGCTCGAGGACGACGTGCTGCGCCACGCGCAGATCCGCAAGTTCCTCATCCTGCACAAGGAGCTCGATCCGGACGACGAGGAGATCACCCGCACCCGCAAGGTCCGCCGCGGCTACATCGCCCAGAAGTACGCGCCGCTCATCGAGGCGCTGTACGGCGAGCGGGATCACGTCGAGGTCGAGGCGCGCGTGACGTACGAGGACGGCCGCACCGGCACCGTGCGCGCCGACGTGCGCATCTGCGAGGCGACCGCGGCCGAGGGGCTGCGATGAGCGATCCCGAGGCGCACGGCTTGTCCGGGTCGCGCCCGGCCGGTGGCGGTGTGGGGGCCATTGCGGGCCGCACGAGTAATCCCGAGGCGCGCCACGGCTCCGCCGGGGCGCGCCCGAGCGCTGGGGGTGTGGAGGCCATTTCGGGGCCCCCACTACTCGTGACCGAGGACGTGAGCGTCCGCTTCGGTGCGCTGCTGGCGCTGAGCAAGGTGAGCCTCGAGATTCGTCGCGGCGAGGTCCTCGCCATCATCGGACCGAACGGCGCCGGCAAGACGACGCTGCTCAACGTCGTGAGCGGGTTCTATCATCCGTACGAGGGGCGCATCGTGTTCGAGGGCCGCGAGCGCACGCACCTGGCGCCGCCCGACGTGGCCGCGCTCGGCATCGCGCGAACGTTCCAGAACGTCGCCCTCTTCCGGGGCATGAGCGTGCTCGACAACCTCATGACCGGGCGTCTGCTGAAGATGCGCGGTCACTTCCTGCTCGACGCGCTCTGGTGGGGCCCAGCCAAGCGGCAGGAGCTGGCCAACCGGGCCGTGGTCGAGCGCATCATCGACTTCCTCGAGATCCAGGCTATCCGCAAGACTCCGGCCGGCAAGCTGCCCTACGGACTGCAGAAGCGGGTGGAGCTCGGGCGCGCGCTCGCCGCCGAGCCCACGCTGCTTCTGCTCGACGAGCCGATGGCCGGCATGAACGTCGAGGAGAAGGAGGACATGTCGCGCTTCATCCTCGACGTCAACAGCGAGTTCGGCACCACCATCGCCCTCATCGAGCACGACATGGGCGTGGTGATGGACATCTCCGACCGGGTGGCCGTGCTCGACTACGGCCGCAAGATCGCCGAGGGAACGCCCGAACAGGTGCGCAAGGACCAGGCCGTGCTCGACGCCTACCTCGGGGCCACCCGTGGCTAGCCTGCTATACGCGGTCTTCGTCGGCCCGTTCAAGGACATGGCCAGCTCGCCGAGCTTCCTGGTCGAGGTGCTCCTCGGCGGCATCGCCACCGGCCTCATGTACTCGCTCGTCGCGCTCGGCTTCGTCCTCATCTTCAAGGCGTCCGGCGTCTTCAACTTTGCGCAGGGCGTGATGGTGCTGTTCGCCGCCCTCACGCTGGTCGGGCTGATGGAGAAAGGCCTCCCGGTCGCCGTCGCGCTCCTGCTCACCATGGCAGTCATGGTGGCGCTCGCGTTCGCCATCGAGCGGATCGTGCTACGCCCGCTGGTCAACCAGGAGCACATCATTTTGTTCATGGCGACCATCGGGCTGAACTTCTTCCTCGAGGGGTTCGGCGAGATGCTGTGGGGCGCCAACGTCAAGCGGCTGGACGTCGGCATCCCCGACCGCTCGATGATGGTGGCCGGCATCCAGGTGAACCAGCTCGAGATGTCCGCCGCCGGCACCGCGGCCGTCCTGGTGGCCGTGCTCGCCGTCTTCTTCCAGCGCACGCGCATCGGCCGCGCGCTCCGCGCGGTCGCCGACGATCACGAGGCCGCCCTGTCGATCGGCATTCCGCTCAAGACCATCTGGATCATCGTCTGGTCGGTGGCCGGTCTGGTGGCCATCGTGGCCGGCATCATGTGGGGCGCCAAGAGCGGCGTGCAGTTCAGCCTGTCGCTGATCGCGCTGAAGGCCTTGCCGGTGCTGATCCTCGGCGGCTTCACGTCAGTCCCCGGCGCCGTTGTGGGCGGTTTGATCGTCGGCGTGGGCGAAAAGCTCGGGGAGGTGTACTGGGGGCCGCTGGTTGGCGGCGCGATCGAAAACTGGTTCGCCTATGTCGTCGCCTTGGTGTTCCTGCTGTTCCGCCCGCAGGGCCTGTTCGGCGAACGAATCATCGAGCGCGTATGAGGGCGACGATAACGGCGCATCGGCAACGGTTCATCGGAGGGGGTCGTGAGACCCCCTCCGAGGCCTCCCCCACGATGGCGCGGGCAAAGCCCGCGCTCGAAGCGGCAAACCGGCGCCTCGCATCTGGACCCTCCTCGTCGTCGTCCTCACCGCGGCGGCATCCTGTTCATCTGCGCGGAGCGTGGTGGTGATTTATCGGGAGGCCGGGCAATTCAAGAGTTCCTATTCGGCCGATCAGGCGATCTTCCCGATTATCCAGGACCGGGTCATCGTCGTCGTGGCCATCATCGCGGCGTTCGTGGTGCCGACGGTGATGGCGGACGAGTACTGGCTGCAGGCGGTGCTGATTCCGTTCCTGATCTATTCGCTCGCGGCGCTCGGGCTCAATTTGCTGACAGGGTATGCGGGACAGCTATCGCTCGGCACGGGCGGTTTCATGGCGGTGGGCGGGTACTCGGCGTTCAAGCTGACCACGTCCTTTCCGGGGCTGAACATCATCGTGGTGTTCCTGCTGGCCGGCCTCATCGCGGCGGGCGTCGGGCTGCTGTTCGGGATTCCGAGCCTGCGCATCAAGGGCTTCTACCTGGCGGTGGCCACGCTCGCCGCGCAGTTCTTCCTGATCTGGCTGTTCAACAAGGTGCCGTGGTTCACGAATTACGCCTCCTCGGGCACGATCACGGCGCCGCCCCGCAGCATGCTCGGCGTCATGATCACGGGACCGACGGCGTCAGCCGAAGCCCGCTACGTCACCGTGCTGGCCATGGTCGCCATCTTCGCGCTGATCGCCAAGAACCTCGTCCGCGGCCGCGTCGGGCGCTCGTGGATGGCCATCCGCGACCGTGACATCGCGGCCGAGATCATCGGCGTGCGACCGATGCGCACGAAGCTGCTCGCCTTCGGCATCTCGTCGTTCTACTGTGGCCTCGCCGGCGCCGAGTACGTCTTCCTGTACCTCGGCAGCGCGGAGACGCTGGCCTTCGACATCAACCTGTCGTTCCTCGTCCTGTTCATGGTCATCATCGGCGGGCTCGGCAGCGTGCTGGGCTCGTTCCTGGGCGCCGCCTTCATCGTGCTCGTTCCGATCTTCCTCACCAACGTTCCCCACCTGGTCGGCCTGGCGCTGCCGGTGGCGCTGATGAAGCAGATCGAGCTGATGGTCTTCGGCGGTCTCATCATCTTTTTCCTGATCGTGGAGCCGCACGGTCTCGCGCGGCTGTGGCAGATCACCAAGGAGAAGCTACGGCTCTGGCCGTTCCCGCACTAGCACCCAAGGAGGAGAGACATGAGAGCACGTACCGTCGCGATCGCCGTGCTGGCGATCCTCGTCGCCGCCGCCCCGGCCCTGGGGCCGTCGTCGGTGGCCGCCCAGGGCAAGGAGATCTTCATTCCGCTGCTCGTCTACCGCACCGGCCCCTACGCGCCGAGCGGCATTCCGATTGCCAACGGCTTCGTCGACTACTTCTCGATGGTCAACGAGCGTGACGGCGGCATCAATGGCGTCAAGATCGCGTGGGAAGAGTGCGAGACCCAGTACGACACCAAGCAGGGCGTGGAGTGCTACGAGCGGCTGAAGGGCAAGGGCGCCGCCCTCGTGAATCCGTACAGCACGGGCATCACCTACCAGCTGATCCCGAAGGCGCCCGTCGACAAGGTGCCGGTGTTCTCGATGGGCTACGGCATGAGCGCCTCGTCGGACGGCCGGTGGTTCCCGTGGGTCTTCAACCTCCCGACGAACTACTGGAGCCAGGCCTCCGCCGTGATCCGCTACATCGGATCGCAGGAAGGCGGGCTCGAGAAGCTGAAGGGCAAGAAGATCGTTCACATCTTCCACAACAGCCCGTACGGCAAGGAAGCCAACTCGACGCTGGAGGATCTGTCGAAGAAGCACCAGTTCGAGCTGACGCTGCTGCCCGTCGATCACCCCGGTCAGGAGCAGGGGGCGACCTGGCTCCAGGTGCGGCGGATCAACCCCGACTGGATCTTCATGTCCGGCTGGGGCGTGATGAACCAGGTCGCCATCAAGGAAGCGGCTTCCAAGGGAGTCAAGATGGACCGCTTCATCGGAAACTGGTGGTCGGCCACCGAGGCCGACGTCGTCCCTGCCGGCGACGGAGCCAAGGGATACCGGGGCGCCACCTTCCACGCGCCCGGCGTGAACTTCAAGGTCCATCAGGACATCGTCAAGCATGTCTATGACAAGGGGAAAGGCGCCGGCAAGAAGGAGGCGATGGGTGAGGCGCTCTACAATCGCGGCCTCGTCAACGCGATGTACGCCGCCGAGGCCATCCGCACCGGCATGAAGGGCGCCAAGACGGCGCCGACGACCGAGCAGATCCGCTGGGGCTTCGAGAACCTGAACCTCAGCGACAAGCGCCTCGAGGAGCTCGGCATGAAGGGCTTCACGCACGCGCTCAAGGTCAGCTGCGAGGACCACGAGGGCAACGGCCCGATCCGCATCCAGCAGTGGGACGGCCAGAAGTGGACGCTCGTGTCCGACTGGATCTCGCCGATGCGTGACGTCGTCCGCCCGAAGATCGAGGCGGCCGCGGTCGAGGAAGGCAAGAAGCTCGGCTACACGCAGCGCGACTGCGCCAAGGAGAAATAGCGGCGTGAGCGCCGGCAACGGGACGCCGCGACCGATCCTGTCGGTCAACAACATCGAGGTCATCTACGACCACGTGATCCTCGTGTTGCGCGGCGTGTCGCTGCGGGTCCCCGAGGGGGGCATCGTCGCCCTCCTCGGGGCCAACGGCGCCGGCAAGTCGACGACCCTCAAGGCCATTTCCGGCCTGCTCCGCACCGAGCGGGGGGACGTCACCAAGGGCTCCGTCGAGCTCATGGGCGAGGCGATCCACCGGAAGGATCCCGGCGAGGTCGTGCGCCGGGGCATCGTCCAGGTCATGGAAGGGCGGCGCGTCTTCGAGCATTTGACCGTCGAGGAGAACCTCCTCACCGGCGCCTACACCCGGCGGGACAGTCAGGCCGCGCGCCGGGACCTCGACCTGGTGTATACCTACTTCCCCCGACTTCAGGAGCGGCGTGGGTTCAAGGCGGGGTACGTCTCGGGAGGCGAGCAGCAGATGCTGGCCATCGGACGGGCGCTGATGGCGCGGCCGAAGCTCATGCTGCTCGACGAGCCGTCGATGGGTCTCGCGCCCATGCTCGTTCACCAGATTTTCGAGACCGTGGGCCGGCTGAACCGCGAGGAAGGCGTGGCCGTCCTGCTGGCCGAGCAGAACGCCACCATCGCGCTGAAGTTCGCGCAGTACGGCTACGTGATGGAGAGCGGCCGCATCGTGCTCGACGGCGACGCGAAGACGATCAGCGAAAACGAGGACATCAAGGAGTTCTACTTGGGGCTGACCGGGGTCGGGCAGCGCAAGTCCTACCGCGACGTGAAGCACTACCGTCGCCGCAAACGCTGGTTGAGCTGATGAACCGGGGACCCGCTCGACCGCAGCCCGCCGCGCCGGGCGCCGCCGGCGCCTCCATCTCGGCCGCCGCGGTCGCCGCCAGCACGCTCATCCAGATCTCCGAGGTGTCGAAGTCGTTCGGCGGGGTGCAGGCCGTCACGCGGGTGAGTCTCGATGTGCCGAGCGGAGGGGTCATCTCGGTGATCGGGCCGAACGGCGCGGGGAAGACGAGCCTGCTGAACATGATCAGCGGCTTCTACCATCCCGACACCGGCCGCATCGTGCTCGAGGGACGGGACATCACCGATCTGGCGCCGAGCGCGATCGCCGCGCTCGGGGTGGCGCGCACCTTCCAGAACATCGCGCTCTTCCGCGGAATGACCGTGCTCGACAACCTCATGCTCGGCCGGCACGTCCACATGAAGTCCGGCGTGCTCAGCTCGTTCCTCTACTGGCGCCTGGCCCAGAAGGAGGAGGTCGTGCATCGCCGGCGCGTCGAGGACATCATCGACTTCCTCAAGATCCAGGACCTCCGCAAGCGCCCGACGGGCTCGCTGGCCTACGGGCTGCAGAAGCGCGTCGAGCTCGGCCGCGCCCTCGCCCTGGATCCGAAAGTCCTGCTGCTGGACGAGCCGATGGGCGGCATGAACCAGGAAGAAAAGGAGGACATGGCGCGCTTCATCCTCGACGTCAACGAGGAGTGGGGTACGACCATCATCCTCATCGAGCACGACATGGGCGTGGTCATGGACATCTCCGACCGCGTGGCCGTGCTCGACATGGGCCAGAAGATCGCCGAGGGCAGTCCGGACGAGGTGCGGGCCAACCCGCTCGTCATCAAGGCCTACCTCGGCGACGCGAAGGGGGGCGCCGTGGAGCACCGCCGTGGCTGACCTGACGACGCTGCCTCGGCTGCTGCAGCGCAACGCCCGTGAGCGCGCGGGCAGGACGGCCATCCGCGAGAAGGATCGCGGCATCTGGCAGTCGTATACGTGGGCCGAGTACCAGACGCATGTGTGCGACTTCGCGCTCGGCCTGGCCGCTCTGGGGTTCAAGCGCGGCGACCGCCTGTCGGTCATCGGCGACAACCGCCCCCGGCTCTACTGGGCCCAGGTCGCCTCCCAGTGTCTCGGCGGAGTGTCCGTTCCCGTCTACCAGGACTCCATCGCCCGCGAGCTCGCCTACGTCTGGAACCACGCCGACGTCACCACGATCGTGGCCGAGGACCAGGAGCAGGTGGACAAGGTGCTCGCCCTGCGCGAGCAGCTGCCGGGGCTGCGCTGGGTCATCTACGACGACCCGCGCGGGATGCTGCATTACAAGCAAGACTGGTTGAAGTCCTTCAGCGACGTGGAGGCCCTCGGCCGCGAGTTCGCGCGCACGCACGCGGGATACTTCGAATCCGCGGTCGAGCAGGGCCGGGCGGACGATGTCGCGTTCGTCTGTTACACGTCCGGTACGACGGGCAATCCGAAGGGCGCCATGATCACGCACGCCAACGCCATCGAGGCGGCACGGATCGTCCTCAAGGTCGAGGACATCCGTGCCGAGGACGACTGGCTCGCGTACCTGCCGATGGCGTGGGTCGGCGACGCGTTCTACACCCTCGTGCTCAGCCTCGTGGTCGGCTTCTGCGCCAACTGCCCGGAGAGCCCGGAGACCGTGCAGCGCGACCTGCGGGAGCTGGGCCCGACCACGGTGCTGGCCCCGCCGCGGATCTGGGAGAACATGCTCACCACGGTGCAGGTGAAGGCCGCCGATGCGCCGGCGCTGAAGCGGTGGGTGTTCCAGCGCTTCCGGCGTGTCGCCGAGCAGGCGGAGATCCTGCGCGCCGACGGCAAGCCGTTACCGCTGCCGCTGCGCATCGCCTGCGCGCTGGGTGAGTTCTTCGTCTACGGCCCCGTGCGCGATCAGCTGGGTCTGCGGCGCGCGCGCTGGGCGCTCACGGGCGGCGCGCCGCTCGGCCCCGACACGTTCCGCTTCTTCCGCTCCATCGGCGTGAACCTCAAGCAGGTGTACGGCTCCACCGAGACCACCGGCCTCGTGTCGTTGCAGCCGAGCACGGAGGCGAATCCCACCACGGCCGGGCGTCCGTGTCCTGGCATCGAGGTGAAGATCGCCGACAAGGGCGAGGTGCTGGTGCGCAGCGCCAACGTCTTCCAGGGCTATCTGAAGAACGAGGAGGCGACCCGCGAGGTCATCGATGGCGACGGCTGGTTTCATACGGGTGACGCCGGCTTCATCGATCCACGCGGACATCTCGTCATCATCGATCGCGCCAAGGACGTCGGCACGCTGAGCGACGGGACGCCGTTTGCCCCGCAATTCGTCGAGAACAAGCTCAAGTACAGTCCGTACATCCGCGAAGCGGTGGCCTTCGGCGATGGCAAGCCCTTCGTGACGGCCATGATCGCCATCGACATGAACACCGTCGGCAACTGGGCGGAGCGACGAAGCATCGCCTACACGTCCTACATGGACCTCAGCCAGAAGCCCGAGGTGCGTGCCGTGATCGCCGAGGAGATCCGCAAGGGCAACGAGACGCTTCCCGAGGCCGGCAAGGTCCGCCGCTTCCTGCTGCTGACCAAGGATCTCGAGGCCGACGACGCCGAGATGACGCGCACCCGGAAGGTGCGCCGCCGGTACGTGGCCGAGAAGTACGCGGCCGTCATCGACGCGTTCTACACGGGCGCCACCGAGGTCGGGCTGTCGACGGTCATCACGTACGAGGACGGGCGGCAGGCCAGCCTGCAGTCTCGGGTCCGCATCGAGGACGTCGAGGGAAGGCCGGCTCATGTTTGACTGGCAGTTCTTCGCGCTGCTGATGTCCAACGGCGTGCTGATCGGCCTCATGTACGCGCTGATCGCGCTCGGCTTCGTCCTCGTCTACAAGGCGACCGACGCCATCAACTTTGCCCAGGGCGAGTTCGTCATGATCGCCGGCTTCGTGGTGGTGGCCTTCTTGCTCGCGTACCGGGCGCCGCTGTGGCTGTCGATCGTGGCCGGCGTGCTGGCCATGGTCGGCTTCGGCTTCGGCCTGGAGCGTGTCGTCCTGCGGCGGCTGATCGGCCGGCCCATCATCGCCGTCGTGATGGCCACCATCGGCCTCGCCGCCGTGCTCCGCGGGGTCGGCCCGCTGACCTGGGGCGCCGACACCAAGAACCTCGCGCTGCCGATCCGCGACGAGCCGTTCATCCTGGGACCGCTGTTCATTCCGCCGATCCAGATCCTGGGCGCCGCCGTCAGCTTGATGTTCCTGGCCGTGTTCGGCTGGTTCTTCCTCAAGTCTCGCAAGGGCATCGCCATGCGCGCGGTGGCCGACAGCCAGCAGGTGGCCATGGCCATGGGCATCAACGTCGAGCGGTACTTTGCCCTCGCCTGGGCGATGACGGGCATCGTCTCCGCGCTCGGCGGCGTCATCTGGGGCAGCCTGCTCGGCGTCGATGTCCACCTGGCGCTGGTCGGCTTCAAGGTGTTCCCGGTCGTGATCCTCGGTGGCCTCGATTCCATCCCCGGCGCCATCGTCGGCGGACTCATCGTCGGCATCGTCGAGAACGTCGCCGCCGGTTACATCGATCCGTACGTTGGCGGCGGCACCAAGGACTTTGCGCCCTACGTCCTCATGATCGCCGCCCTGATGGTTCGTCCCTACGGCATCTTCGGCAAGCGCATCATCGAGCGCGTATGACGTCTTGGCGTCGTGACGGGTGGCGGGGCGGGCGGGGCCGGGGTGTGCTCCGTTCGACCACGCAAATCGACGTTGGGATGGCGCCTGTCAGCGTGGCAACGATTCCTGGCCGGGTCCGACGCGGTGCCCTAAGGCACGGGTCTCACGGAGCACACCCCGGCCCCGCCCGCCCCGCCACCCGGGATCGCGGCGCGTTTGCGTCACGCGCGGTCGACTCGCTTGACCCATATGCGGTCGCGCCGAACTCGCCGTCCGCGGGGACTTCGCCATGATTCATCGGGAGTCGGGGGTGCTGAAGACGACGTATGAGGCGGACATGGCGCTGTATCCGCTGCCGATCGCGAAGTGGACGGTCGGCGCCATCGCGGTGGTGTCGTTCGTGGTCCTGCCGCTCATCCTCCACGAGTACTACCTGTCGATCCTGAATCTCGTGTCGATCGCCTGCATCGGGGCGCTGGGGCTCAACATCCTCGTCGGCTACACCGGACAGATCTCCGTGGGTCACGGCGCGTTCATGTCGGTGGGGGCGTACACGGCGGCAAATTTCGCGGTGCGGATGGGGGCGCCGTGGCCGGTCAATCTCCTGGCGGGTGGATTGATGGCCGCGCTCGTGGGCGCCATCGTCGGGATCCCATCGCTGCGCATCAAGGGACTCTACCTGGCCATCGCCACTCTGGCCGGACAGCTGATCATCGAGTGGACGATCAATCACGTCACTTTCATCAGCGGCGGTGTCCAGGCCTCGATCGAGGTTCCGCCGCCCGAGCTGTTCGGCTACCGCCTGTCGTCGCAGCGGGAGATGTACTTCTTCCTCCTCGTGTTCGTGGTGCTGGCGATCGTGGGCACCATGAACCTGGTGCGGAGCCGGATCGGCCGGGCATTCGTGGCCATTCGCGATCAAGACATCGCGGCCGAGATCATCGGCATCAACATCTTCCGCTACAAGCTCATGGCGTTCGCCATCTCGTCCTTCTACGCCGGCGTCACCGGCGTGCTCTACACGTATTATCTGGGCGTGGCGAACTACGAGCAGTTCCAGATCAACGTGTCCATCGATTACCTGGCCATGATCATCATCGGCGGCCTCGGCTCGGTGCTCGGCTCCATCTTCGGCGCCATCTTCGTCACCCTGCTGCCGATCGTGATCCGGCTCACCATGGAGTCGTTCGGGGGATACCTCTTCTCCGAGGCGGCGGTGCGGAACATCATCCCCAACCTCCGCCTCATCCTCTTCGGTGGTCTGATCATCCTGTTCCTCATCGTCGAGCCCGAAGGGCTGAACCGGCTGTGGCGGAACATCCGCACCTACTTCCGGGTGTGGCCCTTCGCGTACTGATGCATCGTTGAAAGGAGAAACTTCATGAGGCGAGTGCTGGCGATCCTCATTGCAGCGGCGGTCATCGGTGGTCAGGCCGTCCCGCTGGCGGCCAACCACGAGATCGTCCTCGGGCTCCAGTGCGACCGGACGGGCGCCACCCAGACGGTCGGCGTGCATCTCTGCCCCGGCTACCACGACTACATCAAGCTGGTGAACAGCAAGGGCGGCGTCGAAGGCCACAAGCTGCGGGCCATCGAGATCGATCACGAGTACAAGGTGCCGCAGGGCATGGAATCGTACGAGCGCCACAAGAAGGAAGGCGCCGTCATCATCGGCGTGTACGGTACGCCGCACATCTACGCGCTCGCGCAGAAGCTGACGGAAGATCGCATCCCCGGCACCTCCCCCGGCTTCGGCTCCGCCGCCGCCGCCGACGGGCAGCGGTATCCGTACATCTTTCCGATCGCGGCCACCTACTGGTCGCAGGGGGCGGCCGCGGTGAAGTTTGCGAAGGACCAGCTGGGCGGCAGCCTCAAGGGCAAGAAGATCGCCTACCTCTTCTTCGACAACCCCGCCGGACGCGAGCCGATCGGCGTGCTGGAGGACATCGCGGAGCGCGAGGGCTTCCAGCTGAGGACATTCGCGGTGCCGCCGCCCGGCGTCGAGATGGGCGCGCAGGTCCTCGACATCGCCCAGCGCTATCGCGCGGACTATCTCATCACGCACCTCTTCGGCCGCTCGCCCTCGGTCTCCATCAAGGAGCTGAAGCGGGTCGGGTTCCCGCTGCGCAAGGTGGTGGCCATGGTGTGGGGCTCCGCCGAGGCAGACGTCGAGGCGGCCGGCGGCTGGGCGGTGGCGGAAGGCTATAACGCCATGCAGTTCGCCGGCGTCGGCTCCGACTACCCGGTGCTGAACGAGATCCGCGCGATGTACAAGAAGGAGGGTCAGGAGCCGCCGAAGGAGATGAACTCCACGGTCTATTACAACCGCGGCGTGCTCATCGCGGCCCTCCATGTCGAAGCCGTCCGCAATGCCGTGAAGGACAAGAAGGGCGGCAACATCACGGGCGAGGACGCCAAGAAGGGGTTCGAGAAGATCGCCAACTTCACTCTCGGCGGGCTGGTTCCGCCGTTGAAGATCACGTCCACCGATCACGAGGGGGGCGGGGTCGTGCAGATCTTCACCGTCAAGGGCGGCAAGTTCGCGAAGGCGACCGAGTGGTTCAGCGCCTACAACGACGTCGTCGCCAAGCACGTCAAGGAATCGGCGAAGAAGTAGGGAAATGCGGGCGGGGCCCGGCCCCCGCCCGCGCCGCCCATGCTGACGCTCAACAACATCGAGGTCATCTACGACGGTGTGATCCTCGTCCTCAAGGGCGTGTCGCTCAACGTCCGCGAGGGCGGCATCACCACGCTGCTCGGCGCCAACGGCGCCGGGAAGACGACGACACTGAAGGCCATCTCCGGTCTGCTGCGCTCCGAGCGGGGCGACATCACGAAGGGCCACGTGGAGCTCGCGGGCGAACGGATCGACCGGCTGCCCCCCCACGAGGTGGTCCGGCGCGGCGTGGTGCAGGTGTTCGAGGGCCGGCGCGTGTTCGAGCACCTGACCGTGGACGAGAACCTCATCGCCGGCGCGCACGTCCAGCGCGATCGCACGCGGATGGCGGAGGGTGTCGAGCGCGTCTATCAATACTTCCCGCGCTTGAAGGACAGGCGCGCGGTGCAGTCCGGCTATCTCTCGGGCGGCGAGCAGCAGATGCTCGTCATCGGCCGGGCGCTGATGTCCAGCCCGCGAGTCATGCTGCTCGACGAGCCGTCGCTGGGGCTGGCGCCGATGCTGGTCGACGAGATCTTCTCGATCGTGAAGCGCTTGAACGAGGAGCAGAAGCTCACCGTGCTGCTGGTGGAGCAGAACGCCGCCCTGGCGCTGGCGATCGCCGAGCACGGCTACGTCATGGAGAACGGCCGCATCGTGCTGGAAGGGGCGGCGGCCGCGCTGCGTGACAATGCCGACATCAAGGAGTTCTATCTCGGCCTCACCGAGGTGGGCGCGCGCAAGTCGTACCGGGACGTCAAACACTACAAGCGCCGTAAACGCTGGCTGAGCTAGGAGGGATTCGCTCCATGAAACGTACGGGGGTGTGGGGCAGTGTAGGCCTGCTCGTCGTCTCCTTTGGACTTGCCGCATGCGCCTCCATGGGCTCGGAGCAGAAGACGACGTCCTCGCCGTCTCTGTATCGCCGGCTCGGCGGACGCGAGGGGATCGCGGGCGTGGTGGACCAGTTCGTCGTCAACGCGCTCGCGGATCCGCGCATCGGACCCGCCTTCAAGGCCTTGCCGGCGGCGAGGGTCGGCCCGCTGAAGACCAACATCGCGGATTTCATCTGCGAGAACACCGGCGGCCCGTGCTCCTACGGCGGGCGCACGATGCAGGAGTCGCACAAGGGGCTCAAGCTCGCGAAGGAGGACGTCGACGCCTGCAACGCGGCGCTGGCGAAGGCGCTCGACGCCAAGGGCGTGGCCGCGGGCGACAAGAACGAGCTGATGGCGCTCGTGCAGGGGCTGATGCCCACCATCGTGAATCAATAATGGCGGGGCCCAACCGTGGCGCCGGCTACTGGAACCGCGAACGCGAGACCATGTCGGCCGGTGCCCGGGAGGGCTATCAGACGCGCTGGCTGTCGGAGCTGATAGGGCTGGCGTGGGAGAAGGCGCCCGGCGTGCGCCGACGGCTCGAGCAGGCCAAGCTGACGCCGCGCGACATCCGGGGCACCGAGGATCTCGCGCGGCTGCCCGTCATCCGCAAGAGCGCGATGCCGGATCTCCAGAAGGCCGACCCGCCCTTCGGCGGCTTCTGCACGGAGCCGCTGGCGCGCATCCGCAAGATTTTCGTGTCGCCGGGGCCGATCCTGGAGCCGATGGGCCCGGAGCTCGGCGGCTTCCACGCGGAGACGGGACTGTTCGCGGGCGGCTTCCGCCGCGGCGACATCGTCCTGAACACCTTCGCGTACGCGCTGACTCCGGCCGCCCACGAGCTCGACGAGGCGCTCAACATTCTCGGCTGCACGGTTGTCCCGACGGGCGTCGGCCAGACGGAGATCCAGGTGACGATGGCGCGCACCGTGCGCGCCACCGGCTACGTCGGGACGCCGTCCTTCCTGCTCACGATCCTGACCAAGGCCAAGGAAATGGGCGTCGATCGCCTCCCCCTCCAGGTCGCGCAGGTCGGCGCCGAGCCGTTCACGGAAGGCATGCGCCGCGAGCTGGCCGAGACGCACGGCATCATGGCGCGCCAGGGTTTCGGCACCGCGGACGTGGGGATGATCGCCTACGAGTGCTCGGAGGCGAGCGGGATGCACCTCATCGAGGACGCGATCACACAGGTGTGCGATCCCACCACCGGCGAGCCGCTGCCGCACGGCCAGGTCGGTGAGCTGGTGACGACGGTCAACAACCGCACCTACCCGATGATCCGGTTCAGCTCCGGCGATCTCACCGTCATCACCGACGAGCCCTGCCGCTGCGGCCGCACGTCCGCCCGGATGCTGGGCTGGCGCGGGCGCGCCGACGAGGTCACCAAGGTCCGCGGACTCTTCATCCACCCGCGCCAGGTCGACGAGATCGTCGCGCGCGTGAAGGGCGTCGAGCGCTCGCAGGCCGTGGTCGGCCGCGAGGGCCACAACGACACGCTCACGGTCCGAGTGCAGCTCGCCGCCGGCGTCGACGCCGCCGCTGCCCGGCAGACGCTGGAGGCCGCCATCCGCGACGTGATGAAGCTCCGCGGCGCGGTGGACGTGGTTGCGGCCGGTACGATTCCGGACAACGCGAAAAAAATCTCCGACGAGCGGAAGTGGGACTGAGCTCCCGCCGCCCTCGGCAGGCGCGACGCGACCGCCGCTGCCTGCTGAGGGCGCGCACCTGCGACGTCAGTCCAGTCCGGCGAGCCGCTCGATGATCGTGAAGGCGACGCTGGTGTCCTGATCGGCGAGGCCCGCCGCGAGCGCCGCTTGCTGGTAGCGCTGCGCCACGTTGGAGAAGCTGACCGGAACGTGCAGCTCCTTGGCGATCGTGTTGAACGTCTCCAGGTCCTTGTTCATGAGCTGGACCTTGAAGCCGGGTGCGAAGTTGCGCGGGACGATGGCGGTCACGATGCGCTCGAGGGCCTTGCTGCCGCCGCTGCTGGCCTTGACGACCTCGTAGACGGTCATCGGGTCGAGGCCGGCCTTTCGGGCGAGCACGACGCCTTCCATCATGGCCAGCGAGTTGACGCAGGCCATCATGTTGTTGACGGCTTTCACGGTATTGCCGGCACCGACGGGGCCGACGCTGAAGATGTTCGGACCGATCGAGCGCAGCACCGGCCGCGCGCGCTCGAGCACCTCGGGATCGCCGCCGACCATCACCGCCAGCGTGCCCGCGCGGGCGCCGCTCACGCCGCCGCTCACCGGCGCCTCCAGGAAGTGCACGCCGCGCTCGCGGGCGCGGGGCTCGATCTTGCGCGGCGTGGACGGCAGCACGCTGCTGAGATCGACGAGAATGGTGCCGGGCCGCGCGCGCTCGACGAGACCGCCGGCCCCCAGGTAGAGCGACTCGACGTCCGGCGAGGCGGGCAGGCAGGTCAGCACGATCTCCGACTGCTCCACCACTTCCTGGGCGGAGGCGGCCTTGCGGGCACCGGCGGCGACGAGGTTGCCCATCGCGGCCGGATTCATGTCGAACACCGTCAGCGGGAAGTTTTTCAGCACGTTGCCAGCCATGGGATTGCCCATGTTGCCGACGCCAATGAACCCTACCGATGTGGCCATGTCGTCTCCTCCGGCCGGGATGATACCAGACGTGCCACACCGAGCTGCGGCGGCGCGAGAACGGTGCAGATGCGCCGTTCTCGCGCCGCCGCATTGACAGCGTGCACGCGGCTAGTGGAGGATGCGCGCCATGTTGCTGACCAGCGTGCCGGCCATGATGGAGTGGGGGCTGCACGGCGAGCCGCTGCCGCCCGCCCGTGCGCTCCGGTGGCGACTGGCCGCCCTGCTGGTGTTCGTGCTCCTCTGGAGCTTCGCCGGCGGCCTCGTCCAGCTGACGCGCCCGTTCAATCCGCTGTTCTTGCCGGCGCCGTGGGTGGTGCTCGGCGCCATGGTCGAGCTCGCCACGAAGGGGCAGCTCTGGCAGCACGTCGGCGCCACGCTGGAGCGCGTCGTCATCGGCTTCGCGGCGGCGGCCGTGCTCGCGGTCGCGCTCGGCTTGCTGGCGGGGCAGCTGCGCCTCGTGCGGAACGTCGTCGAGCCGGTGGTGGAGCTGTTGCGGCCGATTCCGCCGCTGGCCGTCTTGCCGATGTTCATCGTCTGGGTCGGCATCGGTGAGGGCTCGAAGATCGGGTTCATCACCTATGCGACGTTCTTTCCGATGTTCGTGACGACCGTCCACGGCGTCACCCAGCTCGACGTTCGACTGCTGCGCGCCGCGCAGAGTCTCGGCGCCGGGCGGAGCGCGCTCTTCTTCCGCGTCATCCTGCCCGCCGCGCTCCCGGAGATCCTGACCGGCCTGCGGCTCGGGGTGGCGCTGGCGTTCTTCGTGATCGTGATCTCCGAGTTCATCGGCGCCGAGCAGGGCCTCGGGTACCTCATCAACGATGGCCGCAACTTCTTCCTGGTCCCGCAGATGCTCGGGGCGGCCGTGCTGCTCGGGCTGCTGGGATATGCCGGCAACGCCGCCGTCCGCCTGCTCGAGCGCCGCGTGCTTCGCTGGCAGCGCCCCCGATGACGGCGATGGCGATCCAGGTCCGCGGGCTGTCGCGCTCGTTCGTGGCCGGCGGGCGCACGACACCGGCCCTGCTCGACATCGACCTCGACATCGCCGACCGCGAGTTCGTGTGTCTGCTGGGTCCGTCCGGCTGCGGCAAGTCGACGCTGCTCAATGTCGTCGCCGGCTTTCTCCGGCCGTCGGCGGGCGAGGTCCTCGTCAATGGACGACCGGTCACCGGTCCGGGCGCCGACCGCGGCGTCGTGTTCCAGGAATACGTGCTGTTCCCGTGGCTCACGGTGGCCGGCAACGTGGAGTTCGGCCTGCGACTGCAGGGCGCGCCGTCCGACGACCGGCGGCGAACGGTGGCCCGGTATCTGGAGCTGGTGGGGCTCACGGCGCATGCCGCGAAGTTCCCCGTGCAGCTGTCGGGCGGCATGAAGCAGCGCGTTGCCATTGCGCGCGCGCTGGCCAACAATCCGGCCATCATCTTGATGGACGAGCCGTTCGGCGCGCTCGACGCCCAGACGCGGGAGGTGCTGCAGGACGAGCTCGGGCGCATCCAGCGCGTCGAGCACAAGACGGTGCTGTTCGTGACGCACTCGATTCGCGAGGCAGTGTACCTGGCCGATCGGGTCGTGGTCATGACGTCCGCGCCGGGACGGATCAAGCAGGTGGTGGCCATCAAGCTGCCGGACATCCGCGACCGCTTCGCGCCCGAGTTCACGCAGTACGAGAGCGAGATCACGCGGATGGTGAAGGAAGAAGTCGCCAAGGTGCACGAGTGAGCCGGACGCGGGCGCTCGCGCTGGCGGGCGTGCTGGTGACCTGGGCCGTCGTGGCCCACGCCAACAAGGCGCTCGAGCTCATCAATCCCGTGCTGCTGCCGACCCCCGGCCAGGTGGCGGCCGTGCTCGCAGACACGGTGCGCGACGGCAGCCTGGTCCGGCACGTGGCGACCTCGCTCGGGCGCGTCGCGGTCGGCTTCGGTGTGGCGGCGGCCTCGGCGCTGGCGCTGGGGATCCTGGCCGCCATGTGCGCACCGCTCCGGCTGGTGATGGAGCCGATCATCGAGTTCGTGCGCCCGATCCCGCCGCTCGCCTTCCTGCCGCTGTTTCTCGTGTGGTTCGGCCTCGGCGAGGCTTCCAAGGTTGCCTTCATCGGCTACACGACGTTCTTTCCGATGTTCGTCGCCATCGCGAGCGCCGTGTTGCGCGTCGACGTCACGCTGCTGCGGGCGGCGGCCAGTCTCGGCGCCCGCCGTCTCGACCTCATCGGGCGCGTGATCGTGCCGGCCGCGCTGCCCGGCATCGTGGTGGCGCTGAGGCTCGGCTTTGCGCTGGCACTCTTCGTCATCGTCGGCGCCGAGTTCATGGGCGCCGATGCCGGGCTCGGGCATCTCATCATGGAGGGTCGCACCTTCTTCCTCCCCGCGCAGATCGTCATGGGCGCCCTCGTCCTGGGACTCCTGGGATCGCTCGTCAATGCGCTGCTGCTGGCCGCCGAGCGGCGAGTGTTCCGCGGGCGGGAAGCGGCCGCGACCTCGTGACTCACGATTCATGACTCGCGAAAGGAGTGGCTCATGCGTGTGCTGATCGCGCTGCTGACCGTCCTCGTGGCCGTGGGCTCCGCCACCGACGTGATCGCCCAGAAGCCGGAAGTGAGCGAGGTCGACGCCTGGCTGGTGCGTGACCCGCAGATGTCCGCGCAGTTCGCGGTGGCCGACCAGCTCGGCTTCTTCAAGAACGAAGGCTTGAAAATCAACATCCGGTGGTACATCGCGGGGACCGATCTGCCGAGCATGTGGGGCGCCGGCAACATCCATCTCGGCACCGCCACCGCCACCATGGTGGTCCCGATCGCCGCCTCCGGCCAGCAGATCTACAACATCGCGCCTCAGAGCGACATCGCCGGCGTGCAGCAGATCGTGATCGGCAAGAAGGGCCAGGAGATCCTCAAGACCCCGAAGGACTTCGAGAAGCTGAAGGTGGGCATGCCGAAGGGCGCCTCGGTCACCATGGCCATCGAAGCGATGGCCCGCGCGCACGGCGTGGACTTCAGCAAGATCCAGTTCGTCAACCTCTCGCCACCCGACGCGGTCACCGCGCTCGCCAAGAACGACATCGACGCGATGGCGGCCTGGGCGCCGTGGACGTTCCGCGCCATCAAGGAGGCGGGCGGCAAGCTGTACTTCACGGGCAGCCGGAGCTACATCCCCGGCAAGGAGGGCCCGGTCGACTGGCTGCACGTGCACGCGGGCGTCGTGGCCAGCGGCAAGATGCTGAAGGAGAATCCGAACACGCTGAAGGCGGTGCTCCGCGCGGTGCGCAAGGCCACTGACTCGATCAACAAGGACCGCGAGGGCGCCATCAAGATCGTCGCGCGCGAGATGAAGCTCGACGAGGGGCTGGCGCGCGAGATCATGACCTACAACGTGTACTCGATGGAGATGAACGACAAGATCGTGAAGGGGATGGGCGAGTTCGTCGATTTCCTGCACTCGCTCGACCGCATCAAGCAGAAGTTCCCGCCCGACCAGGTCTTCTACACGAAGATCCTCGAAGAGGTGGATCCCTCGCTCGTCAAGTGGAAGGCGAAGACCGACGTGAAGTGAGTTCGGGCCTGACGTGTGCGGCCCGAGACCGCGGGCAATCGCGGTGCGGGCCGTGCACGTCGCCGCCGTTCCGACGCCGCGCGAGGCGGCGCTGGTCGCACGGCGTGGACGAGCCGTTCATGCCCGTGGCCCTGCACGCCGACGGCCTCCGCGATGCGTCGGGACTCGTCACCCATCAACCGGGAATTCGGTCTCGCGGCGTCGTCGGCGCGCGCGACAGCAGGCGGAAGCTCAGGAGCGCGGTGACGCCGGCGGTGGCGACGGCCGTGGCCATCGGGCGCAGCGTCCCGTCGTAGAAGCCGCTGACGGCGACGGCGTACAGCGCGGAGCCCGTGAGCTGAACGAAGCCGAGCACGGCCGACGCGAGGCCAGCCATGCGCGGGAACGGGCCGATGGCGCCGGCCGCGGCGTTCGGCAGCACGAAGCCCAGGCCGAAGGCGAAGCCGAACATCGGCGCGATCACCGAGGCCACGCTGGCCACGCCGGCCCAGGCGAGGCTCGCCATGATCATGCCGGCCGCAGCTCCGATCGTCGTCCCCGCGCGGAGCATCGCGTCGATCCCGACGCGCGCGCCGATCTTCACGGAGACGAAGTTGCCGGCCATGAGTCCGGTGGCGACGGCCGCGAAGCAGACGCCGTACGTGGTCGGTGAGATCCCGAGCACATCGATCAGCGCGAAGGACGAGCCGCTGATGAAGGCGAACTGTCCACCGAACATCAGCGCCGTCACCGCGACGTAGGCGAGAAACCGCGGATGTCCCAGCAGCAGCCCGAGTCGACCGGCCGTGGGCGGACCGGTCAGCGCTCCCGCGGAGATGTTCGTCTCCGGGACGACGCGCGCCGCCGTGAGCAGGAACACAGCGCCGAAGGCGCCCTGGACGACGAAGACCGCCTGCCAGCCGGCCAGCGCGTGCACCCAGCCGCCGATGATCGGCGCCAGGATCGGTGCGAGCGCCTGCGCGGTGCCCATGGCGGCCAGGATCCGCGCGGCGCGCACCGGCTCGTAGAGGTCGCGCACGACCGCGCGCGCGATGACGGGACCGCTGCCGGCGCCGAGCGCCTGGACGACCCGTGCCACGATGAGCGTACCGATCCCGGGCACGAACGCACAGGCCGCGCCGGCCAGTGTGTAGATCGTCAGTCCGGCAAGCAGCACCGGCCGGCGGCCCAGCCGATCGGACAGCGGCCCCCAGAAGAGCTGGGAGACGGCGAGGCCGGCCAGGAACAGCGTCACCGTCAGCTGCGCGGTGGCGGCTCCGGTCGCGAAGGTCGCCGCGATGGTCGGTAGCGACGGCAGGAACATGTCGATCGACAGGGCGCCGACGCCGACGACGGCGGTGAGGAGCATACCGAGCGGCACGGACGCGCCAGGCGGCGGAGACGGCGGGGTCACCGCGAGTATTGTAGACTTCGGCTCGTGAAAGTCTTCAGCGAGCAGCACGCGATGAAATCGGAGGGGGCCTCGATGGCCCCCTCCGATGCCTCCCCCGATGGCTCGATTGCGCCGGCAAAGCCGGCGCTCGGAGCCGCCGATCGCTCACGCGGCGAACTCTGGTGAAAGTCTTCAGCGAGCAGCACGAGATGTTCCGCGCGACGGTGAGGGCGTTCGTGGACAAGGAGGTCGGGCCGCACGTCGAGGCGTGGGAGGCGGCGGGCCGGATGCCGAAGGCGCTGTGGCGCCGCATGGGGGAGCTGGGTTTCTTCGGGCTCGAATACGACGAGAAGTACGGCGGCGGCGGCGCCGACGTGATGATGTCGGCGGTCCTTCACGAGGAATGCGCGCGCTCGCGCTCCGGCTCGTTCGCGATGGCCGTCGGCGTCCACTGTGACATGGCCTCGCCGCATCTCTACTGGACGGGCAGCGAAGCGCTCAAGGAGAAGTTCTTGCCGGCCATCTGCGCCGGCGAGAAGCTCACCGCCATCGCCGTCACGGAGCCGGGCGGCGGCAGCG